>Ga0209723_1000646_pt1 | contig 62679 bp, 61 predicted proteins | sample BiotimSIPDNA_2_FD_185750 | JGI IMG/M metagenome (GOLD analysis project Ga0209723, IMG submission 185750) | Anaerobic biogas reactor microbial communites from Washington, USA - Biogas_R2 time_0 SIP DNA (SPAdes) (version 2) | ecosystem: Engineered > Bioreactor > Anaerobic > Unclassified | place... | reverse complement strand
CGCTGAAACTCGGAGTCGCATCCTCTCACAGAGTTCGCAGCTTCCAGCAGATAGTAGCGAAGGAAACGGTTGCCGGACTTGATCATGCGGGTGTGTTCAGCTTCAAAATTACCAGATTGGTGCTGTGTCCACACAAGACCGGCGTACTTGGCAACGGAGGCTTGAGACTGAAAACGGTTGATGTCGCCAATCTCGGCGATGATGCCGGCAGAGTATACCTTGCCGATGCCGGGGATGGATGTAAGCGTATTCGGGATGATCTTAAACTGCTGTTCGATGGCTTTCTCCAAGGTCTTGATCTGCTTGCTCATGGAGCGCATGGTCGCAATGGCAACGGACATCGCCTGATTGACCGAATCGTTGACCGTCACCGGCAAGCGGTAGGAGTCTCTGGCGGCTCTCTGAATCTCCTTTGCCTTGGCTGCCGGGTCAGCAAAGTTGCGGCCGGTTTCATCCAGAAAGGCCGTCAGCTCATCCAAGTCGGCGAAAGCCAGCTCGTCCACAGTTTCAAACTTCTCCATTAAGGCAAGGACGGATGCGCTGGTGTTCTTAATATCTGGGCTTTGCGCCAAGCCGGAGCACTTGAGAAACAGGAGATTTGCGAAGCGCTGTTTCTCTCTGGCGAGATTCTGTACGGCATAGAAACGGGCTCTGGTGAGGGTTTTCAAGGCTTCATAGCGGTAATCGTCCATGTAGACCTCCGATGCAATTCTGCCGAATCTGAGATGGTCGGCGATGACGAAGGCATCCACCCAATCGTTCTTTGGCAGATCCGAATAGGCTTCCTTGAACTTGCTGACCTGCTTTGGATTGAGCACATGGATCTTCCGCTGGTAGCGGCCAAGACGACCATCCTCCCGCAGGGAATGCACCAAATGATTCCCGTAAATAGAGGTGGACTCCATGCCGATAACCACATCGCTAAGCTCCAACGTATCCAGTGCCGACACAATTCTCTCTGAGAGCAGTTTAGCACCGCCGAGATTATTCTGCACGGAAAAGCTGCTGTGCTTGTCGCCATTTGGCTTCATAAGATAAGTAACATTGTTTTGGCTGCTCACATCAATGCCAACGTAAAGTGGGTTCATAATATCACCTCCCCGTGATGGATTTTCAGGCTGGCAGGCTTTGAGATACCCATGACGACCGGAGCATCAGCAACCTCGCTTATCAGAATCATTCCGGAGCAGACCAATGCGATGTCCCTTACTGCGAAAAGGGCGGCCCGACACCCGGCAAACAGCCAATGAGTATGTAGCTAACTTCCGGCCCAGGGGAACGGACTTTTTCAGAAGCAGCCTTGCGGCTCAACTGGAGGACGAAGAACTTGCCCCTGCCGACCTAACAGCATTTTATCACGGGCATCTCAAAGCCTGTCGATACCTGAAATTGTTTATTCAAAAATTAGTATACGAGGAGGATTTAGCGATGGAAAGAGAAACTATCATGATCGACGGCGTGCGTTACTACGCTGACCGTCCTCGCAGCTGCAGGGGTTGTTTCTTTTGGAAGAACAGGAAGACTGGCTGTGTCCTGAAAAAGGAGAATTGCTACTATCTGGCGGAAGCGCCCAAACGGAAGTCTCCCTGCGAAGGCTGCTGCTATGGCCCTTGTGTCAGCTTCTGCATGAAGAAGATCCTTGGATATAAGGGCGAGGAGGTGCCTGCCAGTGTGCGATAGGAATGAAACGCTGAACCGATGCAGGAATCTGCTGGAGACGCCGATCAAAGCAGACAGGGCAAAGGATCCTCCCGAATGCAGGTGCTGTCTTTACTACCAGCCTGATTTCCGGTACCGGAGATGTCTTTTTTCAGAGTGCCCATATGGGAAAGCCAGAAATACAGCCTTCCGGAAAAAGCCGCTTCGGAACGAGAAGATCATCGGCAAGGAGGTGGGTGGTATGGATGCATGAGTATTTTTACGGTGCACAGTCCAGCACATACTCCTTCATTCGGGTTCCCACGGTTCTTTTCACGGATGATCAGTACAAATATATCTCAGCAGAGGCTAAAGTCCTGTATGGACTGCTCCTGGCAAGAATGGATCTGTCAGCAAAAAACGGTTGGCTTGATGATCAAGGCCGGGTTTACATCATCTGTACCCTGTCAGAGATCATGGAGAAGCTGAACTGTGCTGATAATAAGGCCACGAAGCTGATGAATGAACTGGAAGACAAGTGCGGTCTGATCGAACGAAAGCGCCAGGGCCTCGGCAAGCCTAATCTGATCTATGTTAAGAACTTCCTTTCTGTGGATAACGCTGTGGAATCACGATTCAAGAGTCGTGATTATCACGATTCTGGAGTCGCGGAAAGCACGATTCCGGATCCTTCAAAATCACGACCAAGTAATAAAGATCAAAAAAATAATGATCTCAGATATACAGAGAATCCTATCTATCCGGGATGGGATACGGATGAGATGAGTGAGTATGAGCGTTATAAGGAATGGTTCAGGGCACAGCTGGAGCTCGATATCCTTTTACTGGACCATCCTACGGAGAAAGAAACTCTGGAAGGAATTCTGGATATCCTGGCGGAGACCTGCAGTTCCAAGAAAAAAGAGATCCGTATCGCCGGGGACGATAAACCGAAGGAAGTCGTGAAAAGCCGGTTGATGAAGCTGGATTCCTTGCATATCCAATATGTGCTGGATTGTCTGAAGGAGAACACTTCGGATGTCAAAAACATCAAGCAGTACCTTTTGACAACGCTCTTTAATGCTCCAGCTACAATCAGTCCCTACTACCAGAACAAGGTCAATCATGATTTCTATGGTGACAAGCTTTAAGGAGGTGAAAAGATTGTCGTATTATGAATCGGAAACAACCGGGCAACCTGAAAGAGTCCAAAAGATTCCGATCAGTGAACTGAAGCCTTTTCAGAATCATCCATTTCGGGTGGTAGACGATGAGTCAATGCTAAGGACTACGGAGAGCATCTCCATGTTCGGCGTACTCACTCCTCTTCTCGCAAGACCACTTTCAGATGGATCTCTTGAGATTATCTCCGGTCACAGAAGAGCCCGTGCAGCTGAGGCCGCAGGTCTTACTGAAGTGCCGGTGATTGTCCGGAAGATGACCGATGATGAGGCGGTGGTCCTGATGGTGGACTCAAATCTGCAAAGAGAAAACATCCTGCCCAGCGAACGAGCCTTTGCTTACAAGATGAAGCTGGAGGCTATGAAAAGGCAGGGTGAACGGACTGACTTGCAGGAAGAAGGAACTTCCCGACAAGTCGTCGGAAAGTTAGAGGCTGCCGATGTGCTCGGACAAGACACTGGAGAAAGCGGGCGTCAGGTGCAGCGCTTTATCCGTCTCACGAACCTGATTCCAGAGCTCTTGGAGATGGTCGATCAGAAGCAGATCTCCTTTAATCCTGCAGTGGAGCTTTCCTATCTGAAGCCGGAAGAACAGAAAAACCTGATTGAAGCCATGGATTTCACACAGGCAGCCCCCTCCCTCTCACAGGCGATGCGGCTGAAGAAGCTTAGCCAGGAAGGCAATTGTTCCCTGGATGATATGTGTGAGATTCTGGGCGAAGTCAAAAAGGGCGATCTGGAACGGGTCGCATTCAAGAGTGAACAGCTCCGGAAGTACTTTCCCAAGTCATATACCCCCAAGCAGATGAGCGATGTGATTCTGAAACTGCTAGAACAGTGGCAGAAGAAACGCCAGCGGGACAAAGCAAGATGACAACTGAATATGTACCCTAAGCAGCGCCTTTGAAGAGATTCATAGGCGCTTTTTCTTTATCAAAAAACAAAGGAGAAATGAAAATGAAGAACGATGATTCCCTGAAGAGGCTGAAAGCTATGGCAGATGCTTTTGTGAAGCTTCAGAAGGCGCAGGACGAAGAGAAGGCCATGCAGGCCATGGAAGAGGCAGAAGACGATGATATGGATCTCGTGGCTGATATGCTGATGGAGATTGCTGATCTTCTTTCTCAGGCTGCGGAACTCAGCGCCCAGGCTGCGGCGCTCATTAACGGTGAGGATATCGAAGCAGACTGCTCCCCTTGCTGCTGTGTGATGGAGGTGTACTTTGATGATGAACTTTGATGAATTCCTGGAAGCTGCAAAAGACCGTGTCCAGGAGACCATTCCCGACGCGGACGTAAAGATCCAGCAGGTCAATAAGCTGCAAGGTGAATCCTATACCGGAATCTCCGTCCAGCCGGAGGGTGCTGCGGCAGCCGTAACCTTTAACGTCAGCCCGGCCTTTGAAAGATATCAGGAGGATGAGTCCCAAATGGACGCCATTCTCGGCAAGATCGCTGCTGACGCTAAGCAGGTTTCTTCCGCAATTCCTGCCTTTTCGATCTCTGATATCACCGACTACGGCACAGCTAAGGACCATCTCGTGATGCAGGTCGTTCCGGTAGGGCTCAATACGGAAATGTTGGAGAATATCCCGCATAAGACCGTTGAGGACATCGCCGTGGTTTACCGCGTGGAGCTCCCGGATGCTGCTGACGGCTCTGCGACTACGCTGGTCACGAATCAGCTGCTTGCAGAGTATGGCATCACTGCAGATCAGCTGCATGCCGATGCTGTTGCAGCGCAGATCACCAACCATCCACCGGTTCTCAGAAATATGTCGGAGATGTTGGCGGAGATGTCCGGAGGCCTGTTTGATATGCCAGAGTCTCCCATGTGGGTGGCAACGGTAGATGGAGGAATGAACGGCGCTTCTGTCACTCAGCTCCCGGCTTTTCTTGAGGAAGCTGCAGACAGGCTGGGAGGTGACTTCTTTGTCCTCCCTTCTTCGGTCCATGAAGTGTTGTTCGTCCGGGATGACGGTTCCTTTGAACGTGAAGATCTCGAGAGCATGGTCAGAGGCGTCAATGCCACGGAAGTCAGCGAAGCGGATTTCTTGTCCGACAGCGTTTATCACTATGACAGCGACGATCACATCTTTGAGAAGGCTACAACGTTTGAAAGTCGTGTGGCTGAGGAGCCGGCGCTGTATGGATCCGAGCCTACCAAAGAGACGATGACCGTCCTTTTGGTCGAACCGGACAAGTATCCCCGCCAGATTGAGATCGGCACGGAGCTGGAGGATCTTCAGGCTGCTGTCGGCGGTTATATCGAGGTGGTCTATCCATTCGATGAGCCGGTCGGCCTGATCATGAATGAAGAAGGTAAGCTCGATGGCCTGCCCCTAAACCGGGCGCTCAGAGACGATGACGGCAAAATCTATGATGTGGTTGCAGGTTCGTTCCTGGTAGTCGGCCTCACAGAGGAGAACTTCGGATCTCTCACGCCGGAGCAGCTGGCTGCTTTTGAAGAGAAGTTCCATTCTCCGGAGGTGTTTGTTCGCATGGGGCGTGGCATCATGGCAATTCCCGTTGACGAGAAGGCAGCCGAGGCGGCTGCACCGGAAATGAAGCCGCAGAAGCACGTGAAGGAGGAAGCCAGATGATCAGGTGGTTCATTCCCGTCATCAGCTTTTTCATCGGCGCATCCTTCGGGATGATGATCATGTGCCTGATGGTTGTCAGCGGCAGGGCTGATGAGAGGGACCGGAAAGAAACGGAGGTGATGAAGGATGCAGGAAGAAGTCGAGAGCAGGACTGTGAACCTGGCGATCAGTACGTCGAAGCTGACCGCACGTACCATAGTCTCTGCGGTCCGGGGTTATCTGAACCATCGGAGAAATGTAACGATCAAAAAGGAACAGACCGCTGACAAGGAGCCCAGCGGCAAACAGACGGTGAAGGAACTGCTTGGCCAGGGCCAGGGAGTCACCAATCTTGATATCGCCAAAACGGATCTCCGGGGCTTTGAAAGAGTCGCTCGGAAGTACGGTATCGACTATGCCATCCGGAAGGACGCCTCCGTTAATCCGCCCAAGTATCTGGTGTTTTTCAAAGCAAAGGATGCCGACGCCATGGAGGCTGCATTCAAGGAGTTTTCTCAGAAGGCTCTGAAGAAGGAAGAACGTCCGAGTGTTCTGGATCAGCTCAGGAAGTTTAAGGAGCTTGTGGCTGCCCTGCCCGGCAAGGTCATCAACCGAGAGAAAAAGAGGGAGCTTGACCGATGAATACGAACAAGCTGAAAAAGACCATCATCAAAGCTCTGCCGTATGTGCTTATGGGTCTCGTTTGTACCAATCTGGGCGAGGCCTGGCGGCTGGCTGAAGGAGCCGATGCCAGCAAGAAGCTGCTGTCGTTCTTCAGCACGCTGGGTCCCGCCTTTTTAAATCCTCTTCCGAGCTTTCATCCCGTAGACCTTCTGGTCGGGGCCTTCTGTGGCGGCGCTCTGTGGCTGGCGGTCTATATCCGTCACAAGAACGCCAAGCATTTCAAGCACAACCAGGAGTACGGCTCCGCCCGTTGGGGCACTCACGCAGACATCGAGCCTTTCATGGATCCCGTCTTTCAGAACAACGTAATCCTGACACAGACAGAGCGAATCACTATGAGCAACCGCCCTAAGAATCCGGCCAATGCCAGGAATAAAAACGTCCTGATCGTCGGCGGTTCCGGCTCCGGCAAGACGAGATTCTGGCTGAAACCCAACCTGCTTCAGATGCACAGCTCCTATGTTGTGACGGATCCGAAAGGCAGCATTCTGGTGGAATGCGGCCATGCCCTGCAGGCCATCGGAAAGTACGAGGTCAAGGTGTTCAACACTATCAACTTCTCCAAGAGCATGCACTATAACCCTTTCGCCTATATCCACAGCGAAAAGGATATCCTGAAGCTTGTTACGACGCTAATCGCCAATACCAAGGGCGACGGCAAGTCCGGGGATGAATTCTGGACCAAAGCAGAGACGCTGCTGTACTGCGCGTTGATCGGCTATATCCATTACGAAGCGCCTGTCGAAGAGCAGAATTTTGCTACGCTCATCGAGTTCATCAACGCCATGGAAGTCCGGGAAGACGATGAGGAGTTCCAGAACCCGGTGGATATCATGTTCGAGAACCTGGGGAAAAGGAAGCCGAATCATTTCGCAGTCAGGCAGTACAAGAAATTTAAGCTTGCTGCCGGCAAGACAGCGAAAAGTATTCTGATTTCCTGCGGTGCAAGGCTGGCGGTCTTCGATATTCAGGAGCTTCGTGAGATCACTGCCTACGACGAACTGGAACTGGATACCCTGGGAGACAGGAAGACAGCGCTGTTCCTAATCATGTCGGATACGGATGCGACTTTCAACTTCCTGATCTCCATGATCTACACCCAGCTCTTCAATCTGCTGTGCGAAAAGGCTGATGACGTCTACGGAGGCAGACTTCCGGTTCATGTCCGGTGTCTGATCGATGAGGCTGCGAACATCGGCCAGATCCCGAACCTGGAAAAGCTGGTCGCTACTATCCGAAGCAGAGAGATCTCGGCCTGCCTGGTGCTGCAGGCCAGGTCCCAGCTGAAGGCAATCTACAAGGACAATGCCGATACGATCATCGGCAACATGGACTCCCAGATCTTCCTCGGCGGCTCTGAACCGACAACGCTGAAGGAACTGGCGGAAGCTCTGGGCAAGGAAACCATCGATACCTTCAACACTTCCGACACGCGGGGAAACAGTCCGAGCTATGGAACCAACTATCAGAAGCTTGGGAAAGAGCTGATGAGCCGCGATGAGCTGGCAGTCATGAACGGCAGCAAGTGCGTCCTGCAGCTCAGAGGCGTGAGGCCCTTTCTATCGGATAAGTACGATATCACGCAGCACCCGAACTACAAGTTTACGTCAGACTATGACAAGAAAAACACCTTTGACATCGAGAAGTACCTGAACCGACGCATGAAGCTTAAGGCCGAAGAAGAATTCGATGTCATACAGGCTTAAGGCAGCCTCCGGGCTGCCGATACATAGCGGTCCGGATCCGTTTCCGGGCCGCTTGTTGTCTGAATGAAGGCCAGACGCACCCACTGCCTGTAGAGGCAAAAGAGTCGAGGGGTATGGCAATGGACCGGACCAGTCAGGCAAAACCAATTCCACCCCTGCGGGGGAACCATTAAGGAGGCCTGTATGGCATTTTTCAACAGTGCAGTCGGCGTACTGCAGACCCTTGTCGTGGCGCTCGGTGCCGGTCTCGGTATCTGGGGTGCTATCAACCTGCTCGAAGGCTATGGCAACGATAACCCCGGCGCGAAGTCCCAGGGCATGAAGCAGCTGATGGCTGGCGGCGGTGTCGCTCTCATCGGTATCACTCTGGTACCACTTCTTTCCGGTCTGTTCGGCTGATCGGGCCGGGAAGGGATGCGGGATCAAACCCGCATCTTACATAGCCGGTGACATCCTTGAGATGCCGCCTGGCTTTGGTACAATGAGATCAGAATCAGGAGGAATACGCGATGTTTCTGCTTAAACTTATAGCCAAAATACTGCTTCTGCCGGTGATCCTCATCCTCGGCATTCTGCGCCTTCTGGTGCATATCGGAATCAACCTTTCGTCGATCGTTCTGGGCGGTCTGATGCTGATTGTATTCGGCTGCATCGTCTTTACGATCATTCAGCATACCTGGAATTCCATGGCCATCCTGATTGCAATGGAGGTCTTTCTGGTTCTTATCACTGCCAGTGCCGGCGTAATAGAAGGCCTGCTGGAGATGGCCAGTGATAGTCTGGGCGGTTTCATGAGATCATGAGCCGCCTTCTTTTTTGGAAATGTCACACATTCTTTAATGTCCTGTGGTATACTAAGCGCGTGTCGGGAATCTGAGATCTCGACAAATCGGGAGTTGTGGAGGTAATTATCAATGAGAAATATTTACGATAATAGTGAATTTTTTGCCGCATATGCGGAAATGGGAAGAAGCAAAGATGGTCTGAAAGCTGCTGGAGAGTGGCATCAGTTGCAACCGTTATTCCCTAAATTACAGGGAAAAAAAGTTTTGGATTTAGGATGTGGTTACGGTTGGCATTGCAAATATGCCGCACAAATGGGAGCTACTGAAATTCTTGGTATTGATAGTAGTCAAAAAATGATTGCAAAAGCAGTAGCTGATAACTCTGATGACAAAATCAAGTATAAAGTTTGCGGTGTTGAAGAATACATTTATCCTGAAAATACTTATGACCTAGTTGTTTCTAACCTGGTACTGCACTATATCGAAAATTTAGCTAATGTTTATCAAAAGGTGTATTGCACATTAAAAGTAGGTGGGTATTTCCTATTCAATATTGAACATCCGACTTTCACCGCAGGTGTTAATGAGGATTGGATTTATGATGAAAATGGGAAACCTAAATATTGGCCAATCGACAATTACTATTACACAGGCGAAAGAGAAACCAATTTTCTTGGTCAACGAGTAATTAAACAGCACCACACATTAACGCAGATATTGAATCCACTTATAAAATGTGGTTTTCAAATTGAGGCTATTGAGGAAGCAATGCCTCCGGCAGATATGATGGGTATGCCGGGAATGTGTAATGAAATGCGTAGACCTATGATGTTGTTGGTTAAGGTTAAAAAGGTTTAATAAACAACTTCCAGTTTTTAGGGATCTCGACAACTCGGGATTTGCGGAGATGCTGAACGAAGCGAAGACAGGTAATGCAAAAATGATAGAGTGGGTATTCTTTGACATAGGTTCGACTTTGATTGACGAAACGGAAGCCGACCTGCATCGCATCCGTGATATGATTGCCGGAACCGATGTTACGGAAAAAGCATATTATGAGAAGCGTTTTGAGATGATCCGCAAAGGTATCGGGGGAGACCAGGGAGCGATCGAGTTTTTTGGTCTGACAAAAACGCCGTGGCACAGCGAGGATGAAAAGCCGTATGAAGACGCTGTCCCTACGTTAGCCGAGCTAAAGCGTCGCGGAATTAAACTCGGCATTATTGCAAATCAACCGCCGGGAACAGCAGAACGCCTTGAAAAATGGAGGATGATCGGTTTTTTTGACGTCATTGCCGCCTCGGCGGAATTAGAGATATCAAAGCCAGATCCGGCTATCTTCCAATGGGCATTGGAACAAGCGAACTGTATCCCACAGAACGCGATGATGGTTGGAGACAGACTTGATAACGATATAGCCCCGGCGAATCGCATGGGTATTCACTCTGTCCGTTTGCTCCGCGGGATCGGTGCGTATCATGAACCGCAATCCCGCGACGAATTGCCGGAATACACAATCCGGATGCTTGAGGAAATTTTTGATTTGGTTTGACAAATTCCAATTTGTCTGGATCATCTAATTGAATATTGACTATTACATAGCCGGAGGCTGACACGCGATCAGTCCCCGGCTTTTTTCATGCCCTTTTTCTGCGGCATAGGTGCACATGCGCTGCAGGGAGAGGGCTTTTTCATTATCACCCGCACATGCGGAAGCAAAAAGGAGGAAAACCATTATGGCATTTTTCAACAGTGCAGTCGGCGTACTGCAGACGCTCGTCATCGCTCTCGGTGCCGGTCTTGGTATCTGGGGTGCGATCAACCTGCTGGAAGGCTACGGCAATGACAACCCCGGAGCTAAGTCCCAGGGCATGAAGCAGCTGATGGCCGGCGGCGGTGTCGCGCTGATCGGCGTCGTACTTGTTCCCTTGCTGTCCGGCCTCTTTGGTTAAGCGGAAGGAGGTAGCAGCCCTTGGATGCGATTCTCCAGCAGATCGCTGACTGGCTCAAGGGAATGCTGGTGGATGGCATCATGAACAATCTGTCCGGGATGTTCGATGCCGTCAACAGACAGGTGGCTGACGTTGCCACACAGGTCGGAAGCACTCCGGCGAGCTTCTCGCCGGGTGTCTTCAACCTGGTGAGGGGCATATCCGAATCAGTCATCATTCCGATAGCAGGCATGTTTCTGACGTTCATAGCCTGCTACGAGCTGATCCAGCTGATCATCGAACACAACAACCTGGCGAACTTTGAGACGTGGATCTTCTTCAAGTGGATCTTCAAAACCTTCGTGGCTGTCATGCTGATCACAAACACCTTCAATATCGTGATGGCGGTCTTTGATGTGGCGCAGCATGTGGTCAATTCCAGTGCCGGTCTGATCTCAGGCTCGACCGCCGTGGATGCGGCAACGCTGGAGACCATACGGGAATCACTGGAAGCGATGGAACTGGGCGAGCTTTTGGGACTGTTCCTGCAGAGCTTCATCGTTCAGATCTGCTCCACGATACTGTCCGTGGCGATCTTTGTCATCGTCTATGGCCGTATGATGGAGATCTATCTCATGACCAGCCTTGCTCCGATCCCGTTCTCCACGTTCGGCAACCGGGAACAGAGCCACATCGGCCAGAACTATCTGAGAGCGCTGTTTGCTCTGGGTTTCCAGGGCTTCCTGATCATGATCTGCATCGGCATCTATGCGGTGCTGGTTCAGACGGTCGCCTTTACGGATGACATCATCGGGAGCATCTGGGGCGTCATGGGCTACACAGTGCTTCTGTGCTTCTCGCTCTTCAAAACCGGAAGCCTGGCCAAATCTGTCATGAGCGCCCATTAAAGGAGGTAAACACATGGCGTCATATATCCCAGTCCCGCGAGATCTTACGCGGGTCAAATCAAAGATTCTCTTCAATCTGACCAAACGGCAGCTCATTTGTTTCGGAATCGCGGCACTCATCGGCGTGCCGTCTTTCTTTTTCATCAAGAGCATCGGCAACACAAGCCTCGCGGCCATGAGCATGATCATCATCATGATCCCTATGTTTCTGCTGGCCATGTATGAACGGGACGGACAGCCGCTGGAGGTTATTGCGAAGCACTTCATCGAAACAAAATTCATCCGGCCAAAGATTCGGCCCTATCAGACGGACAACTACTACGATGCCCTGAAGAGAGCGGCGCAGGCGGAAAAGGAGGTAAACAGAATTGTTTCAGCTGTTCAAAGGAAAAAGAAATGAAAAGCGCAGTCTGAAGCTTCCCGCGAATCTGTCCAGAAAGGATCAGAAGCGTGTGCAGGAAGTCATCGACCGCACAAAGAAGGATGATGGGATCCCCAGGACGGCTCAGCAGTCCATTCCCTTCGACCGGATGTTCCCGGACGGCATCTGCCGGATCGGGAATAATTACTACACGAAAACCATCCAATTCCAGGATATCAACTATCAGCTGGCCCAGCAGGAGGACAAGACCGCGATCTTTGAGGAATGGTGCGGTTTCCTGAACTTTTTCGACAGCTCCATCCACTTTGAACTGTCCTTCATGAACATGTCTACGGATGCGGACAGCTTCGAGGCCAGTATCCGGATCCCTCTTCAGAACGACGGCTTTGATTCCGTCCGCGAGGAGTATTCGGAGATGCTGAGGAACCAGCTTGCCCAAGGCAACAACGGTCTGACCAAGACCAAGTATCTGACCTTCGGCATCGAGGCGGACTCCATGAAGCAGGCAAAGCCCAGGCTTGAGCATGTGCAGAATGACCTTCTGAACAACTTTAAGCAGCTGGGCGTCCGGGCTGAGGTCCTGAACGGTCATGACAGGCTGAAGCTCATGCATGACATGTTCCACATGGGCGACACGGACGATAAGTTCCGCTTCGACTGGAAATGGCTTGTCGGGTCAGGGCTTTCCGTGAAGGATTTCATTGCCCCGACGGCCTTTGCCTTCCCGGGCAGCCGCTCGTTCCAGATGGGCAGTCTTTACGGCTCCATGAGCTATCTCAGTATTACGGCATCGGACCTTTCGGACCAGCTCCTGAAGGATTTCCTGGACATGGACTCCAGCCAGATCATCACGATGCATATCCAGTCTGTTGACCAGACGGAAGCAATCAAGACCATCAAGCACACGATCACAGAGCTTGACCGGTCCAAGATCGAAGAACAGAAAAAAGCGGTCCGTTCCGGCTACGACATGGATATCATCCCGAGTGACCTGGCGACCTACGGAAAGGACGCCAAGTCGCTGCTTAAGGAACTGCAGAGCCAGAACGAGCGCATGTTCATGCTGACGATGCTGATCATGAACACCGGAAAGACCCAGCAGGAACTGGATACCAACGTGTTCCAGGCAAGCTCCATCGCCCAGAAACACAACTGCAACCTGAGAAGGCTGGATTTCCAGCAGGAAAATGCTCTCATGAGCTGCCTGCCGCTTGCCAGCTGCCTCATCGACATCCGCCGTGCGCTGACCACCAGCTCCACGGCGATTTTTGTTCCCTTCACCACGCAGGAGCTTTTTCAGAGCGACAAGGAATCTCTGTACTACGGGCTGAACGCTCTTTCGAACAACCTGATCATGGTGGACCGCAAAGCCCTAAAGAACCCGAACGGTCTGATCCTCGGTACCCCGGGTTCCGGTAAGTCCTTCAGCGCGAAAAGAGAGATCGCCAACGCCTTCCTGGTAACGGATGACGATGTGATCATCTGCGATCCGGAGGCAGAATACGCGGCTCTTGTGCAGCGCTTCGACGGACAGGTCATTCACATCAGCCCTGCCAGCACCCAGTACGTCAATCCGATGGACATCAACCTGAACTACAGCGAAGAGGACAACCCGATCGCCCTGAAGGCAGATTTCATCCTGTCTCTCTGCGAGCTGGTCGTAGGCGGCAAGGAGGGCCTGCAGCCGGTGGAAAAGACGGTCATCGACCGCTGTGTCCATCAGATCTACCAGAAGTATTTTGAGGATCCGGTTCCGGAGAATATGCCTCTTCTGGAGGATCTCTACAACGCCCTGCTGGCCCAAGAGGAAAAAGAAGCCCATCATGTGGCTACGGCTCTTGAGATCTACGTCAAGGGCTCGCTCAATCTGTTCAACCACAGGACCAACGTGGACATCGATAACCGTCTGGTCTGCTACGACATCAAGGAGCTTGGCAAGCAGCTGAAAAAGCTGGGCATGCTGATCGTCCAGGACCAAGTATGGGGCCGCGTCACTGCCAACAGATCTGCAGGTAAGGCCACCCGCTACTATATGGACGAGTTCCATTTGCTTCTGAAGGAGGAACAGACAGCAGCCTATTCCGTCGAGATCTGGAAGCGCTTCAGAAAGTGGGGCGGCATTCCAACCGGCATCACCCAGAACGTCAAAGACCTTCTGTCCAGCCACGAGGTCGAGAACATCTTCGAGAACTCCGACTTCGTGTATATGCTGAACCAGGCCGCCGGAGACCGGCAGATCCTGGCGAAGCAGCTGAACATCTCCCAGCACCAGCTCTCGTATGTCACCCATTCCGGTGAAGGCGAGGGCCTTTTGTTTTACGGCAACGTGATCCTTCCCTTCGTGGACCGTTTCCCGCAGGATACGGAGCTCTACAGGATCATGACCACCAAACTCTCCGAGGTATCGGAAGCAAAGGAGGCGTAACCTATGGATACCAAAGAAACAAAAACCGGAAGGACCGGCCAGAGCAGCGCCTCCGGCCGGTCTTCTCCCGGAAGCAAGCTGAAAACGGAGGCCTCCGCAAAAAAGGCCTCCGGTGCAAAGCTGAAAAACGAAAAGACAGCACAGGCAAGCGCCGGTGAAAAGCTTCGTCATGATAAGGCTGTCTTTACTGACGAGGTGGCAAAAGGCGCAAAGGAAGGCATGAGCCACGGAAGGAAGACTCCGAAAGGAAGCCATGCATCATCGCTTCTTGCAGACAGTGTTCACGCGAAAATCGACCGCGAATCTGATGACAACGCCGGTACGGATGCGATGAACCGGAGCTCCCAGCTGGCGGAGCATACGGCTCAGGACGGTTCCAATGCCTTTTCCCGCTGGCGTCAGAAACAGGCGATTAAGAATGAGTATGCGGCTGCCAAAGCCGGTCAGAAAACCGGAAGTGCTGCCGGATCTGCAGCTGCAAAGGGCGGCGCGGCATCGGCCAAAGGCACAGGCAAAGCCGCGAAGGAAGGTAAAAACGCCATTCAGAAGGTTGGTGAGTTCGTCTCCAAACACAAAGGCGCCTTTCTCATCGGCGGCGGCATCCTGCTGGTGATCATGCTGATTTCCGGCTTGATGGGGTCCTGCTCGGTGATGTTCCAGGGCGGGACGAATGTAGTCATCGATACCTCTTATACGGCTGAGGATGCAGATATCCTTGGTGCCGAGGCGGACTACTGTGCGCTGGAGAATGCGCTGCAGGCCCGGATCAACAACATCCGGACAGAGTATCCCGGCTATGACGAATACAACATCACGCAGGAGCAAGTCGGTCATAACCCTTATGAACTTGCGTCGTATCTCACGGTCGTGTTTGAGAATTATACCAGGGCTCAGGTCCAGAGCGCGCTGCAGCAGATTTTTGCCGCGCAGTATGAACTGACGATCGAAGAGGTCGTGGAGACCCGGTACAAGACGGAGACCAGGACCAGAACGGTCACTTATACCGATCCGGAGACCGGTGAGTCCTATGACGAAGAGGAAGAATACGAGGTCGAAGTCCCGTATCAGTACTATATCCTGAACGTCAACATGGAGAACAACGGCCTCTCGGAAATCCTGCTTACAGCGGGTTTGACGGACGATCAGATATCCCGGTATGCCCTCCTTATGCAGACGCTGGGCAACAGGCCGGATATTTTCGGAGACAATCCCTATGCCATCGCCATGCAGGACGTTCTCCATTACGACATTCCCGGCGAAGCGCTGACAGACGAACGGTTCCGGAGAATGATCACGGAGGCCGAGAAATATCTGGGCTATCCGTATGTATGGGGCGGCTCTTCCCCGTCAACGAGCTTTGACTGCTCCGGCTTTGTATCCTGGGTCATCAACCACTGCGGAAACGGCTGGAACGTCGGAAGACTCGGCGCGGAAGGTCTGCGTCAGATCTGTGCGATCATCCCGCCAAGCGAAGCCAAGCCCGGAGACCTGATTTTCTTCCAGGGCACGTATGATACGACAGGCGCTTCCCACGTGGCCATCTATGTCGGCAACAACATGATGATCCACTGCGGTAACCCGATCCAGTACGCAAGCATCGATACCTCGTACTGGAGAGCACACTTTTACTGTTTTGGCCGTCTGCCTTAAGTCCGGGCAGACGGTCATTTCATCCAAAGGAGGATTGAAATGGACGATTCAAAGCTGAACCGCCTGCGTGAGGAGCTGAAGGCGGCAAAAAAGAAACGGGATTCCTGGGAGGCAAAGGTCAAGGACCTTGAACGCAGATACAACGAGGCTGAAAAGGTCTGTGTTTACGGGATCTTTCAGGCAGCCAACATGACGCCGGAACAGCTGGCGGAACTGATCCGTTCAGCCGCGTCCGGCATTCCCCGTACCCCGGCATTCCTTCAGGAAGCCGACACCGAAGACGACACTTACGAAGAGGAGGAAAACAAAGAATGATCAAAAAGAAAATGACCGCGCTGCTTGCGGTCGTACTGATCCTGGTGATGGTATTCCCGGTCACGGCTTTTGCCTACGCGCCGGAATCGGAGCAGACATCGGCGGGAACCGAAACAGAGTCTGCACCTGCTGAAGATGCTGCGGAGACCGAAAACGAAGACAGCGAAGAGAGTCCGGACGGATTGGAGTCCTTTCTGTCTGATCCCGATCTGCTGCGTGTGCTTCTGGCCGGAATGGATCCGGAGATCCTGGAAGTCCTTAAGGAACACCCGAAGCTGATTGCGCTGCTGATCCCTACGCTGCATGTCACTGTGACGGATGGTTCCGTTGTGATCTCTACCGACAAGCAGGTTCCGGAGGATCCTACAAGGACCGGAACCGTGACCACCCAGGGCGGCAACCTGAATGTGAGGACCGGTCCCAGTACGGGTTACAGCATCATCACACAGCTTACCAACGGAAGCACTGTCAAGGTAATCGGGGAAAAGGACGGCTGGTATGAGATCGAGATCCCGGCTAGATACGGCTATGTCTGCGGACAGTATCTGAAGGTGAATGACATCCCTTCCACACAGACGGACGATGGCTATACCTTCGATATCGACGGAACCATGATCCTGAGCTTTCTGGAACTCTTTGCAGGCACCGGGACCGAATCTGGTATCCATGGACTGACGCCTTCCGGCAATCTCACCCTGGTGGATGACTACGGAGAAAGAAACGGCGAAGGCCAGCAGTTCATCACCCTGGTCACGAAAGCAGGCAATTACTTCTACCTGATCATCGACCGTGATGAAAAGGGCGAAGAAACCGTACACTTCCTGAATCTTGTGGATGAACGGGATCTGTTCTCCCTGATGGAGGAGGATGAGGCTGCCGACTATCAGGCGCAGCTTGCTGCGGAACAGGCGGCCAGAGAAGCTGCTGAAAGGGCGGCTGCCGAGGCTGCAGCCCAGACCGGAGAAAGCCAGAGTACTGCAGAACCAGAGCCGCAGCCCGAAAAGAAAAGCACCAACATGCTGCCCGTTGTGATCATCATTCTCGTGCTGGCGGCGGTCGGCGGCGGCTGGTTCTTCATGCAGACCAAAAAGAAAAAGCAGGCTGCAAGCGGTCCGGATCCGGACGCCGATTACACCGATGATGACGAGGATTACGGTGCCGGTGAGAGCGAGCCTGTCGATGACTCCGATCCCTATGAGGACGAGATCCTGGATGATTCTGAGGATTCCGGAGAAGGCAGCGAGGAGGATCTGTGATGGTGGTTGTCATGACGCCGCAGGAACTGCGGGATTACATCCGGTTCATGCCGGATGACGAGGTCCTGAAGATCACCATCGAGTTCAAGGAGGACAGTCAGGAGAGCGATGACAGAGAAAGAGACGAGCAGACGGTATAAGCTGAAAGAGGTCTGCATTCGCCTGGCTGAGGGGCATCCGTTATATTCGGATGTCCCTCTTTCCTCCCCTGGGGCAGCTCTTCAGGTTATGCGGAAGGAAATGTCTCAGTACGACCGAGAATGCCTCTGTGTAGTGAATCTCAATACAAAGCTCCAGCCGATCAATTTCAATATCGTCAGCGTCGGTGAACTGAACCAGTCGATTGCGGCGATCCCGAACATCCTGAAGTCGGGGCTCATGTCCAATGCGGGAGCATTCATTCTGCTTCACAACCACCCATCCGGCGATCCGACGCCTTCACAGACGGATCTTACTACCACCAGAAAGGTCATTGAAGCCGGAAAGCTTATGGGGATTCCCTGCATGGATCACATCGTTGTTGGCGGCAATGACCGCTACTGCAGTATGCGGGAAGAAGATCTCGCAGATTTCAGCAACAGCATCATCAACATGACTGCGGAGGAGATCCTCCGGGTCGCAGATACAGAAACATCTTTTGAAGGAGGAACTAAGACAATGGCAGATGAAAAGACCATGGACCAGGCTGCGGAGGCAGCCAAGGAAACGGCACAGCGCGAGGAAGTAACGATCAAGTTCGGCAAGGGCCTGGCGGAACCTTTCCAGTCCAAGGACGGACGGGAGTTCATGAGGATCACGATCCCCAACCAGGATCCGGCGGACAAGACTCCGTGGGCAAGCTTTGTGCTCCCCGCCAAGGCCGTCCATGAGAACCAGTACGGCAAGGGCCTTTGGGCTAAGATTCCTGCAGATGGCACTACTGTGGTCACGAAGCCTATGCTTCAGGGCCAGGACGATAGTGGAAAGAACATCTGGCAGGATGTGAAGACCCAGGTGCCTAACACGGAGCTGAAAGCGATGGTCGAGTCCTATAAGACGAGAGCCCCGCAGGAAAAGTCCGCCCAGCCCAAGGAATCCACCAGAGAAAAGCTGGATGCTCTGGTGAAGGATACGGCTTCGAAGGTTGCCGTGGACAAGCCCAAGGCCAAGACCAAATCGAAGAAAGGCCCGGAGTTGTAAAAAACAGCAAGAGGCAGCTCTCGCTGCCTCTTACATAGATATTATTAGAGAATGACGATACTCTGTATCATGACGCGGAAATCTCCGCTCTTCCGGCAGCAGCTCGTTCTTTTTGAATCCTTGCAGCCTTCATCAGGGCTTCATATGCCGTGTCTCCAAAGCACTGCTTTGCGTATTTGCACCATTGAACACAGGTCAGGGTGTCGTTGTAGATCGTGAAGCCGCAGTTTTCACAGACTGCCTCTGTGTCAATAGAGAAGCCCTGAATGACGCAATCAACTCCCGAAAGAAGGTTTCCTTCCAGTACTTCACCTTCAACGTGCGGAAAGAGCAAAAACTGCGCCACGATGGATACACCTATGTATTCAGCCCATTTAAGCTGATCTGGAATTCTGGATCGTGACGCCAATGTCACGAAGGTGGAGAACACCTATCTGCGGCACAAGGTGATGACAGAAGCCGAGGATGAGACTGAACCCATATACCGCTTGAAAGAGTTTTTGTTTCTGCAGCCTCATTCCTTTAACATGACGGTCTTCTCTGATCGGCGTTCGATCATCGTTCTACACCAGAGTTTACCGCACTCGATGATCTCCTCCAGCGTCACGTTATAGTCATTGTGATAATAACGGATAAACTGCATGGCGATGCCGTCCGAAAATGCAGAAACTTCCAGTTCAAGCAGGTGTTTATCACGAATAGAGTCGTCTTTGTTTACTGCCTCGTAAATTCGTCCTTTACAGATGTTGCCCAGATGACGCACAAAATTCGTCACTTCATCTGAGATGAAGATCAACCGGAAGAAGGAATCGTTCTTCTTGATATAGGCATAAATCTCATCAAAGAAAGGTTCAATGTCATGTACATTGGATATGGTTTTGTTCTCAAAGAAGGCTTTCAGTGTTTCGGCTTTAATATCCTCCGCAACGTGCCGCACATCATCATAGTGAGAATAGAAAGTGCTCCGGTTAATGTCCGCTCGCTGCACCAGCTCTGTCACTGTGATCTTGTTAATATTTTTCTTTTCGTAAAGCAGCTCTGCAAAAGTATCTCTTATGAGGTTTCTTGTTTTTACAGATGAAGCGTTCAGGTTCTTTGCCTTCATAAATTTCCTCCTGAATATATCGACAAATATGCGTTGAGTGTGGATATATCAACACTTCGTATAACATCAATGGTTGCTCCATAGTACATTCCTTATTATAATACAGACAGTGTTGTGATTTCAACACTGTTTTGAAAACTTTTCAGAAAGGAATGTATACCATGAACATTTACAATCTGTTTTACAAGGCTCCCGCACCTGAAGGCATAGAAGAGAGGAACGCCCACATCATTGGCGGAGGAATGGCCGGCCTTGCGGCAGCGGTCTTTCTGATTGATGATGCCGGAATGCCGGGAAAGAACATCACGCTGTATGAAAAACGAAATTCCCTTGGCGGCTGCTGTGACGCTTATTCCGGGGAAGCGGGCTATATCTGCCCCGGTGAGCGTGAACTGGAGCCATTTATGGAGTGCCTTTGGTATCTGTGCAGCAAGATCCCGTCCTTGGAAGATCCATCGATCTCGGTGCTTGATGAATCAGTAAGAGCCAATAAGGATATGCCGATCCATTCCGAAAGCAGACTCCTGTGCAAACAGGGACATATTTACGAAAAGGTGCATGACTACCGCATGAGTCCGGAGCTGCTCCTGAAAATGGAGCACTTCACCAGCATCCCGGAAAAGGATCTGGAGGATATGACGATTGAGGACTATTTCGGAAAGGACAGCGAGTTCTTCCATAGCTCTCTGTGGTGGTGCTATCACTCTATGCTGGCTTTTAAGCCCTATCACAGTGCATTGGAGGCGCAGCGGTATTTCAACCGATTCGGCCTTCTGAACAGGCTCGACTATCTGGAGGGCATTCTGCATACAAAACGCAATGACAAGGATTCTGTGATCAAGCCGATTCATAAATGGTTGGAGGATCAGGGTGTCACCTTCCGTATGGACACTGCAGTCTATGATCTGGAAATGGATGAGGCCTGCAATACGGTTTACGGTATTAAGATCAAGAATCAGGAAACCATTCCTGTAAGAGCTCAGGATTACGTCCTTCTTACCAGCGGCTCCATGATGACAAACGCCTCCTACGGTGATAATACACATATCGCTGAAATTAACCGGGACACGGAAGATATGGGCTTGTTCACGGTATGGAAAAACCTTGCCGCACGGAATAAAAAGTTCGGCAATCCAGATAAGTTCTTAAGCCATATCGACAAGACCAAATGGATGAGTTTTTTCCTCACCGTAGAAGACTATCCCGAATTTTTTGAACGATTGGAGAAGATGACCGGAAGCAAGAGCGGTACGGGCGGCGGAATCACCTTCATGGATTCCGGTTGGGAAATGTCGCTGGTCATTTATGATAGGGACTATTTCCCGGATCAGCGGGAGAAGAACCGTGACGTTCTGTGGGGAGATGGCCTGTTTGGAGAGCGTATTGGCAGCTATATCAAAAAGCCTATGGCGGAGTGCACAGGAAATGAGATCATTGAAGAGATGCTGTACCATTTTGGAATGTTGGATATGAAGGATGAGGTGCTGGCACATTCCCATATCTCTACCTGTATGATGCCCTATATCACCTCGCAGTTCATGCCTCGCAAGGAAAGCGACCGCCCGACGATCATTCCGAAGGACTGCACAAATCTCGCTCTCATTGGACAATATGTCGAGGTTCCCCGTGATGTGGTGTTCACCATTGAAACCTCTGTCCGCACACCGCTGGAGGCAGTTTACATGCTTACGGGTCTGGATAAGGAAATCATCGAGGTGAATCCTGCCAGATATGACCTTCGCTATATCAAAGAAAGAGTCATGAAATTCGGCGGTATGAAGGGTAAGATTACGGAGGAAGACCTTCCGAAGATCAATCCTCTCAAACTGTGGCTTGGGAAGGCAAAGCTGATAAAAGAGCTCTTGAAAAAGGCAAACGAGATTCCGCCTTATTACATCATGTATCCGGGCAGAGATAAGAGCATAGCACTAAAGGATTCTGTTCTGAAACCACAGTTTCCGAAAGACAGTAGATAATCATTCATTACAAACAGGCCGCGAGACGGAAATCAACCATCAAAGCGGCCTGTTATATTATTCCCTATAATCAACGCTGCCGAGTACAAGATGTAAAGGCTGCCGCAAACGATTATTATGGATCATATGGAGCAGATGATGCTTCGAATGACCGAACTCCAACCTAAAATCCCATCCTGGGCAAAGGCCGAACAGATGGAGATCTGTACTCCACAGAAGGAACTCTGGAAATATGCAGATGAGCCTTCCCGAGTGACAACCAAAAAGCGCAAAAGAATCCAGGACGGAGAAGTCTCATAAGGGACTTCTCTTTCCTGGCATAGAGTCGCATTACATAGCGCCAAGGATCACAAGTCCCTGGCGCTATTATTATGCCTATTTTTGAAGAAGGAGGATGCACGAATGAAACTTGTTATTGCCGAGAAGCCAAGTGTAGCCCAGTCTCTGGCCAGGGTGATTGGCGCAGACAAACGCCAGGACGGCTACCTGGAAGGCGGCGGATATCTTGTCAGCTGGTGTGTCGGCCATCTGGTGGAGCTGTCAGCCCCGGAGCGATACGATGAGCGTTATGCCAAGTGGCGGCTGGAGGATCTGCCGATCCTGCCGGAACGATTTCTGTACGAGGTCTCACAGGGAACGAAGAAGCAGTACCAGATCCTTAAGAGCCTAATGGAACAGAAAGATGTCGAAAGCCTCGTCTGTGCTACCGATGCCGGACGTGAAGGCGAGCTGATTTTCCGCCTGGTTTACAACCAATGCCGATGTAAGAAACCCTTTGAACGGTTGTGGATCTCCAGCATGGAGGACGCAGCCATCCGGGAAGGCTTCGAAAAGCTGAAGCCGGGAACTGAATATGACCTCTTGTATGAGGCAGCCCTTTGCCGGGAGCGTGCCGACTGGATCGTCGGAATGAACGCCACCCGGCTTTTTTCTTGCCTGTATCACCAGACGCTGGCCGTCGGCCGTGTGATGACGCCGACGCTTGCGATGGTCGTGATGAGAGACGCTCAGATCTCAGCGTTCAAACCGAAGCCTTTCTGGACCGTGCAGCTGAAATGCGGTGATATCGATGCTGCCAGCCGACGTTTTTCGACAGAATCCGACGCGGATTCCCTGATGAAATCCTGCCAAGATGCCGGAGAGGTCGTGATTGAGTCCGTTGAAACGAAAGAAAAACTGGAAAAACCGCCTCTCCTTTATGACCTGACGAGCCTGCAGCGAGATGCGAACCGTATTCTCGGCTTCACCGCCCAGCAGACTCTGGACTACACCCAAAGCCTGTATGAGAAGAAACTGGTGACCTATCCCCGCACGGATAGCCGTTATCTGACGGACGATATGCGGGAAATGCTGTCGGATCTTCTCAAGGTTGTGGCTGAGAAGTTCAGGATTACCGGGAAACCCTGGGATGAGCCTGCCCGTCCAGCTTCTGTTTTCGACAGCAGCAAGGTCAGCGATCATCACGCCATTATCCCGACAAAGACAATGGCGGAAAACGATCTCCAGGGCCTTCCTCTTGCGGAGATGGCGATTCTTCAGCTGATATCTGCAAGACTTCTCTGCATAGCCGGAGAAGATCACCGGTATGCCGAGGTGACTGTAAAACTCAGCTGCGGAGCTGAGGAATTCACCCGAAAAGGCAGGACTGTTCTCCAGCTTGGCTGGAAAGGCATCTGGCAGCAATTCTATCCAGAAAAGAAGAATGATGAGGATGTCATCGGCCAGATTCCCGGGGAAGGCACTCGCCTGAAGATCGATTCTGCAAAGGTGAAAGAGGGTAAGACCTCTCCGCCGAAGCATTTCACGGAAGACACTCTTCTCTCTGCTATGGAGACAGCCGGCGCGGATGAAATCCCAGAGGAGGCAGAACGCAAGGGCCTCGGTACTCCGGCCACCCGCGCAGCGACTATCGAAAAGCTCGTCCAGCGTGGATTCATGGAGCGTAAAGGCGATCGAAAGACGAAGCATCTGATTGCGACAGACAAGGGCAATTCCCTTGTGACTGTCATGCCTGAGCAGATCCAGTCCGCGTCCATGACAGCTGAATGGGAGCAGAAGCTTCTTGCCATAGAACGCGGCGAGTATGACGCGGCTGAATTCATGGACGGTATCGCAGGCATGATCGCAGGCCTGGTGGCCAATTACGAAAAAGTGAAAGGAGCAGAGACACTCATGAGCAGAAACAAAGTGATCGGTACCTGTCCGCACTGCGGCGCTGAGGTGCTGGAAAAACAGAAGGGCTGGTTCTGCAGCAACCGGGAGTGCCGGTTCATTCTGTGGAAGGACAATGCTTACTTCACCAAGATCGGGAAGCGCCTGACGTCCCAGATCGTGGAGAAGCTCCTTCGGGATAAGCGTGTCCATCTGAAAGACTGTAAGAGCCAGAAGACTGGCAAGACCTATAACGCGGATATTCTCCTCTCCACAGAGGCAGATGGCAGGCCGCAGTTCTCTCTGGAGTTTCCCGACATGAAGGGAGGCAGCAAGTGATGGATGAAAAAGAACACAGCATCAGGTTTATCAACAGCAGCTATGACACGCTCTTCCGGATCCCTGACGGCGAAACAGTAGAGGTTCAGTTCCCGGATAGGAAGTTTACTGCACGATGCAAGTATCTGGATGACTATCACACGGTAGTCGGCAATTCCGTTTTTCATATCTGTGAGTTTGCTGAACATCTGGAAGCTCAGAACGGATCAGTTCATCCCGAACCGGAGATCACAGCTGAGCAAGCTGCCTGGCAGCTTGGGCATAGAGAGTATCTAGCCCTGCAGCGGACGGATACCGGCTTTGATTACTCCATCTACAGTGAAGGTTTTGAGCTTAAAGACGGAGGCCAGCTGGATGCTCCGGAACTCACTATGAAACAGGCTCGGGAACAGATCCTTGAGATGCACGGCATGATTCGAAGAAACCGCTTTGAAGTTTCATTCGATGAAGTTACAGAAAAGGCTGAAGCTGTCCAGGCTTCGGTTCTGAAACAGCTGCAAGACCTGAAGAGTTCCCAGCATCAGACGCCCAAGGTCGGAAAGGAGAAAACCCATGGCGGAAAAGAAACCCGATAAGGCCTATCCTTCCCAGTTTGACAAGGTCAAGGAAATCACGGATAAGCTGGAGGCCGGTATCCAGGCACTTTTCGAGAGCGAGACCTTTAAGAACTATCTGAAGACGCTTTCCAAGTTCCACGACTATTCCCTTAACAACACGATCCTGATCGCCATGCAGAAGCCGGACGCAACACTGGTCGCTGGTTACACTGCCTGGCAGAAGAACTTCGGAAGGCAGGTCCTGAAGGGTGAAAGCGGTATCCGGATCCTCGCGCCGACGCCTTACAAGAAGCAGATGGAAGTAGACCGCGTTGACCCCGTCACCAAGCAGCCTATCCTGAATCCGGACGGCAGCACAGCAAAAGATCTGAAAGAGATCATGGTCCCTGCCTTCAAGGTCGTGAACGTCTTTGATGTCAGTCAGACGGACGGGAAACCTCTTCCATCGATCGGAGTGGACGAGTTGGAAGGCAATGTCACGAACTATGAGTTGTTCTTTGAAGCATTGAAACGGGCCTGTCCGGTTCGCGTGGATTTTGAACAGATCCCCTCTGGGGCAAAGGGCTATTACCACACGGTGGAGGAACGAATCGCACTGCAGGAAGGCATGAGCGAGGTCCAGACCGTCAAGACGATGATCCATGAGATGGCACACCAGAAGCTCCATTCCATCGATCCGAAGGATCTGCCTCCGGAGGAACCGAGGCTGACTCGAAATGCCAAAGAGGTCGAAGCGGAGGCCATAGCCTATACCGTTTCCCAGCACTATGGGATCGAGACTTCCGACTACAGCTTTGCCTATATCGCCGGATGGTCGAAGGACAAGGATACGCCGGAGCTGAAAGCTTCTCTGGATCGGATCCGCCAAGCTGCCAATGAAATGATCATGGCAATCGATGATCACGTTTTCTATCTCCAGCAGGAATGGGGTATTGAAACGAAGCCGAAGACTGCTGAACAGCCTGCTCCCGAACTTCAGGAAAATGGCCGGTATCGGTATTACTCCACACAGCGTCCGGTTGACATCGGCACGTTCCCGAAACCTGCTGACAATAAACCGGTCGAGATCCACAACTATGACAGTCGTATCCCCGTTGAGAACGGGACTATGCTTGCATGGGGCTATCTGGAATATGCCAAGCCTCTGACCGAGAAGGAAGCCAGTGATTATGAACTGAAACCGGCTCCGGCGAGGACAACAAGGGATGAGACACTCTCCTCCCAGGAAGAAAAGCCATCTGTCCTAATGGAACTTGCTGAAAAGAAAGGCAAAGTGACGCGCAAAGCGCCATCTAAACTGACACACAGAAAGAAGGAGGAAACAAGATGATCTTCACTGTTGAGGAAACCACTCTGGCGGCAGCCTTTGATCATTCCAGCCGCAGCGCTGCTGTCATGGATATGATGAACGTGCTCGGCATGATCCAGGACAGAGAGCTCAGAGAGCAGGTCAGCCGTCTGAAGGACAAACTGAAAACCATGAATGACGAGGAGTTCATGAAGGTGGACTTCTCCGTGTACAAGGAGGATGAAAATGAGTAAATGGGATGAGGCTCACACTGAGCCGATGCACGATCACCCAGCTGAGAAGGATCAGCTAGTTGCCGCGATGGAGGCTGCCGGTTATACGCTGGACACATTGGAAAGTACCGGAGACAATCTGCGCTTCTACGGCGCTGCCGGAAACATCATAACAATGGGCGGCTGGCATGAATGTGAAGAGTGGCTGAACGGCGTCGTGTTTGATGATCCGCAGGTCTCTGACCGCGTGGAGATCATCCTGCATCCGGAACGTTTTCCGGAAAGAGATCCTCAGAGGGCTGCGCTGAGGGCCGTGGAGGATGCCGTGGAACAGAACGACAACAACTTTGACGGAATCATCAACAACCTACCTGAGCCCGATCCGGCAGAAGTACTCCGCCAGCAGGCCAGACAGTCTGGACAGGCTGCGGCAAGAGACTCGGTCCTGGAAGAGCTGAAAGCCCAGAGAGAAAAAGCCGAACTGTCAGAAAAGGCAAAACGCAGACCTCACCTCTTTCGTGATCCGGAAGAAAGGGAGCGTGTATGATCAGGAGAATCCATGATTTGCATGCAGTGTTCACATCTGAAGAATTGGACAGGCTCCATCAGAGGATGGCCGAATCCGGCGTCCGGAACAGAAGCTCATTCATACGGAAAATGGCTCTGGACGGCTATATCGTCAAACTCGATATGGACGAGATCTCCGAGATGATCCGACTGCTCAGAATCAGCAGCAACAACTTGAACCAGATTGCGAAAAAGATCAATGCTACCGGCTCTGTTTACGGTGCGGAAATCGCAGAAATGCAGGTGAAGCAGGATGACATCTGGGAGCTGACTAAGGAGATCCTGGCCAAGCTTTCAATGATTCAGTAAAACACGAACCGGGGCTGCATCGGAATGATCCGGTGTGGCCCCGGCAATTTTGTGGAAAGGAGAGCAAATGGCAGCGACAAGACTCATTGCGATGCATCCGCGACAAGGCCGATCCGTAGCGAAAAGCCTGGGCGAGAGAACGGATTATGCCAAGAATCCGGAAAAAACCGAAAAAGGAGACCTGGTCACTACCTACCAGTGCGATCCGTTTACTGTTGATGAGGAATTCATGCTGCAGAAGCGCCAGTATTATCAGATCACCGGGAAGAGCCAGCACAGCGATGTGATCGCCTATCAGATCAGGCAATCCTTCAAACCGGGAGAAGTGACTGCGGAGGAAGCCAACCGGATTGGCTATGAGCTCGCCCTCCGTTTTACCAAAGGCAAGTATTCTTTCATTGTGGCGACGCATACGGATCGGGCACATATTCATAATCATGTGGTCTTCAATTCCACCAGTATCGATGGCACCAAGAAGTTCAAAGATTTCTGGCGGTCCGGGCTTGCGCTGCAGAAACTGAGCGATCTGATCTGTCTTGAGCATGGGCTTTCTGTGATTGAACGGAAGCCCTATGATGAGCGTGAAAAGCAGACGAAGTATCCGGTAAAAGAAGGCATCCGCGGATTGATCTGCCAGGATATCGATGCGGTCCTGTCGCAAAACCCTAAAGACTTTGACGCTTTTCTTGAAGGACTGAAGAAGATCGGATATGTAATTAAGCCCGGAAAGAATGTGGCCGTCAAAGGCAAAAACCAGAAACGCTATGTTCGCCTTTCCTCCCTTCCTGATGGTTTCAGGGAATCAGATATCCGGCAGGTCCTGTCTGGAGCCGCAGAGCATCATAAGTATGCCGGAAAAACTGCTGTGCAGCATCGGCAGCGTTCGGTCAGCCTTATCATCGATATTGAGAGGAAGTGTAAGGAAAAAGGTCCTGGCTATCAGCAGTGGGCAAAGATTCATAACGTTAAGCAGTTGGCCCAGTCCGTCTATCTTATGCGTGAACGTGGATACAGGACTATTTCAGAACTGTCAGCTCGTGCTGACGAGCAAATAAAAAAACGGGACGAGCTCCTGGCCTCCATCAAAGAATCCGAAGCAAGGATGGCGGAAATCGCAACGCTGAAAAAGCACATCATCAACTATTCCAAGACCCGCAACACCTATGAGGAATACCGCAAGGCCGGATACAGCAAAAAGTTTTTTGAGGCACATCGGGAAGAGATCACTCTTCACAAAGCTGCCAAGCAGGCTTTTGATGATTTGGGAGTCAAGAAGATCCCGAAGGTGAAAGATCTGAATGCAGAGTATGCGGAGCTGATGGCAAAAAAGAAAGCAGCGTATCCGGAGTATCGGAGAATAAAAGAAGATGCCCAGGAACTCCTGATCGCAAAAATGAATATAGAGTCCTTCTACGAGGCGGATCAGAAAGCATTTCAGGAACGTCAGCGGCAGGAAAAACAGCATTAAGAATCCGGAGTCAGACACCGTTTTTTTCCGGTGTCTGACTCCGGGCTTTTTTCATTTTCAGGAAATGTGCCTTAAGGCAAATAAGCGTTTCACAGAAACGCGCAGCTCACACGAAGTGTGAAAAAGGGTTTGGGAAGCCCAACATGCAATTGTCTGTTTAGAAAACTATTACGAACAGACCCTGCTTGCCAAGTACTGAAGAAGTCAATATAGGTTCTCTTGATGCTTGAAACCGTCAACATGCCTCTCCAGACTATATTCAATCTTGAAAAAGTACATGATTTTGTGTATAATTCATCCTGTTGGATTATATCCTGAAGAACCTTCAGGATTATGACGATATAATCAGGTTACTAAAGCAACACCGACTATGTTTCATAAGAACAGGGGGTTGTCATGGCAGTCAGTTATAACAAGCTCTGGAACCTTGTGCGGCAGAACAAGATGAAAAAAGGCGACCTAGCCAGAGCAGCAGAGATCAGCAATTATTGGATGTCTAAGTTGAATCACGATGAGCCGGTACAGATGGAGGTAATGCTCCGACTGTGCAAGGTGTTTCATTGCGATATTGGTGACTTGATGGAAGTGATTGAAGAATAATTATGGCACTTAATAGACAGCCACAATGGAATATATATGAGGCAGTTGTTCTTCTGGATGCTTATTTAGAAGCACAGAGAAAAGAACGGCCAAGAGCGCATATTATCAAGGATGTTTCTGCTGCGCTTCGCCAAATGGCGCTAAACCAGGGCCTTGTGATTGATGATGTTTACAGAAATGAGAATGGTATCTCTTATCAGCTTCAAAGCATGGAATCTGCTTTTAGAGGTGAGAAGATCTATGTCCCTGCTACGAAGCTGTTTGCTGAGGTTGTTTCAGTATATAACCAGGATCGAAGTCAGTTCGATTCTTTATTGGAGGAGGCACGAGAAATGATTGAACAGCATGACAACAAGGAATCATTCCTTAGTTGGGCCTCTTCTGTTTTGTCGGAAAAACAATATAAATGGCTTGATGATAATATCCTTCATGTGGAACAGTACGCCCGTTCCAAAGGATTGATTACGGGTTCTATATATACTGTCTCAGACATCTCAACATTGCTGAGTATTAAAAAGGCAATCAGCAAGAATAAACTCTTTCAGATTAAATACCGGAAGATTCTCCATAACATATATGGCGCTTTCGACGCATATATCAGTTTTTGTTCTCAGCAGCATTCAAGAAAAGAAGCAACTGCCCCAGTGAAGGAAGAGACTGCTTTTACACAGTCAGATTCTGTCATTGAGGTCAGACCAGACATTTCCGAGAGCAGCGAAAAGGACGGAATACAGAGGATACTTATCGAACATTATCAGTACGGTTTTCGATACGACTCAATTCGTGAGATTATGCGTTTCCGGCAATTTGCAGAAGCCATGGGCATAGATCTCCCTGAGACTGACGAACAGCTTAGGGATACGATCATATCATCCGGAACTGTAATTGATGACAAGGTTTTCTGTAAAAGTGAGAGCCTTCCCGAGGAATTGCGGAACCTGGTTGATGAAGCTTTTTCTACGGGCGCAGAAACTATCTATTACGAATGCTTGCTACAGAACAAATCAGAATGGATGGAAGAACACACTATTACTTCCGAAGGAATATTGAAGGAATACTTACGGAAGTATTTAAGAGGTTGTTCTTTCGCAAAGAAATTTTTGATCAAAGGACCCAAAAAGACAGAAAAGCAAGCTGTTACGGAAGAAATCAAGCGTGTTTGGGGTAGTTCCCAAACTGAAAATGTAGATTCTCTCAGCGAGAGACTGCCCTATATACCTCTCGGAAACATCTGGCGAGTTATTTCAGGGAATGATCTTTTTGTGCTCTCCTCAGAGGGGGAATATCTACTCATTGATCGCTTTGTTATCTCACAAGATGAAATAGAAGACATTGTTGATTACGTTGATGCGATATGTGAGGAAAATGGCTTTTGTTCATTGGCGGATGTACCGCTTGGAGACATAGAAGAGAATAATTATGACTTGTCTTTATTGGCCATCTATAACGCTATTTACAAAGTGGCACTTGCTGGCAAGTATCATCTGAATGGAAAAATTCTCACGAAAGATAAGCCGGAACTCGATGCGGTTTTGTTACTGAAACAGCACATCAAAGGAAAGACGGAATGTACTTTTGACGAGGTTGCGGAAAAAGTGGTTGAACTGACCGGCGGAACAAATCGTCAGTATGCGTTCCAGGCTTTGTATGACGAAATGGTTCGAGTCGACAAGAATCGATTCGTAGCAAATAACGCTGTTAGTTTCGATGTTAGTGACATTGATCGGGTCCTTTCCACTTTCATATCGGATCATTTTGTGGCAATCCGGGACATTACTACCTTCGCAATGTTCCCTCTTTGTGGACAGGACTGGAATCATTATTTGCTGGAGAGTTTTTGCTATAAATACAGCCGGAAGTACAGTCTTCATGTAATTCATTTTAATGACAAGAATGCCGGAATCATTGCAGAGAAAGACTTCAACAAAAGCTATCCCGAGATGCTTGCGATAGAGCTTGCTAGATCTGATGTAGAACTAAAGACAGAGAGTGTTGGAACATACTTGTTCAACACAGGATATATGGCAAAGAGCAAGTACGCCAAGCTTGGTGATATAGTCCAGCGTGCGAAAGAAATAAGGAAGGAGGGGTAATGGTATGTATTCTTACACTTTTGATTCTGAAACAGGAGGAATTCTGCTGAATTCTACCCCGACTAACTTTTCCAAAGAGCCAAGACCTGTCTATGCAAAAGAAATGGATATTCTAGGTTTTGACAAATATTGGAGCTATGAAGCTCAGAACGACACGCCTTATATGTGGGCAGAGTCCAATGTGTATTGGTATAAAGGATCTCAAATTGCCAAAACAAAAGGTGGCGATCTCTACACCAGGCCAGAACTGCAGCCAGTTCGAGATGAAAACGGAGATATAGTTTTTGGCTCAACATCAGGATACGTTTTGGAGCCCATCGATATTGAAAGGATGTGTGCTCTTAACGAAGATCTCCTCTCTGTCATTGAGGATTCGACAGTAAAGAAAATAGTCAAGGAATACGAAAAGTTTCGAGATAAGCTGGATATCTTTCACGTGGCATTTTCAGGAGGAAAAGATAGCGCTGTTCTGTTAGATCTTGTGAAGAAAGCCCTTCCGAGAGACAGCTTTGTGGTGATTTTCGGAGATACCGGAATGGAATTTCCGGATACTTATGAAGCTGTTAAACACGCGAAAAAGGAATGTGAGGAGGACGAAACCCCATTCTATGTTTCTCGATCACATTTTGATCCAAAGGATTCTTGGAAGCTGTTTGGGCCACCTGCAAGAGTTCTGCGTTGGTGTTGTAGCGTCCATAAAAGCACCCCTCAAACGCTGAGAATGCGTGAGATTACAGGGAAAGATGATTATATCGGCATGGATTTCGTCGGAGTTCGTGCACACGAGAGTATTGCTAGAAGCAGATACGATTACGAGAATTTCGGGAAAAAGCAACGTGGCCAATATAGCTTCAATCCCATTTTAGAATGGACTTCCGCAGAGATATGGCTTTATATCTTCTACAATCATCTTTATATCAACGAGACATATAAGAAGGGAAACTCACGAGCAGGCTGCCTGTTTTGTCCAATGGGCGGCGGCGCCAGTGACTTTTTCCGGAGAAATGCCTATACAGAAGAGGTTGATACATATATCGACTATGTAAAGGAGTCTTATTCTTCTTCTGATCCTCACAAGACTGATTCGTATGTCATGAATGGTGGATGGGGTGCAAGAAAAAACGGAAGAGATCTGAAAAACAATAAGTTTAGATGCATCGAGAATACAACAAAAGGATATATAACTATTACTGCTATTGAACCAAACGCAGACTGGAAAGAGTGGATGAAGACTCTCGGGATGCTTACGGAGACAGATACGGGGTATTCTGTAAGATTCGAAGGTCAGGAAATCTCTTTTGATTATAAGGCAACGAATAATGGCTATATAATTTCTATACCTGATCGGATTGCAATCGAGAATCCGAAATTCATCAGGCTATTTAAACAGGTTTTTAGAAAGGCTGTTTACTGTTCAGCATGTCGAGTTTGTGAAACTAATTGCCGGAACGGCTGCATTAAGTTTATGGATGGTAAAGTCAGCATAACAAACTGCGTTCATTGCTATCAATGCCATGCAATAGATAGCGGATGTTTGTTATTTCATTCATTAAGGCATCCACAAGGAGGAGGAAATGGAATGAAGAGTTTGAACTCATTTGCAGATCATGCACCTAAGCGTGATTGGCTAGTCTCGTTTTTTGAGCTTAAAGAGGATTTCTTTACAGAGCATACTCTAGGGCCCATGATGTATGACATGTTTAGAAGGTTTTTGAGGGATGCCGGGCTGAATGAAAAAAACCATTTCACTGAATTTGCGCAGCTAATTGATGACATTGGGTGGGAAACGGATACAGCATTAGGGTTGATACTCGTCAATCTGGCAATGGATAATCCTCAGATTGCTTGGTACATCACAAACATGGATATCGGGTATTTCTATGAGCGAAGTCAGATTGAAGATATGCTCGTTGCTTTAGACGTAAAGCCCAAGGATGCAAAATCTATTACTAAGGCGTTTAAGAGAATCGTTGAAACACCCTTTGGTACAACCCTTAATTTTGGTTATGTCACAGATGACGATGATATGGTTCGCTCAAAGTGTTCCATTAGTGATAATCGTGTCGTTCTTTATGCTCTTTATAAATTCGCAGAAAAATGCAATTTGGACAAAGAGTTCAGCGTTTCTTATCTGAGGGACGAAACTATAGAACGAGATGGCGTTAGCCCAATTCGCATTTTTGGACTATACGATGATGAGGAATTAAAGTCGATTCTTCTAGGCCTTTCATCAGCTTATCCAGAGTTCATCAATGCGACATTTACTAATGATCTTCAGACAATAACGCTACGAGATAAGTCAAGCGTTGATGTGCTGAATCTGTTCAAGGAGGAGCTGTGAGATGGCGGTACAGAATTTAAAATACTGCGAATACTTCGATGTTAATGAGAAGTATTTCCCGTGTATTGATGAGTCAGCAATCAATAGTGGTGCTTCTTGGGATGACACTTATCCTCATACTACTTTTATTGATTTGCTAAACCTGACCGAAAAGATGCTGGGGGGAAATACCAACCGCTCCATCTGGATTCATGGCGCTTATGGTACAGGAAAATCTAAATGTGCCTATACGCTTAAAAAGATCCTTGAAGTACCTGATGATGAGGTCCAGACATATTGGGACAAATTTGAGCCCCTTAAAAAGAACCCTGCTCTCTTGGCAAAGCTTCTGGGGCATAAAGCACAAGGCATCGTTACTGCCTACCGTTATGCATCGGGAAGCATTACTACGCCTCAGCAACTTTTCTTTGCTGTTCAAGAGAGTGTTAAGAAGGCTTTGGATGAGCATGAAGTTGCATACAAAGGAGAAAAGTCTCTTAAGGAAAGCGTTATAGCGTGGCTGGAAGATCCCATCCATAACCAGTTCATGAATGCGCTTCTTCAGAAGCCGAAGTGGATGTCTACCTTCTCACAATCAACGGGAGATGAAATCATCAATACTTTAAAGAAAAGCGACGATGTATCTTCGTTGATGGATGATATATTTGCGCTTGCGGCACAAGAAGGTATCACTGCCCTCGACTTGACGGCGGATTCTCTCAGAAATTGGATTGTTGATATTATTGACAAGAACAACATTAAACTCGTTCTTATTTGGGACGAGTTCAGTGATTATTTCCGCCAGAACAGTACATCTTTGGGAGAGTTCCAGAAGATTGTTTCAATCTGCCAGGAGAAGCCGTTTTATTTCATTATTGTTACGCACCCACTGTCCTCTCTTGCAAAGAGTTATGATAGCAGCGATAAGACAAATCCGTGGTCGGTAGTTCAGCAGCGATTTGATAAAGTTGAGATTACACTGCCAGATAACATTGCATTTGACTTGATTGGTCATGCCTTCAGTGTGAAACCCGCAGCAAAGGCAAGCTGGGAACAGATGACCGGTGACTTAAATTCGTCAGTAAATAGTGCCCGTGCTGCTGTTACAAAAGCAGCTAACATTAAGGGTGAGAATGTTATGAGAGACATCTTACCCATTCATCCAATTGCTGCACTTGTCCTTAAAAACATAGCCTCTGCATTCCAATCCAACCAGCGTAGTATGTTTGATTTCATTAAGACGCCCAAAGATATGGATGTTAAGGCTTTTCAGTGGTTCATTCAAAACACGAGCCCTCTTTCAGATCGGCCGTTCTTAACGGTGGATATGTTGTGGGATTTCTTTTATGAGAAAGGAAAAGACTATCTATCCTCTGATATAAAACTGATCCTGGACACTTTCCCGCAGCAAACACAGCTAACTGAGAAAGAGAAAACGGTTCTCAAGACTGTTCTTATTATGCAGTCGATTGACCAACGCTTAGGCGGATCTTTGCCTATTCTGAAGCCTACCGATCAGAATCTAAGCTATGCTTTCGAAGGCGATTCTCCTGAACTGGAATCATCTTGTAAAAGTATAGCAAAGGCTTTGGTAAAAAAAGGCGTTCTCATTGAGAATCCCATCGCCGACGGGAAGAAAGTCTATTCGGCTGCTGTTCTTGCCGGGGATGGAGCGAAAATTGACGCTTTTAAGAAGGACATAAGAGAAAAGCAAGGGACTACAGCTAAATTGGTCTCTGAAGGTCCTGCAGTAGCAACTGCCTTAAGTTTGACGCCTGCCCTTAGGCTGAGGTATGCGCTTGACATCGATAGTGGAAAGCTTCCGGTAGTTACTATTTCAGACTTTAAAAAGGTGATGGATGTCCTGAAATCAAAGGATCAGGACTGGCATTTCTATGCTGTTTTAGCTCTAGCAAAGACAGAAGATGAAGCTCAAACATTCCGGACGTTAATAAAGAATACTGTTACGGATTCCACATATAAGAACATCGCCGTAATCGATGCGCTCTCTACACCTCTTGGACTGGAGGCGTTTGAGCAGTACGTTGATTATTCTGCCATGTCCTTATATTACAGTGGCAACAACGGACAGCAATCTAAAGAAAACGCGAAGAAAGCTAAAGATGTTCTGGAACGTGACTGGAAAGACCGCATTCACGATGGTCAGTTCATCGTCTTTACATATGCTAATCAGGATGGTGAAAAGGCAACTGGTGCAGGTGCGGTTCAAACCATCATGCAGACCATCGTCTTGAATAAGTTTAAGCATGTTCAGGATTTCACTAAAGGCCTTTCCGAGTCTCAGCTTAAGCTTACAAATCAAAAGCAGGTTGCTAGATATGGTATAGGTGGAATTGAAATCAAGGGCGTCATTAAGGGATGTGAAACATCGGTATTAGGAAAGGTGTGGTCGAAAAAAGAATATTGGAATGACGAAAGCCTTTCCGGAGACCATATTGTAATCATTAAAAAGGCAATCGATAAGATGATTACGAACGCTTTCAATTCCAACGGCAGAATTTCTATCGGAGAAATATATGACTGCCTTGAAACCACTTTTGGATTCTCTGTTTGTAATCTATCAGCTTTTATTACCGGCTTCCTGCTGAAAGAGTATAGTTCCGACCCGTATCGTTCTATGGATGCTGAGGGACATAGGGATGCCATGACGCCGGACAAGCTTGCTGAAATGATTGGCAACTACTATGGAAAGAATCCCAAGCCAACCTATATTGTTAATCTGACGGAGGAAGAAAAGGCTTTCTATGAATTGACCGAAGGCGCATGGAATATCACCCCTAATTCGTGTTCTTCTCCCAGCCATGCGGGATCCCTGGTGCTCTCGAAAATGAGAGAACTGGCCTATCCGGTATGGTGCCTGGAAGATGTGGATACCACAGGTGTGTTCGATATTGTGAAGCAATACATAAAACTCGTTCAAAGCAAGGGAGACGAGGCACATGATGTTGCAAATGATATCGGGAAAATTGCAATACAGCGGCCTTCTTCCGCGCAGAACTTGAAGGCGCTTCTTACTCAGGATAACTGTCGAAAAGGAATGCTGTTATTCCTTGAGCGATTTGAGAATGGGAAGTTACTCACTCTTGCAAAAGAAATAGGTGCAGAATCAGCTGTTCTCTCTGATATTAAAAAGCTGTTTAGTGTTCAGTATTCTGCCCTGTGGGTTGGTCAGACGGGAGAGGATGAAATAAAGAAACTCATTACTGAGTATGAGGTTGTAAAGTCCACCAATGTCCTTCTGAACACAGCCGCGCATTCCAAAGATACGGCGTTTAAGGAGTGGCGCGAGTATTTGAAGTTTATTGGATTCTCCTGTGAATCGGTCAGAGCAAAGCGGCCTGTTCTGGATAAGTTCTTCTACAATCTTCTTCGCATTGCTAATTATGAGGATATGCTTCCCGACAATATGAAGGCATTCCTTGATGAAATGACAAACCATAGTGTTGAGATTCGGGATGTCCTGAATAATACACTATCGGTGTTTATGGAGATATATAATCCGTATCTGGAGGGCTTCTCAGATACTGAATGCGAGGAAATTAAGAATTCCATTACTACTGAGATGTTCACCACCTCCGCAACAGCAAGCAATGCTGCGGTTAAGAAAGCGGCTGAGGACTATAGAAAGAATCAGGTAAAATCTCAGCTATTTAAACTCTGGAGTGATAAGAGCGGCGGCAGTAAGAATCCTCGTGTTTGGTCTGAGAAACACCGCACTCCTATTCTGTGCTGCGTCAAACCTTCAATTTATGCTCAAGCAAAAAAGGCGTTCGCAACTTTGAACAGTAGCACTCAAAGTGAAGCGGATATTAAAGAAGCCCTTGCCTTCCTTGAAGGTGCGGATTTCTTTGATGACCTTGCATCTGACGAGTTCCGTGATGCTTGCTTTGCTAAAAGAATCATCGGTGACTACATCAGTCTGCTGCCGGATATCAACACCGTTAGAGATGCGCTTGAAAGTACGGGGATAGGAGCATATGAATGGAACGATAATCCCACGATTCGAAGCAAGGTATCTTCAATGGCTTCAGCTGAATACAATGCAGGCGGAAGTGATAAGGTTGTCAATATTATTGATGCAATGAAGGAACCTGATCTTAAGCAGTGGCTCATCGACATTGTGAAAAAAGATATGGGGCTTGGAGTGAAGATTATCATCAACAAGAAGGAGGAATAATCCATGCTTTGCAGAGAGGTTCAGAACTATATATCCACTGCAAAAGGTCTTCCGTTCTTCTACATCATTGGGGATGAAGACTATCAAGCGGCTTTAGAAGACTTAAAGCAGGCTGGCCTGTCTGTGGTTAGAATGAGCGACTTTTGCCCTAAGGAAGATAAATACCCTAGTGTAGATGAGCTTATTGATTATTTCCGCACATCAGACGTCGATTATAGAGATAACAAGTTCGTTGTTATAGGCCTTGGAGAGTATCTCGCTCTTCGTGGATCTGCAATTGCTGACAAAGAACTTCGAAGGTTGAAAACCACTACACTGGGAAATGCAAGAGCTGTTCTTCTGCTAAGAGGAGTAGCTGAGCAGGCAAAAAAGATCGTCAACGATGATAATAGAATGGTGGAGCAACAGCGCGTCTATTTAACTAAGACGCTTGGCACGAGTATCACGGTTACTAATGTCACTGATGATAATGGCATAGTTGCGAAGAAAGGCATTAAACCGTTGTTGCACACTTTGGAAGACGGCGCTTGCAATAATATAATGGCGAGCTCTTCTTTGCTGTTCAATCTTTCGATTATTCCGGTTTCTACTATCCAAGGAGCACATTCCATCATAAAGCTGATAATCAAAGACTTTGATCTGGATGAATCCATTGGATCATCGGAGCAGTGGGAACGGCTTTTGAAGGAACTTAGCAAGAATAACAAATCACTCGATGCCGTTTTCAAGAAGAATGGTATTGATGATGGTGTTCTAAATGACTTGGCCTATTATGTTTCTGGGCTTGAGTATAGAAACTGGCTTGCTTTCTTGTTCCTTAAAAAGAATGTAGATTTCATTCAAAACACGTATTTAAGAATGATTGTTGACTCTACGTCCAGCTTTGAGGATCTTAAAAAGAATCTTCTTGTTGGGATTGTTTCGTTGTCTCACACGGATTCACACTTCAGAAGCCTCTATGATGATCGTAAACGGCTTCTCAAGGAATTCCCTGAAGAGGACATAGCAATCTTTGTTAAAGCGAATGAGGTTTATCCGGAAGAGAGCATCTATCGTCTTACAGATAACACCTTGCTCGAAAGAAAAACAATTATCAAGTGGATTGCTCGACATGGAATTAACGATGCTCTTTCTTATGTGTATCCAGCATTATGGGAATATCTGAAGAAATACACATTCAATTGCCCCGTCTTGGCAGATGAGCTGACAGAATACTTTGATGCTTACAAGCAACAAAAACTCGCAAATACCGTTTCAGAAGCCTTTATTTCCCGCATGGAGGCATATGCTTCTCAACTGCTATATGCGAAGCTGCCAACTAGAGATAATGCCATCAAAGCGGTTCCCGACAAAAAGAATGCGTACTTGTATTGGATTGATGCTTTAGGCGTAGAGTATCTGTCGTATATAACTGCCCTTGCGAAAAGAAGAGGATTATCAATCCATATCGATATTACGCGCTCTGATCTACCTACCATAACTTCGATCAACAAGCAGTTTTATGAGCAGTGGCAGGGAGGTAAAAAGTACAAGGAAGAACAGTTAGATAATATTAAACACAAAGATAAGGGCGGGTATTTCTTTACCGATGATGAGGACCCCATCCATATCCCCGCAGAGCTTGAGGTCATTGAAAAAGCAATTAACACAGCCGCCATGGAATTGGGGATGCACCACTGCAAGTCCTTCGTAATCGCCAGCGACCATGGAGCTTCCAGGCTTGCAGTAATAAAGAAACAAGAAATCCCCTATGATACAGACACAAAGGGAGAGCATTCTGGAAGATGCTGCAAAGTATTTGATGGTTGCGATGCCCCGTATAAAGTTGAAGACAATGGGTTCATTGTTCTTTCCGATTATGGGAGATTTCGTGGCAGCCGTCCTGCAAATGTTGAGGTGCATGGTGGAGCCAGTCTGGAAGAAATAGTTGTGCCGGTTATAACTCTAACACTTAAGAAACAAACTAATGTACAGATTACTGTCCTGTACCCGGATAACATTATTGCAGATCGTCACAATGGAGTGACACTGACTTTGTATATTTCGGATGTGGAATCACCAGACAGCGTGCGAATAGTTGTTGATGATAAAACGTACCAAGGAAAGACGGAAAACGGCACACACTTTGTCTTTGAACTGCATGATATTAAACGTGCTAAGACAAAGCCTTTTAGCGCAGATGTCTTTGATGCATCTGATTTGATTGGCACTGTGTCATTTAGGGTTAAAGGTAAAACAGCTACCGTCAAGGATGACTTTGATTTTGGCGATGAGTTTTAAGGAGGAGCAGCATGGACATTTCCGAAAAACTTAGAGATAACTTTGATGAAATGGTCGTCTTTAAGGATCTAAAAAAGACCAATTTTTTCTCTACACTAAGCCTCCCTGCTTTTATGAGAGACTGGTTGCTGAAGAAATTCGAGGACGATGAAGGCAACTTCGATAAAGATGATTTAGCTAGGTTTGTTAAGAAGTTCATCCCGAGAAAAGATGATTGGACGGCAATCAAAAATGCAATCGTCATCGAAGGAAGAACCGTAAAGTTCCTGGCAAAGGTGTCCGTAAATATAGATATTAAAACGGGTGAAGTGTCCTTTGCGCTTCCCGATTTTGGTCTGGGATTCAAGGAAACAATTATCGAAAGCGATGTATGGGATTCCTGTAAGGAGGACTTGGTAAAAGGGAGAGATATATGGGGAATGGTCGAATTGGGGTATCGGTCTCCTGATGATTTCGATTTTTCATTTGAATATGAGCGAAAATCGTCAAAAGCCAAAAACTCCAAAGATGGAAAAATCAAATTGATTTCTTTTAAGAATTTCTGCCCGTATGAAATCGATCTTGATGACTACAAAGAAGCTCGTAAAGAGTTCACAACGGATGAGTGGATAGATGTAATTCTCGGCGCAGTGGATTACAATGCGGCTGGTTATGAAACCGAAGAAGAAAAGTTGACCATGATTACACGTCTTCTTCCATTCGTCGAGAAGCGCTTGAATCTAATTGAGCTGGCTCCAAAGGGTACGGGCAAGTCCTACTTGTTTGGTAATGTCAGCCGGTTTGGTTGGCTTTCAAGCGGCGGTGTAATGAGTCGCGCAAAAATGTTTTATGATCAGACCAAACGAAGAGAGGGTCTGATTTCCGGAAGTGATTTTGTAACATTAGATGAAGTGCAGACGATTTCCTTTACTGATACTGATGAGATGAGAGCTGCACTAAAGGGCTATTTGGAGCAGGGAACGTTTACTGTTGGAGACTATAAAGGTACAGCTGATGCGGGAATGATTCTATGCGGTAATATTCGTAAAGAAATAATGGATGCCGACGGTTATAGCAATATGTTTACTGAGCTGCCGGTGGTCTTCCACGAATCTGCGCTGATTGAAAGATTTCACGGATTTATTAAGGGCTGGAATATTCCCAGGATGAAGGATGATCTGAAGGTCAGTGGATGGGCGCTCAATTCGGAATATTTCTGTTCTATTATGCATGAGCTCCGTAGCGATATGACGTATAGAAGCATAGTTGATGAAATGATTATTGTTCCTGCAGGTGCTGACACTCGCGACACTGAGGCGGTGAAAAGAATTGCAACCGCGTATTTGAAATTGCTATTCCCCCATGTGCAGCATGCAGATGATATAACGCCACGAGAGTTCAAACGATATTGCTTTGATAGGGCAAGAAGAATGCGCGATACGATAAAATACCAGTTGGGATTGCTGGATGTCGAGTACGCAGGAAAGGATCTGCCGGCATTTAAGATCAACGGCATTGACGCTTAATATGGAAAAGAAGAAATGTTACGTATGTGGTAAAACGCCTCTGTCAAAGGATGAGATTGGCATCACAAAGAAGTTGATTGATAAGAAGACTTCAACCTTTTACTGTTTGTCTTGCCTAGCAGAGTATCTTGAAGTCACGGAAGACGAGCTGCTTGCGAAAATAGAGGAGTTTAAAAACGAAGGCTGTGTTCTTTTTAGGTGAGTAGACTTATGAAACAGTTTATATACGCCGATAACGCGGCAACAACAAAACTTGAAAAAACTGCCTTAGCGGCTATGTTGCCGTGGTTGTCAGATGAGTATGGAAATGCTTCCCAACCATACTCTTTTGCCCGTGCTCCCAAAAAGGCTCTTGCTGCAGCTAGACAGGTAATTGCTACAGCTATCAATGCTGAACCGGATGAAATATATTTCACCTCTGGTGGAACCGAGAGCGACAATTGGGCAATCAAAGGTTCTGCATTTTCGGATGCAGATAAACGAGCTACTATTACATCTTCTATTGAACATCATGCGATACTGCATGCTTGTGAAGCTATTGAACGTCTTGGTTATCCAGTGGCATATTTATCGCCAAATGAAAAAGGGGTTGTCTCCCCGGAAACGCTTGAAGCGATTATCACAACTAAGACGCGACTGGTCTCTGTCATGTTTTCCAATAACGAGATTGGAACAATTGAACCAATACAAGAACTTGCACAGGTGGCTCATAAATACGGCGCTGTTTTTCATACCGATGCTGTTCAAGCTGTTGGTCATGTGAGTATTGATGTCCAAGAACTTGGAGTAGATATGCTGTCGGCATCTGCACACAAGTTCAATGGACCAAAGGGTGTTGGTTTCCTTTACATCAGAAAAGGCATCGAGATTGCTCCATTCAACGATGGTGGAGCCCAGGAAAGCGGTCAACGTGCAGGAACAGAAAATATAGCCAGTATAGTTGGAATGGCCGAAGCTTTGAAAACTAATTATGATCACATAGTTGAAAACAAAAGACATCTTGCATCTCTTGAACAGGAACTATTGAATGGTATCTCAGATCTGGATTTTATTCGGAATGGAGCTGAAAGCCATGTTCCAGGGAATATTAGTCTTTCTTTCAAGAACGCAGATGGAGAGGCCATCTTACATAGACTGGATCTTATGGGAATATGTATCTCAACTGGCTCCGCCTGCGATAGCAACAACACCCAGATTTCCCATGTGATAAAGGCTATTAGAGTGCCACCGGAATACGCCAAAGGAACCATTCGAATATCTCTAGGCAAAGATAACACCAAAGAAGATGTTGATAGTATCGCTGCTTGCTTAACTAAAATTCTTAGAAAAGTTTAAACCTTTTATTCGTGCATTACAGGAGGCCACTTTGTAAATGGACAAAGACCCGAAACTTCGCCCGTTATATCTGGCTAAAATCTTATTTGAACGAACCGATGAGGATCATTATCTCACGACAGCACAATTGATGGAGATCCTCGAAAAGGAGTATGGTATCAAAGCGCACCGGCAAACAATTCCTGCCGATGTGGCAGCCCTACGCTCTTTTGGCATGGAAATCCAGGAAGTGATGTCTGCGCAGAAGCGCTACAACCTGATTAGTCGAGAGTACGACGTTGCAGAACTGAAGCTTCTGATCGACGCAGTAGAATCCTCCAAGTTCATCACAAAGAAAAAGAGTGAGGAACTGGTGGCTAAGCTCTCGAAGATGGCCGGCCAGAATCAGGCCGAGATCCTGAAACGGAATATCTCCCCAGAAGGCCGCATCAAATACGATAACGAGAGCATTTACCTGATTATTGACGGAATCAACGAGGCTATCAACGCCGGAAAAAAGATTTCCTTTCTGTACTTCAAGTACGATGTCCGCAAGGAGCCAAAGCTGCGCAACGAAGGGAAACCGTTCATTTTCAGCCCTCACCGGCTCGTCTGGAACGGCGACTTCTATTACATGGTTGGCGTCTTTGATAACGGCAAGCGCGTCGGGACCTTCCGCCTGGACCGGATCATGAGGCGTCCGGATATTCTGGAGGAAGATGCTCTTCCCTTCCCGGCAGGCTTTGATTTCGAGAAACATCTCCAGACAAGTTTCCGAATGTACGGAACCGACTACACGACGGTGGATCTCATCTGTAAGAACGATCTGATGGATGCGATCCTCGACAAGTTCGGTAAGGACGTCACCACCTACTGCTATGACATGGAGAACTTCCGTGTTGAGGTGGATGTCGTGGTCAGCAGTGTCTTCTTTAGCTGGGTGTTCGGCTTTGAAGGGGATGTCGTGATCAACGGGCCAGTTGAAGTGAAGGAAAAGTATAAAGAAATGGTCCTGAAAGTAGTTGAAGGGCTTTAAATGGGGAGGGAAGGTTATGAGCTGTGCTGGCTTCGTGCAGACAACAATTACTAATCTTGATACGGGCTTGTTCAATGAATGTCGCGATATTCTTGTTGATGAGTATTTGCCGTTATCTATAGCTCAGAAGGATGACTTGACAGTTCCTGTTCTGGCAGAGAAGCTGTGCGACTACTTCGAGAAAATTGAACTCAAAACGGGAAAGCCGTTTGAGAAAGCTGTAGAAAAATATACTGCAGATTTAGATTCTGTGGTTGGCGAGCGGATTGCAAAAGAACCAAAGCCAAGGAAAAACAAACCTACACCTCCTACTCCTCGCGCAAGAAAGTATTATGAGAAGGCTTGCTTCCTGAGAAAAAACAACAAAGAGACAAAACATGGATTACTTGATTATACCCGGATAATGCTTTGTCTTTATGCTGCGATTATTCAAAACAACTGCAAAGAAATAGATGACTTCAACTTATCAATGAATGGGATTAATCTAACCAAGACTATTGAAGCTTTAAGAAAAGAAACCGTATTGCTTGGGAAGAAACCGAAGTTTGAGACAAAGGATCCATACACATCTGATAGAAGTACGTTTATTCTGCTTGTCATCATGTTTTACTACATGAAGAGTAAAGAGATAGTGGGAGAATACTGATATGGCTAACGTAATAAACATACAGACATTAGATGAGCTGCGTAGATTCCTAAACGATAAAGGTATAATGGAAATAGCCTTAAGGGGTAAGAATAAGAAGTTTAAGACCTTTCAGAAAATTGCCCTAGATCAACTCCAGCAGAACGAGGTTTCAGAAAAGGTTCAGCAAGCCATCAATATCCTCAATAAGAATAACAATTTAAGTGAGAAAAGCTTGAAGATGCTGAACAGCGTTTCCAAGCTGAACAAGCTTAATCTCGTTTTGAGTGGATTGAATCTCTGCGCTACATGTGTGGGCTTTGCTATCATGTATGCAAAACTCGATAAAATGAGTGCCCAGATTGCCGAGATCGTCGCTGTATATAAACAAGGCGAAGCAATTCATGCTAACTATGAGTTTAAAAAGATCTTATCTGAACACTCCAATATGCTCGATTGCAGGAAAAAGCAGAGCTATTATACAGAAGACCAAATGAGAGAATTGGTCGCTGGCGAGTACAATGTTCTTGGCCTGCTTATTGACATCTTCCTTGCAGGCATTTCCACTAACAGAGAGGAGTTGTTATTTTCAATTCTTTCCTTGGCTCAGATGTTCAGTGTTTCCATACGCTATTTTGATGAAACATACTACTTTGAGAACAAAGACGCTATCGGTGACGGGGACCGGTGGCACATGGATCATGATAATTGGGTTGCCGTTTTTGACAGACTATCATCGCCTGCTTTCATAGATACCATCCAGGACTATGGTGTATTTGAAATTGGACTTAATACCGTAGAAAACGACTGCTTCTACATCAATTTCTATGACCAGATTAGGAGTCTTAAGCAGGATGTTGAAGATAATCAGGCAATGATTATTGCTATTGATGATCAGGATCTGTTCAGTGTGGTTATGCATAAGACAAGCGAGGAAGCACAGCAAGAAATAGAATCTGCTCTGAAAGAGGCGGATGTCCCATTAGATGCTTGCGCGGAAATACTTCGTGTTGCGGTTGCATGATAACAGAGGGATGCTATGGATATTGATGTTAAAAACGCATTAGGCAAAGCGCTTGCCTCATGCGAAGCAGTTGAAAAACGTACAGGAACGCCGGTAGTACAGGCTTTTGTAGGAGATATTTATTCGTTTATCTCTTCTGTGTCTACAGCTAATAGCGATGAGCGGTATGATTATTTCAACAAGGTCTACCTGAACGGTAAGTATCCATCTACAGCTCTCCAGACTAACCCATCTGGGAATATTCCTCATTCTCTGAAAATAATGGCACAAATCGATGCGAAAACATCGGCAAAAGGCGATCTGTTCGCAAATACAATCATCTCTTTCTTCTTAGTGCTTGGAAGATACTACTCGTCCAGCCAGTTTGATAGAAAAGATGTTGGGATCGCAGCTGTCACTGAGCAAATCAAGCTGATGAACGACTATGTCAAAGAAGCGGCACCTGCTGCTTCAAGCCGAAAAGAGACTTCACAGCAAGAAAAATCAAGTGTATCCACAAAGAGAGATACAGAGGCAAAGCCTGATGAAACCTCGTCTGATGTTTCAGACCAGAATGAGCCGGAAGAATCACTTGAAGAATTGCTTGAAAATCTGAACTCCCTGATTGGGCTGAAGGCTGTCAAGCAAGAAGTACAGCAGATAATAAACTTGATCAAAGTTCAGAAAAAGGGCGAAGAATTCGGTGAAAAGCTTCCCCCACTGTCGCTCCACCTTGTGTTCTTTGGGAATCCGGGCACTGGCAAAACTACGGTTGCGCGGCTTTTGGCAAAGATTTATAAATGCCTAGGAGTTCTATCAACCGGCCAGCTTGTTGAAGTTGATCGCGGCGGCTTAGTTGCAGGATATGTCGGTCAAACCGCCATTAAGACTCAGGAAGTAATAGACAAGGCTATGGGCGGAATACTGTTCATTGACGAAGCCTATTCTCTGACACACGGGAAAGGAGAAACTGACTTCGGCCAGGAAGCTGTCGATACTATCCTGAAAGCGATGGAGGATCACAGGGATGACTTTATCGTCATCGTTGCGGGTTACCCAGATTTGATGAGAGAGTTTGTTGCCTCCAACCCTGGCCTAAAGTCTCGTTTTAATCAGTTTATCAATTTCGAGGATTATACGCCGGAGGAACTAAAACAGATTTTTCTGTTCCAGTGTAAGAAACAAGGTCTTTCACTTACGGATGAGTGCGATGAGTATCTGACACAGCACTTTACGCTGATGTACAAGAACCGGGCTGATGATTACGCCAACGGCCGAGATGTGCGGAATTTCTTTGAGAAGGTGATTAAGGCCAGGGCAAATAGACTGGCATCGATTCTCGACACGGTTACACGCGAAGAATATATGACGATAGTTTTGAGTGATCTGCAAGAGGCTGCCATCGCTAACAAAACCATCTAAGGGTGAAGTTGAGCAATCATATAATCAAGAGGTCGAAGGACAGAGATGTCCTGAGGCCTCTTGTTTTACGTTGACGCCTGCAACCGTCAACGTGACCCTGTGGTCATGAAACCGCTTTGTAACCTATTGCGTTTTCAGAATTCCCATGTATAATAGCTATCGTAAGCAATCTGCTTAAGATAAAACCCGAAAGCGAGGTATTGAATATGCGCAGCAAGAGTATGGAACTCATGGAGCAGATCAGCAACTACATCGGAGATTATTACAGGCAGCATCATTCAACGCCTACCACCCGGGAGATTGCTACCGCAGTGGGCATCTCTCCTGCCAGCGGGTACAACTATCTCGTGGAAATGGATAAACGAGGGATGCTGTCCTACGAAAACGGTGAGATTACTGACCTTCCGAAGATCACCAAGACACAGACGGGGTATTTCTCAGCTCCCCTGGTCGGCAGCATCCGCTGCGGTGATCCGGAGACTGAGGAAGCCCAGGTAGAGATGTACGTCAGCCTTCCGGAAGCACTCTTCGGCAAAGGTGAGTTTTATCTCCTTCGCGCGGTCGGAGACTCTATGGAGGATGAAAACATCTCTGATGGAGACCTTGTGCTGATCAAAAAGCAGCCGGACTGTGAGGTAGGAGATATCGTGGTCGCCCTGGATGAGAACAACGAGAATACTCTGAAGGTGTATGGCGGCATCGATAAGCGCAGTAAGAAAGTGATTCTGAAATATGCCAACGAAAAGGTGTATCCGGGGAAAAGAATCCTAGTCAACGAGCTCGTAGTGCAGGGCGTTGCCAAACACGTCATCAAGGAGCTCTGACGGAAATGCGAGGGGCAAGTTGAAAAAGGTTTATGTGCAGGTTGACAGCGAACGGCTGGAAAACGGAGAGGTCGTGCCCTTAACCATCTCCTGGGCTGATGGTCGTATTTGGAATATTGACAGAGTGATCCACAGCTGTGTTTCGCTCGATGGGGAGTTTGAAGGAATTCGCTACACGGTTTTTATCGGTAGTGCGGAAAAATATATATACAGAGCTGGTCACGCATGGTACGTGATGGCTTGACAAGGAGGTGTTCTCAGTGAAGAGATTCACAACGAACGACGAGATCGAGAACCTCTGTGAAGCCATGATCAAGGACTTCTTCAAAAGCAAGCATTATACCAATGTGATGTGCGTAGATATTGAAGCCTTTGTCCAAGAGTATCTGGGGGTTCCAATCGTCTATGAAACCTTTGCAGAACCGGATCCCGGAAGGGTTGGGTTTCTGTCAGACGGGAAAAGACCGTTACTGGTCCGGAGAGGAAACAAAGTAGAGCAGGTCGTGTTCCCGGCAAGAACGGCAGTCATTGAGAAATATCTGCTGAATCAGAAAGAGAGCGCAAGGAGGCGTTTCTCTATCGCGCATGAAGGTGCGCATGATGTTCTGGGGAGACACATTCCCCTTCAGACAAGTCCGGCAGCTGCCTTCCATAGTGAGTTTGATCCTGAGATGAGATATACCCAGGACATGCTGAAGGAGATGCTGTCAATCAACGAGTGCTTTACAAACCGGGCGGCAGCCTGCTTTCTGATGCCGGCTTTCCTGGTTGCCCGTGTCCTGAAGCGTCACAACAATTCCAGGAAGGTAATCCTTTATGATGACGGCATTCTCTCTCAGGATCAGAAGCTGTTGATCCAAAAGATGGCCGATACACTGGGAGTGTCGTTTACAGCTTTCCATACGCGGTTGAGCGAGCTGGATTTGTTTGAGCGCAGGCCAGTTGAGGAATACCTGCATGAGGGGCTAAGATACGGAGGTGAGCTGCATGCAGGCAGTAATTGAACGTCATGTAACAGCCGGCCCGGATCTTCAGTATAAGCTGGAACAGTCCAGGAAACTGGCGGAGTCTCAGGAACTCCGGACGATTCGCTGCCCGAGCTGCGGATTTTATATGTTGGACGTCTACGGTCATGAGCATTATCTGATCCGCGTGAAGTGCAGGAAATGCAAGTTTGACGAAACAATCGACACGGCGCTGTTCAGGACCATGCGGCACAGACGGCTGAAGCTGTATCAAAAAAGGGTCCGCACAGATCACCCTGGTATCTGATTATGGAGAGGACATATATCTGCATTGACCTCAAGTCATACTATGCCTCTGTAGAATGTGTCCATCGGGGACTGGATCCGCTGAAGGCAAACCTGCTTGTGGCAGATCCGTCCCGGTCCGATCAGACGATCTGCCTGGCTGTCTCTCCTTCCCTGAAGGCCAAGGGAGTTCCCAGCCGTCCCCGACTTTTTGAGGCCAAGCAGGCGATCCGGCTGTACGAAGCGCAGCACCATACGAAGGTTGATTACATTATTGCCGTCCCGAGGATGGCGGAGTACGAAAGGATTTCCGCACAGATCTACGGAATCTATCTCCACTATGTGGCTCCGGAGGACGTGCATGTGTACTCCATCGATGAGTGCTTCATCGACTGTACGGCTTACCTGCATGCCTACCGCAAAGAGGCTGAGAAGCAAGGCACCAATCCGGCTCATCTGATGGCAATCACCATGATTCGGGAGGTGCTGAGAACCACCGGCATCACAGCGACGGTCGGGATCGGGACAAACCTGTATCTGGCTAAAGTTGCGATGGATATCGTAGCCAAGAAGCAACCTGCTGATAAGGATGGCGTCCGGATCGCGGAGCTGAACGAGGATTCTTATAAGTTTCTGCTCTGGGAGCATAAACCACTGACCGACTTCTGGCAGATCGGCCCGGGAAAAGCCAGACGGCTGCAGAAGGCATGCATGTTTACCATGGGTGACATCGCTCAGCGTTCACAGTGGGATGAGGAATGGTTCTATAAGCAGTTCGGCAGGGACGGCGAGATCCTGATCGACCATGCCTGGGGCATCGAGCCGGTCACGATGAAGGATATCAAGTCCTACCGGAGTGAAGGCCACAGTCTTTCAAACGGCCAGGTCCTTCCGAGACCTTACAAGTATCAGGAAGCAAGACTGGTCTTCCGGGAAATGATCGAAGTGCTCTGCACGGACATGTTTTCCAAGAACCTCGTGACGAAAGGCTGCAGCTGGTGGGTCTCTTATGATTATAAGAGCCTGGAAGCTTGCCCCGGCTATGACGGCCCTGTCTCCATAGACTTCTACGGAAGACTGCACCCGAAGCACAGCAACGGGACGGTTAAGCTGCCGACGTTGACGAACAACCTTCAGATCATCACGATGCCGCTATTGAAGCAGTTTGATGACAAGACGGATCACCGACTCCTTTATCGGAGGCTGGGCGTCTGCGCGAATGATGTAACAGAGGATATGGGAATCTTTCAGATGAACATGTTTATCGACTATGAGGCATTGGAAAGAGACCGGCGTTTGCAGGGAGCCATGCTGGAGGTACGCCGCAAATTCGGCCCCAATGCCGTCTTCAAGGGGATGAACCTTCTTGAAGGTGCAACCACACTGGAAAGGAATCAGCAGATTGGAGGCCACAAGGCATAAGTGCCCCTTCTGCTGACAGGCAGGAGGAGCAAGAAATGAGTTCAATAGGCGTAACGGCGATGCCGGCAAACTTCAGATATCGCGAGGTCTTCCTGAAGGGACGGCCACGGCACGACAGACAGGATCCGTTTCGGATCCGTCATCCGAGTATGGACAGAGGCCACCGGGCAAAGATCTTCGCCCCGTTCGATGCCCTGAAGGGCTTTAATGAGGCGGTCTCGGCAAAGGACGTCCTATATGAAAGCAGAATCGAGCTGCTGCAGGAGGATTCGGAAGAGCTTTCGCGGAGGCTGACCATCCTTCACAACCTGACATTCAACAGCCGGATTGCCAGGGAGAACCGCGTGCAGGTAACGGTTACATACTATGAGCCCTGCAGCGATGAAAACCATGAAGCATACGGCCTGAGAGGCCAGCACAAGACGATCACCGGTATCTGTTGGAATGTGGATGCCGAATTGAATCAGACGATCCTGATCGACAGGATAAAGCTCCCGCTGGGGAATGTCCTGAAGATCGAAGCTTCCGGCGATCTGTTCCGGAAGGACTGGGACGACCCCTGGAACTGATAAGAGTTTCCAGAATGTATTGTGGAGGTGAAACATGGTCTTAGCTGATCAAAATCGCATCCAATTCGGAACCGGCGATGTCGCGATCATGATGTCGATGGCCGGAACCAGATCAAAACCACAGGCTGTTGTCGTATTTCAAAGCCAGGCCCAAACGGAGATTCACGGGGTTGAGGAAGGTGCAGACCTGCGTACAGTGAGAACCGGCCTATACAATCCCAGAGAGGATATAGCCATGTTGTTTTCAAGACCGGAAAGCATTGATAGTGTTATTTCGGTTCTGAAAGCAGTCAAGAAGGCAACATTTGGCGAAGACAATCTGGTCAATAACTATCTCAGCGACTAAGATCGCTGAAGCAAACTGACAACTGAACAACAATAATCGACTTTAAATCGCGCAAGCGGAGCAGCCCCGGGCAACCGGACTGAGAAACTACCAAGCACCGTACGAAGCCGAATCAAGAGATGGGATAACCATGCCCTTCTCAGAGATTCGTTTCGACGGTGCTTTTTCTTTTGCTCTGCTGCGACAAAAAGTCCTGTTCATTCCGCTTCGTACCGGGTTTGGAGCCTACCGGTCCGGGACTGCGGAAAGGACAGGACATGTATTTTAATCAGGTGGAATTCGGGAAACGACTTCAGGAATGCAGGAAGCTGCAAAAGATGACACAGGAGGAAATGGCGGAACTGGTTGGCGTTGAAAAGCAGCATATCAGCCGCATAGAGCGCGGCGTCGCAGCTTGCTCAATTGATCTTCTTCCGACGCTTTCCGTCACCCTTCAGGTCAGTACGGATTACCTGCTCATAGGAAAGAGCATCGATAAGGAGCTAACAAGAACACAGCTTCTCTCAGTGATCTCACAGCTCACGCTGATAACGCAGGGACTGTAATTCCTCGGAATTCATTAAATCAGATCCCCCTTCCGGGCAAAATTGATACAAGCACACGATGAATCCAGGCTGAACCCAAAATCAGCCTGGGTTCACTATCGTTGGGTTCAAACCCGGAAACGATTGCGCATACAGAAAGAGCGCGCCTATTCATGAAAAGGGGCTGCCTTTTTTCGGCAGCCCCAGTTAAGTTAATGCTGAAAGGGATCAGATCACATGGTATTCCTTTCAGTTCTGTTTTTAATCTCATTATCAAAAGCACATGATATTTAAACATAGATCCTTTTTTAGTTTTTCACAAATAGTTGTAAAAATAAAAATCGAATTATCAGATCTAAGGACCTCCCTACCGAAAGGCAGGGAGGCAAAGTTATAGGGTCTAAAGTGCTTGCTGCATAATGATAATCGGTTGCCACATTGACTAAATGTTTAAAACCTTCCTTTTTTTGGAAGGATTTTATTTTTGTATATTGGTTTAATATTAAAATCCTATACGGATATTTCAAAGGGCTCTAAAAATTTTTCTCCGAAAGATAAGGCATTAACACAAAGGATTGTTGATATTTTTCACTCCTTGTCACACATTAAACACTATTTACCTATTTTCTCCACATTTCCTATTGACTTTTAAGTCAATACGTGTTATGCTTTTATTGACTTAAAAGTCAATAGGATAGAAATGGAGGTGAGTAATAATGGCTCGTAAGAGTAATAATACTGAATTTATCGGCGAATATGAAATTGCAGATCATAAAATTATGACGATGGAGGAAGAAAAGCGTGAACGCCTTATCATGGAAGCCCTGAAAGAGTTTTCCAAAGGCTATGCGTATGCCAATATGGACGAGATCGTCAAGCGTGCCGGAATATCAAAAGGATTGCTGTTTCACTATTTCGGTACTAAAAAGGGGGTGTTCCTGTTTCTTCTGAAATATACCTTAAACATTGTCAACACAAAGTTTGAAGAGATTGTTTTGGAAAAAAACGACTTCCTTCAAAACATCTGGCAAGCGTCAAAAATGGAACAAGATTTAAGCTTTGAACAGCCGTATGTCATGGACTTTTTGGTTAAAGCGGCTTTTTCATTAAAAGAGGTTTTTCCGGAGGGGTTGCCCAAAGATGTACCTGATTTGACCGCCGGCATATTGTTGGATCGGATTGTGAAAAACGCTGACAGGTCATTGCTTAGGTCGGACATCGATGCTGAAAAGGCACAAAAAATTATCTTATGGACGATGGACGGTTTTATGAATAACTTGCTGGCCTGCGGAGGTGATATTGAGAATTACAAGTCTCATTATGACCAGTGCATGAAAGAATTGGAGGGATATCTCCAATTGCTTCGTAAGCTGTTGTATCAATAATTTAAAGAAAGGTACCATCACTGAAGGAGGTAGCTACATGTCGTTATCCACCACACTGAAAAAATACGGTCTCACGAAAGCCTTTGATATGCTGTACAAAGATCCGGAGACGAATCTTGTAAAGGTCATGGATTGGGCCGACCGGTTTTCAAACGGATTGTTTCCGGGTCCGCGGGCAGCGATCCGGGCGGCAATCGAAGACCCGGAAAATGCCTACTATCCCTACATACGGCATATAATCAATGATATTGACCCGGAGGTAATGAAAACCGTCGCGGTCAACTTCTTTATCAATGCGAATCTCGTAAGCGGTCCTCTCCAGAACGAACTTCGGGCAAAGTATAACTGCAACATTCCCTGGGCGATCCTGCTTGATCCGACCAGCGCCTGCAATCTGCACTGTATCGGATGCTGGGCAGCGGACTACGGCAACAGGCTGAATCTGTCTTTCGAAGAAATGGATGATATCGTCTGTCAGGGTAAGGAAATGGGCGTATATTTCTATTTATTCTCCGGAGGCGAACCCCTTGTCCGAAAGAAAGATATCATTCGTCTGTGTGAGAAGCATGACGACTGTATGTTTACGGCTTTTACCAACGGCACGCTGATCGATGAAGCCTTTGCCGATGAGATGCTTCGCGTGAAGAACTTTGCACCGGCTATTTCCCTGGAAGGGTTCGGTGAAGCCACAGATTCCCGGCGCGGCGCAGGGGTCTATGAAAGGGCTCTCAAGGCTATGAAGATCCTGCATGAGCACAAACTGATCTATGGCATCTCCTGCTGTTACACAAGCGCCAACTATGACGCCATCACGTCGGAAGAATACTGGGACATGATCATTGAAAACGGCGCTTACTTCGTATGGTATTTCCATTATATGCCTGTAGGGAATGACGCCTCGCCGGAACTGCTGCCCACGCCGGAGCAGAGAGAACTGGTATACAGCCGCATCCGAAAACAGCGCAGCACGAAGCCGCTGTTTGCCATCGATTTTCAGAATGACGGTGAATTTGTAGGAGGATGTATTGCGGGCGGCCGGAGTTATCTTCATATCAACGCCAACGGTGATGCGGAGCCCTGTGCCTTCATTCACTATGCCGACAGCAATATCCGTGAAAAGCGTCTGCTGGACATCATGCGTTCTCCGCTCTTCATGGCCTACCACGACGGACAGCCCTTCAACGAAAACATGCTGAGACCCTGCCCTATGCTGGAAAATCCGAAAAAGCTGCGTGAGATCGTGGAAAAGTCCGGGGCGAGATCCACGGATATGCAGTCTCCCGAGACGGCGGAGCACCTGTGCTCCAAGTGCGACTCCTACGCCGCCTGCTGGGCACCGAAGGCCGAGGAGCTCTGGGAAGCGAGAAAGGCACAGAAAGTCGCTCAAGTCGGCTCCAAACAATAAAGAAGGTCACTTCCGATGAAAAAAAGCGTATTTACCTCCGAATCTGTGACCAGGGGCCACCCGGACAAGGTCTGCGATCAGATCGCGGACCGCATTCTCGACGAGCTGCTGCGGCAGGATCCGGAGTCACATGTGGCCTGCGAGGTCACCTGCGCCACCGATCAGGTCCACATTTTCGGGGAAATCACCTCGGATGCCCGCGTCGACTATGAAGAAATCGCCCGAAAGGTGATCACCGAGATCGGCTATACCGAAAAGGGTCACGGCTTTGACGCCGAGAGCTGCGCGGTGCGCGTCGATCTGCACGAGCAGTCTCCGGATATTGCACGCGGCGTCTGCAAAAAGGGCGGGAAAGAGCTTCTGGACCACGGCGCGGGAGACCAAGGCATGATGTTCGGTTATGCCTGCCGTCAGACCGAGACGCTGATGCCCTTCCCGATCGAAATGGCGCACGCGCTGGCCAAGCGGCTGGAGTTGGTGCGCAGGACAAAGCTGCTGCCGTATCTGCTGCCCGACGGCAAAACACAGGTCACGGTGGAGTACGAGGGCGAAAGGCCGGCGCGGATCGCCACAGTCGTAGTGTCCGCCCAGCACCAAGCCGATGTGGATATCGAAAAGCTGCGCGGCGACGTGATCACCCATGTGATCCTGCCAACGCTGCCGATCTCGATGGTGGACCGAAACACGGAATTCTTCATCAATCCCACCGGCCGCTTCGTGGAAGGCGGCCCGGCTGCGGATTCCGGGCTCACCGGGCGAAAGCTCATTGTGGACACCTACGGCGGTTACGCCCGCCACGGCGGCGGTGCGTTCTCCGGCAAGGATGCTTCCAAGGTGGACCGCAGCGGGGCCTACATGGCGCGCTATATGGCCAAAAACATCGTGGCAGCAGGACTGGCGGATCGCTGCGAGGTACAACTGAGTTATGCCATCGGGCTTTCGGACCCCATGTCTGTCCGCATAGACACCTTTGACACGGCCCGCGTGGATGAGGCGATCATCCGGTCAATGCTCAAGGCACACGCGGATCCCCGTCCTGCCGCCATTATCCAAAAATTCAATCTGACCGCTCCGCAGTATTCCAAGGTCGCCTGCTACGGCCATTTCGGCAGCAACGCTGCGGAACTGCCCTGGGAGCAGACAGATATTGCCAGAGCGCTCCAGGGCTGAGGCGGCGTCATGGTGAATGATTATACCAATTACCTTCAGGCTGCGGGAGGCGTTGCAGTTCTTGTCTTATTGCTGGTTTGGATAAAACAGAGAAACAAGAAATGATGGAATTGCTCAGTTCCGCGCAGGTGGAGCAGTTTCTTGAAGCAAAGCTCGCTGACCGGGAGATCGCGGGCCTGATCCAGCAGTTCGCGCTCCCATACCGGGAGTTGATGGCCTACTATCGCTGCGCCATGATGGAGGTCTCCGAGAAGTTCCATGTTCTGAATGAGGAGATGTCTCTGCAATACGACCGCAATCCGATCGAAACCGTCAAAACGAGGCTGAAATCACCGGAAAGCATTGTTGAGAAGCTGCAGCGCAGAGGATTCCCGCTGTCCGTGGAGAGCATCGAAGCCAATCTCAACGATGTAGCGGGCGTGCGGGTCATCTGCTCCTACACCTCAGATATCTACATGCTGGCGGATGCCTTGACTCGGCAGGACGACATTCTCCTGATCCAGCGGAAGGATTATATCGAGAATCCAAAGCCGAACGGGTATAGAAGTTTGCATCTGATCGTCGGCGTTCCGATCTTCCTGCGCAGCGAAAAGAAGATCATGAAGGTCGAGGTGCAGTTTCGGACGATCTCCATGGACTTTTGGGCCAGCCTTGAGCACAAGATCCGGTATAAAAAGAATCTGCCAACTGTTGCGGATTTGGAAAGAGAGCTGTTTGAATGCGCTGTGCTGAGCGCCGAGCTGGAGAACAGGATGGAGCGGATCCAAAAAATGGCCGACTGTTATCTGAATGATTCGGGGAAGGAGAAAAAAACATGACGAGCCCCTCAAGAAAATCATAAAGTGGGGCGGTGTCCTTGCAGGCTCAGCCGCTGTAGCGTCGATCTACGCCTTTGCTACCACAAAGTACCTGCTGAAGATGGCGGTGGATCGAGAGGAGCCGAAGCTGATGAAGCTGGCGGAGAAGCGTGTCGCTGGGTTTATAGAGGACGATGCCTTTTTCAAAGCGAGGATCGAAGCCGGGGACAGGCTCTCGAAAAAGGCCAGCACGACCGTAGAGACCATCAGCCATGACGGCATCCTTCTGGTCGGACATTGGCTCCCTGTGGAAAACGCGAAACGGATCATCATTGCCGTCCATGGCTGGCGCGCCTCCTGGTACGAAACCTTCGGTATCGTGGCCGACTCCTGGGCGGCGAACGACTGCAGCGTCCTGTATATCGAGCAGCGCGCCCATGACAACAGCGGCGGCGAGTACATGGGCTTCGGCCTGATAGAACGCTTTGACTGCCTCGACTGGGTATCCTGGGTAAACCGAAGTGTCGGCGCAAATCTCCCAATCTATCTCGTAGGCGTTTCCATGGGTGCGGCGACTGTGCTGATGGCGTCAGATCTTTGCCTGCCCGAGAACGTACATGGAATCATCGCCGACTGCGGCTACACCTCGCCGCACGCTATCTGGAAGCACGTGGCCAACAACAATCTGCATATTGCTTACGGCGTGCGCGGCGTGATTGCCAGCGAAATCCTGCGCCATAAGATCCAGGTAGGCTCCAACGACTTCTCCACGACGGAGGCTCTGAAAAACACAAGAATCCCGGTGCTGCTGATTCACGGCACAGGCGACCACTTTGTTCCAGTGGAGATGACCTATGAAAACTATCTCGCCTGCGGCGGGCCGCGACGGCTGCTGATCGTACCCGGGGCGGACCATGGCATGAGTTATTTCACAGATCCGGAACGCTATACGGCCGCTGTTCTGGCTTTCTGGAAAGACTTCGATTCTTGGGAAGGAAGGAATCAGGCATGATAAGAACCAGTACGGTACAATTGACAACGATCTCCGCCGTTGCTTATCGGCAAAAGCTGGTATCCGGCGGCGCAGGGATTACCATTTGGGGTAACAATGTCCGGCAACCGGGGCTTGCCTCGATCAGCAAGACTTCCGGCGAGGCGATCCCTACTGCAAATACGCCTTTGGAGTATTATCCTCCGGAGGCGTTTGCGGAGGCAATCAAGCTGACTGCCGGGCTGCCTTACAAAAACCTCGGCAAAGTACAGATGCCCGAAGGGCTTGCTGTTGAACCGGAGGAGGTGGAAGAAGCTCCCGCTCAACCGGGAGATCGAGGCGGTTGTTGACAGCGCGGAATATCAGCGCGTTGTCGACGCTTACAGCGACAAAGACGGGCGGCTTTCCTATACGCTCCTGAACAAGGATCTAATCCAGACGGCAAAAGCGAGCGGGCAGGTTCGCTTGATGATCGAAGACCACGCTTCGCTTGAGGAGATCCGCCTTCAGGTCGTAAAGGCCAAGCTTCGCAGTGTTTCAAGAAACCCTGCGCTGACCGACGAGCAAGTGCAGCTGATGATCGAACTGCTGGATGAGATCAGCCCGAAGGGTGTGTTGAAACCGCTGAACGAAGAGATCCGGAAATGGCTCCGAGACGGGAAATTGAAATAAGCAGAAAATGAGTGTTTGACTATGACGATAGCCGTAATCTGTGACGTGCTGGGGAAAGAGAATAACGGTACGACCATCGCCGCCATGAATCTGATCCGCTCCCTGCGGGAAAAGGGGTACGATGTGCGTGTCGTATGCTCGGACCCGGAGAGAGCGGGACAGAAGGACTTTTATGTTGTTCCCACGCTGAATCTCGGACCTTTGAACGCGTATGTAGCCAAAAACGGCGTCGCGCTGGCGAATCCGGACAGGAACATCCTGACAGCGGCGCTCAACGGCGTGGATCATGTCCATGTCATGATGCCCTTCGCGCTCGGCTCTGCCGCGGCTAGGCTTGCTCATGAGCTGGGGCTCCCTCTCACGGCGGGATTTCACTGCCAGGCGGAGAACTTCACCGGTCATATCTTTATGAAGAATTTTTCCCCCGCCAATCGGATCGCCTATCACGTGTTTTATCGAAATCTCTATCGCTACTGCGACTGTATCCATTACCCGTCCCAGTTTATCTGCGACACCTTTGAAGCGATCGTCGGCCCAACGCAGCATCGGATCATCTCAAACGGCGTGAATCAGATTTTTCAGCCGAAACCGGCAGAGAAGCCGAAAGAGCTGAAGGGCCGGTTTGTCGTGCTGTTCACCGGCCGGTACAGTCCAGAAAAAAGCCACAAGGTTCTGATCGAAGCTGTGGCCAGATCCCGCTACAAAGATGAGATCCAACTGATTTTTGCCGGCGACGGGCCTCTCAGGCAGAGCCTGGCGCGGCAGGCCAAGCGCCGGGGCGTTCACGACCCGATCTTGAGGTTTTATAGCCGTGAAGAGCTTGTAAAGGTCATCAACTACGCGGACCTCTATGTCCATCCCGCCGAAATCGAGATCGAAGCCATCGCCTGTCTGGAGGCCATCGCCTGCGGCAAGGTGCCCCTGATCGCCGATTCTCCGCGCAGCGCGACACGGTATTTTGCCCTGACGGACCGCAATCTTTTCCGGTACAACGATCCGCAGGATCTTGCGGACAGAATGGACTGGTGGCTGGAGCATCCGGAGGAGAGACTCTCCTGTTCAAAAAGCTATCTGGGCTATGCCGCGCAGTTCGATTTCACAAGCTGTATGGATCAGATGGAGAAGATGATCCTGGACGTATCGGAGGCCAGACATGAGAGCTGAACGGGTCTACACTTATTCCGATCCGATCAACGATGACTTCGCGGGTACGAACATCAACACCTGCCGCGTTGGCAGGGAGTTCCGCTTTGTCCGTTCTTCTCTCCTCTGGCGTGCGGTGACCTTCGTCGTATACTATGTGATCGCGTTCCCCATCGCCTGGTTGGTGGCCAGACTCTATCTGGGGTTGAGGTTTGAGAACAAAAAAGTGCTGCGTCAGCTCCGCGGAAAAGGGTTTTTCCTCTACGGGAACCACACGCAGATCCTTGACGCGTTTCTCCCGGCCATCGCCGCGTTTCCCCGGCGGGCGTATATCGTCGCGGGGCCGGACGTGGTGTCCATTCCGGGGATCAAGCATCTGGTGATGATGCTCGGCGCACTGCCGATCCCCACGGAAATGTCTGCCATGCGCGGCTTTCTGGACGCCGTTTCTCTCCGCTATCGCCAAAACGCCTGTGTCGCCATGTTTCCCGAGGCGCATATCTGGCCATATTACACGGGGATCCGGCCCTTCCCAAATACCTCTTTTCGCTATCCCGTAAAAGAGAACGCCCCTGCGGTGGCCATGGTCGTCACATACCGGAAGCGGAAGGGGCTTTTTCGCTTCCTCAAGCGGCCGGCGATCACGGTCAGCTTTTCAGAGATTATGATGCCAGACAACGCCCTGACGCCTCGGAGAGCGCAGGCAGAACTGAGAAATCGCGCCTTTGCGTTTATGAATGCCACCGCGGAGAGCAAAGATCAAATCTGCTATATTCGCTATGAATACAAACCCAAAACCGACACGGGGGTACCCCGTGAAACTGAAGGAAAGTAATATGCCGTATGAAAGACATGAAAAAGGTCGAAAAGGAAATCAAGGACGAGCTCAGACAGGCTTCCCGCAAAAGCCGCGAGGACATGGACGCTCTGAAACAACAGGTCCGCAGCGAGGCAAAGGAATTCAAGAAGTCCGCGGGAGAGGCGCTTGAAGCCCATGACGTGGAACGGGAGATCCGCCACGAGCGTATCCGGGCCGAAGCTGCCCATCTTGCCGTGCAGCATCAGCTGAAAAATGATGTGGAAGCAGAAGCAAAAGAGTATAAAAAACTGATAGGACAAAACAAAGAGCAATAAGGTGGAACGTCAGCATGTGCGCTTTAACAACAGATTCGGAATTGCCATCGCGGGCGACTTGTACACCGCAAAGGATCCGGAGGATGGAAAGAAATTTCCCGCATTGATTGTTGGCGCTCCTTATGGCGGTGTTAAAGAGCAGGGACCTTGCGTATATGCAAATGAGCTGGCGCAGAGGGGATTCGTTGTTCTTACCTTTGATCAGGCGTATATGGGAGAAAGCGGCGGTGAACCGAGAAATGTTTCGTCACCCGAAATCTTTTCGGAGAGCTTTTCAGCGGCGGTGGACTTTCTTGGAACCAAAGTGCCCTGTGTGAACAGGGAGAAGATCGGCGTGATCGGCATTTGCGGAAGCGGTGGTTTTGCCCTTTCTGCCGCACAGTGCGATGTTCGTATCAAGGCAGTTGCCACGACCTCTATGTATGTGATGACGGATGCCGCAAGACTGATGCAGGATAAGGAACAGATCGAAGCTGCCAAAAAGATGCTTGCAGAGAAGCGCTGGGAGGATGCCGAGAATGGTCAGCCTGAGTACCTTCCCGGATTCCCGGAGGAGCCTTTTGATGCTGTGCCGGAAGGTGTGGAAGAGCCTGCGGCTGAATGGCTTCGCTTTTATGCTGTAAAGCGCGGACATCATCCGAACGCGCGCGGCGGTTTTACCACCACGAGCAACCTTTCTTTCATGAATTACAAGCTACTCGACTTCGTGGATGAAATCAGTCCGCGCCCCATTCTGATGGTGGTCGGCGACCGTGCTCACTCGAAGTTCTTCAGTGAGAGCGTTTACGCAGCTGCAAATGAGCCGAAGGAGCTTTATGTGGTAGAGGATGCAGAGCATATCGATCTGTATGACCGCGTGGACAGAATACCCTTCGACAAGCTGGAGAGTTTCTTTAAACAATATTCGAAGTAAAAAACAACTTACAAAAACATACGATTAAGGCTGATCTGAAGTCGATTTCGGATCAGCCTTCTTTTTTTGCCAGTCAAAAGTGACTGGCTTTTTTGTTTCCCAAAACCGTGGATAACAATTGAGAACTTCCATCATTTCTTAGGCAAGTTCTCAATGAATTCGGCGCAAAGCCTGGGAAATGGCCCTGCGAGGGCTACTCAGTGGCCCTGCCAGGCCCACGGCAAACGTCATTTTCTTCTCTAAAATAGGACTCGTAACAACCGAGTTGTTACGGCAAAAGAACAAAGCACCTTGACAACTGAATACACATTCATCAGGTACGAACCTGTGATGAGGAGCCACATCAGCAGTCAACGCGAAGACGGCCGAAAGGCAAGAGCGGCAGCTGGGCTGTAAGAGCCGGACAGTCCCCGGTTTATGGCGAAGATCCACCACAGCATAATGAGACTTCCGTCTTAAGACGGCTCTGTGAGAACCACAGAGGGGTAAAACGGCCCATGGATTCGGTAAGCTGCCGGACATCTGATGATTTCCCAGGCAGGCAAAGAGCCTGTGTTTCCGGGGGCGTCGAGGACAAATACGGAAAGATCATACACGAAATAATCGTCCGATAAGGACGTTTTTGGTGGGGCAGGCCGAGCGCCTGTCCCGTACATATTCAAATGAAGGAGGAAATGACATGCCTGACACAATCAACAGACCTTTTGAAGAGGAAATGGTCAGCAGTGCTCTTCTGGAAATTCCTCGCAATACATATCAGAGGGGCCTGAATCTGGAGCGAGTGAAAAGGATCTCCCATTCCTTTGATGAGAGGATCGCCAACGAGCCCAAGGTCAGTCTGAGGGATGGTCACTACGTCGTATTCGACGGACAGCACGTGATCGCAGCCAGGGTGGATAAGAACAGCGGCAAGGAACTCCCGATCCGATGCAAGGTCTATTCGGGCTTAAGCGACAAGGACGAAGCTTCGCTTTTCGCAAACCAGACCGGCTTCGGTGTTCCGCCCAGCATCGGAATGAAGCTGAGAGCTCTGGTTTTCGCCGGAGATCCCGAAGCCTGCGGTTTTCTGAAGGCCAACGAAGACGTCGGGCTAAGGATCGACTACGGCCAGCACAAAGGAAGGA
>Ga0209723_1000645_pt1 | contig 62903 bp, 58 predicted proteins | sample BiotimSIPDNA_2_FD_185750 | JGI IMG/M metagenome (GOLD analysis project Ga0209723, IMG submission 185750) | Anaerobic biogas reactor microbial communites from Washington, USA - Biogas_R2 time_0 SIP DNA (SPAdes) (version 2) | ecosystem: Engineered > Bioreactor > Anaerobic > Unclassified | place... | reverse complement strand
GCCTGGCTCCTTTACCCCGATGTTAAACCTGAACTGGAGAGACTTCGCGCCGGGAGGTTCAGGCTCGGAATTATCTCCAATTTCGATTCCAGGCTCGTGACGGTACTGGCGGAACTCGGGGTCGGCGGTTTCTTCGATAGGATAACTCTCTCGTGGGAAACGGGAGCTTCCAAACCCGACCTGCAGATTTTCAGAAAGGCTCTCGAAGACATGCAGGCAGCCCCTGACGAAGCAATGCACGTAGGCGACTCAGTCAGCGAAGATGTAAACGGGGCGGAGCGGGCCGGGATGCTCCCCATCCTGCTGGACAGGCGCGACACGCGCCGGGAGTGGACAAGAACCGTCCGGATCAGAAGCCTCGCCGAGCTTCCGGTTTAGGTGCGCGCTCTGCCGCCGACTTGGAACACGCTTTGTGGTAAGCTTGCATTTGCTGATATGCACGAATTGGGAATTGCGGAAAACATTCTGCAGATCGTCCGGCAATCGGTCCCGGAAGGACAGACGGCAGCGGTCCGACGGATCAAGCTGCGGGTAGGGAAGCTTTCGGGAGTGGTCGCCGAATCGCTCGACTTCTGCTTTGGCGTGATGATCGGCGATACGGATATGAATCGCGCCGGACTCGACATCGAAGACGTCCCCGTGACGTCGAAATGCAGGGAGTGCGGCAATGCTTTCGCGACGGACGATTTCGCGTTTTCCTGCCCCGCATGCGGCGGCAACAGCATCGAAGTGGTTTCCGGGAGAGAACTGGAGATAGTCGAGATAGAACTTGCTGACGAAAGTGGCGAACAGATATGAGCGTAATAACGATAGAACGCAAGGTCCTGGAGAAAAACGAGCAGATAGCCGCCCGCAACCGGCAGATCTTCCAGGAACACGGCATTTTTGTCCTGAATCTTGTAAGCTCTCCCGGAGCGGGCAAGACCAGTATTCTCGAGAAGACCTTTCAGGAACTGCGGGACGAACTCAATATCGCGGTAGTTGAAGGTGATGTTCAGACCGACCTCGACGCCCAGCGAGTCGCCCGCTACGGAGTTCCGGTGATCCAGATTGTCACCTCGGGCGGATGCCACCTCGAGGCAACGCTCGTACAGGATGCCGTCGGCAATCTCGACCTGAAGGAGCTTGATATCCTTTTTATCGAAAACGTCGGCAACCTCGTCTGCCCTGCAAACTACGATTTGGGAGAAGCCCTGAAGGTCGTGGTGTTGAGTACGACCGAAGGGGACGACAAGCCTCTGAAATATCCGGCCATGTTCCTCAATTCCTCGGTTCTGCTGATCAACAAGACCGATCTCATCCCCTACGTCAACTGTGATCTGAACCGCCTCAGGAATAACGCTCTGCAGATCAATCCCTCGCTCCGGATCTTCGAGATCTCCTGCTTCACCGGGGCAGGTATTCCGGAATGGTGTAATTGGCTCAGGAAAAAGGAAGTCTGATTCAGCGCATGCACATATCGGTCCGGGGCGCCGTGCAGGGGGTCGGATTCAGGCCCTTCGTGTACCGGCTGGCATCGGAACTCGAGCTCATGGGATGGGTGCTCAACTCGCCCGAAGGGGTATTCATCGAGGTCGAGGGTAACCGGCCGAGGCTCGAGTCTTTTCTGCTGCGGCTGCAGGACGAGAAGCCCGCGTCTTCGTTCATTCAGAGCCTGGAGTTTTCCTATCTCGATCCCGCCTTTTACTCGGCGTTCCAGATAAGGGAGAGCGAGCAGGCTGGGACCACAAGCGCAACCATCCTCCCGGACATCGCCACCTGCGATCAATGTCTTTCGGAAGTACTGGATCCCGGGAACCGCCGCCATCTTTACCCTTTCACCAACTGCACCCACTGCGGGCCGCGTTATACCATCATAGAATCGCTCCCCTATGACCGGCCGAATACATCGATGAAAGTCTTTGAGATGTGTCGGGAATGCCGCAGGGAATATGAGGATCCGGAAGACCGACGCTTCCATGCCCAGCCTAATGCCTGCCCGGAGTGCGGCCCCGCGCTGGAGTTGTGGAATGCGGCGGGCGACGTGCTCTCGCGGCGGCATGAGGCGCTGCTCGAAACGGCGGATGCAATCAGGCGGGGCCTGATTGCCGCAGTGAAAGGACTGGGCGGCTTTCATCTCATTGCCGACGCCCGGAATGAGGACGCGGTACAGACGCTGCGCGCCAGAAAGCACCGCGAAGAAAAGCCTTTCGCTCTCATGTTCCCCTCGCTCGATCACATTCGCGACGAGTGTGCCGTCTCCCGGCTCGAGGCCCGTCTTCTGCACTCGACCGAATCTCCGATCGTGCTGCTTGAACGCAGTAACTCTCGCAGCGCGCTGGCGCCAGCAGTTGCGCCCGGAAACCCGTATCTTGGAGTAATGCTCCCGTACACTCCGCTGCATCATCTCCTGATGAGAGAACTGCAGTTCCCGGTAATCGCCACGAGCGGGAATCTGTCGGACGAGCCGATCTGTACGGATGAAGGCGAAGCATTGACACGCCTGGCCGGAGTCGCCGACATCTTCCTCGTCCACAACCGGCCCATAGTCCGGCACATGGACGACTCCATAGTCAGGATTGTCATGGAACGTGAGATGGTTCTGCGCAGGGCGCGCGGCTACGCACCGCTCCCGGTACGCTGCAAGACTCTCGTCCCGGGCATTCTGGCAGTCGGCGGACACCTCAAGAATACCGTTGCGCTTTCCGTTGAAAAGAACGTTTTCATCAGCCAGCACATTGGAGATCTTGAAAACGCCGAGGCGACGGAGGCTTTTCGGCATGTCATCGGCAGTTTCAAGCAGCTCTACCGGATCGAGCCTGCTCAAATCGCCGCAGATATGCACCCGGACTATGTGTCGACGAAGTTCGCGCGGGACTGCGGCGTTCCGGTCATTGCCGTTCAGCATCATTATGCGCACGTCGCTTCGTGCATGGCTGAAAACGAAATTGACGGGAGCGTCCTTGGCGTGTCCTGGGACGGAACCGGCTACGGCCCGGACGGAACCATCTGGGGGGGAGAGTTCATCGTGACCGATGAACGGTCATTCACCCGCACCGCATCGTTCCGCAGATTCAGGCTCCCGGGAAGCGCCGCCGCGATAAAGGAGCCGCGGCGCACCGCCCTGGGCCTGCTGTACGAGATTTTCGGGGAACGACTGTCCGAACAGCGGGACCTGGCTACAATTCAGGCGTTCACCGTCAATGAGCTCTCCGTTCTCCTCCAGATGCTTGAAAGAGGGATCCATTCACCATGGACGACAAGCGCGGGACGCCTCTTTGATGCGGTGGCCTCCATTGCCGGTCTGAAACAGATCATGCGGTTTGAAGGACAGGCCGCCATGGAGCTCGAGTTCGCAGCCGGATCGGAGACGACAGCCGACAGCTATCCGGTTGTAGTCGACGGCAGCACGGGAGACGCGCCGATGATTGTGGACTGGGAACCGGCGATATGCGCTATCATTCAGGACGTGCGCTCCGGAACTCGTCTGGCGGTCATCTCCAGAAAGTTCCACAATGCGCTTGTAGAGGCAATCGTGCAGGTTGCGCAACTTGTCGGACAGCGGCGAGTGGTAATGACCGGAGGGTGCTTTCAAAATAAGTTTCTCCTGCAACGGGCGGTCGAGAGGCTGCAGCAGCAGGGATTCCGACCTTACTGGCACCAGAGGATTCCGCCCAACGATGGCGGCATCGCTTTGGGACAGGTAATCGCGGCCTCACGCCGGCTTGCCGGATCAGGCCCGCAAAACAAGGGAGTCAAAAATGTGCCTGGCTGTTCCAGGGAAGATCCTGAGCATTGAAGGTTCCGATCCGCTCTTTCGCAGCGGCAGGGTGAGTTTCGGCGGAATCATCAAGAACATCAATCTCGCCTATGTTCCGGAAGCCAAGGTTGATGACTACGTTCTTGTTCATGTCGGATTCGCGATCAGCATCATAGATGAGGCCGAAGCGATGCAGGTTTTTGAATACCTGCGCCAGATGGGCGAACTTGCGGAACTAGAAGAGGGGGGCACCCAGTGAAATTCATCGACGAATACCGCGACGAGCGGACTGCGCAGCTGTATTCCAGGGCGCTCAGCCGCATCGTAACGAGGCCATGGACGATCATGGAGGTGTGCGGCGGCCAGACCCACTCGATTGTCAAGTTCGGCATCGACGAACTCCTCCCTTCGGCCGTCACACTGGTTCACGGTCCGGGCTGCCCGGTCTGCGTCACCCCGCTCGAACTGATCGAAAAGGCGATCGAGCTTGCATCAATGCAGAACGTCATCTTCTGTTCCTTCGGTGACATGCTGCGGGTGCCGGGAGAATCAAAGGATCTGCTCTCGGTCAAAGCCGCCGGAGGCGATGTCCGCATCCTCTACTCACCTCTGGATGCACTCAAGATCGCAACCGAGAATCCCGAGCGCGAGGTAGTCTTTTTCGCGGTGGGGTTCGAAACGACAGCCCCGGCAAATGCTATGGCCGTCTATCAGGCGAAGCGGCAGGGCATAAGAAACTTCTCCATCCTTGTCTCCCACGTTCTCGTGCCCCCCGCGATGGAGGCGATTCTCTCCTTCCCCGATACGAAGGTTCAGGGGTTTCTGGCCGCCGGGCATGTCTGTGCAGTGATGGGATATGTCGAGTACGAGCCCATTGCGGACAAGTACAAAGTCCCTATCGTAGTGACAGGGTTTGAGCCCCTGGACATCCTGCAGGGGATCTACATGTGTGTGCGCCAGCTCGAGGAGGGACGTGCAAAGGTAGAGAACCAGTATTCGCGTTCGGTGCGGAAAGAGGGGAATCTGCCGGCCAGGAAAATCATCAGCGAGATCTTTCGAGTAGTGCCGCGTAAATGGCGCGGTGTCGGGGAAATACCGCAAAGCGGACTCGGGCTGCAGGAAGCTTATGCAGAGTTCGACGCGGAATTGCGCTTCGGCGTGGCCGGACGGACGATCGACGAGCCGGCTGAGTGCATCTCCGGACTCATACTGCAGGGGCTCAAAAAGCCTCACGAGTGTTCTGCATTCGGGACGCGGTGCACTCCCGAACACCCCCTGGGAGCGACGATGGTCTCTTCCGAAGGGGCGTGCGCAGCCTATTACCACTACAGAAGAAGAAACAACTGATACGGAATCGCCATGGAATCGAAAAGCGCAGGATTCATCTGTCCTATCCCGATCGAACAATATCCGAACGTGTTGCTGGCACACGGAGGAGGAGGCAAGCTGACACAGCAGCTGATCGAAAGAATGTTCATGCCGGCCTTCAGCAATTCAATGCTCGCCTCACGCCATGACGGAGCAACGTTCGACCTTCCCTCGCAGAAGCTTGCGTTCACCACGGATTCATATGTGGTCCGTCCGCTTTTCTTCCCGGGAGGCGACATCGGCGCCCTGGCGGTAAACGGTACTGTCAACGACCTTGCGATGTGCGGCGCACAGCCTCTTTATCTGAGCGTCGGTTTCATCCTGGAAGAGGGCCTTCCAATGGACACACTGTGGAAAGTTGTGCAGTCGATGTCCAAAGCCGCCGCGGAAGCGGGCGTTCAGCTTGTCACCGGAGATACAAAAGTCGTCGACAGGGGCAAAGGAGACGGAATCTTTATCAATACCGCGGGGGTCGGAGTGGTCAATTCGGCTAATCCCATTGCACCAGGCAGGGTGGCACCCGGAGACGTCATAGTCCTGAGCGGCGACATAGGCCGCCACGGAATCGCTATCATGGCGATGCGGGAAGGGCTTGAATTCGAGAGTACCATCATGAGCGACTGCGCGCCGCTGGCGGCGGTCGTAATGGATGTACTTGCGGCCGGAACCGAAGTGCATTGCATGCGCGATCTGACGCGTGGAGGGCTGGCCAGCGCGCTGGTCGAGATAGCCGAGGCATCACGGCTTCATCTGGAAATCGAGGAAGCTGCAATCCCGCTAACGGAAAACGTAAGGGGCGCATGCGAGATTCTGGGTTTTGATCCTCTCTATGTGGCCAACGAGGGCCGGTACATAACGTTCGTTCCGGCTGCTGAGACGGAAAGAGCGCTCGGGAGAATGCGCACGCATCCGGTTGCGGCGGAGGCGGCGGTCATCGGAAGAGTCAAAGAAGGGTCGCCGGGCCTGGTCACGATGCGCAGCAGAATAGGAGCAAGTCGAGTGGTGGATATGCTCAGCGGCGAACAGCTGCCGAGGATTTGTTAGAAACAGCAGGAGGCGGACAATGCGGTTTAGGGTGGAAGAAGGGGTTTTTAGGCTCTTTCCCCAGTTCTGTCGGGGAATAGTAACGGCGGCGGGTATTGACAACAGCAGGACCAGCCCTGACTTGGAGAGACTGCTGAAAGAACAGCAGGAGCAGATGAGGGCCGACCCCTCAATCGATCCGGCAACACATCCACGGCTGCTCGCGTGGAAAGAAGCCTATCGACGCTTCGGCTCCAATCCAAATAAGTTCACCCCTTCGATTCTGTTTCTGGCGAAGCAGGTCAAGGCGGGTAAGCCGGTGCGATCCATCTCTCCCGCCGTGGATGCCTTCAACATAGTCAGCCTCAGACATGTCATTCCGTGCGGAGGAGATGACATGGACAGCATCGAAGAGGACGCCACTCTCGGGCTGGCGACTTCGGAGGAGACGTTTGCCCCGATATTCAATCCGGAAGAGATAGAGCATCCCAATCAGGGAGAAGTCATCTACGTCAACCGGAAGAGCGGCCGGGTGATGTGCCGCCGCTGGAACTGGAGAAATGCGGATTTCTCGAAACTGACACCAGAAACAGGAAATCTGGAGATAAACGTGGATGGGATGCTTTCAGTTATCAGTCGGGAAGAACTCGAGAAGGCTTCTGAAGAACTGAAGGAACTCCTGCTCCGCTTTTGCGGCGGCCGCGTCGCAATCACTTACCTCGACGCGGAGCGCCCGGAAGCAGACATCAGTTTTTGACCCCGTCCCGGTATCGGCTCAAGTCGTACCAGTGAAGCCGTCAGAGGCGGCCGGCGTCAGGTGACTGAAACATCGTTATGGCGGCGACGCCCACGGCGCCTGCATCGATAATGGCCTGGATACGATCGGGCGTAATGCCGCCGAGCCCGAAGACCGGCACAGGCGAAACGGCACACGCTCTCCTCAGCCCGGACAACCCCACCGGCCAGCCATAACCTTCCTTGGACTTCGTTGCAAACACGTGTCCCATTAGCACGTAGTCAACCCCTTCGGCAGAGACGCGACGTATCTCGCCTACGGTATGAACCGAAGCCCCGACGAGGAAGTCGTTGGGAAGCCATCGCCTGAGGTCGCGCACCGTCAGACCTGTCGATGGGAGGTGCACACCGTGCGCACCGGCAGCCAGAGCTATGTCCGCTCTGCCGTTCACCAGTATGCGGCACCCTTTGCCGCGCGCCATCGACACCGCCCTGCTGACGAGCTCGTACAGGGCCCTGTCATCAAGATCCTTTTCCCTGATCTGGATAAAGTCCACCTTATCAATGTTTCGGCGGATGCAGGAGATCAGAGATCTGCCGGCGAGTTGATTTCGCCCCGTGATGTAGTAAAGGAGAGGGCGCTTAGCGGAAATTGACCTTCTTCTGCGGATGATCCTTCCTGTGGGCAATCTCGTTCAATCCTATCAGGATGTTCACTATCCCCAGTCCCAGAACGAAACCCTTGAAGAACGCATTTGCCACCAGGGGGCGGAACTGCGGATACAAGTAAATGAGGTAGTTGTCTTCCCAGAAACCGGACCAGGGGAGCCAAAGCAGAAGGGCGCCGATTCCGGTCCAGTACACAATAGAAAGAGTTCGCCGCAAATCGGAGATTATCGACACGTGCTCCCTGTCTCCCCCGGGTTTAAAGCTTGCCGGCTGAGTTATTACAATCCTGGGGAGCATGCAGTTCTTTCGAGTTTCGAGTCCCCCTGTTCCCGGTTTTTGATTAACTCGGGACCGGGAACTGTGACCCGGCAACTCCTCTGGCCTTCAGTTCGTCGATTCTCTGAGCCACGTCCCGATAAGATGGATCAAGGCCGAAGATCTCATCAAAACACTCGAGTGCGCGCTCGCTGCTTCCGGACATTGAATGGGCAACGCCCATATCATAACGGAGAGCCAGGGCTTCGTGTGAAGAAATATCCTGGACATTCAATCCGGTCTGGCACCAGCGGAGTGCCGATGCCGGCATGCCCTTTTTCAGATAACACGTGCTCAACATCCCGCAGCACTGGATCACTTTTCTTGCATCTTTCGTCAAATCAGCGACTTTCAGCGCCAGCTGGAATTCCCGGATGGCCTCCTCGATCAGTTCCATTTCCCGGTAGGCGGTTCCAAGGCTGAAATGATCTTCAAAAGAATCCTTGGTCGCATCCTTCTCGTCGAGAGCACCGACTTCGGCCATCAGATCAGCGAACATCTCGTTGGTCGCGAAACCGGCAGCTCCGTTACCTGCCGGAGCGGGAGTTTCCAAAACAGGTTCCTGGAAGTCCTCGAGTATTTCGGCGGCCTTCGCAAGCTCCTCCTGCGGAAATTCAAAACCTGTGAGTTCGCCGCCTTCAGAGGTCGTCGTCTCGACAAGCTGGTCGAGTGTGCTCTTTATATCCCCATCACTGAATATTTCAAAGCCGTCGGCGTCAGGTGCGTTTTCGACTTCCTGCTCGACGATAGCGGCTGCCACCGGCGCCTGGACGTTGGACGGCGCGCCCTCTCCCAGTTTCTCAAAACGCGACTGCAGTTGAGGATCGTTCGGACAGGTTCTGGCAATCTCGTTGAGTTTGGCAAGTGCTTCGTCGCGGAAGCCGAGCCGGATGTAAAAGTCGACTTCCTGCAACTGCTCCTGCATCGGCTTCACAGGAGCCGACGGCATTTCCTGCCCATAGCTTTCGGCTATGAGCTCCTGTGCTTCAGCCGCGGCCGGATCATCACCCTCAAGTTCCTCTCCTTCACCTGAGAAGAAGATGTCGAGCAGGTCGGAGGACAGGTCCACCTCGGATTCAGGGGCGGTCGCCTGGCCTGCGGCCTCTGCAGGACTGTCCATCTCGATTCCATGCCTGCGGGCGAACGCCTCGAGATCCCGTTCGAGCTCTACCAGATCGGGGTCCAGCTGCTTTGCCTCAGCAAGGTAGTTCTGCGCCGCTTCTTCGTTTCTCGAATTGCGGGACAGAGCGGCCAGCAGCAGGCACTGCTCGGCGGCCTCGGCAGTCTTCTTCTCAGCCCGATAGATGGACAGGAGTCGCACCCGTACTTCTTTGTCCGTAGGATCACAGGTCTCGAGGTTGAGAAGCAGACTCAGGGCCTTCTCCCTCATGCCGTAGTTCATCAGCAGGTCGATTTCGACGATCGAGGAAGACCCTTCCTTTTCAGGTTCAGCCGCTTCCGGGAGATCGGGCCCGGCGTTCGACTCGGGCTGGTCAGCCGGCGAGACGTACGGGACGTCCGGATAGGCCTCTGAGTAGGCCTGGCGATGCAGTTTCTTGTGTTTTTCGCTTTCCGGATTTGATCTGAGGATCTTCTCCAGGTACTCGATAGCCTCGATCCACTTCTTCTCGCCGATGTGGTGATCAGCGATACCGTCAAGCATCTCGAGATACCGCGCCCGGTCACCGGTAGCCGAATGAATGGACGCGAGTTTCACCATAGACAGAACGTGGTCGGGCGAGTGCTGCAGTATCAATTCGTACAGCTGCGCCGCCCGCTCCGTTTCGCGGTGGGTGATGAGGATCGGGGTAATGCTGTCGAGCGACGCGACAGCTTTGTCGAATTCGCCTCTGTTTATGAGATACTCCGCCGCCTGAAGGAGGTTTTCGTAGCGAGTCTCGTCTATTGAAACAACCGTCTGGAAAGCCTTGACAGCCTCGTCCGGGGCGGCGCTTGCCAGATAGGCCTGCCCCAGCATCTCACGCAGGTCAACATTTTCAGGCGCGTCTTCAACAAGTCTGGTTAGCCGCTCGATGGCCGGAACAACGTTACCGGATTTGATGCAGCAGTCAAGGAACCCCCGCATCACGCCCGTATCGAGCGGGTCGATCTCCAGCGCCCGACCATAGCAGTCAATGGCTTCGGCGGAGTTCCCGGCCTTCGCAAGCGCCCGGGCGGCGCCTGCCCAGTGGATCCGGGCCTTGTCAGCTGAGCCATCCAAATGATACATCTGGGCGAGTTTACGCTGGACCTCCGAATTGGACGGGTCCAGTTCGACAACCTTTTCGTAAAACTCCAATGACTCCCTTGCCTGCCCCTCCTTCTCCAGCAAGCCGGCCACCCTGAGATACTGGTTGCGGGCATCAATGCTCAGGCCCTGCTTGGCATAGAGCGAGGCCATCGTCCCGTTGATTTCGAGGTTGTTCGGATCGGCGCTCAGGATCTTCTTGTAGACGGCGATCGCCTTAAGAAAGAAATTGTTGCGGACATACGTATCGGCAACCTGGGAAAAGTACCTGTTGGCTTCGGTCCTGTTCCCCTGGCGCAGGTAGAGGTCCCCTATCGTGTTCAGAATCAGTACGTCGTTGGGATCGAACCTGATTATTTTGAGATACTCACCGATAGCCTGTTGAACCTTGCCATGGAGCACGTATCTTTCGGCGTCGTGAAGAAACTTTGCCTTGCTATCAGCGGCGACCATAATCCTCCTGCAGTCTTGACAAACCAGTTCTCAAAGTCCGCCGATAGGGCAATCGAGCCTCTTCAGGCATTTTCCGCTAGGCCCTGGAGGCACCCTCGGAAGCGCGCCCTGTTCTACCGGCTTCTTTCAATCTGGCAGCCTTGCCCCGGCGTCCTCTAAGGAAATACAACCGCGCACGGCGCACTTTCCCGCTCTTGACTACCTCGAGCTTCTCAATTATGGGTGAGTGCACCGGAAAAATTCGCTCGATACCATATCCGGACGAGACTTTCCGTACGGTAAACGTCGACGAAATACCGTTGTGCTTGTGTACTATTACGACACCTTCAAAAATCTGTATGCGGTATTTGTCACCTTCTTTGATTTTTACGTGAACCCGTACCGTGTCTCCTGGACGAAAGCGGGGAAGATCGGTCCGAATTTGAGATTTCTCGACTGCCCGTAACAAACTCATGACTAAAACTCCTTAGTTTTGGGCTGACTTCTTATCCACCAGCTCCGGCCGGGCCCGTTTGGTCTTCTCCAGAGCCTGTTCTTTACGCCATTTCTCTATCTTCGCGTGGTTCCCGGAGAGAAGCACATCCGGTACAGCCTGGCCCCGATACTGCGCAGGGCGCGTATACTGTGGGTAGTCCAGCATTCCTGTGGAAAAACTCTCGTTGACGGCAGAGTCCGGGTGCCCTAACGCCCCCGGGATCAGCCGCACAACGGAGTCAAGGACTACCATCGCCGGAATCTCCCCCCCGGTCAGGACGAAATCTCCAATCGAGATCTCCCTGTCCACGAGGTTATCTATCACCCGCTGGTCCACTCCTTCGTATCGGCCGCAGATCATAATTAGATGCGGAATAGTAACGAATTCGGCAGCTAAATTCTGCGACCATACCTCCCCCTGAGGGGTGAGAAGGACGACCTGGCCGTCAAACTCTTCTTCCCGGCCGCGGCAAAACTCTACAGCCTCAAACAGCGGCCCCGGCATAAACACCATGCCTTCACCGCCGCCGTACGGACGGTCGTCGACCGACCGATGCCTGTCGCGTGTAAAATCGCGCAGGTTCACAACCCGTATCTCTGCCATTCCCGACTGCAAGGCACGGCGGATTATCCCGCACTCCAATACCCCGCTGAACAGCTCGGGAAAAATCGTTATAATATCAAACCTCATTTGCCCAGGTCCATCAATCCTTCGGGAGGATCTATAACGATCCTTTTCGCCGTAATCTCGATCCGGACGCAAATGCTCCGCACCAGAGGAATCAGGTGTTCCCGGCCGCGATCTCTGACCACAAGCTGGCTGTTCTCGGCGATCCTCAGAATCTCGGCCACCGTGCCGACGAACTCACCCTGAAGATTCTCCACAGAACACCCGATAAGATCATGGTCGAAATACATCCCCTCGGGGAGTTTTACCGCCTGATCTTCCGGCACCTGGACCCAGCACCCCACCAGGCGCTCGGCGGAGCCGATGTCATCTATACCTTTGAATTTCAGTATTCTGCGGCCTTTGTGCTCCCACGTTTCTTCGATGACAGCCGTCTGACGGCCGGCGGCAGACTCGAGCCAGACCTCCTCCAGCTTGTCGAAACGATCAGGAAAGTCCGTGTAGAGGTCGACCAGGACTTCGCCCCTGTTTCCCCGGGTCCTGGCGATTCGGGCAATGGCGATGTACGGCTGTGGTTCCGGATCCACTTATTCCAGAATTTCCAGCACGAACCGCTTCTTCAACTTCATGCCGGCCGCCCCGAGAAGAGTTCGGATGCAACGGGCAGTCCGACCCTGCTTGCCGATAACCTTGCCAAGGTCGCTGGGAGCCACTCGGAGTTCCAGCACGGTGGTTTGCTCTCCTTCAACTTCAGTTACCAGTACCTGCTCGGGATTATCCACAAGCGCTTTAGCAATCATTTCTACCAGATCTTTCATATCCGCCTCTCCTCCGAGACTACGCTAATCCACTTACTCGGGAGCACATCCGGACACAAGAAGGGGTGATGTCAGCCGGCAGCTGCAGGCGAAGGGGGAGCGGCTTTCTTCATCAGGGAGTGCACTGTCTCTGAAGGTTGCGCGCCGCATGCCAGCCAGTGACGAACTCTGTCCATGTTCAGCTCGATAAGGGGTGGATTAGTCGTCGGGTTATACCGCCCGACGATTTCAAGAAAACTCCCGTCCCGAGTCTGCCTCTGCTCCATTACAACTACTCTATAGAAGGGCTTCTTTTTAGCCCCCATGCGCGTCAAACGTATCCTTAGCAAAAGTCCTCCTCAAAAGTAAGAGACCTAAATAGTGACAATTCTGGCATATAACGAAACCGGATTCAACTATCGGTATAAAAGCAACTCTGCCGCCAAAGGCCTTCCTACATCGGCGGCATCCTCATTCCTTTCATAAAACGGGGCATTATGCCACGACTCAGGCTCCGCATCATCTTTTTTGCTTCCACATACTGCTTAAGCAGTTGATTGATCTCCGCCACCGGACGGCCACTCCCTCGAGCAATACGCTTTCTACGGCTCCCGGTAAGGATCTGATGATTTCTCCGTTCCGCGGGTGTCATCGAGTTTATTATTGCTTCAATATGGATAAGTTCTTTCTCGTCCACCTTCAGCTGATTCATCCCACGCATCGGCCCGAGGTTGGGAAGCATACCCAGGATCTGCTCAAGTGGACCCATCTTGCGGATCTGCTTCAGCTGGTCACGGAAATCATCGAGCGTGAATTCGTCCTTCCTGATCTTTTCGGCCAGTTCAGCAGCCTGCTCCCTGTCGACCGCGTCTTCGGCTCTTTCGATGAGAGACAGCACATCACCCATCCCAAGGATCCGGCCGGCAAGGCGGTCCGGGAAGAAAGGCTCCAGTGCCTCCACTTTCTCTCCGACGCCGACAAACTTAATCGGCCGGCCCGTGACGCTCTTGATGGAAAGAGCCGCCCCTCCGCGGGCGTCTCCATCCATCTTGGTCAAAACTACTCCCGTCAGCCCCAGTCGGTCGTGGAATTCCCTGGCGCTCTTTACCGCATCCTGACCGGTCATGGCGTCCGCAACCAGCAGGATTTCGACAGGCGACGTCGCTTTCCGGATGTTCTCAAGCTCGAGCATCATCTCATCGTCAATGTGAAGGCGCCCCGCCGTATCGATCAAAACCACGTCGTAGCCGCTGTTGCGGGCCTGCCTGAGCCCCTGCTCAGATCGCACGACCGGATCCCGCTCGCCGGGCGAATCAAAATACCTCAGACCGCTGTTTTCGCACAGAACACGCAACTGCTCAACCGCCGCAGGCCGGTAGACGTCCACCGACAGCAGAAGAGGGGTGTGGTTGTTCTTCGACAGCCAGTAGCCTAGCTTGGCCGTTGACGTCGTTTTCCCCGATCCCTGAAGCCCGACCATCAGAAAAACACTGGGGGGGTGCTTCCCATACTGCAGCTCAGCCTGGGCACCCCCAAGAAGATTGATCAGCTCATCGCGGACCACCCTGATCACCTGCTGTCCAGGAGTGAGCGATTCCATCACCTCCTGACCCAGCGCCTTGTCCTTCACCCGTTCGACAAAATCCCGGGCGATCTTGAAATGTACATCGGCATCCAGGAGCGCGTTCCTGATTTCGCGCGCGGTCTCTTCAATATGACGTTCCGAAACTCTCCCCTGCCCGGTCAAATTCCGAAGTATCTTCTGCAGCTTGTTCGATAGGTTATCGAGCATTCCTGTCCCTTTATCAATTCAGAGTTTATAATACCCGCATTTTTGACAATGCAGAAGGCAGAATACAGATTTCAGAATACAGAAAGGGGATGAAATCTGCTAATAATGAGGATTCCAGGCTCTGACTTCTATATCCTGTATTCCGGGTGACATATGAAGCATGTGATTGTGGGGACCGCCGGACATATCGACCACGGCAAGAGTGCGCTGGTGCGCGCCCTGACCGGAGTCGATCCCGACCGACTCAAGGAAGAACAACAGCGCGGCATAACCATCGATCTGGGATTCGCCCACCTCGATCTCGGAGAAGTGCAGATCGGGTTTGTCGACGTGCCCGGTCACGAAAAATTCGTGAAAAATATGCTTGCCGGAGTCGGGGGTATAGATTTCGTCCTGCTGGTTGTCGCAGCCGATGAATCCATCATGCCCCAGACCCGCGAGCACTTCGACATCTGCCGCCTTCTGGGGGTGAATACCGGGATCATCGCGATTACAAAATCAGATATGGTCGAGCCGGATATGATCGAGCTCGTCCGCGACGAGATAGAAGAGACCGTAGCGGGATCATTCCTCGAAAACGCGGAAATCATCCCGGTAAGTTCAAAAACCGGCGAAGGGATCGACAGACTCAAGAAGGCGATCCACGATCTTTCCCTCGCCGCCCGGGCGCGTCCGTCGAACAAGATCCTCAGATTGCCGATCGACCGTGCCTTCAGCATCCGCGGCTTCGGCACGGTCGTCACCGGAACCCTGACCTCAGGCGAGGTTCAGAAGGACCAGGAAATCGAGCTTATTCCGGGGGGATTGACTGCAAAGATCAGGGGAATCCAGGTGCATGGCAGCATGACCGCGCGCGCGGTCGCCGGACAGCGCACCGCCGTCAACCTGCAGGGGATAGACTTGGCGCAGGTGGAGAGAGGTATGGTGATCACCGTCCCTCACAGCTTCCATTCCACCCGGATACTGGACGTACACCTGCTGCTCCTGCCGTCGGCCAGGCCGCTCAAGAACCTGGTGAAAGTAAGATTCCACCAGGGCACGATAGAAGTTTTGGCACGCGTAGCATTGATTGGACAGGAGACTCTTCTGCCGGGAGAGACGGGTTACGCTCAGCTGAGACTGGATTCCCCCGTCTTCTGCCTCCACGGAGACACATTCATCATTCGTCAGTTCTCTCCGACGATCACGATCGGCGGCGGCACGATACTCCATCCGCATCCTCCAAAACACAAGAGCACCGACCTGAAGATGCTCGCGGCTTTGCGGGAATTGGACCAGGAAAACCTTCAGAACAAGATCCCGATTCTGCTGGGAATGAATCCGGAGAGCGCAATGAACATGAAAGAGCTCAACTCGTTCATAGGCCTCCCCGGAAACGAACTCGCGAAAGCCTGCGCACCTCTCGCCCAATCAGGCAAGATTGCGATGATCCAGGCGCCCTCCCCCATCCTCGTCCTTCCGAACCTACTGGAATCGCTGGAAAGACAAACCCTTGCGCAGGTGGAAGGTTTCCATAAAGAGAATCCGCTTCAGAAAGGGATTTCGAAAGAAGAGCTTCGAAAAAAGATCTTTGACCGTCTGCCGCTCGAGGTCTTCCGCTATTGCCTCGATCGCCTGGTGGAAAAACAGAAGATTGCGTTCCTGGAAGATGCAGTGTCAATCCACGGACGCGAAGTGCAGCTGACGGCCGAAGGGGAGCACATTCGCGACCTGATCGAGCAGTTCTACAGGAATGCCGGGTATCAGCCCCCCTCGTTTTCGGACCTGCAGAATTCCGTACCGGCCGATCCCCAGGAAGTCCGGCGTATCTCTTTCTGGATGATCAAGGAAAAGATACTGATCAAGATCGCCGACGATATCGTCTATCACCGGTCGACTATCGATTCAATAAAATCCCAGATCAGGAGCAGATTTAAGCCCGGAGCGAAATTCGGCGTCGCCGACTTCAAGGAACTGTTTGATATAACGCGCAAGCACGCAATCCCGTTGCTGGAGTACCTCGATCGCGAACGCTTCACCCGTCGACTCGGCAACGAGCGCGTTTTACTCTAAAAGACCGTCGCGGTGGGAATGGGCGCAATCCCTGCACCCTATCTGGATTCGCTCCTTCCCTCCGGATCCTCATGAACGGCTTTTATGGAAGACTTGAAATTTCTGATGCCTTCCCCCAGCCCCTTACCCAGCTGCGGAATCTTATTTACACCGAAAACCAGGATTACGATGAGCAGAATAACGACAAGCTCACCTGTTCCAAAGCCAAACATAGGTAACCTCCACGATGATGCCTGTGGGGTAAAGCGTACTCGTCCCGGGGAGGAATTGCAATGGAAGGAATCAGCCCGGTTCCCCACACCTGTAGCGCAGCCGCCGCACGACTTTGACTCCAGTGCGCCAGTCCTCGTTGATCGAGACCTTCCATACCTCCAGTTCAGGATCCAGGAAACGGAGCAGGTTCTCGGTCGTGTCGTGAAAAGAAAACACGGGCGAAACCAGGTAAATTCGCGGGCGGTTCCGGTTAAGCCGCACTTCCGAGAAGTATCCCCTGTGTTCGAAGTCGCCGTTGTCGTTGTGCTGGATAACGCGGCCCCAGTAGTCGAGCGCCTGCAGCGGAAGGTCTGAATCCGGTGCAACCTTCAACTCGATGACGATCAGGGTCCCGCTGCGGTCGGCACCAAGAATGTCGATGCGCCAGGGATCCTTCCCGAGATAGACCGGTATCTGGGAATAGACCGACTCGGGCGCCATCTCGGGGAACAGTTGGGCCACATCCTCAAGCACAAGGGCTTCCAGCCACCTCTCCGCCTGCAGCCTATAGTAAGGATGTCGTATGTCTGGACTATCGGGCCTGCGGAAATAGAGTATCTCATCGACCAGCGAACTCAGGGTCGGGAAGTTGTCTTCCGTCAGATCCGTCCGCTGTGTTCCTACTCCGAAACAGACTCGGTCGCGCTCAGGGCCCATCACCCGCGCAAATTCAAGCCCCCAAAGCCGAAGCGAATCGTAATCCTGGAACCTGGGGTAGCGCCGGATGAGCGCCGGCGCCAGGTTCAGAATCTTTTCGAGCTGCGGACTCCAACGGAACGGCCCCAGCACCGGCCAGCGGAAATCCCTGTCTTCCACGGGCGGATCCTGGGACGACGCCTTTCTGACTTCAAAACCAGGAGAGTATTCCCAGACATGAACTTTGATCCTGCCGCTGTTCAGGAGCCTGCTGCGGTGCACGAGCGGCGCACCTGTGCCTGCAGGAATGAGGATGTCCACCTCCGGCGGGCGGTTCGGCTTCTTCCCGGCAAAAAGCCAGGAAAGCCAGACCAGCGCCTGCCCCAATGCTTTGTGGATCTCGTCCCCCACGTCTTCATCGGCCGCGATCAGGTAGCGCGTCCCCTGACCGTGACGAAAGACAACACGGAGAAACTTTCCCGAAAGTGTGTGGGCCAGGCAAGATCTCTTGCCCGCAGTCACGATCCGATGACACGGAAATCTCGACGCAAGCCAATGCCTCACAGTGTCCCACAACTCCGGGGAAGCGACGAACTCCGGCACACTCTCCTTCCACGAGATATCGAACACACCGGGAACCGGAGCGACCAAATCGGTCAGCAGAACCCTCACTCCCCACGGCGTCGGCTTTATCGAAGCAACCCAGTACTGGTGAGCCCGGTCAGGAGTAGAAAATCGGAACCGGATTCGCCCGTTCAGCACGCGCCAGCCCGGTTGCACCGATTCCCAGGAACCTAGATCGGTCGAGTTCCATCTGATCTCTGTTATTTTTCCGGCATCCGCATAATTCTTCACCAGGTCGAAGATGGCCAGCATCTTCTTCAGCCGGGTCTCGGGCGTTCTTCTCACACCTGAGAAGTTTGATCAGGGGCCTCGATATTTCACAAAATCCGATAACTGATTCGTTTTCGCCGCAGCTACTCCACAGACGCGTGGAGCCAGGAGAGATAGGCGGGATCGCCGCCGGAAACCGGAATCGAAATCACTTCCGGCGTCTGATACGTGTGAAGCGAACGGACACGATCCTTTACTGCTTCCAATCTCTGGACAGTCGATTTGATCACCAGCAAAAATTCCTTCTCATCACAAATCTTCCCTTCCCAGCGGTACACGGAACGGATTTCGGGGATGATGTTGACGCACGCAGCTTCGCGCTTTTCCACCAATGCGGATGCGATTTTGTGCGCCAGCTCAATGGAATCGGTCGTGGTAAGGACAATTATTTCATTCATTGCTATTTAGCCATTGATGGAAATTGCATATCACACTCGTCTCTAGTATTATGCCTTCGGGGTCGGAAAGTTCAAAAAGATAAGATGGCTTACGCAAAAAGCCGAATCACATACATCAAGGAACTCTACTATATTCTCTGCATAGTGGCGGTGCTGGTTATCCTGCTCTTCAGCCTCTTCGGACCGCAGGGCTATCGTGACCTGCGCGAGTCGCGAATTGAACTGCAGGAACAGCGCATGCGGGTGGAACGTCTCGAACGGTCGAACCACGAGCGCATAGAAAGGATAAACGCACTGAAGACCGATCGCGAAACTCTCGAAAGGTATGCCCGGGAGAAGGGTTACGGCAGAGAAGGAGAAATCATCCAGCAACTCCCCAGAGAATCCGACGAATAACCGGAGTAGATCGCCTACAGATTCCAGACCACCTTGCCTCTGACAATCGTCATCGTGGGCCCCCCGCGGAGTTTCCATCCCTCGAACGGAGTGTTACGGCTGCGCGAAAGGAAGCGCTTCGAATCGATCTGGTGCTCGAGCTCGGGGTCCAGCACCGTGATATCGGCACACGCACCCTTGGCCAGCGTCCCCCGTTCGAGTCTCAGGATTCGTGCCGGATTGGTCGAGAAGAGCTGGACCATCCTCTCTATACTGATGATCCCGGGCCGGACGAAGCGGTCGAAGATGAGGCTGACCGAAGTCTCGAGCCCTACGACGCCGAACGGCGCGCGATCAAACTCCAGCATTTTGTCATTTATGTTGTGCGGAGCATGATCCGACGCAATCACATCTATATCCCCTGAGGCGATTCCCTTCACGAGCGCATCCACATCTTCCCTAGAACGGAGCGGCGGATTCATTTTCGTATTGGTGTTGTACGATGTCACCTCGGCATCGGTCAGAAGCAGGTGGTGCGGGGTCGCTTCACAGGTGATTGAGGTTTTCTGCCTCCTGGCTCTCACGACCGCTTCCAGCGAGCGTTTTGTCGAAATGTGGGCGATATGTACGTGCGCTCCCGTGTAGTGCGCAAGGATGAGATCCCTCACGACCTGCACTTCCTCGGCGGCCGGATTGATTCCTCTCAACCCGAGCGCGGTCGAGTAGTAGCCTTCGTTCATCACCCCGCCGGCCGAGAGATCCCGGTCCTCGCAGTGATCGATCACGGGAAGGTTGAACAGTTTGGAGTACTCCATTGCGCGCCGCATCACCTGGCTGTCCTGCACAGGATGACCGTCGTCGCTGATCGCCACAATCCCGGTCCTGTGCATTTCGCCGATTTCGGCCAGAGTCTTTCCCTGACTCCCCTTGGTAATTGCGCCGACCGGGTACACAGCGATCTTGGAAACCTCTCGTGCCCTCTCGAGAATAAATGACGTCACGGCCTCAGAATCATTTACCGGTTGCGTGTTCGGCATGCAGGCCACGCCGGTGAATCCGCCGCGAGCGCCGGCGTTGGTGCCCGACTCGATTGTCTCGGCGTCTTCGCGGCCCGGCTCTCTGAGGTGAACGTGCATGTCGATAAAGCCCGGCAGCACCAGCAGGCCTCGCGCATCGATCTCCTTCTTCCCCTTTGTGCCGATTTTCGGCGCGATTTCGACCACGCGGCCGTCTTCTATGCCGAGGTCGGCGACGGTGTTCAGCTTTTGCGAGGGATCTACGATCCGTCCCTGACGAAGTATCAATTGCATAAGCGCGCTCAACGGGAGGTTTTCTTCACCTTCAAGCCGGCATAACCTGACAGAAGGTACAGAACAGCCATTCGGGTTGCGACGCCGTTCGCAACCTGGTTCAAGATAACAGAGTAGTCTGCATCCGCGACGTCGGAATCGATCTCCACGCCGCGGTTGAGCGGGCCGGGATGCATGACGATGGTGTCCTTCTTCGCCCGGCGCATCCTCTCCCGGGTAAGCCCGTAGAAATTGTAGTACTCGCGCGTTGAAGGGATAAACGCCTCGTTCTGCCGCTCGTGCTGCAGCCGGAGCATCATGATGACGTCGGCACCATCAATGGCCTCATCCATGCAGCCGGTTATTCTGGCCCCGAGCCTGTCAAAATCCCAGGGAATCAGTGTTGGCGGACCGCAAACCCAGACCTCGGCGCCCATCTTGTGAAACAGCAGCGTGTCGGAGCGGGCGACACGACTATGGGAAATATCCCCGATAATCGCAATCTTCAGCCCGTCAAGACGCCCCTTTACCGTCCGGACCGTGAGGGCATCGAGCAGCGCCTGCGTCGGATGCTCATGCATGCCGTCCCCTGCATTTACAATCGATGACCTGCATTCACGGCCGAGAAGATGCGGTGCACCCGCCGATTGATGCCGTATCACTATAATGTCCGGAGCCATCGATTCAAGATTGTGCGCGGTGTCGAGCAGGGTTTCCCCCTTAGACACACTGCTGGTCGTAGAGGCAAAGTTCAGGATGTCGGCGCTCAACCTCTTTTCCGCCAGTTCAAACGACGACCGTGTTCGGGTCGACGGCTCGAAAAACAGGTTAACCACAGTCTTGCCGCGCAGCGTCGGGACCTTCTTGACCGGCCGGGCAGCGACCTCCCTCAAGGCTTCGGCCGTATCAAGGATCAAATTGATGTCTTCAATGGAAAGCTGCTCGATTCCAAGCAGGTCCTTATGGCTGAGAGATGCCATGAATTTCGCCCCTTCGCGGATTCCGGACTAAACCGATTTACTGAAAAGAACCACTCGCTCCTCCCGGTCCTCCTCGTTCAACCGGACTTCGACCGTCTCGTCTTCAGTCGTATCAAGGTGCTTCCCCACATAATCCGCCTGTATGGGCAACTCCCGCAGACCGCGGTCGATCAAAACGGCCAGCTGGACTCTCTTAGGCCTCCCGAGATCCACAAGCCCGTCCAAGGCTGACCGAATAGTCCTCCCCGTGTACAGCACATCATCAACGAGCACCAGGCTCAGGTTGTTGATGTCGAAATCAATAAGGGTCTCGCGCAGCAATGGGCGGTTGCCGGCGGTTGTGAGATCATCCCGGTATAAGGTAATATCCAGTATGCCGGTCGGTATGGGACGTTTGAGAATCGCTTCCAGTTTGCTGCACAGGCGTTGAGCCAGAACAACTCCGCGCCTCCTGATCCCGATTATCGCGAACTCATCCCGGGAGCCAAGTTTCTCGACAATTTCGGCCGCCATCCTTGCGAGAGCAAGATCGATTTCCGCGGCCGACATCAGGAGCTTACCCTTGGTCTTCTTCATCCGGATTCTGTCTTGTACAGTTAGCCCGCCGCTCTTCCGAAAGTGCGGGAATAGCCGCAAATCCTCGAGAGCGGGGCGATAATATCACACGGAAAAATGCGTTGCAAACAGCTAGTTCCAACATATACTGGATTTGAAAATGCTGGATAAAAAGGTAAAAGTAAAAGCAATCAGAGAACTTGGCGCGGACAACTACCTTCTGACCGTGAATACGCCCGAGCAGGCGCGGCTGGTGCGGCCGGGCCAGTTCGTCATGTTGAAGTGTGTCGAGGACCTGGCCGAAAACCCGCTTCTGCGCCGCCCCTTCACCATCTTCGATATTCATCGCAGTTCGCGCAGCGGCAAACCCGCCGGCCTCGACCTGCTGATAAAGGACGTCGGAGTCGGAACGCGAAAGCTGGTGCAGACGCGTCCTGGTCAACTGCTGGACTGCCTGGGGCCGCAGGGACACGGATTCCAGGTGGCAGCTGAGATGCGCAACCGCGTCCAGCTGGCGTACCTGGTCGCCGGGGGTGTAGGGATCGCCCCACTCTTTCTTCTGGCCCAAAGCCTTCTGACACACGGGATCAGACCTGTCCTTTTTTATGGAGGTGCGTCGGCAGCCGATCTGGTGCTGCGGGAGAATTTTGAACGGCTGGGCATCGAGTGCGTCTACACCACGGAAGACGGTTCGTTCGGAGAGCGGGCCCTGGTTACGCAGCCGCTCGCTCAGTACATACGATCCTACCGGGGCAAGAACATCCGGATGTATGGCTGCGGTCCCTGGGGGATGATGAAAGCGGTGCACCTACTCTCGATCGAGAACGATATCCAGTGCGAAGTCAGCCTGGAAGCCCGCATGGGCTGCTCACTGGGCGCCTGCCTCGGATGCGTGGTTCAGACCCGGGACAGCCGGGGCGAAGAACAATATCTGCGCGTCTGTCAGGACGGCCCCGTCATGAACAGCCGCCTTATCAACTGGAACACCGTTCCCCTCTAATCCTCGAACGTTTGCACATGACGAAAGAAAGCGACAAGGCATCATTCAAAGCCCCTCACATGGCGGTCGACATCGCCGGCGTGCGATTCAAGAACCCGGTCATGACCGCCAGCGGCACTTTCGGGTACGGGCTGGAATTCTCGAATCTGATGGATCTGAACTCGATCGGGGGGATCGTTGTCAAGGGACTCTCGACCGCTCCCATCAAGGGGAACCCGCCCCCGAGAGTGTACGAAACCCCTTCGGGCATGCTCAACGCCATAGGATGGCAGAACATCGGCGCAACTGAATTCGTCGCCCGAAAGCTGCCGGTGTTGATGAACTACGACACCAATGTAATCGTCAACATCGTCGGCTTTGAACTTGACGATTACCTCGAGGTCACCCGGTTTCTGAATGACTGCCCCGGAATAAAGGCTCTGGAACTCAACATATCGTGCCCCAACGTCAAGAAGGGGGGTTTTCACTTCAACAAGGACCCTAAAGATACGTACACGATCACGGCCGAGACGAAGAAGGCGTCGCCGCGTCTCCCGCTCTGGGTGAAGCTCTCGCCCAATGTCACCGACATCGCTGAATTTGCCAAAGCCTGCGAAGACGCCGGCGCCGATGCCCTTTCGGTAATCAATACATTTGTCGGAATGGCAATTGATGTCGAAAAGAGGCGGCCAAGGCTGCGTTTCATGACAGGAGGCCTCTCCGGCCCGGCAATCAGGCCGATAGCCGTCAGAATGGTGTACGAAGCTTCTCGTGCCGTCAAAATCCCCGTGATAGGGATCGGCGGAATCGCAAGCACAGAGGATGCCCTCGAGTTTCTCATTGCCGGCGCCCGCGCAGTGCAGGTCGGAACGGCTAACTTCTATCAGCCGGACATCTCGCAGCGGATCGCCCTCGGACTTCAGGAATACTGCCGCCTGCGTCACATCGAAGATATCAACGAACTGGTCGGGAGCCTCCAACCCTATGAGTAGTGCAAGATCGAGACTTATCGTCGCGCTGGATCTGCCCGACGCGGAATCAGCGCTGAAAATGGTCAACCAGTTGTCCGGGCACGCAGGCCTGTTCAAAGTCGGGCTAGAGTTGTTCACGAGGGAAGGCCCCAGCCTGGTCCAACAGATCCGGGACCGCGGAGAGAGGGTTTTTCTCGATCTGAAGTTGCACGATATACCGAATACCGTAAGAGGAGCCGTCAGATCCGCCTGCAGGCTCGGGGCGGATATGCTCACCGTTCACGCCTCAGGCGGCCCGGCCATGATAGCGGCAGCGGCAGAGGAGGCGCGAGACTCGGGCTCGCCCCCCTTGATTCTTGCCGTCACCGCACTCACCAGTCTTTCTGCAGACGACATCCACGCACTCGGAGTTCCGCTGACGCCCGCGGATTGGGTGGAACGCCTGGCCGAGATCGCGCAGCTGTCCGGGGCTGCAGGAGTGGTCGCTTCAGCCAAAGAGCTCCCGGTGCTGAGGGCGAAATTCGGGAACGGGCTCAAGTATGTAATTCCCGGCATCCGTCCTGCGGGCACCGCAACACAGGACCAGTCACGGATCGCAACACCTCGAGATGCCATCCGGGCCGGTGCCGATTATATAGTGGTTGGCCGCCCCGTCCTGCAGGCCAACGATCCTGCAGCAGCCGCGGATGCCATCGTTGAGGAAATTTCGGCTCAGGGATAATATTTTTCGCGCTTGATATCACGATCAACGTGGAAACCGCGCCTTGACAGCGTTTCCACGACCCCGTCGACTGTCCCGGGATGCCCGCAGACGTAGACCGCATGCGTCTCGGGCCGGATCATCACTCCGAGGATTATCCTGACCATGTTTTCAGGATTGATAATGGTCCCCTCATGGGCGCCCGGCGCCTCCATCAAAGTCTCCGCCCTTCCCTTCAGTCCTTTCCAGGAAAAGTCGATATAGGGCCGGCTGATGGTCGGGATGTACACCAGGGCCAGTTTCCGCTTCAGATCACGAACCGTTTCCACAGCCAGCCGTTCCAGTTCTTCCCGGTAGCCGAGATGACTCGGATAGCTCACCCCGTGTATGAGGTAGATTTTGCGCGCATGGAAAGCCTTCGGCGAAGCCAGATAATCCTCGTTGAACTTCCGGATCATACTTATGAACGGTGCAAGCCCGGTGCCCGAGGCGACGAAAACCAGGTCGCGCATGTCTTCCGGATCCACTACAAAGCGCCCCTTTGGTCCCGTGACCGCCGCATGCGTTCCCGGATCCCCTCTTGTCAATCCGGTGATCACTTCCGGGTCCCACAACGAGGGGGTGAGCTTCCCCTCCCTGACGAAGTTGATATAGAACTCCAGTGATCGTTTCTCCGATGGGGACGAGGCTATGGAATACGGGCGCGCAAGCGTTTTCCCCCCGTGGGTCAGCCAGAACGTGGCGTACTGTCCGGGAACGAAATGGAAGTCACGCTCGAGGGAAAACCTGAAAACGGCAAGCCCGTCTGACACTTCGAATCTTGATTCCAGCGTCGCAGGGATCCGAAAGTCGTGCGTCGACATGCAAGAAAGGTAACATGAGAACTCCGGATTCAGGAGTCCAGGAGCAGTCGTGCCCGGCGGAACACCTCATAGAACATCTCGCGCGTAAGCTTCCCCGTCTGGGTATTCTGCTGGCTCGGATGATACGAAGAGAGAAGCACGACCCCGCCGGGCAACGCCCATTCGCCACCATGACGAAAAATGACATTTTGATCACCGAGACCGTTCCTAGTTTCCTTCCAGAGCTTCAGAAAGCCGCGAAATGCAATATGACCCAGGGCAACAACGACGCGAGCGTTCACGGCCAGCTGCAATTCGCGACGCAGATACTCGCGGCAGTTACGAATTTCCTCCGGCAGCGGCTTGTTCCCGGGCGGCGCGCAGCGCAGCATCGCGGTGATCAGGCAGTCGTTCACCTCGAGCCCGTCATCTCTCGACACCGAATGCGGCTGATTTGCAAATCCGTATTCGTACAGGACCTCGTACAGCCAATTGCCGCTCCGGTCTCCCGTGAAGATACGCCCGGTCCGGTTACCTCCATGCGCGGCAGGAGCAAGCCCGATAATCACAAGCCTCGCGTCGGGAGTGCCGAATGCGGGAACGGGACGCCCCCAGTATTCCTGATCCCGGTACCTGCGGACCTTTTCCCGCGCAACCCTTTCACGCCATTCAACCAGACGCGGACAGCGCCGGCATGCAATGATCTTCTTTTCCAGCGAATCGAAATCGTCCATCTCTAGAAGAATTCTACAGGTTCTGAATTCTGCCTCTCCGTTTTTTTTGATAACATACCCGGCTCGATGAAAAACGACAACCGCTTGACAATCGCATCTCTCGCCACACTCATCCGGCGCAAGAAGATCTCGCCGGTGCAACTGACACAGTTCTGTCTCGATCGCATCTCTTTGCTGCAGCCTTCAATCAACGCCTACATAACGGTAACCGCGGAGAGCGCGCTCAGGCAGGCCCGACAGGCGGAAAAAGAAATCGTGCGGGGAGATTACAGGGGGATGCTGCACGGCATTCCGATCAGCCTGAAAGATATCTTCCATACAAAAGGAATCCGCACTACGGCGGGATCCAGAATCCTTAACAAGTTCGTTCCATCTGAGAATGCCGTTGTCGTTGAGCGTCTGCTGTCGGCCGGATCCATACTGCTCGGCAAGACCAATATGCACGAGTTCGCGTACGGCCCAACGAATCTGAACCCGCACTACGGGCACGTGCGCAACCCGTGGGACACGAGCCGCATGTCCGGAGGTTCGAGCGGGGGAAGCGCAGCGTCAGTGGTAACCGCACAGGCTATCGCATCGTTCGGCACCGATACGGGAGGTTCGATCAGAATTCCTGCAGCAGCCTGCGGTTGCGTGGGACTGAAGCCGACATACGGACGCATTTCGTCAAAGGGAGTCATTCCGCTCGCATGGAGCCTCGATCATCCGGGTCCGCTTGCCCGCTCCGTGAGAGATGCCGCCATCCTGTTCGATGCCACTGCCGAGCCGATGCAATGCGGACGAAGCCGGAAGCAGGAGACTCTCCTACGGAAAGAAATCAGGGGACTCCGAATCGGGATCCCTCGACAGTATTTTTTTGACCGGATCCATCCGGAGGTGCGCCGCGCAGTCCTTTCCGCGGCAGAAGTCTTCGAGCAGTCCGGCGCGCGGGTAGGCGAAGTCAATCTGAAGGGAATGGAGGAGACGGCGCAGCTTGCCGCCGCTATCGTCGGAGCCGAGGCGGTCGCCTATCACGATGAATGGATGCGACAGAAGCCGCAGGAATACGGATATGACGTCATCTCCCGCCTCGAACTCACCAGGGAATTCCCTGCAACGCGTTACATAAGAGCTCTGCAGAAGATGACGGCGTACAGGGAGAGGCTTTCCGCTGTCCTGAACGATGTGGACGTGCTGCTCGCCCCCACCCTTCCGATTGTCGCTCCACCCTTGGACGTGGCGATAATGAAAATCGGCAGAGCGCGCGAGGACGTGCTGTCTGCGCTCCTGAGGCTCACCCGTCCCGGCAACCTTTCCGGGCTTCCTTCGATTTCGGTCCCGTGCGGCTTCTCATCCGACGGTCTCCCGGTAGGACTGCAGCTCATCGGAAAAGAATTTGATGAAGCCACCCTTTTGAGTGCCGCGTTCGCCTACGAATCGGCCACAGACTGGCACACGTATTTTCCACCTGATATCTTTCTCCAATAAGGTGACTCATGAAAACCGTTATGGCACAGATCAACACGACTGTGGGAGACATCAAGGGGAACCGCGACCTGATCCTCAGTGCCATGAAAAAAGCTGGAGATCTGAAGGCCGACCTGGCGGTATTTCCCGAACTCAGCCTCACGGGATATCCTCCGCGCGACCTGCTCGGCCTTCACGGCTTTGTTGAGGCGAATCTGCAGGCGCTCGATGAAATCGCCGCTCACACCCACGAAGTTGCGGCAATTATCGGATTCGTGGACTTCAACAGGAAGAAGGAGGGACGCGCCTTTTACAACTCTGCCGCATTCCTGTGGCAAGGGAAACTGCAGGCGGTGATTCATAAGACGCTGCTCCCTACCTACGATGTCTTTGACGAGGACCGCTACTTCGAGCGCTCGGAGGAAGTCACCCTGATGCCTTTTCGCGGTCGGCTGCTGGGAATATCGATCTGTGAAGACGCGTGGAATCCGGAAGATCTGGGGGAGCGGCAACTCTATCCGCTCAATCCGATCAGAAGCCAGGTCGAAAAGGGCGCCGACCTTCTCATCAATATCTCGGCTTCCCCGTTTGAGCTGGAAAAGCCCAAGTCTCGCTTTCACCTGCTCCAGGGACACGTAAGCAGGCACAAGGTGCCCCTGATCTACGTGAATCTGGCGGGCGGCAACGACGATCTTCTGTTTGACGGCAACAGCATTGCACTCGGAAGACACGGCAACGTCATTGCCCGGGGAAAGAGCTTTGCGGAAGATCTGCTGCTGGTCGATACCGATTCGGACGACGACCTTGGCTACCGTGAACAGGAGAGCCTGGAGACTCTGCGTGAAGCCCTGGTGATGGGAACGCGGGACTATGCGCGAAAGTGCGGCTTCACATCTGCCGTGCTTGGACTCAGCGGCGGGATCGATTCCGCCGTCGTTGCATGCATCGCGGCCGAGGCCTTCGGTCCGCAGAATGTGCTGGGCGTTTCGATGCCCTCCATGTACTCCGCACCAAAAAGCTTCGAAGACGCCCGTGCCCTCGCCGCCAATCTGGGAATCAGGTTCCAGGCCATTCCGATAGAATCGGTATTTCATGCCTTCGAGGAATCACTCGCGGAGGTTTTTGCAGGCCGTCCCAAGGACGAGACCGAGGAGAACCTCCAGGCGCGAATACGGGGCACAATCCTGATGGCGCTATCGAACAAGTTCGGCCATCTTGTGCTCGGCACGGGAAACAAATCCGAACTTGGTGCCGGCTACTGTACGCTTTACGGTGACATGGCGGCTGGACTTGCCGTGATTTCCGACGTCCCGAAGACCATGGTGTGGAAGCTGGCGGCCCATATCAACAGAAACAGGGAGATAATTCCGGACTACACGATCAGCCGCCCTCCATCTGCAGAATTGCGGCCCGACCAGACGGACCAGGACACTCTTCCGGATTACAATATCCTGGACGGGATACTGACGATGCGCATAGAGCAGCAGCTCAGCGTCGATGAGATCGTGGAGCAGGGATATGACAGGGACGTTGTTCAGAAAGTAGTCCGGATGATGTATGCCAACGAATACAAGCGGCGGCAGGCGCCGACTGGATTGAAAGTCACGACCAGGGCCTTTGGTACGGGCCGGCGGATGCCGATTGCGATGAAACTGAATTACTAGCGACCTGACAGGAGACGAAGTGGACAGAAATGCTCTGCTGACGGATTTTTACGAATTAACCATGGCATCGGGATATTTCGAGCAGGGGAAGCGCGGCGATACCGCGACCTTCGATCTCTATTTCCGGCACAATCCCTTCAAAGGAGGGTATGCCATTGTCGCCGGACTGGAAGATGCGGTCGAAGCCGTGATAGCCACGAGATTCAGTTCCGAAGATCTCGCTTTCCTCGGTTCGCTGAAATCCGCCACCGGAGGAAAGCTCTTCTCAGACGATTTCCTGAACTACCTTGCTTCGTTTCGTTTCTCGGGAGATATCATGGCGATTCCGGAAGGGACCGTGGTCTTTCCCAACGAGCCGCTGCTGCAGGTGAGCGGAAACCTCATCGAGTGCCAGATGGTTGAAACGATGCTTCTGTTCCACATCAATTTCCAGACCCTGGTTGCGACCAAAGCCGCGAGGATATGGGAAGCCGCGAATCACGGCGTAATCATCGAGTTCGGACTCCGCCGCGCCCAGGGCCCGAACGGGGCGATAAGCGCCTGCCGCGCAGCATTTATCGGCGGAGCCGACGGCACCTCAAACGTCCTTGGATCCGCTCTTCACGGGGTTCCCGCGAAGGGCACCCACGCTCATAGCTGGGTGCAGGCATTCGGGTCGGAACTCGAAGCCTTCCGTGCCTACGCCTGCTCGTTCCCTGATGACTGCATTCTGCTGGTCGATACTTACGATACATTGAAGAGCGGCGTGCCGAACGCGATCCTGGTAGCAAAAGAACTTGAACAAAACGGCCACAGGCTGCTCGGCATCAGGATCGACAGCGGCGATCTGGCGTTCTTGAGCCGCAGGGCCCGTCTCATGCTCGATCAGGCGGGAATGAATTACGTGAAAATCGTCGCCTCCAATGAACTTGATGAATACATCATCTCGGACATTCTCGTTCAGGGAGGCAAGGTCGACATCTGGGGCGTCGGCACGAATCTTGTCACAGGAGCCGGAGAAGGAGGATCAGCTCTGGGCGGGGTCTACAAGATGGTCGAGCATAACGGCCGGCCGAAAATCAAACTTAGCGCCAATCCTGAGAAGATGACCAATCCCGGGTTGAAGAAGATCGTTCGATTCTACGACCAGGATAATCTGATGGAAGCGGACGCTTTGGCCGACAACTCAGAGGACGTCACCGGACACGGCGTCCTCATCGTCGATCCCAATAATCCTCTGCGCCGCAAGAAGCTCAATACGGGAGAGCGGGTGGAACTTCTGCGACAGATCGTCAAAGCGGGAGAGGTCGTCTATGAGTTCCCGTCTCTCGAACAGATCAGAGATCACCGCAAGGACCAGCTTGCTCATCTGCACCGGACGCACAAGCGTCTGAACAATCCGCACGAGTACAAGGTGGGCCTCACCCATGCGCTGTGGCAGCAGAAAGAACAGATGATCAACACCATGATCAGCGCCTGAGGCGCTGATGCCCGACGGGATTGCGTCCGGGAGCTGAAGAGAAGTACACTTCTGTAGAAGTACACTTCTATAATAGTCCAGGGACGCAAGATGAATAATGCCAGGCTGAAGGTCTTTCCTATTCTTCTTCTCATCCTTCTGGTGCATGGGGGGTGCTCCATGAACAATCATCTCCCCGCAACGCAGCGAACCTTCGACACGGAAGATTTCGCACGTCAGCGGGAAAAAATGGTCAACGAACAGCTCAGAGCGCGCGACATCAAAGATGAACGCGTACTGGCGGCGATGCTGAAGGTTCCACGGCATGAATTCGTGACGCCGGAGTTCACAGAGCTGGCTTACCAGGACGGGGCACTCCCGATCAGACAGGGACAGACCATTTCGCAACCTTACATCGTCGCCCACATGACCGAGCTGCTTGAATTGCGCGCAGGCGATCGGGTTCTCGAAGTCGGAACAGGATCGGGCTACCAGGCGGCGGTTCTGGCCGAAATTGCGGCAGAAGTCTTTACGATCGAAATCATTCCGGAGCTGCAGCGGGAGGCCTCGGAAATTCTCGGGAAGCTCGGCTATACCAACATACGATTCCGGGTCGGGGACGGCTATGCCGGATGGCCTGAACATGCCCCTTTTGACAAGATCATAGTCACCGCCGCCCCGGAAGACATACCGAAGCCGCTGATCGATCAGCTCACAGACGGAGGCCGCCTCGTTATTCCCGTGGGAGGCATAAACCAGGAACTGGTGGTGGTGGATAAGGAAAAATCCGGCGTCACACGACGCTCGTCCATTCCGGTCCGATTTGTTCCTATGACCGGAAAGGCGCAGGAGTAGCGTACCCGCATGAAGGTTGTGGATATCACAGGAATACCGCTTGATCTTGGGGCAGGGCGTCGGGGCGTCGACATGGGACCGTCCGCCTTCCGCATCGCGAATCTCGGTCAGCGCATCGCTTCGCTGGGCTACGTCGTTAACGACCACGGAAATGTTCCGGTGCCGATTCCTGAGACGATTGGGTTGGAAGACCGGCAGGCGCGGTATGCACGAGAGATCGGCGTCGTGTGCCGCACTCTTTTCGAAAGAGTAAGCGAGAGCGTCCTCTCGGGACACATAGCCCTAAGCCTTGGCGGCGACCACAGCCTGGCTGCCGGATCGATCGGCGGCAGTGCGAACGCCATACGCAGTCAAAAGCAGTCCCTCGCACTTTTGTGGGTGGATGCACATGCTGATATGAATACCCCTGAAACCACCCTGAGCGGAAACGTTCACGGCATGCCGCTGGCGTGCGTGTTGGGAAAGGGGCCGGCGGAACTGGTCGACATAGGCGGCTTCAGCCCCAAGGTCGATTACAACAGGTGCGCTGTCGTGGGCCTGCGCAATCTCGATGAGCGTGAGAAAGAAATCGTGAGGCAGTCGGGCGTCCATGCATTCACGATGAAGGATATTGACCGCCATGGACTGGCCGCAGTGATGGAGAAAGCACTGGGCCTGATATGCGGAGGGGATGCGGCTCTGCACGTATCCTTTGACATGGACGGCGTGGATCCAGCGGTTTCTCCCGGCGTTGGTACTCCGGTACAGGGAGGGCTCTCATACCGCGAGGCGCACCTTGTCATGGAAATGGTCGCGGAGACAAAGAGGCTTATCGCCCTGGACGTAGTCGAGGTGAACCCGATACTCGACCACCGGAACTCGACTGCGATACTGGGATGTGAATTGATTCTGTCCGCGCTGGGGAAAGATATACTGTAGAGTCGGAGATTGCAGAGACCCGAAGCGGACCTGTGCAATCTCCGTTAATCCGCGATTAGAAAACGGGATCGGCAAGCTTCGACAGAATGGCGCCGGAAGCTTCCTGCACGTCGGCATGCAGCGATTTGCCGTGCGAATCCATCGTGACGATTGCCGGGAAATTCTCCACTTCGATGTTCCACAGAGCTTCCGGAATCCCGAATTCCTGAAAATAGACGTTTTTCACGTTCTTTATGCAGCGTGCGTAATACTGGGCGGCGCCTCCGATCGCCTGCAGGTATACCGCACCGAAATCCTTGAGGCCGGCGAGAGTCCTGTCACCCATACCGCCTTTGCCGATGACCGCCCTCAAACCGAAACGCTTGATGATGTCGGCCTGATATGGTTCTTCCCGAATTGACGTGGTCGGGCCGGCGGCAACCATCTTCCAGCCGTCGTTTTCCTTCAGAACAACCGGACCGCAGTGATAGATGACCGAGCCCTGCAGATCGACAGGAGCAGGATTCTTGATAAGGTGTGCATGGACCGCATCACGCCCCGTGTACATCTCGCCGTTCAGCAGAACTATATCTCCGACTTTGAGTTTTCTCGCGTCGGCTTCAGAAATCGGGGTCTTCAGCACTATTTCTTTCCCGGTCAAACGGAAACCTTCACTCGATGACATCGGCTTCGGGGTCTGGGAGGCGTCGCGATAGAGCCAGCGCTTGATGGAACCGGTGCGCGCGTCGAGGACCACCCCGAGACGGCGGAACGCCCAGCAATTGTAGGCGACCGAAACAAAGAAGCTGGCGGGGAGCCGGTTGAGTGCACCGATCTTGCAGCCGATCAGGGTCACATCGCCGCCAAACCCCATGGTTCCCACTCTCAGGGTGTTCGCAGCGGTCATGATGTACTTCTCCAGTTCCGCGAGCTTCGGATCCGGGTTGCTGTCGTCAAGGGACCGGAAGAGCTGCTCCTTTGCACAGGCACAGCCGCCGGTGCGGTCTCCACCGATGCATACTCCGATTGCCCCGGGCGAACAGCCCTGCCCCTGGGCCTGCCACACCGCGTGCAGGATGCATTTCCGTACCCCATCCAGCGTCCTGTCCACACGGCCCAGGTGCGGAAGCTCGCAAGGAACCGAGTACTGGATGTTCATATTCTCGCATCCACCACCCTTCAACAGCAGCCTGACCTCTATCTCGTCATCGTTTTCCCACTGGCTGAAATGCAGCACCGGTGTACCCGCCCCAAGATTGTTGCCGCTGTTCTTGCCTGTGATCGAATCGACGGAATTGGGCCTCAACTTGCCAAGCCTGGTCGCCTCGGCGACAGCTTCCTCGATCTGTTTCCGCATCGTCACCTGATTCGCGCCGGCGGGAGTCCGGATCTCAAACGTCGGCATGCCGGTGTCCTGGCAGATGGCGCCGACGCAGGAGGTCGACATGTCAATATTCGTCGCTATCACATCAAGAGCAGATGAGGACTGAGTTCCCGCACTCTCGTTCTTTATTGCGTCCGACATCGCCACACGAACGTCCGCCGGGAGGTTGGTGGATGTCTGGATTACCAAATCAAGCATACTGGCTTTGAAATCTTGCATAAATTGACTCCTAGGTGAATGAGAATCGGTGATTATAGCAGGAGGAGTTCCCAGTTCCCAGTTCGCAGTTCAGAGTTTCCCGGTTAGTGTACAAATTGAGGGTTGTAAACTGTGACCTCTCTGAACGAAAGTGATAGACTTAGAACTGAAGAACCTGGAAGGAGGATGGATTGATCTTTTCACTGGAAACATGGCTGCTGCCGGCTATCGCGGCCAGTTCTTCATCCTACCTTGTATGTCTGATCTGGGAGAGAATCAAATACAGCACGGCTCCCAACGGGCCATTATCCGCCTTTCTCGCAATCCTGAGTTTTCTCATGGGAGCCATCAGCGCCTATTATCGGCACACTCTCTTTGCCCCGAGTCTGGAAAATAACGTGATCATCATGTTCCTGGTAGGTGCCAGCACGACATACTTCTGGCTTCTGCTCCGCAAATACTTCTCGAATACAGAGCGGCGACGCAGGTGAACAGCAGCATAAATATATCTGTTTGATGGCGGCTGTGGCGCGCGGGAGCCACAGCCAGACGGTCCCCTCACCCGTTTATACTACCGAGCGCTTCTCCGCCTGACCCTGACATCCCGCGCATAGTGGAAGCAGAGGCGAATCGGCCGTCCGCGTCCGTAAGTACTTGTATATATATCGTCCCCTTGTTTTCGTACAATTAGCCCGATTTTCTGTAATCGAATCACCTTTCGAACAATCCAGTATAGCAATATGAATTGACTTGTTCTATTTGCTGTCTTTAGAATGTACGAATAAGTTTTGAAAGGAATTGATATGGTGAGTGACCGTCGTAGAATATTGGAATTGGCGCTTGAATCCCTCGAAAACAGGAAAAGACAGCTCGATCAGGAGATTGCCGAAATCACGAGCGAGTTGAGGGGGACAGCCGCAGCCAGAACAAAACCCTCTCCTGCAACCGCATCGGCTGAAGGTGCAACCTCCCGCACAAGAAAACGTCCCCGCTTCAGCAAAGAAGAAAGACAGCGTAGATCCGAAAGAATGAAGGCTTACTGGGAGAATCGGCGCAAGAAGAAAGCCACGCCCAAGTAGCTTGTCTGCAGAACAGCTGGGAGCGCGCGATGTCCTTTGAAGAACAACTGCTGCCTGGCGAAAACCTCGTCATTCTGACTCGGCAGCACCCGCTTGTGCTGTTCCGGCCCGTCCTCGTGAATCTGGTTGTGCTGATAATCCTGACGGGCCTTGCACTGTATCTGCAGAAAGGATGGATTGCGGCTCTGTCGATTTTGCCGTTGCTCTACCTGATCTGGGAATATATTGAATGGCGTCGGCGGGAATATATCGTGACAAACCGCCGTGTCGTTCTCCAGGAAGGAATATTGTCGCGGTCATCGTTTGATGCCGCGCTCGACAAGGTCAATAACGTGTACTGCAGCCACAGCTATCTCGGAAGGCTGCTCAAGTATGGAGAAGTGAGGCTGGAGACTGCAAGCGAGCAGGGCATGTCGGTCTTCTCCTGCCTCCTGGATCCGATCGCTTTCAGAAACTCAATTCTGTCGGCGAAGCAGGCGTATTCCCCCTCCACAGGTACAACCTCATCATCCGCTCCCGCCCCCGTTCAAGGCATCCCCCAGCTCATCGAAGGACTGGCTTCTTTGCGAGACCGCGGAATAATATCAGAAGCGGAGTTCCAGGAGAAAAAGCGCTTGCTCCTCGAGAAACTCTGAGTTACATGGATTGAATCTGTACCGTCTCCGGTCCATTCTTGTGATAGGCTTTATCACGATTGATTAGAGGTTCGAATGCGCCGCAGATGGATTGTCGCCGGGGCGATTATTATTCTGATCGCAGCAGCCGGAAAATGGCTCGACTACCACACGTCCCGTTATGACTACATAATCAGCCAGGCCGCCGCCCGCAACGGCGTCGACTTCCATCTCGTCAAGGCAATTATCTATGAAGAGAGCTGGTTTCGCTCGAACGCCAGAGGCTTGGCGGGCGAAATCGGTCTCATGCAGATCACCAAGGCGGCAGCCACGGACTTCTCCGTTCACAAGGGATTCCCTCCAGTGGATGCCGCACGCCTGGAAGAACCTGAGCTCAATGTGGAAATAGGGTGCTGGTACCTGCGCAGATCGCTCGACCGCTATAAGAGTTCGCCACAGCCGGTCCTTTACGCCCTCCTCCGCTACAACGCAGGGGAATCCAGATCGGACAACTGGCTGCGCATCGCGCTCAAGAACCCTCTCCCGGGCAGCCCCACCGATGAGTACTACCTGTCGTTTGTCGATTTCCCTAAAACCAAGGCATACGCCAGGCGGATTATGCACCGTGCCCGGAACCGCAATTACTGGTACTGAAGCAGTGGAATTCTCAATTGACAAACGATTATGCGCGGGCCTAGTATTAGCTTTTTCCGGAGGCCCGTAGGGCGGGCCAATTTTTTAGAACCCCTTATACTCATTATGAGCATAAAGAGGGCGAGGAGGTGCCAATCAGTGCCAATAGATATGTTGGACAAATCGACCACTGATACGGCTCCGGCACTGACACCTGAAGTGCTGAGGGAAACGGCCGCCATTTACGAAAAGGTCCGCCATGTCATCCCGGAAATCGAATGGCCGGTTCATGCGCCCTACGTCGCCGCCATTCAGAGACTCAAAGTGGAGCGCAAGGCCATAATCCTTGCCCACAATTACCAGACGCCGGAAATTTTCCATGGGATTGCGGACCTGACAGGCGATTCTCTCGCGCTGGCGCGCGAAGCCGCCGGCACCGACGTTCAGACGATAGTGCTGTGCGGCGTGCACTTCATGGCCGAGACTGCAAAGCTGCTGAATCCGTCCAAGACGGTCCTGATTCCCGACCTCGAGGCGGGTTGTTCGCTCGCTTCGTCGATTACCGGCGCCGATGTCAGGCTGCTCAAGGAACGGTATCCAGGCGTCCCCGTCGTTACCTACGTCAATACGTCCGCCGAGGTGAAGGCCGAATCCGACATATGCTGCACTTCGGCCAATGCCGTGAGCGTGGTGGAATCGCTCGATTCGGATCAGGTGATATTCATTCCCGACGAATTCCTGGGACGTTATGTTGCCGGCCAGACCAGCAAGAAGATCATTCTCTGGAAAGGCCATTGTGAAGTTCACGAAAAATTCACTGCCGGCGACCTGCGTGGGTACAGGGAGCAGTTCAAGGACATAATGGTTCTGGCACATCCCGAATGCCCGCCCGACGTGCTGGCCGAAGCGGACTACGTCGGATCGACTTCCGGGATGATCAACGAAGTCGGCAGCCGCCGTCCAAGGCGCGTCCTGATGGTCACCGAGTGTTCCATGAGCGACAATGTAGCCGTGGAATTTCCTCAAATCGAGTTTATCCGTCCCTGTAATCTCTGTCCGCACATGAAGAAGATCACTTTGCCCAAGGTACTTGATTCGCTGCAGTCGATGAAGCATGCAGTGGAGATTGATCCCCTTGTCGCGGAGCGTGCCAGACAAAGTGTGCGGCGCATGCTTGCACTTGGGAAGCAATCCACCCGCTGATATGCACATTAAGGAAGACCAACATAATCACGATCTGCCACCACTCTACCCGTTGCTCTATGAGGAACTGGTCCGCAAGGCCTTGTCTGAAGACCTCGGGAGAGCAGGCGACACGACAACCGACGCTATAGTCTCGCTCGACGACACCGCGACCGCGATCATCAGGGCGCATGCCCCGGGTCGCGTTGCTGGAATCGATGTGGCACGCTATGCCTTTCATTGCCTGGACGCTGAGCTCGGATTCGAGATTCTGCTCCACGACGGTTATGACGCGGAACCGGGCGATACGATCGCAGTGGTACATGGCGCTGCCCGTCCACTGCTGTCTGCGGAACGGACGGCGTTGAACTTTCTCACTCGCCTTTCTGGAATTGCCACGGCCACGCGGGACATCGTCTCGCTGGTTTCGCGCCATCGAGCGCGCGTCGTCTGCACGCGCAAGACTACGCCCGGACTGCGTACTCTTGAGAAATTTGCCGTACGGGCCGGCGGCGGATTCAACCACCGCTTTGGACTCGACGACGCCGTCCTGATCAAGGACAACCATATCGCGATTGCGGGCGGAGTCTCGGAAGCCATCAGGCGCGTCCGCAGACGCATCGGGCATATGGTCAAAATCGAAGTGGAGGTCGATACTCTCGATCAGTTGGAAGCGGCGCTTCGCGAAAAGGTCGACGCAATTCTGCTGGACAATATGTCAGTTGAGACCATAGCAGAAGCGGTGAGAATGACCAGGAGAAGAGCAATCGTCGAGGCCTCAGGGGGAGTTACCGCCGAGACGGCCGAAGCGATTGCCGCGACGGGAGTGGATCTGCTGTCGATCGGGTGGATTACCCACAGTGCCCCGGCGCTCAATCTCTCACTCGATATCGCCTTTGAGAACTACGTAAGCCAGGAATTCGCGGTCTGACAGAAACCCGCTTCACGGACTGACAACGATGTAGAGAGTGGTTCCCTCCCGATTTACCAGCAGCAGGGTCGAGCCGGAGGCTGCCGCCGCGGCGCGCCGGAAATCGCGATCGCCGGACACCGGCTTGCGGTTTACCTCGACAATCACGTCGCCTCTCTGCAAACCGGCATCTTCAGCCGCGCTCCCCGGCCTGACGCGCGTCACTGTCAGATTTTCAACTTCAAGACCCTGCAGCGGCCTGGATCGCTCCATCTCCAGCGGGATCTCCGAGCGTTCTTCTTTCGCTTCCAGCTCCGTGAGCACCACATCGACTTCACGTACCGAGTTGCCGCGCCGAACCTTCAGCCTGACTTTTGTTCCCGGCGGGGTCATCGCTATCCTCAGACGTAACGCAGCCGAATCGGTCACGGATTCGCCCTCAATCGCCTCGATCACATCACCTCTCCGGAGTCCGCTTTTCGCCGCAGGACTCCCCTCCTCCACGTCGCCGAGAAGCGCCCCCTCCGCCTGGGGAAGATCAAAAGCGCGGGCGATCTCGATAGTGACGGGCTGTATCCACGCTCCCAGATATCCTCGTATAACCTTCCCATGTTTGAGGATCTGGGACATGATTTCACGGGCCAGATTGATCGGGATCGCGAACCCGACGCCCTGGTTCCCACTCCCACCCGCCACAATTGCGGTATTGATGCCGATCAGCTCGCCCCTTGCATTCACCAGCGCGCCGCCGGAATTGCCCGGGTTTATCGCGGTATCGGTCTGGATGAAATCCTCGTAGTCCTCAATACCAAGGTTGACTCTCCCTTTGGCGCTGATGATTCCCATCGTCACCGTTTCCGACAGCCCGAAAGGACTGCCGAGAGCCAGTGCAAATTCTCCTACCCGCACTCTCGACGAATCCCCCAGCGTGACCACGGGCAAATCCTTCGCATCAACTTTCACGACCGCAATATCGGTCTTCGAATCGGTCCCGACGATGCGCGCCTTGTATTCCCGCTTGCTTGCCAGGGTAACGGTGATATCTGACGCCCCTCCGACGACGTGATTGTTCGTAAGGATATAGCCGTCCGGACTGACTATCACACCCGACCCGAGGCTTTTTTCCTTTCTTTCAGAGGGAGGGGTGAACTCTTCTCCAAAGAACTGTTGAAAAGGGTCTGAGAACAGACTCCTCTCCCGCTGGGAAGAGACGATCTTTGAAGAGGCAATGTTCACGACGGCGGGGCCGACGCGCTCGACCACAGGAGAAAAACCCGAGGCAAACGAGATCTCAGCGGCCGAGACCGGGCTCGAAACCGAGATCCGGAGCGGAACTGCCATGGTGCCGGGCGAGTGCCGCGCGCGCGCGGTAACAAACGATCCAGCCAGTATCCCTATCGCGAGCGAAAACAGCAGGCCGATTGCCGCCGCCCATCTCCCCCGATTATGTTGCTTGTCCATGAGTGCTCCATAACAAGACCGGAAAACCGGCTCACAGATCCGAAAGGGATTCGCGCTCTTCCGGCTCTCGATTCGCGAAAGGTGGTTCCTGCTTTTCGAACCGGTACCCGACCCACGGCTCCGTGATTATGTATCTCGGATCCGCCGCATCCGGTTCGATCTTCCTTCGCAGCTGGTTGATGAAAACCCGCAGATATTCGATTTCGTGTCCGTAGTCCGGCCCCCAGACCGCCTGCAGCAGGCGCCGGTGACGCACCGGCCGGCCTGCATGCCTGACAAGGTAGTGCAGCAGATCAAATTCCTTCGGCGTGAGGTGTATCTCGGCGTTGCGCACCATCACCCTGCGTGATTCAAAATCGATTGCGAGGTCGCCGCAGACGACCGAACGAGGCCCACAGTTGGGGGAAGTGGGGATTCTGCGCATTGCGGCCCGGATCCTTGCCAGGAGTTCATCCATGCTGAACGGCTTGGTCACGTAGTCGTCTGCGCCGGCATCGAGCGCCCGCACTTTGTCCCGTTCGGAATTTCTCACTGACAGGACTATGATCGGGACTTCTGAAATTTCACGAATTGTTCGACACGTCTCGACACCCCCCGCATCGGGCAAGTTGAGATCGAGCAGAATCAGATGAGGCGTTTCCTGTCGCAGGCGCAACAACGCCTCGCCGGCGTTTCCCGCATCAACGACGAGATACCCGGCCCTGCTCAGGGCGGCCCTCATTACACGACGTATCTGGGGCTCATCGTCGACAAACAGAATTCTCCCCTCGCCCATTATGCCCTGCCGTTCGCCGATGGGAGAGAAACATAAAACATACAGCCTTTCCCCGGCACACTTGTCACCCCGATATCGCCTCCATGCGCGTTGATAATTCTCTTTGCAATAGCGAGGCCCATACCCATCCCCAAGGCGCCGTTTCCGCTTCCGCCCCCCCTGTAGTGCCGCCGAAACACCCGTCTTTGATCGACGGCTGGAATTCCTGCTCCACGGTCCTTCACAAAGAAGGTGATCTTGCCGCCCCGTTCCCGGGCGGAAATCACCACAGGGAAATGCTCCGGCGAGTATTTCAGCGCGTTGTCGACCAGTTGTCTCAAAACCAGCTTGATAAGACGGAAATCGATACTCAGCGGGGGAAGCCCTTCCGGGATCTCGGCCCGGAGCCTTCCGCCCGAAGACGGATTCAGGTCGCAGAGCGCAGCCTCGACAGTCTGCCTCACGTCATAACAGCGTCTTTCCGGTTTCAGATCGAGAAGCTGTATCTGCGCGATCTCGATCGACTCATTGACGATCCTTTCAAGACTATCGGTTTCGTCGCTGATCACCGCGAGCAGTTCTCTGTCTTTGCCGCCAAACGAGCCTTGTGCCAGGAGAGCGGAAACGGACGCCTTGATTGAAGTAAGCGGAGTCTTGACATCGTGGGCGAGAGCATCGAGAACGGCCGATTTCACATCCTCATCCCTGCAGGGCGCTTGCATTCGCCGCAACACCAGCCCCACGACCATTCTGGTCACAAAACCAAGCCCGCACAGCAGTAAGACAATTTCAATCAGGTTTATGCTCCAGAGGGGTTTCACGGGAGGATTGTCTAAATTATGGAGGATCGCCCCGAACCATACAAGGCGCCTGAACCGGCACGGTTTCACGAGGAGACTCTTTCAGTATACAGTTACTGAAGAGGCAAAGAGGAGGCCGACAATGCCTGAACGCAAGAACCAGCCACTGGAAGCACTGACCAGCCAGAGACAATCGATCTGGATAGATTTTCTCGACCGGGACCTGATCACGAGCGGCGGATTGAAACGCCTGCGCGATGAATTCATGGTGTCGGGTCTTACAAGCAATCCTACGATATTTGAAAAAGCAATTTCCGGGAGCGATGAATATGACGATTCCATCCGTGCGTTTCTGCTGAAGGATCCGCACGCTGATCCGAAAGCCATCTACGAGAAACTGGCGATTGAAGATCTGCAGCAGGCTGCGGACCTGCTGCGCCCCGTGTTCGACCGCTCCGGAGGAACCGACGGGTTCGTGAGCCTCGAAGTGTCGCCCGGACCCGCCCACGACACCCAGGGGACTATCGCGGAGGCGCGGCACCTCTGGAAATCACTGTCCCGGCCCAATGTCATGATCAAGGTCCCGGCCACCGCCGAAGGGATGCCGGCGATCGAACAGCTGATTGCAGACGGCATCAATGTAAACATCACGCTCATGTTCTCCCTCTCACAGTATGTACAGGTCGCTCAGGCATACATCCGCGGACTCGAGCGGCGCAGCGATCCGCGCAACGTAGCCTCTGTCGCGTCCTTTTTTGTGAGCCGCGTCGATACAAAAGTGGATCGGGCGCTCCAGGAGATCGGGACCAAAGAAGCGCTTGCGTTGCGTGGACGCATTGCCATCGGCAACAGCAGGCTTGTCTACAGGAAGTTCAAGGAAGTCTTCGGCTACCGGTTCGATCCGCTGAAAGAGCGCGGAGCGCATCTGCAGAAGCCGCTCTGGGCCAGCACAAGCACGAAGAACCCGTCTTATCGAGACGTCCTGTATGTCGAGGAACTGATAGGGCCCGACACGGTAAACACCATGCCTCCTGCGACCCTGCACGCGTTTGCCGATCACGGGCAGGTGCGCGGCGCAACCGTGATGGAAGGAGATCCGGAATCGGACATGAAAAAACTGGCCGAACTCGGGATCAACCTTTCAGCCATAACCGACGAGCTGCTGAAGGAAGGGATTGAAGATTTTGCAAAGTCCTTCAACAATCTTCTGAGTGCTCTTGACCGCAAGAGAAAGCTTCTCCTCTCGGGGCAGTTTGAAATGCAGTCCGGGTGGGAGCTCGGCCGCCACCAGGATGCCCTGGAGAAACGGCTGCAGCAATGGAAGGAAGATGATTTCATCTCGCGCATCTGGCGCAAGGATTCTTCACTCTGGTCTGCACAGCCGGACACGCCCGAACTCGCAAACCGTCTCGGTTGGCTCGATCTTCCCCGGGAGATGAAGAAGGAAGCCGGCACAATCGCGAGATTCGCACATGAAATCAAGACCGAAGACTATCGTCACGTGGTTCTGCTTGGCATGGGAGGCTCGAGCCTGGCGCCGGAAGTCTTCCAGGCGACCTGCGGCCACACAAGAGGACATCCTGAACTGGTGGTGGTGGACACGACGCACCCGGATGCTGTCCGGCAGGTAAGCAGGAAGATCAATCCGGTGAAAACGCTCTTCCTCGTCTCGAGCAAGTCGGGAACAACCATTGAGACACTGTCGCTCTTTTCGTATTTCTGGCAACAGGTGAATGACCGCAGCCCGAAGCCCGGCCGTAACTTCGTCGCCATTACCGATCCGGGAACCCCTCTCGTCCAGATCGCCCGGGAACGAGGGTTCAGACACAGCTTCTCCGGTCCGGAGGAAGTAGGGGGACGTTACTCGGCGCTGAGCGTGTTCGGCCTGGTCCCGGCGGCGTTGATCGGGATCAACGTGGAAAGACTTCTGGAACGGGCATGGCAGATGGCAGACGCGTGCGGCAACTCGATGGACCTGTCGAAGAATCCGGGAGCAAGACTCGGGGCGGTTTTGGGAGAACTCGGACTTGCGGGACGAGACAAGATTACCTTCGTTACGAGTCCCGCCTTTTCCGCGCTTCCCCTCTGGATTGAACAGCTGATTGCGGAAAGCACCGGCAAGAATGGAAGGGGTCTCGTACCCGTTGCCGGAGAGCGGCTTGGAAGCCCCGGAATTTACGGCGACGACCGCCTCTTTGTCGGAATCTCTCTCGCCCGGCCGGGCGACCGGCAGTCGGAGGAACTTCAAGCGCTGCAGAGAGCCGGATTTCCCGTTCTCACTTTGGCCCTGAACGAAATTGTCGACCTCGGACAGGAATTCTTCCGATGGGAATTTGCGACGGCCGCGGCAGGAGCCATCCTCGAAATCAATCCTTTTGACCAGCCGGACGTACAGCTGGCGAAAGATCTGGCGAAAAAAGCCATGGAATCGAGAGCCGCCCGGCGAAAAGATCCGGATGAATTGTCGATCGACGAAAGGCCCGCACTCTCGGAGGCTTTGCGACGCTGGACAGAGAGCGTACGGCCCGGGGACTACATCGCGCTGCAGGCGTACCTGGCCGAAACGCCTGAAACGAACGCCCGGCTGGAAGCGCTGCGCCACTGCATGAGAGACAGGTTCCATGTGGCAACGACTTTAGGTTATGGGCCGAGGTTTCTCCACTCAACCGGACAGCTGCACAAAGGAGGGCCGAACAACGGGGTGTTCCTGCAGTTGATCGACAAGCCGGCAGAGGATCTGCCGGTCCCGGAGAAGAGTTTCACCTTCGGCAGCCTCATCAGGGCGCAGGCCGAGGGAGATTACCGGGCGCTGAAGAATCTGGGAAGGCGCATTATCAGGATAAATCTTGGAGACAATGCCCCCGCCTCACTGGCGGACATATGCCAGTTCATAGCCTCCTGAACCGAAATGCCCCTCTTTATTTTTTCTTTATGGGTTCCATGGTACTACTTTCTGAAAAGGCGTCGATTATCATCGACCCTCCCGCCAAGAGCGGCAATTTAGGAGTATCGTATGTGCTGGTACAGTCAACATGAAAGAATAGACACCCGAAAAGCAATCGAAGGTGAGGAGCTGATCGTACGGGATTTCCCGGCCCACGGCCGATGGCTGGCTTCCGCGGTTGACCCGGGCACCCCGGTGTGCATCCCCAACGGATGCAAGCTGAGGCTCACCAACATCCCAAGAAACCTGCAGAAGGAGCTTAAGGTAGGCACCGAGGTTGTGGCGGAATTCCGCGAGATCTATCAGCGGCAGCCTCAGTCACTTCTCGCAAAGATCTTTCTCCCTCCCCGGCTGAGTTTCGACGTTTTGCTCTTTCCCACCGGCCGGTCCCTCGAAGTCTCGATGCTTTCTTTTGAGGTGAAGGTGGACGTTCTCTCCTCGGCAGTGGCGTCACCGGTCCCCCCGGCCGAAGACATCGAGATCGAACGGATCTATGTCGACCGTTAAGTGACGGGAGCCTTGGAAACGCAGCCAAGGCTCCAGCCGCCCGGCCCTCTATCAACCGGTTTGCGTCATTCCTACCTGACTGGTATACTTACATCCGCATAAAAACACGACAGCGTCGCGCCTGGTTTGCGGAAGTGCTGTGTCCGCACGCCAGTGATTGATGGATTTGAGAGCATTATGGCTATACGGTTGGGGATGGCGTCCATCCTCATCTTGATTCTTGTATCAGCAAAGGCTTACCCGGACGATCCCCGATCAGAAGATCAATTCATCAGCCCTCTGAAATTCTCGGTCAACGTCGGACTCGTCCTGCTTCCGGTAACGGTTCTCGACAAATCAGGGAGGTTTGTCCCCAATCTCGACAGGGAGGCGTTCACCGTCTACGAAGACGGTATCGAACAGAAGATCGAGGTATTCGATCAGAAGGACCTTCCCGTCGCAGTCGGCCTCATCATCGACAACAGTAACAGCATGATCCCGCAACGGGAAGACGTCATGTCCGCATCTATCGCTCTCGCCGAGTCGAGCAATCCCGGAGACCACATCTTCGTCGTACATTTTCACGAACATGTCGTGTTTGCGCTCAAACTGGGAGATGCGTTTACCAGCGATATCGACGAACTGAAACGCGCAGTAGCCAGTAATGCAGGCTATGGGAAGACCGCGCTCTATGACGCAATTGTCGCCGGCCTTGAACACGTCCAGCACAGTGAATTGACACGAAGAGTCCTGGTGGTAATCAGCGACGGCAAAGACACCTCGAGCAGAAGGACGCTCAAAGAGGCGACCGACATGGCGGCAGCTTCCAACACGATGATCTACACCATCGGAATCTACAGCAACCGCCGTGAGAGCAATCCAAAGGCATTGAGACAACTCGCCGAAATCACCGGAGGAGAGGTCTACTTCCCCGGCAATGGGGCACAACTGTCGGCAGCGTGCAGACACATTGCCACGGACATCCGTTCGCAATACACGCTGGGCTATGTCCCCACTAATCAGAAGAAAGACGGGGTTTACAGGGAAATCAAGGTTACTGTCAATGCGCCCAATGCAGGAAGGCTGACGGTGCGCACCCGTTCCGGATACCTTGCCAGGTAAGTCGCAGGCGGCAAGCTCATCGGCGCGAAGCGAAGAATTGCTTCATCAGCGACGCACATTCCGCTTCGAGCACCCCCGGAACCACCCGGAAAGTGTGATTCAGAGCGGCCCAGTCCTGCAGCTGGAAACGCGAACCCAGGGCTCCCGCCTTCGGATCGGCAGCCCCGTAAATCACCTCCTCGACGCGCACCTGTATCACCGCACCCACGCACATGATGCACGGCTCGATCGTGACGATCAGGATCGAGCCGGGAAGACGGTAGTTCTGACTGACGCGGGCGGCCTGGCGCAGTGCCAGAATCTCGGCATGCGCCGTCGGATCGTTCAACCGAATCGGACTGTTGTGGCCGCGCCCAATGATTTTCTCATTCAGCAGGAGAATCGCCCCGACTGGAACTTCGCCCTCGGATTCTCCCTTCCGTGCCTCATCAAGCGCTTCCCGCATCCACATTTCCGCCGTCGCACGATCCATAAAATCCTCCATGAGCCTCTGCTACAATACCATGCTTTTCAGGACAAACCGCCTTACTCCCGGCGCCATTTTTCGCATCTTCTTTTATTCATTCGACTACTCCAGTCTAGTATTATTTGTTTTTCAGCAGGCAACCGTCGCAACAGCGGGTTTCCATTCGAGGGACAAGTGTTGTACCCTATTAGGATAGGTTCAATTCAAATATGACAAATTCAAGTGAAGAGCGTCTGAAGATCGCGGTATTCATCGATTTCGACAATATCGCCATTGGTGTGAAGCAGTCTCTGAACCGCAATTTCGACGTTGGGACAGTTCTCGAGGCGATCAAGGAAAAGGGGCAGGTGATATCCAAGATAGCCTACGGAGACTGGAAGCGAGCTGAGGACTTCAGCCGCGCCATGACACAGCACGCGGTCCAGATGGTGCAGCGCAACCTGACTCCGGGTGGAGACAAAAACGGCGCCGACATTGCTCTGGCTCTCGACGCACTGGAAATGGCTTTCACCCGCAACCACATTAATGCCTTCGTCATTGTCGGCGGAGACAGCGATTTCATCGCGCTCGTGGAAAAGCTCAAACAATACGACAAGACCGTTTTCATCGTAGGGGGCCGTGCGTTCACCAGTGTCATTCTGCAGAAGAACTGCCACGAATTTATCTCGTACGAAAACCTTATCGGCACCCAGTCGGGAACAAGGAAGAGCGTGGGCAGAAGCCAGGCAGCAAGTCCCGCCTCGCTCGAAAACGCACTTCCGCTGATCCGTCGCGCACTGAAGGTGCTGTCGGACCGGGAGGTCTCGCCGCAGCTCGGCCTGCTGAAAAGCACGTTACTTCAGCTCGACTCGACTTTTTCCGAAAGGGATTACGGAGTCAGCAGCTTCCGCGACTTCATCCAGAAGGTCGCCGATGCCGGCTTCGTCAACCTCAAACAGGTCGACCGGAGCCTGCTCGTCGAACTGAAGGAGACCCAGGAAGAAGAGGAGGAGTCCCCAAAGGAATCTTCCGAACCGCCGGAACCACAGCCGGTTCAGGAAGCCGCGCCGGCCGAACCGCCGCAGCCGCCGCCGGTTTCACAGCCGGGAGAGGCGATCCGCGCATTACAGAATCTGCTCCGCGAACCGAAAACCGTACCGCACTGGCCTATGTACCTGCGTACGTTCAAGCAGTTCATACGCTCTCTCCAGCCTTCGTTCGATGAACGGCAGTTTGGACTCGCCAGCACTTACGACCTGGTACGGCTCGCCGGCAAAGAGGGGATTCTGCGCGTAGAACGGAATCGTCAGGGTATCCTGCGGATCTACCCGGCAGAAAAATTCCCGCAGCCGGAAGTTGTGGAAACGAATGCAACCGTCGAACACGTGACCGAGGAGCCGCTAGCGGTTGAAGAACAGGTGATACCCGAGACCGTTGAAGTGGGATCTGAGAACGTGGAAGTCGATATCGCAGAAACGCCCGCCACGGCGGTACTGCCTCCACAGCCTGAGTCCGAGGCCGAGGAGCCGGCGGTCGAGGTCTCCGCGGCAGTCGAACCTCAACCGGAGACCACACCCACGCCCGAACCTGAAGCGGAAGTGACCGAGAAAAAACCGAAAACGAAGAGAACTAGAAAGACCGCTACAACGACAAAGCCGAAGAAGACGACGGCGACGAAGACGAAAGCGAAGACAACCAGGCGGAAAACAAAGACGGCGAAGACGGAAGGAGATCTCGCGGAAGAAATCCCGTTCTGAATCTCGGAGGCGGCCACAGATTGCACAGGTTGATTCAAATCCTGCGCAATCTGTGGCACAAACCGGTTATTTGCTTCTCCGGTTGATGATAATCAGCATGCTCTTGGCATTTTCCAGCTTGGACTCATCCTTGCCGCTCTCCACGTACTTGGTAAGCAGCTCTTTCGTGCGTGCGTCCTTCTCTTTCCCGTCCATGTAGTACAGCTGCCCGAGTTCATAGTACACGTCAATGTTACCGGGATTCGATTTCAGCACCCTTTCGAGTGCGGCTTCCGCGAGAACCGGCTGCTTGTCCTTTGCGTTTCTGGCCAGCGTTATCAGCTCCGCTTCAGGATCCGCGGAATTCTTCGGATCGGCGAGCACGTCCAGTGCTTCGTCAAACTTCTTCACATCCAGGTAATACTGCGCGAACGAATTCCGGTATTCCGCGATTTTGTCCTCAGGGGCAAGCTCGATCGATTTCCTGAATGACTCGACAGCCTTCTCCTGCTGGTTCAGCTTCGCGTACGCCCTGGCAATCTGCCGGACTATCACGTACTGCTGATTTTGCGGAACCGCCTTGTAAGCTTCCTCGAACTTCTGCAGCGCGGCCGCCGCGTCGCTCTCCAGCAGTTTGTTCCCTTCATCGAGCGATGCCTTGGCCCGCTCAATATCCGCGGCCTCCCTCTTCGCCTGGATCGTCTTCTTCAGCTGCTCGTACTGGCTTTCTCCAGGCTTCATCTGAATTGCTTTGTCCATCGACGACAACGCCTCGTCGAACTTCTGGGCATTGGCCAGCGCGATTGCAAGGTTCGCATGATTGTCAGGGCTGTTCGGATCGAGCCGGATGGCTTCGGAGAATTCCTTTATCGCAAGCTCGTAATTCCGCTTCTTATTTGCCGATTCTCCCCTGATGGCCGGCAGCTTGATGCGCAACTGCGCCACACTGCCGATTATCTGGTTGTACACCTTGACCGTCTGGTCTCCCTCTGAGACTCCGGCGAAAATCTTAGCCAGCTTCTCGGCATTCTCGAGCGCTCCCTGGGCTTCATCGAATTTTTCCTGCTGCAGCAGCGACACTCCAAGATAGTATGCAGCCTCGGCATTCGATGGATTCACCTCGAGCGATTGACGCAGCATCCCCTCGGCGTCGGCGAATTTGCTCTGCTTGTACAAATCAAGCGCCTGACCCAGCAGGGCATGGGCCCGTTTCTCTTCGGCCGGATCCTCAAAGTAGAGCTTCGCGTCCTCGCCAGCGGCCATTTTAAGAGTGACGGTGGTTTCGGATCCGGGCAGCGTCACAAACTCATAAAGGGCGGGAGCAAATCCCTCCTTGCGCGCAAAAAACCGGTACGTCCCATCATCAAGCTTCAGCTCGGCCGTGCCCTGGCGGTCGGATTTCTTGTCTTTCGACTTCTGTGTCTTAAGATTTAAGGCGTAGACCTTGGCACCCTCCACGGCCGCCCCAGCAGAATCCACGCACTTCACCTGCAGCACTGTCTCAGCGGCCGCAAGCGGCGCCAGGCAAAACAGAAGTGACAGCGCGATTGCTCCAGCGATTGCAGAACGATGCAGTTTATTATTCATAAAGAACTCGTTTGAAAAGAATCCAGAACCCTGAATTCGATTGATTTACTGATACTCTAGAATCGGCATTCTACCACTTCACCCACCGGTTGCTGATCAGATTATTCTGACCACCAATTTTGTGGTGCCGGTGTTGCCGTCGGCATCGCTGGTCCTGATTCCGATGAGGTGCTCCCCTGTCGAAAGCTCCGGCGTCGTCACCCGGTATTCCTCCTGCTCGGAATCGGCGATGCCGTCGACGGGAAACACCAGGTTCCATTCGCCGCCATCGATGGAGAATTCGGCGGTCGCGATGCGCCCCGTACGTACGCTTGATACAAACTGCAGCTCGACCCGCCTGCCGTCGATCTTGTGCCCCGCGATGCTCACCTTCGGCGACGTGTTGGAGATGGTGAAAGGACCAGATACCAGTTCGCCGACCAGAAACCTGTCGAAGGGATTATTCGGCGCATCGCTTGCCATCACCTTGATCCTGTAGGTGCCGTCCGGGAGCGAGGTCGCATTGAGCGAATAGAAGTTGTCCTGTATCTTCTCAGCAAGAAGCTTCCAGTCGGACTCTCCATCTCCCCTGAAGAAGATCGAATAGTCGAGCGAGTCATTGTTTTCATCAATAGCTTTCCAGGTAAACGACTGAGAGCCGGGACGCAGCACCTGCCTCGGCGGAAGCTCCTGCGTCTCCCGCGCACGTTCACGCGGCGAGTTCAGTGACCGGCCGTCTGGAGTAATGGCCTGAGTCACCATCGTGAGTCCTCCGGCCGACAGGGAAGGCTGCTTCTGCAGTTCCACCCCGAACGGAAGCACGTCAATGCTGATGATCTGCGGACGCAGGTTCTGTTGCAGGTATGCGATTCTCACTCCGTCGAGAGCATCCTCTGTCGTTGAACCCGCCTTGAAGTTCGCGCGCCACTGCAGATAGCGCGCCCGAGGGCTCGTGATCTGCGATCCCGGGGCGGAGTACGACTCGCTCCAGTCGCTCCACGAGGCGTCCGCCTTTTCAGTATTCCCGGTCCTTGTCGAAATTGCGACGGTGCCTCGCGCAGTATTCACTCTCCGCCACGAAATCTTACCCCACGAAGAGACCACGCCAGCATCCAGAATGCCGGACTCGAACGTCCCTCCCTGGGCCCTCTGCTGCTCCAGCCTGTAGAGTCTCCCCTGGTTGCTGGAACCGACGTACGTGACGTTACCCGCAGCCAGAAGACAGGTCAGATCTTCATCGGGAGTATCCGAAATCACCGTCACCTGTTTTGCCGTATCGACAGACAGAAGCCTCCCCTTCGGCCCGGCGGCAATCATCAGGCTCCCATCTTCACGAAGAACCGCATCGTAGGCCATCAGATCGTCGGAGCTGTAGATTGTCTCGATGCTCCCATCCCTCGTTATCGCATAAACGGCGGACTTGGGCATTCCCTTCTCGCCTCCCGGCGCCGTCACTACTTTCGTATCCCTGGCTCTTTCGCCAATGGCAGTCACGACCGACTCGATGGTAACCGTCGCGGTGGAGTCTCCCGACGTCGTGGTTTCAGTCGAAGAAGGGAGCGTCGTTCCCAATCCCTTTGCCGAAGACGCAAGAGCGTAGATGACGCCGGAAGAATCGATTCTGAGCGCATGAACCTCCTCGAGAGGAGTATCGATCAGGGTGAATCCTTTTCCGTCCGGCCCGATCTGGACGACAAGCCCCGACGGGGCGGTGCCGGCAAGGATGCGGTTGTCCTGTTTTGCCAGGTGCCGCACGTGAGCATCGCTGCAGGTATAGAAAGCCGTCTTCTTCCCGCTGCTGTCGACTTTGTAAATGACGCCGTTCGGCCCGGTTCCGACGTAGAGGTTTCCTGCATCATCAAAGATCATCGACCAGATGTACTTGGTCTCAGGGTTGCAGAACTCAGTAGCCTGATTCGGCCCGGTCACCTTGTAGACTTTCCCGTCCGGCGAAGTCCCTACGTAGAGCGTGCCGGCATTGTCAAGCGCCATCGCGAAAATGTCCAGTTCCCTCGACTGGAAGTAGAGGCTCCCCTTCCCCTGCGGATCCACTCTGAAAACCTTGCCTTCATCGCCGGTGCCGACAAAGATGTTCCCGGACTTGTCCCTCACCAGTGAGAAGATGTAATGCTGCCCCGTGTCATAAAAGACATCATAGGCCGGACCCATCAGGAGCTTCCCATCCGGATTCAGGGATACGTGATTGAAACTCCCCTTGAGCAGGTCCTCCTGCGAAAAGTTCTCCCAGAACTGCGGAGTCACGGCAACGGCGGACACAGGCAGCAGGGACAGGATCAGAAAAGTCGCGAACAATAGGTGGCGCATAGCAGCAGCTCCTTGACCAAGGGTTTGCATCAGATTCGATCGGCTACGGGATGACTTCGAGTTTCAGGGTTTTAGCGCCCGCCACCATGTATTCCGTCCTCGGCATCTCATACTCCATCAGAACCGACGTGTTGATCAGAGTCATCGCACCAGCCTTGCGGTCCGATTTGAGAATTGAAAGTATTGATGGAGGCAGTCCCGGCAGCCCTTCTCCCCGAACGAGGGCGCCGGGCTCACGGCGGAAGAAACGCACATAGAGGTGATCGTTTTTCCTGAGGTGATTGATGAACTTGACGAGCTGGGTAAGATCACGCGGAATCAGGTTCTCCCCTTCCTCCTTTTCATCCAGGGTCGTCAGGGTCGCGCCATCGGAAACCAGCAGCGTCAGCGGCCCGGGAGACGCGCTCTCCGGTACCTGGATCGGATAGGAAGCCTGGATGACTTCGCCGTTTATTCTCTTGTAAGAGACTTCAAGCTGCAGCTTCTCTCCCGCCTTCACCCGATTGCGAGTCAATCGTATTGAATCCAGAATGGCTGACCTGTCATTCTCCTCGGCCGTTATCTCCAGATCGATCTTCTCCAGATCCAGATCTCTGTACCCGGCCGTCATCAGGTAGTTGACAGGGACGGCGATCGAGAGAGAGGCGGAAGTCGGGGCGCCGCTGTCGGAGCTGAAGCGGTTGTCCAGAATTATGTCCTGCTCCCCTTTGACGTTGATGATCCCCTTGATTCGCAAGGTCACGGCTCCCTGCGCCCGCTCCGACGTCACGATCGTGTTGTAGACGGTAAGGTTGACCAGGAGAGGCGTAAGGAATGGATCACGCGCCAGTTCGTAAAGATACTGCTTCGTGGCACCTCTGCTCGTTGTCAGCCTGATACTCAGCGGAACCATCCTCGGCTTTTCGCCGAGAATGCCGTAGATGCCTGATCCCCTGTCCTGACGTATCGATCCGACAAGTTCCCCGGTTTCCATAATTTTGAACGAGCTCTCGAGGCTGGGGAAAATCGTGATGGCTCTCCCGGTATGCATCGGCAGGTCGGTGAATCCCAGGTCGAGCAGGTTGTGGCCGAATGCATAAACGCGGTTTCCGTCGACATGCGTAACCGTGCCGCCTGCCGAAACGTCCAGGTCCCCGCGGACCAGCGGCACTACCAGATTTGAGCCGGGCTCGAGCCGTCCGGTATCCGCCGATCCCTTTGCTTTTGCGGGGCTCTTCCCTCCTGCCCCTTGCAGAACCGACATGCCCATCGCGCGAAACTGCGGGGCAAACGCCTTCAGGGTCTCATTGGCAAGCCCGCCGAAACTGACGGGCGTCGCGATCGGAATGAGAGAATGCCCCCCGGAAAGGGCCGGCATTGAAAGCCGGAGTCTTTGGGCGGTTGCTTCCAGCTCCCCAGACCAATCCTGCTTCTTCGAAGGGAGCGGAAGCCGAATTCCCTGAAACGCGCTCCTGTTCATGATTACCCTGCTTCCCGAGGGAGGCTGTTCGAAGGCTTCCACCATCTGGGTGATGGGGGTGATTCCGCCAATCGCCTCTTTCGCAAACGCATAGGTAAATGCGACCGCTCCAAGGAGTTTCCCGTTAATGAAAACCGGACTGCCGCTCATCCCCTCAAACACCCCGACCCGGTCGATCACTCCGCCACTGAACCGGGCCAGTACGGCGCTCGCACCCGGATTCATCCCATGCAGAACCCCGAGAATCTCGACCTGGAACTCCTCAGGTGTCGTCCCCTGGTAACAGGTTCTGCCGACCCCCTTCATGCCGGGCCGAACGTCCTCAATCCTAAAAAACCCTGTCTGTGCCGGAGCCGACATTGCCGTACCGAGCAACGCAAGCGCCGCCATAACCGGGAAAAACCAGTTTCTTGCCATCCGACTTTGCCTTTCGAGTAGCGTTCGAAGGTGACAAGTATAGCATGAAGGGTCAGGGTTTCCGCCCTTCCCCCCCTGTCCTTGCGCGGATAAGCCCGTATCTTTCATCTTGATCTTCACCGCCACCGTGGCCTACTTTCTTCCCATGCGTAGACGCGACGAGGTGTGCGCGGTAATCCTGGCCGGCGGCAAAAGCCGCAGGATGGGCACGAACAAAGCGCTGCTTGAAATCGGCGGCCGCCCCCTCATCAGGATACTGGCGGAACGGCTGCGTCCCTTGACAAACCAGATCCTGATTTCATCTAACGACATTTCAAGCTACGCGTTCCTGGATTTGCCCATCGTGCCGGACCGGTTCGCCGGACAAGGTCCGCTGTCGGGCTTCCATGCAGCCATGCTTTACCGAGAGTGCCCGCTGTATGTCGTTCTCGCCTGCGACCTGCCGAATCTGACGCTTCCGCTTCTGCGCCGGTTGATCCGCCTCGTCGAAGGATTCGACGCCGCGATTCCCCGCACAAGCGACGGAATCGCCCATCCGCTCTGCGCCGTCTACCGCCGAAGCTGCCTTCATGCCGTCGAACTCGCGCTTGCCCGCAGAGCCAACAAAGTAGTCGAAACTTTCCTCGAATACGGCCTCCTGGTCCGGTGGGTGGATCCTGATGAAGGCAACTTTAAAGATACAGATCTTGCTAATATCAACACTCCAGAGGATTTACGAAAGCTGATCGGCAGCCCTCCCGCCTAACCGCGGCCCTCAATATATAGTAGGCTACCCCTTTCCGAGACCCGATATATTGTGATTTCGCTTTGTCTCTCCAGAACTGCTGTGCTATAGTTCCCCCGGTTCGACAGCTGGCAGATATACAAAATTGGAAACATTATCGGCATGGAAAACCCGCAGCGCTGAAGGTGTTCCGTGCTTTTCTGGAGTTTCTGGCCCATGGCTGCAAGAGCCCGCTATCAGGAACGGTCATTCAGGATGATTCTCCCGGGAGCGATTCTGCTGCTGGCAGCGGTTGTGATCATCCTGAGCATCATGGTCTACAAGATTTCTCATCCAGGAAAGGTTGCAGAGACGGTCAATCCTTCCTATTACCTTCTCCCGTCCATGGATGTACACTTCACTTCAATTGAGGGGGAGCCGATTCCGGCGTGGTGGATTCCAGGACTCAAGGGCGCCCCCGGAATCATTCTGGCCCCCGGCTACGGCATGAGCCGGTCGGACGCGCTCAGCCTGGCCACGCTGCTGCATGAAGCGGGGTTCAACCTGCTCGTCTACGAGCAGCGCGGCTGCGGCGCCTCGCCGCGGGGAGCGAGTACCCTCGGGTTGCAGGAACCGGGAGATATGTTGCAGGCGGTGCGTTTCATGCAGGAGCGCCCGGAGAGCAACCGCAACCGGCTGGGGATCTGGGGTGTTGATGTTGGGGCGCTTTCGGCGCTTCATACGGCAGCCGCCGTCGATGAAGTCAGGGCCATCGTGGCCGACAGCGCCTTTGAGTCGCCATCTGATTTCCTGGATTGCACAATCGCGGAGGAATTCGGCCTGAAAAACAGGCTTGCACAGTTCTGCTGCCATCAGATATTCAAGATCGCTCACCTTTTCAGCGGCGCATCCTATAGCACCAGACTTCCTCTCGACGCCATCTCGGGAAGGATGATTCTGTTTATCAAGGGGGATAACCGCAAAGGGCTGGGCGATTTGACGACAGCCATTTATGACAGGATCCAGCCGCAGAAGGAGATGATTTCGTTCAGGACCTCACGGGTCCACCTGATGAGCGGCGACGATCTCAGAAGCTATGACAGGCAGGTAGCCGGCTTCTTCAAAATGAACCTTCGTTAACTCTGAACGGGAATTCTGTATTCATGGACCAAATCAGGAAACTGGAGCTCGTTGGATTCAAGTCATTCTGCGACCGCACCCATATTCCCTTCAATGAAGGGATAACCGCGATCGTCGGCCCCAACGGCTGCGGAAAGAGCAATATTTCCGACGCCATCAGTTGGGTTGTTGGAGAGCAAAGTGCAAAATCGCTCCGTACCGACAAGATGGAAGGGGTGATCTTCAACGGGACCCAGAAGCGCAAGCCGACGGGCTATGCGGAGGTCATCCTGACGCTCGCGCTGTCGAACCCGATCGAGATACCGGGGGTACCCGACCTGAATCCCGAAAACTTCACCGTCGGCCGCCGCCTCTACCGCTCCGGCGAAAGCGAGTATTACCTCGACGGGCGCCGTGTTCGGCTTAAAGACATCCAGGCGCTGTTTGAAGGAACGGGACTTGGGCCCAACTCTTACGCCATCCTCGAGCAGGGCCGTATAGGCCAGATTCTGAGTTCGAAGCCTGCTGAACGGCGCGCCCTGATCGAAGAGGCTGCGCGGATCACGCTGTTCAAGAGCCGCCGCTACTCGGCGGAGATGAAGCTGCAGATGGCACAGCAGAACCTGGTGCGCGCCGAGGACATCATCCGGGAGGTCGTCCGCCAGCTCAATTCACTCCGCAGGCAAGCAGCCAAGGCGCGCCGCTATGCAAGGCTGCGGGAAGAACTCCGGTCGATCCAACGGCTGAAGGTAGGAATGGAGGAGCGTCAGCTCAGGGCTAAGCTCGCGGACTGCTCGACACGTTTTGCAACCGCTCAGGAGAGCGAGCGGACAGTGCTGGCCGACCTGGAAAAGGCAGAACTGGCGCGCGAAACCGCGAGAGGAGCGTCTGCGGCGCGGGAAGAGGAGGTCAACCGGATCCGTGAACAGCTGTCGGCCCTAAGAGTAGATGCCGGAAACGCACAGAACCAGCTCGAGAACCAGGAGACGCAGAAGCGTGCCCTGGCCGCACGCAGGAGTGATCTCGAGAGAGAGCAGGCCGCCAATGAAGAACGCAGCAGGCTGATCCGCAGCGAAATGGAGCGTCTGGGAGAAGCCTCGCGTCTCATCACCCAGGAGATAGCGGGTGAAAAGGCGGTCCTCGATGCCGAACAGGCAAAAAGCGTGGCGCTGCAGGAGAGCATTCGGAGAACTGAAGGAGAGATCGACGATCTGCGCTCGTTCCTGTTGACGGGAGCGGGCAAGCTGACGGATCTGAAGAACCTCCAGGCACGCTGCCAGGAGAGTCTCGATCGTATCGCGGCACGGACGGGCCGCCTCGAAGACGAACGCGAGGCCGCGGCCCGCGAACGGATCACGCGGCTCGAAGAGCTGGAGAAGGTACGGCACGAGTTCGAGATCAAGAAGGCGCGGCAACAGGAGGTTGCACAGAGCTGCGAAGAATTCGAGGAGAGGCAGTCGCATCTGGCGGCACGCCTCGAACAGATTTCGGACGAGCTGCAGGAGCAGACGAACGAACACAGCCTCATGCAGCACCGCTATTCTTCGCTCGAGGAAATTGAGCGCAGGCGCAGCAATTACTCCGAAGGTGTGCAGAAGTTTCTTTCGGCCAGAATTCCCGGCGAAGAACCGTGTCAGGCCAAGACGCTTGCGGACCACATCGAGACCGATCCCGCATACGAAGCGGCGCTCGAGGACTACCTCAATGATCCGCTGCAGTACATACTGGTCGACAGCCGCGACGATGCCGTACAGTCGGTCGACCGCCTCAGGCGCATCGGAGCCGGCAAGTGCACCTTCATGACCCTGCGCAACGGCCACGGCTGCCACGCACCCCGGAATCGTCCCGAACTCAAGGGCGACGGCGTGATCGGGTGGCTCGACGATCTGCTGCGCATGAACTCCGACGTGAAGGAGGCGTTCGAGCGAGCGCTTCCTCAGTATGCTTCGACAGTGATGGTCTCGGATCTGCACACCGCGTTCCGTGTGGCCGAAGATCTGTCGGGGGCCAATTTCCTGACCCTGTCGGGAGAATCATATTCGCCCCGTGGCACCCTGACGGCCGCGGGCGAGAAGAAATCGATGGCCGGCTTCCTTGCGCTGAAACGCGAGAAGCGGGATCTCGGAAAGAAGCTGGCATCCCTGCAGGAGAAGATCCAGGCCACACGGTCGGAGCTTGCCGGCATGAAGCAGGAACAGGTTTCGGTCGCCGAGTCGCTCAAGGTGCTGACGGCCGAATCGCGCAAGCTCGAAGTCGACACCGCCCTGCAGAAGCATGAAATCGCCCGGCTTGAAACAGAACTACAGAAGATCGGACAGGCGGAAAGGGTCGCCAATTCGGAGCTCGGGCAACTGGCGGAAGAAAAGATCGAGCTGGAAGCAAAACTGGCACAGGCCGCGGTCGACATAAAGGGAATCGAAGAGCGCAGCGGCACCGGTTCAGAAGAACTGCGCGAGATGAATTCACGCCTGCAGTCGCTTAGGAACGAGAGCTCTGAGCTTTCGCAGAAGCTGGGGGCGCTCGTATCGGCCCACGCGGTGAAGCAGGAACGGAAATCCGGCATCGAGGCTGATCTGCGGCGCCTTTCCAACGAATTGAATGATGTACGAAAACGCGGCGAGCTGCTTCGTACCGAAGCGGCAGCGGCCGTCAAGCGTATTGCCGAACTCGAGGCTGCACAGGAACAGGCCAGGTTCAAGATAGCCGAAATCGGCCGGTTGATCCAGGAAACGGGCGAGTCGCTCGAAGCACAGCAGAATGAGCTGACCGCACACAGGTCGACATTGGCAGAGTTCGAAGAACAGCTCCGCAGCCTGCACGCCCTGCGCGAGGAAGCGATGGCGGTACGCAGCAGGATCGAGATCGAAAAGACCAGGGTGGAAAACGATCTCGAGCACCTGGAGCGGAGCTGCCAGGATGAGTTTCATGTCCCTGTTGCCGAGCTGATCACCGAAATAGAGGAGACGGACTGGGCCAGAGATTACCAGGAAGTGTCGGAATCACACGACCGGCGGCGCAAGATGATCGAGAACTTCGGCGCAATCAATATGCGCGCACTTGAAGAGTACCAGGAACTGGACGAGAGATATCAGTTTCTCAATGGACAGCGGCTCGATATCGAGAAATCGATCGCCGACACCCAGAAGGCGATTTCCGAAATCAACCGGCGGTCGGTGGAACAGTTCGACGAAGCGTTCAGATCTATCCGCCAGAATTTCCAGGAAGTCTTCCAGATCCTGTTCGGCGGCGGCCAGTGCGATCTTAAACTCCTCGACGAAGGAGACCTGCTCGAGAGCGGCATAGACATCATTGCACAACCGCCCGGCAAACGGCTGCAGAATGTACTCCTGCTTTCGGGAGGAGAGAAGGCGCTGACCGCCCTTGCTCTCCTGATTGCCATATTCCGGTACAGGCCAAGCCCGCTGTGCGTCCTCGACGAGGTCGATGCTCCGCTCGATGACGCCAACGTGAAGCGCTTTACGCGCCTCATCTCGGAATTGAGCAAGAACACCCAGTTCATCATCATCACCCACAACAAGAACACGATGGAAACGGCCAGCACACTCTACGGAGTCACGATGGAGGAGCCCGGGGTTTCCAAGATCATAGGCGTCGATTTCCGGCAGGCACAGCAGGCGGTCGCCAGCTGAGCACAGACGGCACGCAAACACGGATGCTATAATTCATACTTTCAGGGTGGGGTATGCTGAATAATATTGCTGTATCCAGAGAGACGAATCTTGAGGGGTTGAAGCTGCTTGGGCGCGGAAAAGTCCGCGACATATATGAGTTCGAGGACAAGCTCCTCCTGGTTGCAACAGACCGGATATCGGCTTTCGATGTCGTGCTCCCCACGGCCATTCCGATGAAAGGCGCGGTTCTGACGCAGTTGTCGCAGTTCTGGTTCGACATGATGGGAGATCTTGTTCCCAATCACCTGATCAGCACCAGGGTAGAAGAGTTTCCGCCTGAACTGCGGCGCTTTCGTGAAGTGCTGCGGCTGCGGAGCATGCTGTCGGTCCGGGCGAAGATGTTCCCCGTTGAGTGCGTCGCCCGCGGCTATCTGGCAGGATCCGGATGGAAGGAGTACCGGGAAAGCGGTACCGTTTGCGGCATTCGCCTTCCCAAAGGATTGAGAGAATGTGACCGGCTCCCTGAACCGCTTTTCACTCCCGCGACCAAAGCCGAATCAGGACATGACTTGAACATATCCTATGATGAAGCGGTAACCATTGTGGGAAAGGAAGTCGCGGAAAGGCTCAGAGAGTTGACGCTGTCGATCTACGGTCGCGCGGTTGATTATGCGCTGGCGCGCGGAATAATCATCGCCGACGTCAAATTCGAGTTCGGGATTCACGACGGCAGGATAATCCTGTGCGACGAACTCATTACTCCGGACTCGTCTCGCTTCTGGCCGCTCTCGGGATACGCCCCGGGAAAGAGCCAGCCTTCGTTTGACAAGCAGTTCGTGCGCGATTACCTCGAACAGATAAAGTTTGACAAGAAGCCGCCCGGACCCGAGCTTCCGCCGGAAGTAGTGAAGGGGACAACCAAGAAGTACGTGGAGGCGTACCGCCTCCTCACCGGGAAAGAACTTCTCGGATAAACGCAACCGTACTTACATCTTCTCCAGCGTCTCGATTCCGAGGACGTCGAGGCCCTGATTCATCACCCTGGCGGTCAAGTCGCAGAGCGCCAGGCGCGTCGCACGGGCCGGCGGCTCAGAGCGCAGGACCGGGCATTTCTCATAAAAGTTTGCGAAGATTCCCGCAAGCTCGTAGAGGTAATTGCACAGATAATTCGGCCGGTACTCCTCCGCCACCGTCCCGAGCACGAATCCGAAATTCAACAGATGCTTTGCCAGGCGAAGCTCTTCCGGTTCGCGCAGCCGAATCCCTCCCGGCTGCGCAGGCATTTCGACTCCGGTGTCAAGCCCTCCCTTTCGAAAGATGCTGCGCACACGAGCATAGGCATACTGCAGATATGGAGCCGTATTACCGGAGAGCGCAAGCATTTTCTCCCAGCTGAACACGTAGTCACTCTGGCGGTTGGGGAGCAGATCCGCGTATTTCACCGCCCCCAGCCCCACGACACGCGCTATCTCACGCCGGGTGCTTTCCGGCAGATCGGGGTTCTTTGACGAAACCACCTGCAGCGCACGCTCCTCGGCTTCGTCGAGCAGATCGGCCAGTTTGATGGTGTCGCCCGACCTGGTCTTGAACGGCTTCCCGTCCTCGCCCAGAATGGACCCGAACCAGACGTGGGCGAGCTTCACTTTCGCTTCCGGATGCCAACGCATGAAGATCGTGAACAGCTGCCTGAAATGGAGCTGCTGCCGGGCATCTGTGACGTAGATGACCTCTTGCGGCTGCCACGTCTCGAGCCGGAAGTCGAGCGTTGCCAGATCGGTGGTCATGTAGTTGAAGGCGCCGTCGCTCTTCTGAACCATCGCGGGATGGTTCCTCAGCTCGGGGACATCATCGAAGAAGACCACCATGGCGCCTTCGCTCTCGCGTGCCAGGCCCTTTCCGGTAAGCTCTTCAACGACAGCTTTCAGTCTCGGGTTGTAGTGGCTCTCCCCGTAGGTGTAGTCGAATCTGATTCCGAGCCGCCCGTAGATTGCGTCGAACTGCACCTGCGAAAGCGCGATCATCTCGCGCCAGATCGCCAGATTTTCAGGATCGCCGGACTGAAGCCTGACGAGTTCCTGGCGGGCCTGCTCGAGAACAGCGGCATCGTTTTCGCACGCCGTGTTCACGAGCCTGTAGAGCCGCTCCATTTCTGCAATCGGGTCTGCGTCGAGCGCCGCCCGATCCAGATGCTGCTTCCATCCGACGATCAGCTTCCCGAACTGCGTCCCCCAGTCTCCGATATGATTGTCCGCGATTACCCTGTGTCCGAGCAGACGCAGCGTACGTGCCAGCGAGTCTCCCAGGATCGTCGAGCGTATATGCCCCACGTGCATCGGCTTGGCGACATTGGGAGAACTGAAGTCGAGCACTACGGTGCGTGGATGCCCGGCCTTCTGGAAAAAAAGGTGCTCGCCGCGCATCGCACTGCCGACCATCGATTCGACGGCGCTCATCTTAAGGGTGAAGTTCAGAAAGCCCGGGCCGGCAACCTCGACTTTGTCGCACCACTGCCGGACATCAAGCTTCGCCGCCACCTCCTGCGCGAACTGACGGGGATTCTCCCCTCGCATCTTCGCAATGGCCATGAGGGCGCTGGTCTGATAGTCGCCGAATTTCGGATCGGGGCAGGGACGAATCTGAATTGATTCGAGGTTCGCATCGGAAACAATCCCCGACACGGCCAACTGCAGCTCTTGCTCAATTTTCCGATAGATCATTTTGTAGTATATCCGCCTGTCTGGAGCTCACTCCAAAAAGATGAATAGTAGGGTTAATTCGGCAAAACGTAAAGCCGGATTCATCTCCACCATGGCAGCGGCGGCACGGGGCCACAAACTTCTGCATAATTCGTTTTCCTAATTCGTAAATTCTGTATAATCTGTGGCGTCATGACCCAATGGACGCTCCTGGATTTCATTTTTGTCGTGGTGATCGCTGTCTCGATCGCTTTTGCCCTGCTCAAGGGTCTGGTCCGGGAAATAATCAGCCTCGCCGCGCTGGCGGGAGGCTTTATCCTGGCTGTCTTCTACTACCGTGTCCCGGCTTCTATGGTCTCCGGATACACTCGGAGCGAGTCCATCGCAAATTTTCTCGGATTTCTCTCCATTTTCATCGGCTGCATCATTCTCGGAGCAGTCATCGCATTTCTCGTGAACCGGTTTGTGAAAGCCGCTTCATTGAAATGGGTGGATCGGCTGTTAGGAGGAGTCTTCGGGCTTCTGCGCGGCTGGGCGATCTGTTCGATCATCGTACTTGCCCTCATCGCCTTCCCGATACGGGAAGATTTGGTACCGCGCTCTGCTCTGGCTACATATATGCTGGCCGGCGCCCGCGCGGCCGTCACGCTGGTGCCGCGGGAACTCAAAGACGCATTCAATGAGCAGTACAGGAAAGTGCTCGACAGCTGGAACCGCAACAGGGGGGCGGCATGACGGACAGCAAGCCCAAACCCCAGCTCCGGCTGAAGGAGCGTATGGAGTTGCTTTGCGTCGAAATGGTTGAAAAGGGGATCCTGTTCTCCGAGGCGATGGACCAGTTCGAACGCTGCTTCATAACCGAAGTCCTGCGCAGAAACAACGGCAACCTTATCCGCACTGCTGCGATTTTGGGAATCCACCGCAACACTCTTGCCAAGAAGGTGAAAGGCGCCCGGGCAGCTCACTGGTAATTCGTGCTACCATTAATGTCAACAGAAACCTGCCTTGTAGGTCCCGGGGGGGGGAAATTTTCGACATGT
>Ga0209723_1000638_pt1 | contig 63293 bp, 43 predicted proteins | sample BiotimSIPDNA_2_FD_185750 | JGI IMG/M metagenome (GOLD analysis project Ga0209723, IMG submission 185750) | Anaerobic biogas reactor microbial communites from Washington, USA - Biogas_R2 time_0 SIP DNA (SPAdes) (version 2) | ecosystem: Engineered > Bioreactor > Anaerobic > Unclassified | place... | reverse complement strand
ACACTCCAGGACTTCGCTACGCGTGGCTTTCGGGCGTCTTGTTCTCCGCGGCATTGTCTATCCCTCCACTTCGCTTTTTCCCCTATACTATCCCCGTTTGCCCTCCTGTCTAGCCAGTTTTGCTACCATAGTTTTTTTGCCTCCTTATCCGCTTATCAAATTAGTAGTTTATGCATGTCAAAAAGTCAAGTATCTGCTCTTCTTTCTTCTTCTACGGCACACCGCATTATCGCTTTGACTTTTCGATGAAATTGTTTATTCTCTGGAGTAGATTGCATTTGGGGCGAGAAGTTGCATGCACAGGAAACTGTCCTTGAATATTGTTAGGTCCTTGATCCTGGTTGTGTTCGTGACTCAGGTTATCCTTACGGCGTGCTCGCCACCTGCGTCTCAACCCACGCCGACGGCAGAGGTCATAGTAGAGTCGACGATCACATCCGCGCCGTCGAAGACGATGACACCCGAGGCGGAGACTCCCACACTGCCGGCAACGGAGACCGCGATGCCTGAAGTTGTGGCGACGGTGCCCCCATTCGTGGATGGGGCTATTCAGTTCACTTTCGAAGATGGCGCACAAGGGTGGACGCCGCGAGGCGAAGCGTCGGTCAGCGTGGCGGATGATGTGGCTTACTCAGGCTCCCGTAGCTTGCTGATAACGAATCGCGCCGCCAACTGGCACGGCGCGACGGTGGATGTGTCGCAGTTGCTGCAACCGGGCAACACGTATGACATCGGCGGGTACGTGCGGTTGGCCCAGGGCGCGCCCGCCAGCCGGGTGATCATCACCATGCAGCGCACGCCGGCCGGCGGCGATACCGTATACGAATGGATCGCGCCTAGCGCGGAAAAAGGCGTGACCGATAGCGCGTGGGTTCATTTGCAAGGGCAATACTCCTTTAGCGGAAAAGCATCGGAATTGCTGCTTTACGTGGAAAGTCCCGACGCCGCATTGGTTTCCTTCTACATCGACGATATTACGATTGTCGGGCAGTTGGAGGTTCCAATCCAGACCGATATCCCCTCGGTCTATGAAACGCTCACCCCTTACTTCCTGGTCGGCGCGGCGTTCAGCCCGAGCCAGCTCGATAGCGAGCGCCATACTGCGCTAATGACGCGCCACTTTAACAGCCTCACGGCGGAAAATACGATGAAACCCGGCTCCATCCAGCCCAGCGAAGGGAATTTCGCCTGGGCCGGCGCCGACCGGTTGGTCGAGTTTGCCAGAGCGAATAACATGGCCGTTCACGGTCACACGCTGGTCTGGCACCAGCAGGCGGCGGAGTGGATGTTCAAGGACGCCGCCGGGAACAAGATGACGGCGACGCCGGAGAACAAGGAACTGTTGTTGAAACGCCTGGAAACGCACATCCGTGAGGTCGTCGGGCGTTACAAGGACGATGTCAACGTCTGGGATGTGGTCAACGAGGTGGTGGATGCAAACCGGCCGGATTGTCTGCGCCGGAGTGCATGGTATGAGATCACCGGTGTGGATTACATCGTGACGGCGTTCAACGTCGCGCGTGAAGTAGACCCAGACGCCGTTTTGCTCTTCAACGACTTTAACACGTATCAGGCGAAAAAGCGCGAGTGCATTTACACACTGGTCAGCGACTTGCAGGCGCAGGGAGTGCCCATTGACGGCATTGGCATGCAGATGCATGTCAAAATTGCGATCCCGTCTATCGACGCGATTGAGACGACCATTGAACGGTTTGCCGAGTTGGGAGAAGTCCACATCACCGAGCTGGATATGAGCGTGTATAACAACGACACGACTTCGTATGCTACCATATCGGACGAACTTTTGCTCCAGCAAGGTTATCGCTACAGAGACATCTTCGAGGTGCTCAAACGCCACGCCGACTCCATCGGCTCGGTGACGTTCTGGGGGATAGCCGACGACAACACGTGGCTAAAAACGTTCCCGACGACTCGCCTCAACCTGCCGCTGCTCTTCGACGAGCAATTGCAAGCCAAGTATGCCTACTGGGGCGTCGTCGATCCCTCGCAGTTGCCGGCGGAGACTCCGTAATAATGCGTCCAGAACGGGTATCCTACAGTTTGTAGAATAGATGCAGCAAGCCGATCTCGAATAGAAAACGAATAAACGAATGGGCCAAGCGCCCATTCGTTTACCGGAGTAACGCTACTATCTTATTCCAGCGCCAGGTCCTCGCCCAAAAGATAGTGGCTGAACCAGGTCAGGTTCTGGTGCAGCAGTGCGTGATTCTCACGGGGTTTGGTGATGGGATGCCCCATCCCCGGATAGATGAACAATTCCACCGGCACGCCTATGGCCTTCAGCCCGCGATACAGTTCCGTCGCGTTGGAGAGCGGCACGCGATGATCTTCCGAGCCATGCTGGATGAGCATCGGCGTGTGTGCGTTGGCGAGGTTCGCGATGGGCGCGGTTTTAACGTACAGCTCGCGGTTGTGGAAGGGAGAGCTGGAGAGATAGTCTGTGGTGAAATCAGGAATGTCGTTGCTGATGTGGTAAGTATACCAGTCTGCAATCCCCGCTCCAACCGAGACGGCTTTGAACTTGTTTGAATGGAGTCCGGCAAAGGCTGAGATATAGCCGCCCTGCGACCATCCCATACAGCCCACCCGTTCTGCATCGATCCATCCCTTGGCGACCAGGTCTTCAATAGCGCTTTCCAAGTCCCACAAATCGCCAACCCCCAGGTTGTTCACGTTCAACTCGACAAACGTCTGCTCTCTCCCGATGGAGCCTCGGTAGTTGGGTTGGAGGACGATCATGTCCTTGTTGAGGAATTGCACGATGGGATAATATCCGCGCGCATCGCCGGCAAGCAGATATTCCGGCGAGAACCATGATGGCCCACCGTGGACGACGAATACCAGGGGGTATTGCTTTTGCGGATCGAAATTCGCCGGTTTGCGCAGCACACCCTCGATCTCGGTCCCGTCTTTGCTCGTCCAGCGGATGGTTTCCACCGTGCCCAGGTCCCAGTTTTCGATTGCCCGGCCAAAATTGCTCAGAGACTTTATCTCCCATTGCGGGTTATCGGCAGTGGAGGTTGCGAGATAGATTTCTGGATAGGTCTTGGCGTTTGCGCCTACCAGGCCGATGCACCCTGACGTGGAGATGTGAAAACTTAACGCCAGGAATATACCTTGTAGATCCAGAGGGACGACGCGTCCGTCTTCATCGAAGCGCGCCAGTCGCATGACCGTGCTGTCTACGTAAGACGCATAGATACCGCCGGCAACCCAATAGGACTCCAATATCCAACGGTCGAGTGGCGCAGAAATGTTACGCATCTGCGCCAGCGCCTCCTCCGCCGAGGTAGCGCCCAGGACGGCGTCGACGTCTGCGATCCATATATCTTCGCGGGTGTACATCTTGTTATCGCGCTCCGGGTAGGTGATGAGCAGCTTGCGCCCATCGGGAGAAACCTGGCTGACGATGGCGCAGTTGGGCAGATTCAGGCGTGTGATTGTGCCCAGGTACGAGAGGTCTTCCGCCTTCTCCTCTTTCCCTTCTGGGGTGGGGGACGCATCATTGTCCTTTTGCACCGCTTTTTTTGCCTTTTCGCGCTCCAGATAGGTCGCCAGCGCCGCCGGCGCATCTAACGCGATGCAGTAGGTGCGGGTATCCCGGTAATACACCAGATCGTCGCGAGGCCAGCAGTTGAAGTAGATCGCATCGTCCGTAGGCGCGGGTACGATTCCCTGAATCGCCAGCGGCTCGCGCAGCAACTGGCTCACTTCGATCACCGGTGCGACCAATTTCTTCGCTTCGTCCTCGGTGGCGGCTTTGACTTGCGCCTGATACTCACGCATGGCTTCGGTCCCAACGTAGTAGAGGGCCGCGGCACTGTCTTCCTGCTCGAAGTGTGTGAACTTGCCAAAACGGTCGGCGCGGGATTTTTTCTCGTCGCGTTCGGGATGGCTGGCTTTGAACAGGAACCCTCCGGCGAAGGGCTTGAACCACGACACGCCTGTTTTGTGGTCGGTTACTTGCCAGCCCTCGCCGACCAACCCTTCGTAAAGCCAGATTTGTGCCTTATTCTCCTCCGTGCCGTTTTTGAGCAAGGCCAGGGTGTCGTCCGCTGCCCATTCCATCTGATTGACGCTGCCGGTGTGATTGATCCTGTGAGCGTCTCCTGTGGGCGTGTTGTACACGTAGCACACGTTGTCGTAGCGGTCGTCTTTCCAATTGGCGGTGCGCACGTTGCCGGCGACCCATCTGCCGTTGGGCGACACTCTGACGTCGAAGGGGGCGTCCAGCATCACCATGTCCCGCACCGTGGGCTCATAGCGGGCACTGTCGGTCGTGTGGTCCTCATGCTTTTGCATAGATTGTTCTCCTGATTCGTAAAACAGTGGATGGACACTCCTACTGGAGATGATCCATCCACTGTTCAGACGATGATGGTTGGCCTGTTTGTAGATCAGAACCCCATTTTCTCTGAGCTTCTAGCGCCCTTTCTTGATCAAGCGATAGACGGCAATAACGACGATCGCACCGATGATCGCCACGATGATGCTCGTCAGGTTGATGCCGCCCACCAAATCAACGCCGAGCAGCAGACTGGTGATCCAGCCGCCAACGACACTACCGACTACACCCAAAATCAGATCGGTCAACATACCGGTCTTGGCTTTCATCAGATAGGAAGCCACCAGACCTGCGATCAGACCAACGACGATTGTTGCTATCAAACCCATAATGTTCCCTCCTAAGTTTATTTAACGTTTTTGATTGGTGTCGGGAATCTAGAGACTCTCGACCAGTTTTCTCAACAGGTGCATCGCCTTCTTGACCCGCAATGCGTCTTTTGGATTGCCGCCGGCCACAAAACTCCCCAGGATTCCGCCTCCCATGAGTGTGTCCAGTGTGTATTTCACCTTGCACTCATCGGCGCTCAGCCCAAGAAGCCCGCCGCTCGGTCGCAACACGAAGACATGCGCGTCTTTGTCATCACCCAACTGGGTTATGATCTCCAAACGCTTCACCGGCACCAGTTTCGCAACGGTGGCTGTGCCCGTTTTGCCCTCAGACGCCCATTCCACACTCCCGCCTTCTTTGATCGATGTCGCTGTGGTGACGCTGTCCATGCCCGGAAACCACTGGGGCCAGTGACCGGGATTGGTCATGACTTCCCATACTTTCTCGACCGGGGCATCAATCTCTACTTCACGTTCGAACTTTGGCATTTTTTACCTCCTATAGCAAGTTCATTAGTGATGGGGTTTTTGTAACAACCATATTCATTATAGTCTTGCTCATGGTGGATGTCAAATTGTGGCGAGGCAAAAGCCGTAGGCATCAACATACCTGTCGCAATAGATCATTGACGCCGCCATCCATCCATCGCAGGATGCGCGGAATTCTCTCTGCTTCTGCCTTGCTGCCATTCCATATAATCTGTTGTATTTCATGTTCAACCTGATAAATCGTCAACCGTTCTGCAATATCCGGAACTTGCGCGCATTTGGGCGCGGACTGCAGTAAGGCGCCAAGAAACGGCCTGAAATCGATGTCGGGGCGTGGCGGATACAGGCACCAATGGATAAGATGGCACAACTCGAAATCGGCCTCGCCGAACTGCGAGCACTCCCAGTCAATCACACCCGAAAAAGCGGCGGCATTGAGCACGATGTTTTTTGGGTGGAAATCATTGTGCAGTAACCTGGCTCCAGTTTGGAAATCCAATACGGCAATGGATGCGTCCAGAAAGCGGAACGCGCTTTCAAAAACCTTGATTCTCCGTGGGTTTAGTTGTAATGCCTCGGCGCCATTCTCGAGACGTCCCCAGTATTGTTGGTGCCCGGCTCGCCAGTCGCCGGGGAAGTCAGGAATCGTGGGGACGTAGAGTCCGATGTCATAGGTTGTTCCAGTCAGTGCATGCAAACTATCCAAAAATGCCGCAACCTCTCTTCCCAGTTGTTCCTGTTGTGCTACCGTGGTTTCCGAATAGACGTTGACGAAATCGTCGCCCGGCAATAGTGTCAACAAGGTGTAGTAGACTGGGCCGGCTTCGCGCTCAAGCATGCCACTGTGTTTGATGGTCGGGACGAAGCGCAGCGTCGCGACCCGTTTGAATTTTTCCTGCTCGCGGTCCATTGTTGTTACCGAGACGCGCAAAAGCAATTCGTTATTGATGAAAAATATCTTCTTGTCAAAACTTCCGGTAGCAGCTTTGAGACCCTTGATTGCTATCCCATGTTTTGCACATATTTGACTGACTTCTGTAAGACCAATTTCCTTCTGCACTATTTTTACCTTTTCTTTTGGAACTACCCTCGCCCGTGGCAATGCTTGAACTTCTTCTCGCTCCCGCACGGGCATGGATCGTTGCGCCTGGCCTGCGCGAAGCGAGCCGCCATCTCCGCCTCTTCCTGCGCCAGACGGTGCATTACGTTGGCGGGGGCGCGATGCTGGCGCAATTCCTCAACCATCATCCGCATGGGACGGTCGATGTGCGTGAAGAATGCTTTGTACCCCGCGCAGAGGTGGTTGAGTTCGGGTTTACCGTCCGCCGTGACCGCGATACGATTCTTGGGACAGCCGCCGTTGCAGATGAAGCGCACCTCGCAGTCGCGACATTGTTGGGGAAGCGTATCACGCTTATCCTGCCCAAATTTACGCTGCGCCTCCGAGGCGACCAGTTCCACAAGCGGCGTCTCCACGATGTTGCCGAGCCGGTAGCGCGGCTCGACGAAGTGATCGCAGGCATAGAGATCGCCGTTATGCTCCATCGCCAGCCCCAGGCTGCACGTCGGCTCGAAGATGCACAGCCCTGGACGCTGGCCCATCCACGCAGCCAGCGCCACGTCGAAAATCTGCACGTACACCTGCCCTACGTCGCGCCGTACCCACTCGTCGAACACGCCAATGAGGAAATCGCCGTACTGCTGCGCGGTGACGGAGTGCGCGGTGAGCACTGTGCCTTCCTGGTATCCGGTTTCGTTGTCGCGCTGCACAATAGGGATGAACTGCACGAACTGCGCCCCCACGGCATCGCGGAAGAAGCGGTAGACCTCGACCGGATGATCGGCGTTGGCCTGGTGGACGGTGCAGAGGATGTTGTACTCGACGCCATGCTTCTGAAAAATGTCCCGCGCGTGCATCACCCGCTCCCACGTGGGCGCACCGCCCTTGTCGCGGCGGTAGGCGTCGTGCATTGCCTGCGGTCCATCGAGGCTCAGGCCGACGAGGAAGTCGTGCGCCTTGAAAAACGCGGCCCACGCCTTATCCACCAGCGTGCCGTTGGTTTGCAGCGTGTTGATGATGCGCATACCGGGCCGTTTGTACTGTTCCTGCAACGCGACGGCGCGCTCGAAGAAGTCGATGCCCATTAAGAGAGGTTCGCCGCCCTGCCAGCCAAACGTGACTTCCGGCACCTGCTGCGCTTCGATGTATTGCCGGGTGAAGCTCTCCAGCACGGCATCGCTCATGCGGAAGTCACTGCCGGGGTATAGCTTTTCCTTGGCGAGGTAGTAGCAGTAAGCGCAATTGAGGTTACAAACCGGCCCACGCGGCTTCACCATCACGTGAAACGCGCGCGGGCTGGGGGAAACTTGTGTCATTGGTGTTCCTTCTTGGTACACGGATGAACACGGATTTTACGGATCAAAAACAGAAATCCGTGGAATCCGTGTTGATCCGTGTACTATTTCTTTACTGATAGCCGCCGCTGGTTTCGGCGAGGCCGCGCTCGTTGCGGATTTTGGCTTCGTAGCCGCTGGCCCAATAGGCGGCAATCGGATCGAGCGGCACGCCCATCTCCTCGCGGACGACGGTGAGTAGCGGGCGCACGTCGTAGCGGTACGCCTCCGTGAGGATGCGGTGCGCGCCCAGGACGTCGCCCTCGGACTGCGCGGCCGCGAGGGTCTTGCGCGGCACGAGCAGCGCCTTCGCGTAGGCTTCCTGGCAGTTCAACACCGAGTAGATCATCGGCGCAAGCTTGCCCTCGACCGCGTGCGATTGGTCGATCATATAAGCGACGTTGTTCGCTGTGGTATGTGCCGGTTCGGATGCGCCCAGTTCCGCGTCGGCCAACTCGTTGAAGATGAGGAACAGCTCGTAAGGATTGACCGTCCCTACGATCAAGTCGTCGTCCGCGTACTTGCGGTTGTTGAAGTGGAAGCCGCCCAGCTTGCCCTCGTCCAGCAAAAAGGCCACGATCTGCTCGATATTCACGCCTTGCGCGTGGTGGCCCAGGTCCACCAAGACTTGCGCCCGCTCGCCGAGCTTGAGGCTGAACGCATACGACGTGCCCCAGTCGGGCAGATCGGTGTTGTAGAACGCCGGCTCGAACAGCTTGTACTCGATCAACATCCGCCCGCCGGCCGGCAAGTGCGCGTAGGTCTGCTGCAAGCCCTGCTCGAAGCGGCGCTTGCGCCCGCGCAGGCTGTCCTGCCCGGCGTAGTTCGTCCCATCGGCGAACCACAGGCTGAGGTCGCGGCTGCCGGTCTTCGTCATAATCTCGCAGCACTCCAGGATGTGGTCGAGCGCCATCTCGCGGATGCCGGGATCGGGATTGCCAAACGATCCCAAGCGATACTCGTCGTCCTGGAAGACGTTGGGATTGATTGCGCCCAGCGTGATGCCCTGCGCTTCGGCGTGCTCGCGCATTGCGGTGTAGTCATTGTCCTCCGGCTTGTCCCATGGGATGTGCAGCGCCACCGACGGCGCGATGCCCGTCATCTTGTGGACCATCGCCGCATCGTCGAGTTTTTCGCGGGTGGTGACGGCGGCGCCGGGCCAGGCGAAAGCCTTGAAGCGTGTGCCGCTGTTCGCGTAGCCCCACGAAGGCGTCTCGATCTTCTGCGCCTTGAGCCGCGCCTTCACGGTTTCCAGGTCGATGCCCTGGCGGGTCAAGTCTTCGGCTAACAGGTTGTACATGGCTCGATAATTCATGGATCAATCCTCCATCGAAATGGGAAAGCCCGCCAACGTTATACGCGTTCTGGGGTCATCAGGTCTTTGAAAAAGTCCGTCACTGTCTCTGTTTTGTAATCGGCGAATTCCCCAGCATCGAAGAAAACGCCGTAGCATACCGGGCAGCCCTCATACCAGATATGGGATTGTCGCGCGTCTACCAAACGCAACATTTGCGCGCCGCACACCGGACAGTCGATACGATCGATTTTGTTGTACGTTTTGCCTGCTTTGGGATCGCCGGTGTCGATTTCCTCCGATTTCTTCAGGCTCTTTAATTGATCCTTCTCTAGTGGCTCAAACCAGATCCCGCCACAACTTGTACAACGTTCTACTTCAGTTGAACCAAAACTGACCTGTTCCATAGCCGCGTGACACTTTGGACATTCCATACTCACACCTCCTTGGGTTTGATAACTTCGATATGTGGTTTGAAGTAACGGGATAGATGACGTTTTTGACTGACCATTGCTTCGAAAATGATGTAGATTGCGCCAAATCCACCCATGATCAATGCTGAGTTGAGAATTTTGGGTGTTTCCCACATCCTCTGCCACATGTTCCAGAAAAAGTCTTCGGGCAACAATACACCAAACTTCTGGTACCCATACCAAAGAATAGCCAGGTAAGTGCCTATGATAACTGCGCCAACAGTATAGCTGGTGGCGATAAGTAGACTCCAGATGCTCCGCTTCGTTTGCCGCCAATCCATGACCTTGACAATCCCGAACATAATGAGGGCGGCGACTATTGCGCCCATCCGGTCAAATACGACGGTGATCACTGCCCAGAGAATACTCCCGACGAACATTCCTACAAACCCAGCCAGTGCGCCCGGTAACAAGCGGTTGGGCATAGTTCGATAAGCCTCTTTTGCTTTCTCGCCAGATTGCTGCAGGTCGTTCAGACAATTATCACACAAAAAACAAGGAAAGCCATTGAAAAACACAAGATTGAGAGGTTCTAATCCCTGAAACCGGCACTCTTTATTCTCGCATACTTTGTCTGGAAAAGGTCTGGTGTAACTAGTTACCACCCGCACGAACGTCATAATCCTTTCTGCAAGTTGAAGCGCGGTTTCTTTTTTCTGATTATAGAGCAATGTAATCAGGGCGTAGTTTTCCTGGATGTCCAGCACATCCTTTTGCTTTATCCGTTTTCCTAAAAGCGCTTGTATTCTTGGGTCTTCTCTGAGTTGGGCTTTGATGCTCTCTATTGCCAGAGGGGGCATCGCATAGCGTACCAGAATGCCTATCAGTGGAATGTAGGTATTCTCTTTCTGCAAGTACTGAACGACTACCAGAGAATCGTTCACTTTCCCTACCAGGCGATGACTGTAGAAACCCTGGGCTTGCGGAATGGGCATATAGTCCAGACCAGTCGCTTGAGACAGTGTTCTCCAATATTCGTGGTCCTGGAGTGACTTATTAGGCTGCTTGCTTCTCCTTTTCCTCCCAGCATCTTGTAGAGACGGCACAACCAGGCCATTAACGATCAGATAGTAGTCGAAGGTGATGCCATTGGTCGTAATGCCTACTTCGCACGGATGCCCCGCGACGAGAAATGAATGTCTGGACCCGCCATCGATGAGGTTCTGCGCCTCCACAATCAACGCATCATCGACCCAGATTTTGCGTTTTCCTGACCAACCGCCATGGAATAACCGTACTGTGTGCTGTTGATTGTCGATGTTGAATTCCCAGGTGCGTTCTGCCACAGATTTTGGTCCTTTGTTGTAGATAGCTATATTGGCACAATCTGATTATAATGGCGTTCGATAGGTTCGTCAAAACAAAAGGTGGAAATCAGTAACTTTTGTCAGGTTTTCTATGCGGGAACCAGCGCTCTGACAGCCTGCAACTGTTCACTGATCGTTGTCTCAGCTGTCTTGAGATCGTAATCTGCCTGCAAATTGAGCCAGTATTGCGGCGATTGCCCCAGTGCGCGTCCAAACAGCAGGGCAAGTTCCGCGGTGACAGGGCGCTTGCCGAGGATGATATGCGACACGCGCATCGACGATACGCCAATAGCACGTGCGAACTGCGCCTGCGTCATATCAAGGTCTTCCAGTATTTCAGCCAGAAACTCACCTGGATGGATTGGGGGTAAACGATTACGAATCATAACAACCTCTTTTCAATGATAATCGACAATTTCGACCTCGGAAGCGTCGCCCTTCTCGAATCGAAAGCAGACGCGCCATTGGTCATTGATACGGATGCTCCATTGTCCGGCGCGGTCATGTTGTAGCGCTTCCAGGTGATTCGAGGACGGCAAGCGTAAGTCCTCAATGCGGGTGGCGGCATTTAATTGCATAAGCCGCATGGCTGCGCGTTTCTGGATATCGGTGGGAAAGCGACGCGATTTACCAGTTGTGTAAAAGCGTTCCGTTTCTTTATCAGAAAACGACTGAATCATACGTTTATTATAAACAATATGTTTATGTTCGTCAAGTGTTTCATGTGATTCTGAGGGAGGATTTGAAAATTACGTTACGTTATGGGCGTGAAGGATTGCCCGTCACACTGCCGGATGGGGTAGATGTAGTGACGACACACTTCACATGCGGATTGCCGGACGAGACGGCAGCGATCCGCGAGGCGCTGCGCCGTCCAATCGCGTCGCCGCCGCTGGTAAACCTGGTGAAACCAGGAGATACGGTGGTGATTGCGCACAGCGACATCACGCGGGCCACGCCGAACGCGCGCCTGCTGCCGGTGCTGCTGGCGGAATTGGAGGCCGCGGGCGTGGCGTGCAAGGACATCACGCTGTTGAACGCGCTCGGCACACACCGCCCGCAGACGGAGGCCGAGTTGCGCGCGATGTTGGGCGACGCCATTGTGAAGCGTTACCGCTGCCTGCAACATGACGGGAACGATGACAACGGGTTGGTCTCACTGGGCCATACCAGCTTTGGGCATCCCGTGCGCGTGAACCGCCACTTTATGGAAGCCGACGTGCGCATTCTCACGGGCTTGATCGAGCCGCACTTCTTCGCCGGGTTCAGCGGTGGACCGAAGGGCGTGCTGCCCGCGCTCGCGGGCGCGGAGAGCGTCGTCACCAATCACGGGCGCGCGATGATCGCCCATCCCAAAGCGACGTGGGGCTACACCGAGGGCAATCCGATATGGGAAGAGATGCGCGAGGTAGCGCTGATGACGAATCCCACGTTCCTGCTCAACGTGACGATCAACGCCGCCGGGCAAATGACGGGCGTCTTCGCCGGGGAAATGCTGGCGGCTCACGCGGCGGGATGCGCCTTCGTACGCGAGCACGCGATGGTTCCCGTGGACGCGCTCTACGACGTCGTCGTGACGACCAACGGCGGCTACCCACTCGACCAGAACCTTTACCAGACGGTGAAAGGCATCAGCGTCGCCAACGAGATTGTGCGGGAGGGTGGGGCGATCGTTGTGGCGGCAGCATGCGAGGACGGCATCCCCGACCACGGGCGTTACGCCGCGCTGCTGGCGGAAGGTGGTTCGCCGCAGGGTGTGCTGGACATGCTGGCGCGTCCGGGATTCTCCGCGCCGGATCAGTGGCAGGTGCAGGTGCAGGCGCAAATCCAGCAGCGGGCCGCGGTCTACGTCTACAGCGACGGTCTGACCGAAGCGCAAATCCGCGCCGCGCTGTTCGAACCGTGCCGGGATATCGCGGAGACGGTGGCGGCGCTACAGAAGCACTACGGCCCCCAGGCGCGCATCTGTGTCATGCCTGAAGGGCCGTATTGCAACGCTTATGTGCGGCATTGAGAGGTGGCGGGTAAAAAAGCGCCCCCGCGATTTAGCGGGGGCGCTCGTTTGTCCGAATCAGGCTGAATAAGGAACTTGTGACTCGGCCTTTCTTTGTTGGTAGATGTTGTTAGCCGATGGATAGTAAAGATTTACTTTGTCGATCAGTTCCAAAACCTGGATGGGTTTCGAGAGATAATCGTCGCAGCCCGCGGCTAGAAAACGCTCGCGGTCGCCCTGCATCGCGGAAGCGGTAATGGCGATGACGGGAATATCGCGGAGTTCCGGGTCAGCCTTGATGTGACCGACAACTTCCATTCCGTCCATCTTGGGTAGCCCAATGTCGAGCAGAATCAACGGCGGCTTCAATTCCCGTACCATTTCCAACCCACTCTCGCCATCCTCTGCTTCGATCATAGCGTAACCGCGCCGTTCCAGCGTTCTGCGGACCAGACGCCGGTTATGGGGATTATCCTCGATGTACAAAACTATTTTTTGCTCAATCATCATCGGGTCTCTTTTGGCGTATACAAGGATTTGTTCAGTCCCTATTATAGGACAAGCTGCTAGTTTGTCCACTTGCGACAGACTAACAGCTTGCCTATCCCAACCCCACTATTCGCCATTATTGGGTCCCACGCTATAACTGTATATAGAATATCACTGTTTCCTCGATATAACGTTTGCGTTATGTGGCAATTATGTTGCGATTGTGTTTGTGAGCGGCGTTGCGTTAATCTGGCAGGATCATCTCGACATGTGCCAGGAAACTGCTGCGATCCATTGTACCCTTGGTCCAAAGCGAATCGGCCAGCGCTGAAAGTTTGGCGCGCGTAGTCGGCATAAGATCTTTCGCCGACAGCACAATGACTGGGACGTCGCGCGTGTGCGGCATGTCGCGTAGCGTTTCCAGGAGTTCTTCTCCGGGAACGTCGGGCAGCATCAGATCGAGAATAATGAGATTGGGTGTCGCGTTCTTGATAGCCTGTAGCGCCTCCGCGCCGGAATGTGCCTCGTCGATGGTGAAACGGTGGCGTGCCTGGAACAGCCGCCGCAGCAATCGCGCATCCGCGATATTATCGTCAACCACAAGGATGCGCGGCTGCTCCTGGTCTTGAGCGGTTTCCCACGACTGTATGGTGGACTCGGCATGTTTGGCGCGCTTCTCCGGCTTATGCTCCAACTCGACTTTGTCCCCCAGCAATTCTACCACGTGGTTCACGAGTTCCTGGCTGCCAAAGGTGCCCTTCTGCCAGATGGATTGGGTGTGCCGCCGCAGGCGCGTCCATTCCTCGGTGGTCAGGGTTTTTGCCGAGACAATGACTACCGGGATTTCGCTGGTGCGCTGGTCGGCCTTGAGCTTTTCCAGAATGGCGAACCCGTCGATACCGGGAATGGTTAGATCGAGTACCACCAGATCCGGCTGACGCTGGCGTACCAGGTCCAGTCCGTCCGTGCCGTTGTGCGCCTCGAAAATGCGATAGTTCTTGTAGCGCAGCAATAGCCGGCGGATGAGGCGGCTGTCGTGAGGGTTGTCGTCGATGACGGCAATGGTGGTGATTTGTTCATCCAACTGTTCCAGCGCCGAGATGAGGCCGTCCTTGGAGTAGTTGCTGGCTGTGTCGCCGTCGCCGTTTCCTGGTGTGCCGTTTTCCGGCGAGACCGCCATCTGTAGTTGGAAGGCGTAACGGTCCTCGAGCGCGTGCTTCTCGGCGCTGAAAGTGTGCCCGGAACAGTTAACGACCACGCATTCATCGGAGCGGATGATGCCTTCGGCGACGAGCTTTTCCAGCCCAGCGAAGGCGACACTGGCTGCCGGCTCCATCGAATAGCCCTCGATGCGGGCGACGCGCCGCATCATGCGGAACGCCTCGCCGTCGCTAACCGCCGTCATTGCGCCGCCGTAGGTATCGGTTGCAGCTTTGAGAATGGCGTAGGCCATACCCGGATCGCCGGTCGAGAGTATAGTGATTAGTGTGTCCGGCAGCACAGCTTCGGCTTTCGCCAGTCCCTGTTGCCATGCTTTGACCATCGGCGCGCAGCCTTCGACTTGCACGATGGCGAGTTTGGGGATACGATCGATCAAACGCGCGGCGTGCAGTTCGACGAAGCCCTTCAGCACGCCCAGCGGCCCGATGCCGCCGGAGACAGCCTGCACGTACCAATCCGGAGCGCGCCATCCCAACTGCTCCACGATTTCCAACGCAATGGTCTTCATGCTTTCCTTGCCAGAGATCGACTTTGCGCCGCCATCGCGGTAAATGCCGCGGCGCACGGCGAAGTCGGCGGCGATCGTTTTGGCCTGGTCGTACGTGCCGGTGATTTTGATGACTTCTGCGCCGTACAATGCGAGTTCGCGCATTTTCTCCGCTGGAACGCTGCTCGGTAGAAAGACCCAGAATTTGATGCCCGCGCGGGCGCAGTAAGCGGCGTAGGCAGCGGCAGCGTTTCCGGTGGAGGCGAGCACCAGCTCATGAATGCCCTGTGCCTTGAGGACGCTTGTGGTAAAGGCCGCTTGCCGGTCCTTGAAGGAGCCGGTGGGCTGGCGACGCTCGTCTTTGATCCAAATTTGTCCCTGGTGATGTTCTAGCTCGCGTTCCAGACCCCAGGCGCGCGTCAGCGGTGTCCAGCCTTCGCCGCCCATCGCGTTGAAGGTGAAATCCTCGGGAAAGGGCAATAGTTCGCGGTAGCGCCACAGATCGTGCGGGCGTTTCTCCAACAGGGTGGGCCAGTTCTGTGGCAGTGCCTCGATGTCGTACCGGGCATCCAGCCAGCTTCCGCCACAGGCTGTACATGTGCCAGCGAACAAGTCCGCCGGCATTGTATGCCCGCACTCCAGACATTTCACTGTATCGAATAAAGTTTTCATACCCTATTTTCTGTGTTTAACCGACATTCTGGTGCAGGTTATGCATGTGTTATGCTGACGCGGCAGCCGGCAAGTGAATGGTAAAGGTGCTGCCTTCTCCAAACTTGCTGCTCACTGTGAGATGTCCGCCATGCATCTCGACCAGCCGGCTGGTAATAGATAAACCCAGGCCAGTCCCTTCCGCGCGGCGGGTGAATGAGCCATCAACCTGGCGGAAGCGTTCGAAGATGGTCGCTAGGTCTTTTTCTGCAATGCCAATCCCGGTGTCCTTGACGGCGATACAGACGTCGCTGTCTTCGCGGTAAGCGCGCACGGTGACGCCGCCGGCTTCGGTGAACTTATAGGCATTGGAAATTAGGTTGTTCAGTACCTGGGTGATGCGGATTGGATCGACGTGGATTTGTGGGAGATCGTGTTCCGTTTCGACGGTGAACGTCAATGCGCTGTCGATAAACAGGCCCGCGTTGTTGTTCTTGATGATGTCGAGCAGGCTCGGTACATCCATGTTTTCCGGATGGAGTTCCATACGCCCAGCCTCGATCCGCGCCAGATCGAGCACGTCATTGATCAGGTTGAGCAGATGTTTGCTGTTGGTTTCGACGGACTTCATGTCCTCGTAGCTTTCCTCTGAAATTTCGCCTTCGAGGTCCATCAAGAGAAGTTGGACGTAACCGATGATGGAATTCAACGGCGTGCGCAGTTCGTGGCTCATGTTCGCCAGGAACTCGCTCTTGAGCTTGTCCATCTCGCGCAGTTGTTCCGCTGTTTTGCGAATTTCCTCCTCTGCGCGTTTGCGTTCGGTAATGTCAACGAAACTCTCAAGCAGATAGGGTCGTCCGTTCATGGACATTTTGACAACGGTTTTGAGGATCGGGACCGTTTCGCCATCGGGCCTCAATAAAACACTCTCCGAGTTGTCGATATCCTTCCCCAGATCGGTCATCGGGCATGCGCCTTGTTCGGCAGGGCAGATGTACCGGTGGCAGATGGAGCCAACAATCTTATCCCGTGGTGCACCGATCATCGCCGCAGCGGCCTGGTTGATATCGGTGATGGTGTGTGTAAGCGGATCGATAACCACAACACCGGCCAACACTGAGTCCAGGATCAGTTGCAGTCTTTCCTCATTTTCGCGCACCAATTTCTCCGCCGCCTCGCGCTTGGCAAAGAGGCTGGCGTTGTCCAGCGCCGTGGCGATATGCCCGGCCAACGTGGTGAACGTGTCCTGGTCCGTGGGACCGAAGCGGTCGGGTTCGTTGTCTTGCACGTCAAGAACACCCAGGACTTGCCCGCTGGCGATAAGGGGGACGGCCAGCTCGGAACGCGTCTGTGGGAGGAGTGGGTTGGGCATAAAGTCGAGTTCGAGAGCTGTGTCGTTGACGGTGATGACTTGCCGGTTACGCGCTGACTGCGCGACCAGACTGCGTTCGCGGTCGAGCGGGATGGCGTGGCCGCGTTCGAGCAAGATCTGGCCGATTTCGCCGGAGCCGGCCCGCAGCTTGAGGGCATCATCTTCCAGCAAGTAAATGTGGGCGTGGTACAGTCCAAATCGCTGTTGCAGGAGCGCGACGACTTCACTCAGTAGTTCGCCAGGGTCGAGGATGGAGGACACACGTTCAGCAACATTGCTGGCTGTCTGTAACTGGCTGGTGAGCTGCGTCAGGACTTCCGTCTGTTGCTGCGTGCGGCTGAGGAGTTCGGCTTTGGTGAAGGTCATGGCCACCTGCTCGGCCATGGCCTGAAAGAGCGCGGCAAGCGCCGAGGTAAAGCGATTGGGCGTGCGTGCTTGCACGTCCAGGGCACCGATCACGTCGTCGCCGGTTCGCAGCGGCAGCACCAACTCGGATTGGGTATTCGGCAATAGCGGATTGGGGAGCCAGTTCTCGTCCGCTTTCACGTCGTTCACCACGACAAGCGCGCCCGTATTGATGGCGCGTGTCACCAGCGAAGGGCGGCCCAACGGAATCTGGTGTCCCCGTTCGAGCAATTGCTGTCCCGCATACCCTGTACTCTTGCGGAGCACAGCCGCGTTCCGTTCTCTGTCCGTCAGATAGACTTGAACGTGATAGAGGTCGAATTGGTCGCGGATCAGGTTTACAATCAGATCGAGCAGTGCATCGGGGTCGGCGGTCTCGGCAGCAGCGAAGGTCACGCGCTGGCTGGCTTCCAGTTCCTGACTGCGCTCTTCGAGTTCATACTCACGTGAGCGGGTTTCCTCGAACAGGCGCAGGTTCTCGATATGGGCGCTCAAACGTTGGGCAACGGTGTCCAACAACTCGATGGCCTCGCCGTCCAGTGTCTCGATCTTGCCAAGCGCCAACTGTCCGATGGCCTCACCGCGCACTTGCAAGGGGTGGATCAAGGTGGGCTGATGCGTTTCGTTCGTTACCGGATTTCCATCTGTGAGGGGCTTGACCTCGTAGCGGTTGTAGACAAAGCCAGTGCTTGACTCAATCCTGGCGGCGAGGTAAGCTTGCCAGCCCTCGCGGGTCAGGCGGCTGGTGGCCTGTTCGGCTGAGGCGCGATACTGATCGGTTTGTGCTAGGAGGCGCAGATTCTCTACGTGCTGTGCCACCTGGCGGGCGACGGACGTCACCAACTGAGCCTCGGCTGCCGTCCAGATCCGGTTGGCCTCGCCTTCGATTTGCAGAATCCCGATGGGGGTTTCTTGCACCTGGATCGGCGCTGTCAGAACGTGCCGCGCCTCTGGGACTTCCAGGGGTTCGGCTATTGGCTCGAGAGTGTCTCCGGTGTAGGTGTAGCCGATGCTCTCGTTGCGCTGGACGTTATTCCAGTAATCTTGCCAGCCCGCGCGGGCGAGGTGGTTGAGTTGGTCTTCCACGGCGGCCCGGGCCTGCGCAGCATCGGCGAACAGTTTGGCGTTGTCGACGGCGATGGCGAACTGTCCGGCCAGGGTCTCGAAAATGGGCAGGTTTTCCTGGGTCAGGAAGCCGGGTTGATTGTGTTGGAGATTGAGCACACCGACGACCTGCTCTCCTATCATCAGGGGCACGGCCATCTCGGAACGTGTATCGGGCAACAGCGGGCTGGCTTTGAAAAGGGTGTTTCGGGCTGTGTCGGACACAATGACGGCCTGTTTTGTGGCGGCGGCTGTGCCGTTGATCGAGCCTGGACCCACGGGCAGTGTGTGGCCACGACGGATCAGCTCTACGCCGGCTTCTCCTGTTCCAGCGCGTAGCACCAGATTGCGCTCGGCGGAATCTGTCATGTAGATCTGGACGTAATACAGGTCATAGCTTGACCTGATCAGTTCGACCCCCTTGCCTAGCAACGCGTCCAGGTCACGTACGGTTGAGAGGTTTCGGCCAATGCTTGCGGCCAATTCCAGGATGTGTGTGCGCTCGACGACACGCTGCTCCAGTCCGCCTTGCAGGGTTTTGAGTTGGCGGAGTGCCTGATTGCGCTCTCGGCCTTCTTGTTCCAACCGGGCCTGGCGCATACCGACAAAGCTTGCAAATAAGCCAAGGAAAATGGGCGCCGTGTCAATCACCCAGTGCAGGGGTGAATTGCTCTGGATGTGGAGGATATTCTCGAATGTCAGCGGTAACTGATGCACCAACAAGTCCAAAAAAGTGGCGAACACAGGAAAAAAAACTCCGAACAGTGCGCCGTACAGCGTGTATTGGACGACGGGATTGATTTTAGGTTGCATTCCATTCGATTCTACTCGTGGTCTCTCGATCTGTATTGCCATGGGTTGTGGCGGCGCTTTTGTGATCGTCGACTCGCCCGCATGGGTCTTGACCTCGGTGGCCCTGGGTCCGCTATCCTTGTCGCTCATAGTCCATTAACTCCTGTGGAAAAACTCTGCCGTATGGTCAGGGTCTCGAAATCTCGGCTGCTAGTTGCGCTCTGCGCCAGAGGTAGACGCCAATTGCACGCTGGTGCGTTGCGTTCCTAGTGCCCGTCCTAGTTCGGTGACGGCAACCTGCAGAGCATTTTCGACGGTAGCCGTGCTCTGAATCTGTTGGTTGATGATGTTGATCAGCGCCTCATGCTTTGCCCTTTGCTGAGTTTCGGTAAACAGGTTGGCATTTTGCATGGCGATAGCCATCTGGTTGGCGATCGATTGCAGCATGGTAGCATCGGCTGTGTCCAGACCGCCGACGACATTGTGCTGCACGTCCAATACGCCCATGACACGTTCGCCTATGCTGATCGGCACTACAACCTCGGCCCTGGTATCGGGCAGCAGTGGGTTGGGGAGCCATCCCTCTTCACGGGAAACATCCGAGATCAGGACGACGGTGTTGGTGGTGGCGGCGCGACCGGTCAACCCGGTACCCCATGGGATTCTGTGACCGGCAGCCAGCATGATTTGCCCCGCTGGGCCGGTGCCTCCGGTCATCACCAGGTCTTGCGTTACTTCGTCGATGATGTAGATTTGGGTGTAGTAGTAGTCGAACGCGTCTTGCACCTGTTTGACCACCTCGGCCACCAATTGTTCGCGGTCGAGGATGGTGGACAGACGGCTACTGACACGGGTGCTGGTCTCGAGCGCGCGAGTGCGGGCTTGCAGGCCGCCGATGACCTGGCGAAGCTGTGTTGTCATGCTGTTGAACGCCTTCGCCAGCGCAATCATCTCGGCGGGGCCTACCTCAGTGACCTGTAAATCCATTTCGCCCGCAGCAATCCGTGTGGCTGATTGGGCCAGTATAAGGATAGGTTTAGCTAACCAGCTGGCAGCAAAAGAGCCTATCAAACTGGCCATGATCGCCATAACCAGGTTCCCGATTAGGGCGAGTACGCCAATTTGAAAGACCGGGCGATATGCTTCCCTGACAGGAAGTTCGGTCACCACAGCCCACTCCGGTGTGCCTAGGGGGGCATATGCTCCAATCGCATTGACACCGGAAATCCCTTTGGATATACCTGCAAAGGTCTCGGTGACGGCTGGATTGTTGACGAATTCGTTGACCGGATTTAAGTGCTTGACGTTCTCGCCACGCAGAACCCGGGAGGTATTGCCGAAGGCCAGCAGGTTTCCCTGCCGGTCGACCACGTAGGCTACGCCAGTTTCGCCTACTTCCAGTCGGCTCACCAACTCCCACATAAACTTCAGATTGACTTCCGCTAACAGTATTCCCTGCAGGTCGCCTAAGAGTGTGGTGACAGGAACGGCCATAACGATTAGCGGCTCACTACTTTCATCATCGATGTGCACCGGACTGATCTGTCGATTACCTTGCCGGACCTGCGCCAGCATATCGCTGCTGGTGCGATCGGTCAGCCGTCCTGCGGTCAGTTGCGATAGCCGTGAGGCCCATGCTATTTCCTGACCCTGTGGATCCAACAATGCCACATGGCGGAAAGCGGGGTCAAGCACCAGGAGGCTGTTCAAACTGGCCTGTTGCTCTTCTGGCGAAGCAGAAATCCGGATGCCCAATCCCACGACTGCTTCTAGCTCACTGAACTTCTTTTCGACGAAGTTCGCAACCGTGTTGGCAGCGTCACGAGCGATGAGTTGTTGTCGAGTGGCCGCAAACTGCCGTTGTTCTTGATAGATATAAAGGAGCGTCAGGCTGCTGGAAATCGCCAGTAAAACCAGACTCAAGATCAAAAAAGCGGTGGACAGCAGAGTTGCTGCCTTGCGCCCTTGTACGATATTGCTAAATTTTATCATTCATCCACCTCTTTTTTGCACGCGGTGAAGAGATCGAGTCTTGTTGCGGTCTGGAGTTCTCTGCGTGTATTCCCTATCTTAATGAATGACCTCATTGGCCTGGATTAACAGGTTGTCGGGCACTGTCAGCCCTAGTCTTTGTACCTCTTTGTAGCTGATCTGGATAAAATGCTCCGGCGAGACCACAGGGATGGTGCCGGCCGGCGTACCCTTGAGAATCATATCGGCGACGTTCGCTGTCAGTTTGCCCGAATCGAATGAATTCGGCACCACGCCGAAAAGGGACGAATAGCCTTCTACGACGATGTAGGCGCCGCCTATGGGGAGTTTGTGTTCGTGTGCGAACCGGCCCATTACCGCAAAGGGGGCCGGTGTTACGGCGAGGGGTTCTGAGAGGAAGAAAATTGCATCGATGCCCAGGTCGTCCTGTTGCGCACGCGCGCTCAGTTCCGCTTCCAGTTCTTCTGCGGTTACGGCAGGGAACTCAATCAGGGTCACGCCCTCAGCCGCTGCAATCGGGCGCAGGGCCTCGAACTGACTTTCTGCAATCGGGTAGTCCTTTAGGTAGGGCACCCACATCCGTTTGGCGTCTGGCGCAATGGCGCGCATAATCTCGAAGCGTTTGACCGCAATATCCAGCACCGGATAACGTACCCCGGTGATGTTCCCTCCGGGTTCACGCAAACTGTCGACCAGATTCGTCCCCTCGATCATCACGTAATCGAAAACGACCGGGATGCCGGTTCCTTCTGTGGCGATTTTGGCCTCCATGGTTGCTTCGGTGGGGAAAGTCAGAATGAGATCAACCTTATCGGCTATAAATTTTTGGAGAATGCGTTGGTATGTTTCCATATCGAATTCCGTCTGCTGGACATCATAGATGATGTTTTCGCCTTCGGTGTAGCCCAACTCGGCCATGCCGGCCTTGAAACCATCGGTGATGATAGCGATGTAGCTCAGGCCGGACAGCACTCCCACCCGATAAACCTTAGGTTCTGGTTTCTTGCAGCCGCTCAACAGTAGACTCAGGACCACGACCAGAGCGATTAGCCTCCGAGTATATCTGATCCTGCGCTGAGATTTGTCTTCTTTTATCATGTCTTTTTCCTCCACGGATTAAATTATCATTCTTGAAAGGCCAGCTTATCCTGGTCGTCGTCTGGCTCTGTGGCTACGCTTAAGTACACCGAGGTCTCTGTTTGGAGCATCCGTCCCAATTCACGGATGGAGACTTGGAGCGCCTCTTCGACGGTGGTCGTGTTTTGAATGCGTTGGGAAATCAGGTTGACCCGTTCCTCATAGCGCGCGCGTTTCTGCGCTTCGACGAACAGGCGTGTGTTCTGCAGCGCGACTGCGACCTGGTTGGCGATAGAGGTGAGCACATCCACATCGTCACTGCTTAAGCCGTTCGTTACATTGTGTTGGACATCCAACACGCCCAGCAGACGCTCACCGATGGAGATGGGGGCCGCGATCTCCGCGCGAGTTTCGGGCAGCAGGGGGTTGGGCAGCCAGTTTTGATCCTGCCTTACATTCGGTACCCATACGATGCTATTCGCTGTTGCTGCTTGACCGATCAGACCGCGTCCCCAGGCGATGCGGTGGCCACCGGCCAACAGCGCGCGCCCGGCAACACCGGTGCCGCCGGCCATCACCATGTCCTGAGTAGCCTCGTCGAGCAAGTAGATATGGACATGGTAGTAGTCGAAAGCCTCTTGCACTTGCTGCACCACCTCAGATACCAGTTGCTCCTGGTCGAGGATGGTAGACAGACGGCGGCTGACTTGCGTGCTGGTTTCGATCGCGCGGGTGCGGTCGGCCACGCGCTGCTCCAGGCCCGCCAACGTCTGCTGCAACTCGGTGGCCATATCGTTGAAGGCCTGGCTCAACTGCCCTATCTCGTCCTTAGCTTTGACTTCTGCGCGCTGTTCATAGTCGCCAGCCGTCATTTTTTGGGTTACAGACGTGAGTTTGCCGAGGGGTGTTGTGATTTGTTCCCAGCTAAACCACGCAATGCCCGCCAGGATTATGAAACCCGCGATAGAGAATATGTATCTCATAATTCGCGCCAGATCGTCTCGAAAGGTGGAAAGGTCACGGTAGTTGGCCAAAATCGCGATGACAGCATCTGTATCGCCACCCACCGTGAGTGGGGCGTGGGCCAAAGCATATGGCATATCTTCGTCGATAAGCACAAGCTGTTCCGCGATGACGGTCTGCCCCTTTAACGCCTGCCCGACAGTGAATGGCTCAAGCAGGTGAGCGGCAAAATCCCCCGACTCTTCCTGTTCTGGGAAATCTTGGGCCATAATCTGTCCCCCATGGATGAGTGTAAGGTAGATGTTGTCTGTACGTGAGAGGTTGATCTCTTTTAGGAACGCGTTATTCACCAAACGATTGGCGAGCAACCCGCCGACGAGCCGGGCCGACCGGTTATACAGCGGAACAACTGCCGCTATTCTGAATTCCGGTTGCCCCTCTTCCTCAATGATGGCTCCGGTGGTCTGGCTGCCGATTAAGGCCAGACGCAGCAAGGCGTCCTCCTGCGTGTTAATCGTCTGTCTGGCCCCCGTTCCTACAAGCAGCATTCCATTCTCATCTACTACGGTGACTTCATCGATGTTTAGTGTAGCGCCACCAGTCAAAATAGCTGTTCTGACGCCATCTGCATTTCTATCTGTGAGTGCTTCGACCAGGCCGGGCGTGCCTGCCAGGAGTTTCGTATTTGCCAATAGCGCGCGCTCAGCCTCATCAAAACGCTTCTGCACTACTTCGGCTTCCTGTGCGACGCTGCGTTGGCCGGATTCGAGGATCAACCTTCGCGTGGTGTTGCCTGCGACACGTACAATCACAGTCAACAGAACGGTTAGACCAAGAAGCGCTACGAGATTCAGCTTGATACCAAGTCGTAGATTTTTGAGAAAGCTCAACAAATTCATACTGTGCTCCTGTTTCCTGTGTCTGTACCGAGAATCTGGTGCAGGCGCAGGTGTTTGCGGGTGCCTATTTGGAGAGGATATAGAATCAAGGGCTGATCCTGCCCGCCGACTTTAGACCAATTCGTGATCTCACCAGCCTCGAACGCCGGTTTGATGCCGGCCAGGATAGCCGTTGTAGTGCCTGAACCAGAGGCCGTCAGTGTTATCGCCGGGATGGGTGTTGAGGGAGGCGGCGGTTCCACTGTTGGCGTCTTGCAAGCCGTCAAGAACGTTGTCGTGAGAAGAACGAGAGTTATAAGAATAGAAAAACGAATTTTTATAATGATCTCCTAATTCTGTAACGGCTTTATTGGCTTTGTGTCAAGCGTCCGATCAACCCGACCAATGTGTCGAGCGCTACCGGTTTCTCCAACAGAAAGTCGGCGCCGGTCTCTTTGACGATGTCACCGTACCAGGTCTCACCGGTGATCAAAACCACGAGGGTCCCGTCTGTGCCCAACTTGGCTTTCTTTTGGCGCACCATATCGGTACTTTTCCGAGAACCCATATAAATATCGCACAACAGCACATCGAATCGGTTTTGGTCGACGAGACCATCGGCTTCATCGAGGACACCGGTCTCGGTGACATGGTAGCCTGCACGGGCGAGTGCGTTGCTATAGAGACGGCGCAAATCGGTGTTATCCTCGATGACGAGGATACGCGGCGCGCCTGCGATATCGCTCATAATGCGACTGATAATCTCACGGATCTGTTTGACAGTGAAGGGCTTGTCCACAAAGGCGTCGAGGTGCAGGCCCGCCACCTGGTCGCGCAGGGCGTCGCTGCCGTAGGCCGTCATCATAATGATGCGGGTTCCCGCCGAATGCTCTCGCACCGCACGCGCCAGATCAAAGCCGCTCATGCCTGGCATGTTGTAGTCGGTGAGCATCAGGGTGTATTGGTGGTTTTCCAAATAGGTCAGTGCCTCTACACCGTTTTCGCAGGTATCTACTACATACGCCGGGTTGAGTTTTTCGATGCTGGCGGCCAGCGTCAAGAGGACTGCCGGATCGTCGTCTACAATCAATATGCGTTGAGTTGACATGACTTTCACCCTTTCTCCTGGGGAGGCGACAGCGACCACCGTTGGCGCATTTCCGATTTTTCGTGAAGGGCCAACGTTTCCAGCGCTACATCACGAATCTCCTTGAGCCGGATCGGTTTGTGTAACACCTTCTGGATCGCCCGCGCTGCGACAGGGTCCTGCACCAGATCGTGACCGTAGGCGGTAATCATAATGATGCCGGTGCCAGGGTAGATTTGGTTGATGTGGGAAGCCAAAGCCACGCCGTTCAGATCCGGCATCTTGTAGTCGGTAATCAGCAAATCGAAAGGTTGTTCTTCGAAGAGCTTGAGCGCTTGTAGCCCGCTCAAGCTGACCACGATTTCGCAGCGAGGCAGTTTTCTCAAGCCCTCACGCAGTGTGAAAGCCACACATTCCTCATCATCGACGATCAGGATGCGGCGTGGACCTGTGCCTTTGACCGTGGCGGGTGGCTTTTCGAGGCTGGGGCAGGGCGGCAGTTTGATCGTGAAGCGGCTTCCCTGGCCTGGTTCACTCTCGACGACGATTGCGCCTTTGTGCGCGGCCACGATGCTGTGCGCCAGCGTCAGCCCTAATCCCAGACCTCCGTACGAGCGGGACGGGGAATCATCGAGTTGTGCAAACGGTGTAGACAGGCGGGCTATATCTTCCTGCGTAATGCCGATGCCGGTATCGACCACCGATAGATTTATCCCCTGTGGATCGGCCCACAACTGCGCAATAACGCGCCCCCCACGCGGCGTGAATTTGATGGCGTTTTCGATAACACACTCGAACGCCAACTGCAATTGTTCCCCATCGCCGATGATGCGGGGTAGATCCGTTGATAGGTGCAGTTCAAGGGTAAGGCCAGCCGCCTCCGCGCGTCTGCGCTGCGCTTCGACTGTCTGGGTGACCAGACCCGGCAGCGTGAGTGGCTGTTGGAGGTATTTGTTCGCCTGCACGGCGAGCAGCGTGTCGATTCGAGTGACTGTCTTTCTGAGTTCCTCAGCGCGGTTGGCAATGATGCTGACCGCCTGTCGTTGTTCGGACGAAAGCGCACCAAGCTCGCCGTTATGTAGTAGATCGGCATAGCCCATCAATACTGCCAACGGTGTTCGCAACTCATGTGACACGTTGCGAATGAAGGTATTATGTATTTCGTCCAGCCTGAGCGTTTCCTCTAGTTCCTTTTCTGCGCGCAGCTTGATCCCAGTTTGTCCAGATCGGGTCATTATCGTCTCCCAATATGTCGCAGTCGTTATGGCATCACGTTAATCAGGACTAACCATCGCCTTCTTGCCCGTCAGGCAAAAAAACTGGCGCAGATAACTCTTCTAGCAACTTTGACAAGGTTAGCTGAGGATACAATATCACAAATCGGTAGCGGTAACGTTAGCGTTCTGTGGTAGGAGTGTTGCAGAAGTGTTAGTGAAAGCGGCGGTGTCAGGTGTTGCTGACCGTGTATCCTACGCCTCGTACAGTCTGAATAACGTCGGTATGCCCGGTGGATTCTTTGACTTTTTGGCGGATGCGATAGATGTGATAGCGGATGATGTCCCGTGCCTCCCACACCTCGGCGGCATACCCTTGCGCTTCACGAAGCAACTCCTGGGGAGAAATCACCCGCGGGGCTTCGCTAATTAGATAAGCCAGCACATCGAACTCGGTTGGACTGAGTTCCAGTAGCCTGGCATTCATAGTAATGACGTGACGTGTCAAATCCACAATCAAGCTGCCGTATTGGAGAAAACGCTTTTCCGCGGCAGCTTGCTGGTCAAAGGTTGTAGTAGCTTGCGTTGGGGGGCGCGGCAAGGGCTGGGACGGCGATGCGCCAACCCCTTGAATTGTGGCACGCACGCCGTCCAATGTGTTACTCAAGTGTTGCTCCAATTCCCACAACAACGCGCGTTGCCTCTTTTTCTGCCGCCGGTTGAGCAACCCCACGCGGATGCTTTCGCGCAGTTCGATGGTTTTGCACGGCTTGAACAGATAATCGTGCGCGCCCTGCCGCAGCGCCTCGACCGCGGATTCGAGCGAGCCGTGTCCCGTGAGCATGATGACGACTGTATCGGGCGATTGCGTGTGTAACACTCTGAGCACATCGGTTCCGCTGATTCCCCTCATCTTCAAGTCAATCAACGCCAGATCGAATTCTTCCCTTTCAATATGCCTGAGTGCCAATTCGCCGCTTTCGACTGCAACGACGGTGTAGCCGTCACGTTCTAGCAGTTCCCGCAGGAAGAAACGGATGCTTTCTTCGTCATCTACGACCAGAATTTTGGCATGTGTTTCGGTTTCCATAACTCCCCTATGTTTTGCTGGAATCCTGGCGATGGTTTTACATCGACTGCGCAGTGAGTGCACACGTGTCACCGCTCATATCCACATCCTTCGCAAAGATTAGGTAGATATTTACCTGCTTATCTATATTACTGCATTTTATGTGATTGGGAAAGTCGTGTATGTTACAATTGCATGACGATAAATGAAGGGCGACGCTCAGATACTGCGACTAGAATCATGTTACCGGCAAGACAATGGTGAAGGTGGTGCCCTTGCCCACTTCGCTTTGCACGAGGATTTGCCCGTCGTGCTCTTGGATAATGCCGTAACTGATAGAAAGCCCCAATCCTGATCCGTGAGCTTTCGTGGTGAAAAACGGCTCGAACAACCGCGCCATAATTTCTTGTGGCATACCGGTCCCCGTGTCCGTGAATTCGATACTGACGTTTTCGCTGTCGAGAGTGGTGCGAATGCTAAGCGTACCGCCGTTGGGCATGGCGTCGATCGCGTTGATCACCAGGTTCAAGAAGACCTGCTTCAAGTAATCGGCATTGACGACAATTAACGGAACGGCGGGGTCCCAGGTACAATCGACGTTGACATAACTATGCTGCAATTCTTTCCCGCTCAACTCCAATACATTTTCCAGTGTCTGGTGGATATCGGTTGGCGCGTGTTCGCGGCCTGAGGGGCGGTAAAAGTCACGCACGCGGCGCACAATCGTGGCGATGCGCTCGATTTCATCTTCGGCGATGTCCAGATAGCGCTTCATCTTCTCCGGTCGCATTGGTCCTTCCAATTCTTCTTTTGCCAGAGTCAGACACCCCTGAATCGATTGCAAAGGATTGTTGATTTCGTGGGAAATGGATGCGATCAAGCGCCCTAACGCCCCCATTTTCTCGCTGTGAACTAACTTGACCTGTGTGGCCTGTAACACCTGAAGCTGATTGACGAGCTCCTGATACAAACGTGCGTTGTCGATGGCGATTGCAGCGGAGCTGGCCAGGGCTTCCAGTAGCTCGCGGTCGTGGGCGTTAAAGGTACCGTCGACTTTGTTGATGACCTCGATCACGCCGATGGCGCGGTCTTTGGCCACAAGCGGCACGACCAACAGGGAGCGGGTCGTTATGTCGGTGATGAGATCGATCTTGCGGTAGAAGCGCGGGTCCTGTTGGGCGTTTTCCACGATGGCGGAGGTCTTATGTTGTATCACCCAACCCACAACACCGGCGTTAAGGGAGATGTGCTGTCCGAACAAGATGGCGGAAGTGCTATTGCTTGCCACCGCCGCGAAGACCAGATCATCACTTGTGTCATCGTAGAGCAGCACCGATGCATCTTCGGCGTCGAGCAGTGTGTTGATTTGTACCAGTGTCTGCTGCAACACAGTGTTGAGGTCCAGATTGGCCGCCAGCGCATGGGTGGCATTGATGAGCGCGCTCAATTCGCGTGTATTACGTTGTGTTTGGGCATACAGGCGTGCGTTCTGTAGGGCCACAGCCGTCTGATTTGCCAGAGCGTGAAGCAAATATTGATCGGTCGCAGTGAAATGATTCTGTTCGCGGCTCTCGACGTTAAAGACACCGATAACATCGGTGTGAATCTTCATTGGTACGCATAACTCGGAGCGAGTAGAAATCGTCGCCTCATCGTGGGGCAGATAACGGAGATCGCATGTTACATCGGGAATATTGAGAGCAATGCCACCTTGCGCCACCGCGACACAGATGCTGCGCGGACTGTCTAGCGGCAGCAGGCGCTCTACAGTTTTGATGGTGCCCTGGTCGAGAAAATAATGAAATCGCAGCGCGTTGGCAGCGCTATCGATCAGGCTAAAACTGGCAAAATCAAAATTGATCACTTCCGCCGCGACTTCCAGGGCGTAGCGGATGATCGTCGTTTCGTCGTGCAACAGCGCTTGATTCCACCCTAACTTATAGACTGCCTCGATATGCTTTCCCTGGCGTTTGCGTTCTAGCATATCGAGCATGGTGCTTTCGAGAAACGGGGGCATCTCACTTGCACTCGATGTCGCTTGAAGGGCATCATCCATGGCGCTGGCGAGAATTTTTGTTTTCATATATGGTCCGCCTTCCATTCAAAAATCTCGTTCACCGATTATTGCGCGAATTGTACCAGAATCCGCTTTAAAAGATAGCTGGAGCATATTCAGCTTACGCGCATGCGCTTTGACTTTTTCGTAGATTTGAATATAATGGCTTGACTTATGTCACGGCTGGCCTGCTATATTGCGAAAGCGCTGAGCAAGAAGTCTTAGTCGCTGATTTTTTGTTGCCTGAAACCAGGGGTTAGGGGAGAGTAGAGAATGAATCGTGACGAACGTATAACGGAAGCACGCACCTTTAAAGTCCTACGTATCAGTCTGGCTTCACCAGATGACATTATGTCATGGTCTTACGGTGAAGTCACCAAACCGGAAACCATCAACTACCGCCGGTTGCGCCCGGAAAAAGACGGGCTATTCTGTGAAGCCATTTTTGGCCCCACGCGTGATTATCAATGTTATTGTGGTAAATACAAGGGCATTCGTTACCGGGGCATCATCTGCGATAAGTGCGGCGTCGAAGTGACGCGCAACTCGGTGCGCCGCGAGCGTTTAGGTCATATCTCGCTGGCTGCGCCGGTCGCCCATATCTGGTACACTCGCCGTATCCCCAGCCACATGAGCATCTTGCTCGATATCAGCAAACGCAACCTTGACCGGGTGCTTTACTTTGCGCAGTACGTTGTTACCTTTGTGGACGAGGAAGCTCGCCAGCGCGCGCTGAAACGCATTGACGAAGAAGAGCGCATGCGCATGTCCACGATGGATGACGCTGCTACTTCCCGCATCGACGAACTTGAGGGGCGTCTGGTGCAAGAGAAGAAACAGTTCGTGGCTGGTCAGGAAGAGATTCGTGCCGAATTCGAAGAAGAACTCAACACCCGCACCGAGAAGATCCTTGGCGAGGCCAAGCGGCTGCGTGACCGCCTCGATGGGATGATGGGGCGCCAGGCGCACGAATCGATTGTCTTTGCTGCCACCGACACCGTCATTGTGGATGCCGATGAGCTGGTGAGCCGCGAGCACTACGCGATGCTCAACGCCGTCGCGCAGGATGCGCTGGACGCGTTAGAGCAGGAGATTCACCAGCGAGAGACCGAGGCCCTCAGGCCCGCCTCTGCGGAGCCGGTTGCCGGACCGCTCGACCTGCAGGGTGACATCCAACACGTCCGCGATGAATTGCAGGAAAAGACGAGTATCATCCGCAACCACTACGACGAACTGCGCGAAGAACTGCTTAGCCTGGCCGAAAGCCAGTTCTTCAATGAACAGCGTTATCGCGAACTGCGCCAGCGGTGGGGACAGGTGTTCCGCGCTGGCATGGGTGCTGAAGCGATCTACGAACTACTCCAGGGACTCGAACTGGACACCATGGCCGAGGAACTGTGGCACGAAGTGCGCTACGGGCGCTCGGCACAGCGGCGCAAGAAAGCCACCCGCCAGTTGCGGGTCGTTGAGGCGCTGCGCAAGAGCAAGAACAAAGCAGAATGGATGATCCTGACCGTGCTGCCTGTGCTCCCACCGGAACTGCGCCCAATGGTGCAGTTGGATGGCGGACGTTTTGCCACATCGGACCTCAATGATCTCTATCGCCGGGTGATTAATCGCAACAACCGCCTCAAGCGCCTCCTGGAACTGGGCGCGCCCGAGGTCATCATCAACAACGAAAAGCGCATGTTGCAGGAGGCCGTCGACAGTCTGATCGACAACAGCCAGCGTGGCAAGGCCATGAGCCGCCGCGGGCGGCGCCAGCTCAAATCCCTGAGCGATATGCTCAAGGGGAAGAAAGGCCGCTTCCGCCGCAACCTGCTTGGTAAGCGCGTGGACTACTCCGGGCGCTCCGTCATTGTCGTTGGCCCGCACCTGCAGATTCACCAGTGCGGCCTCCCCAAGACGATGGCCTTGGAACTCTATCGTCCCTTCATTATTCAGCGGCTCGTGGAATACAACTACGCCACGAACGTCAAAGCGGCCAAGCGTCTTATCGAGCGCCAGCGGCCTGAAGTCTGGGAAGTCCTCGAGGAAGTCATCCAGGACCGTCCCGTGATGCTCAACCGCGCGCCGACGTTGCACCGCCTTGGCATCCAGGCCTTCGAACCGCTCCTGGTCGAGGGCAAGGCCATCCACTTGCACCCGCTGGTCTGTTCCGCCTTCAACGCCGACTTCGACGGTGACCAGATGGCCGTGCACGTCCCCCTTTCGCGCAAGGCGGTCGAGGAAGCCCGCAGGTTGATGTTGGCGTCGCGCAACCTCCTCAAGCCCGCCGACGGCCAGCCGATCATCGGCCCGTCCAAAGACATGTGCATAGGCATTTACTATATGACGATGGACACGTCGGTGCAAAATGGCGAGCCGAAGGCTTTTGCCGATCTCGATGAAGTGGAAATGGCTTACGCCTTAGGAACTGTACACATCCACGACTGTATCAAGATCGCTCAGGTTTACGAAGGTCGCCCGGCGCCGGCCCAGCCGATCGAGACGACGGTGGGACGGGCGCTCTTCAACCGCATTGTGCCGGATCCGTTGCGCTTCATCAACAGACCGTTGGATAAGGGGGATCTTCAGGACCTGATTGCGCTGTGTTACCGGCGCATCGACGCTGAAGCCGCCGTCGATTTCGCCGACGCCATCAAGACCATGGGTTTCCGCTATGCCACCGTCTCTGGTGTCACGATTTCAGTATACGATCTGACCGTCCCCAATGAAAAGCAGGAGATCTTAGGCGAAGCTACCCGTGAGGTGGGCGAGATCGAGCGCCAGTACCGTCGTGGCCTGCTCACCGAAGAAGAGCAGTACAACCGCACGATCGAAATCTGGTCGCAGGCACGTGATTCGATTTCCAAGGCTGTAAACAACCACTTGGACCCTGACGGCCCCATCGCCGTGATGGCTCGCTCCGGCGCGTCTAAAGGTGGTTTCGGGCCGATCGCGCAACTCTCCGGGATGCGTGGCCTGATGGCCGATCCGTCGGGGCGCATCATCCCGCTGCCCATCCGCTCCAATCTGCGTGAAGGGTTGACTGCGTTGGAGTACTTCATCTCTACGCACGGTTCGCGCAAGGGTTTGGCCGATACCGCGCTGCGCACGGCGGACGCCGGTTATCTGACTCGCCGCCTGGTCGACACCGCGCAGGACATTATCATCAACGCCATCGACTGCGGGACGCGCACCGGTATCTGGATTCGCCGCAGTGAGAATATTGGCGGACAGCCGATCACTGCACGCTTGCTGGGACGCACTGCCGCTGCGCCGGTCCTGAACCCTCGTACCGGCGAAGTAATCGTCGACAAGGGCGAAGAAATCGACGAGGATCGGGCTGACCTGATCAACCGCTTGGAAGTTGAAGACATCTACGTGCGCTCGCCGATGACGTGCGAATTGGAGCATGGCATCTGCGCGATGTGTTACGGGCGCGATCTGGGCCGTGGTGGCCTGGCGAAGATCGGCACCGCTGTGGGCATCATCGCGGCGCAGTCCATCGGCGAACCCGGCACGCAGCTGACCCTGCGCACGTTCCACACCGGTGGTACGGCCTCATCCAGCGGTGACATCACCAGCGGTCTGCCGCGCGTCGAGGAATTGCTCGAAGCGCGCCGCGCGCCGCGCGGTGAGGCCGAGATCGCCGACCTGGACGGCGTCGTCCACGTCATCCGTGAGGGAGACGTGGTCATGGTCTCCATCGTTGATAGCCAGATCAAACGGGCCAGCTACGACATTCCCGAAGGATGGGAAATCCTGGTAGAGGATGCCGACACAGTCAAACAGAATGACCTGCTGGCGCGCAGCAATGCTGAGGACGCCAAGGAATTGCGCGCCAAGGCGGGCGGGCGCATCTCCCGCGATGGCCGCGATCTCCTTCTCGTCTACGAAATCCGGGACGAGCACGAGTACACGGTGCCGCCTTCGGCGCGACTGCTTGTCGCCGAGGGACAGAAGATCACCTCCGGCACGCAGTTGTTCGAGGGTGTGCCCAATCCGCACCGCATTCTGCAAGTCCAGGGCCGCGACGCGGTCCAGGTGCACTTGCTCAGTGAGGTGCAGCAAGTCTATCGCTCCCAGGGTGTGAATATCAGCGACAAGCACTTCGAGATCATCATCCGCAAGATGCTCAGCCGGGTGCTGGTCACCGAGTCCGGGGACACCGAGTACCTGCCCGGCGATCTGGTCGATCGGGTGCAGTTCGAACGCATGAACCGTCAGTTGGCGGCCGAAGGAAAAGCGCCCGCGCGCGCGCGTCAGGTGCTCTTGGGCCTTACCAAAGCGGCCCTGGCAACCGATTCGTTCCTGTCGGCAGCGTCGTTCCAGCACACCATCAAAGTGCTTTCCAACGCTGCTGTGCGCTCCGATGAGGATATGCTCTATGGCCTGAAGGAAAACGTCATCATCGGCAAGCTGATCCCCGCCGGCACCGGTTATCGCGGCGATATTGATGGGTCTGATGGTCCCATCGAGGAGTACGAAGGAGTGGCGGTGGAGAAGGAGCTGCCAAAGGGCACTCTGCTCAGCGACGAGGATGTGGAGCCGGAATCCTTCCTGCTTTCGGATTTGCAGCAGCCGTTTCGCATCTAGGCTATGCACACTATCTCAGAAAGGGCGACTGACTAAGTCGCCCTTTTTTTCTGCAACTCATTTCGTGCTTGTGCGTATTAAGAGTCAGGAATCGCAAATATGGAAGAATGGTTGTTATCAGCCCAACGTGGGGACGAAACGGCGGTTAACCGTCTGGTGGCGACGTATCAGCAGCCGGTCTTTAACCTTTGTTATCGGATGTTAGGCGAGTACACGGAAGCCGAGGATGCCGCGCAAGAGACATTGCTCAAGGCCGTGATGAATTTGCACGCCTATGATGTGGAGCGACCCTTCAAGCCGTGGGTGCTGCGTATCGCCTCGAACGAGTGTATCGACCGTATCCGGCGGCGCAAGCCCGTCGTCTCCTTGGATGGAATGGGTGATGACGGTGCGTGGGAGTGGCAGGCCGGGCACAGCCCCAATCCTGAGTCGGAGCTGTTGCATCACGAGCAGCAGGTCCAGATTCAGGGGATGTTGGAGAGTTTGCCACCGCTGGATCGTACGGTAATTACACTGTTTTATTGGGAAGGCCTGGCGTACACCGAAATCGGTGAGGTAACTGGACTGAGTATTTCCGCGATTAAATCCCGGCTTTTCCGTGCCCGCCGGGTCATGGCACAACTTATTGTTGGTTCAAACACATTGGAGGAGGAAAAATATGTTGCGTGATCCGATCACTGACATGCATAGCGATGCGTGGTGGATGCGCGCGTGTGAAGGGGCGCTTTCGCCACAAGAGGAGGCACACTGGCAAGCGCATCTTGCGCAGTGTGAGGCGTGCCGGCAGGAGTGGGCGGCGATGGCGCAAGTGGATGTGCTCTTGCGCACAGCTGCGTCCCCGCCTATGCTCGCGGTCGATTTTACCGCGCGCACCGTCGAGCGCATCACACATAAGCAGAAACTGCGTCATATGTTGCGGTTTGCGGTGGGGACGGTGGTCCTGGGGCTGGTGGCTTGGATTGGCTGGGCATACTTCGGCGCGACGTTGGCCGGTGTGGTGCACGCGCTTGACGTCCTGATTTCGGGCCGCCAGATCCTCTTTGATGCGCTGATGCGAACCCTGGTGGGGTTGGCGGTGACGGTGAAGGCGCTGCTGCCTTTGTTGCTTGGGGTGGCCGGGGCTGCCCTTCTGTTTCTGACGCCCAACAGCATTCTCGCCAGTGTTATGGTGGTGTGGTACACACATCGCAAGCGTGCTGCCGGCAGCGCCGCGTAGATTAAGCGGTTTCCGCCACGCTCTCCATCGCGCGTCGACCGCGCTATAGTTAGGTGTATCCATCCTGGCGGCTCCGGGCTGCGGGATGTTGATATAAGAAAAAGAATAAAGAAAAAAAGGAGATAGATGATGATGAAACGTTTGATGCTTACCTTGATTTTGGGTGTGTGTCTTGCCGCCACCGTGCTTCAGCCTGTGCCGGCTTTAGCCGCGCCAGGCCCGCAGGGCGACGGCAACGTAATCTTTGGTCCCTACACCCTGGCTTCCGGGAATACCGCCACTGGTGACATGACGGTGTTTGGCGGGCCGGCAACGCTCGAGCCCGATTCCAACTTCAACGGGGACCTGGCCATTTTCGGGACGGTGGATATTCAGGAGTCGGCCAATCTCAACGGCACTCTCGTTGTTTTTGGGGATGCTGATATCGCCGGTAATATCGATGGAGATGTGTTTGTGGCTGGCGCGTTAGTGCTGCGTGAGACGGCCTATATCAGCGGCGATGTTTCTGCAACGGGCGCGATCGATCAGCGTGATGGCGCTGTCGTTGATGGCGAGGTCGAGCCGATGACTCAGCGAGACTTCGATTTCAACCGTGATTTCCCCATTGAAGTTCCCCGGCCTTTTACCAACCCAAGCACTCCGGCTTACACGCGCCCTATGTGGGTTCGTGGATTATGGGCGACGGTGAAGGCTATTGTGGGGGTGGTGGTTTTAAGTATGCTGGCATTGGTCATCGTGAGCATCTGGCCGCAACAGACTGAGCGGGTGAGCCGGGCCATTGAAGAGGCCGCCTTGACCTCGTTCGGGATGGGACTGTTGGTTTACCTCGTCGCAGCCGTTGGGTTGACGCTTCTGGCAATCACCATCTGCCTTAGCCCGTTCGCGCTGCTTGGCTGGCTGATCGTCGGCGCGGGATTGCTGTTGGGGTGGGTAGCCCTGGGGGCGATTCTGGGCAAGCGCGTTCTCACGAGTATCTTCAACCGGCCACAGCCACAGCCGGTAGCCGCAGCGGTGATCGGTACTGGGTTGTTGTCGCTGGTCCTGGCGATGACGCGTGTCTTCTGGCCGATCCACGGCATCTTGATGTTCGTTTTGGTGCCGTTGGCGACCGGAGCGGTCTTGCTGACGCGCTTTGGCACGATGCCTTACGCGACGCAGGGCAATATTTCCGGCCAACCGCGCACACCGAAACCGCGTCCGCAGGGGCCTATTGTGCCCGGAGCACTGCCACCTTCGATGCCGTCGGTAGCGCCTCAGACATCCGCTGCGGATGACCACGACGTGGTCATTCCAGCCGCTCCGGCAGGCGTGAGTCCTTTCGATGAGGCAGAACGCTCCAGTGAGGAAGCCTAGTCATGCTATAGTCGCGGTTTCTATGCCGCGCGTATGACAAGTTCACAGGCGACCGAGAGACGATCTCGGTCGCTTTGTTTTTGGGCCTGTTGCCTATGCCATAGGCAGGATTATAATGGAATAGATCAAAGGTTTACTCACTTTCGTCAGGGGTGGCCGAACTGAGCAGCGAGGTGGTCCATGGATGATCGTTATCAGCGTCAGGTTGTGATGCCGGAGATCGGCGTGGCGGGACAAGAGCGCCTGCGCCAATCGCGCGTGCTTGTCGTCGGGGCGGGGGGGTTAGGATCGCCCGTGTTGCTCTATCTGGCCGGCGCGGGTGTGGGAACCCTGGGCATCGCCGACAACGATCAGGTATCGGCTTCCAATCTCAATCGCCAGATTCTCTACGTCACTCACGATATCGGGCGCAGTAAGGCGCTCACGGCTGTACAGCGAGTGCGCGCGCTGAACCCGGATGTTAAGGCCGTTCCTCATGAAGTTTTCGTCTTGCGCGAGAACGGCCTGGCGCTGGTGCAGCAGTACGACCTTGTCGTGGATGCGAGCGACAATCTCGAAACGAAGGCCTTGATGAACGAACTGTGTGTGCACGCCGGTGTGCCCCTGGTGTGGGGCGCGGTGTCGCGTTTCGAGGGACAGATGGGGGCTTACATGCCCGGTCATGCCTGCCGCAGTTGCGTGTTTCCCCAGATGCCACAACCGGGGACGTATCCCACCCCCACCGAATTGGGCGTCTTGGGCGCGTCCGCAGGGGTCATCGGCACACTACAAGCTGTAGAAGCCGTCAAAATCCTCTTGAACCTCGACAAGCCACTCGTGGACAAAATCCTGCTTTGGGAGGGCCTGTGGAGTTCGTTCGACGTGGTGGCGGTCGAACGCAACCCGCAGTGTCCGGTGTGTGGGACAGCATAACGTAACGTCCTTCTGGCTTAAGCTTACTGTGGTCATAACCTCCTGATTCGTACCCGGACCCGCAACACAATCCAGGGGGTCGGCTTTGCTGTCGCCCTTATGGAACAACAGATCAAAGGTGATTTCAAAAAAGGAGAGTCTCATGAGAAACAAAAACCGGTTGTTACGCTTATGTTTGATCATTTGTCTGGTTCTGGGATGGACGGTCTACCTTCCCACGGCTGTGCCCCAAATCGCGCTCGCAGAAAACCCCCTGCCGCCCGCTGAAGGAGCCAAGCACGCTGCACCCGTAGTTTTACCTGCGCCTCCAATGCCGTCATCGGAGGAGGTGGAATTGCGCACAGCGCTGGAAGCGCTGGAACTAGCGCACCAACAAGGGCCGGAGGCGGTGTTGGCCCTGGGCCAAACGCTGCACGGCAAGGCGCTCGACCTGGCGATGGCCGACATTGTCGAGGCGCAGCGGCAGCTGGCGCAAAAGGCGACGCCGTATCCGGAGGCTGCGCCGATCAGTGAAGCCGAGGAATTGGCGCTGTTGCAAGCCCAAGCCGCATCGGACGCGGACGACCGCGCCCGGGCGCTGGCGCATCTCGCCGAACCGTTTGCGCCGCAAGTGCCGGACGTCGCTCCCGACGCGCCAATGGCGCGCAATGCGCCCAACGCTCCAAGCGCCGACCTGACCGTCGGCAGCGCCCCCTGCACCTACGCCACCATCGGCGATGCCATGACGGCTGCTAACGACGGCGACCGGCTGCTGCTGGAAGGTGGGAGAGTTTTTACCGGCAGCCTGAATGTTGACAAAAGCTTGACCTTTCAGGGCGGCTACGACGGTTGCGGCAGTGGATCCTCCAATCTCACGACGATTGACGCTGTTGGTGGCGGGCGGGCGCTATACATTTACGATAATCTCACCGTCACGCTGCAAAATTTGAATGTTACCAACGCCAACACGGGCGCATACGGGGCCGGAATCTTTGTGTACACGAACACCCTCCTGATAGGGACGAATCTCAATATCTACAGCAACACGACCAGCTCCTGGGGTGGCGGTGTGTTTCTGGCGGGCGCTCGCGCCACGTTCAGCGATACCGAAATATTCAGCAATACCGCAGCCGTCGGCGCCGGTGTGTACGGAGCAGTGCGCGGCAGCTACGCCCCCGAGTTGAACCTGGCCTCCTATGCCGATGTGCGCAACAACCGGGCATTGACCGGCAGCGGATTCGGCGGCGGGGTTTACATGGATCGGGGCGAGGTCTTCGTAACCGACAACTCTGACATCTACCGCAACGCTGCCACTGAAGGCGGCGGCGCTTATTTGATCTCCAGCACGCTGACGATTAGGGGCGAGTACTCTGAAATCGCGGACAACACGGCCACCGGCGACGGCGGCGGCATACACGCCCTGGGCAGCACGATTAACCTGGACCGAGACGCCGAAGTGTTCCGCAATGCCGCCGGAACAGACGGGAGCGGCAACGGCGGCGGCGTCTATCTGGACAACAGCGATCTGTGGAGCGACAAGGGCCTGATCTATTACAACACCGCCGACGACCATGGCGGCGGCGTCTACGCCACCCAAGGCTCACTGCTGGATATGGACCTGAGCAGCAGTTATCCCTGCGCCGGCCCGCGCTGCAGCCAACTGAGCTACAACGCGGCTGGTAGTTACGGCGGCGGGGTGTGGACCGCTGACAGCGAGGTTGACTTGGTGCAGATATTCATCGAGGGCAATAGCAGTGCCTTGGGCGGCGGCATCTATGCCTGGCGCGATCCGTCGGTGTCACTGCGCGCCCTGTATCTCTACAATTGCCTCCTTGCTCGTAACAACGGCGGCGCGGCCGATGGCATCCGGCTGTTTGCAAATACAGGTCAGACGACGCGCATGGCCGGCAGCCACAACACCCTGGCCTACAATCCCTCAGCCGGCGACGGCGTCGCCATTGCCATGAACAACGCCGGCACACTTGGCCTGTCCCTGGACAACTCGATCATCTGGGGGCACACTACCAGCATCAATAGTGCCGCCGCCCAAACTGTCACCTACTCCGACATTCAGGGCGGCTACGGCGGCACAGGCAATCTAAACGTAGACCCACTGTTCGTTGACCCGGCGGGCGCCGACTTTCACTTGCAGATCACCAGTCCCGTCATTGACCGGTGTGCGAGCGGACAGTCGCGCGACTTTGACAACGAAGTCCGCCCGATCACTTACGTCCGTCCGGCCACGCCCTACGACATGGGCGCCGACGAGGCGGCTCCGCATGTGGGCCTCAACGGCGCACCCTGCGCCTACTGGAGCATTCAGGATGCAGTGGACGCTGCCGCTTCCGGCGACACGATCCAGGCGGCGGCGGATACATTCACCGAGACGGTGATTATCAGCGGCAAGGCGCTCACCATTACCGGCGGCTACGACGTTGACTGCACAACCTTCATCACCGGCGTGACTACCGTTAATGGAGGCGGCGCCGGCAGCGTGTTCGAGATCAATAGCAGTGTAACGACCCTGCGCAATCTGGGCGTCACCGGCGGAACTGCCGGCAATGGCGGAGGCGTGTGTGTCCTGAGCCATTCGCAGGTAACGTTGGACAATACCGACGTTTTCAACAATCATGCCGGCAACGGCGGCGGCGCATACGTCAATACTAACACTGTTTTGACCCTCACCAACGATTCCTATATCCACCACAACACCGCCACGAGCAACGGCGGTGGCGCGCGCGTGTGGGGCAAGTTGGTGGCGGCCGACACCTATTCTGACATTGATTACAACTCGGCGCCCAACGGCGGTGGCATTTCGGCGCCAGGGGGAACAGTCATTCTCACTGGCGCCGATTTGTCCGGCAACCATGCCACCGCCGCGAATGGAAAAGGCGGCGGCATTCATGTATCCGGGCGCGGCGTCGTCACTATGACCACCAATGCCTGGATCTCTGGCGGCCACACCGCCTACGACGGCGCGGGAATCTATGCCGACAACGCCTCACTGTATCTGGACTATTTCACTGTTTCGGGGAACACGGCCACTAACAATGGCGGCGGCGTCTATCTGGCCGGAGGCAGCCGCATGGACGCCGAAATAGGTACCATCGGCTCTGCCGGCAGCGGCAACCGTGCAGTGAATGGCGCCGGACTGTACGTTGACCACAGCGCGGTGGACTTCCAGGGGAACCTCCGGGGCAACGTGGCTTCCGCCAACGGCGGCGGGTTGTACGCCGATGGGGGAACGCTCACCCTACGCGATGCCTCTGTGGGAGGCACAGGCCCTAATGCGGCCAACCGACTCAGTGTCTCTGGCAATGGCGCCGGGCTGTATCTGAGCGGCACGCACGCCTCGCTGGTGAACACCAGCGTCACGAGCAACACCTTCCCGGCAGCCGCCTGGGGATATGGCGGCGGACTGTCTCTGCATAACGGCAGCGTTGTAACCCTGACCGATAGCACCGTCTCCCAGCATTACGCGCCGGGCAACGGCAGTGGGCGCGGCGCAGGGCTGTATATCCAGGATAGCACGGTGACGCTGGATCACAGCCAGGTCGTCAGCAACACGGCCGATGGCGTCGGCGGCGGTGTGCGACTATGGAGCGTCAGCACGCTCAATATTCTCAATGGCTCCGAGCTGCGCAATAACCACGCCCTCGCAGGTGCGGGCGGTGCAATAGCCGCGACGGACACGCCCGATATCAACATCTCGAATTCGATGCTGTACAGCAACACTGCCAGCACCGACGGCGGCGCGATTTATCTGGACGCCGGCACGCTCGACTTTGGCGGATGGTGGAATGTGAGCAACAACACGGCCGGCAGATACGGCGGCGCGGTGGCCGTGAGCGGAATCGGCGACGCCGGGTTCTACGTGGATACCGCCGTAAGTTCTTTGTCCGGCAACTATGCCGGCTCAGATGGCGGCGCATTGCACGTGGACAACTTCTCCACGCTGGACCTGTTTGCCGACGATGGCTATGACCTAAACATTAGCGGCAACGGCGCCGACAGATACGGCGGCGTGGCTTTTAGCAGCGAAGGCGCGCTGTTCAATGTGTATGGCAGGGTCATAATCACGGGCAACACGGCTTACAACGGCGGCGCGTTTTACCTGTCCGATGGGTCAAGGTTGTGGTTGGACGACAGGAACAACGATAAGCCATTACTTCTGGCGAACCGGGCAGACGAGGAGGGCGGCGCCATCTATGCCAGAGGAGGTTCGAGCGTCGAATGCGCGGGCGTCCAATTTGGCGACGATCCGCTGGGCAACGTTGCCCTGGACGGATCGGGCGGCGCCATCTTCTTGAGCGGCAGCGACCTTGCATCCGACAACTGCATCTTCTACAATAATCAGGCCAGCGCTAATGGAGGAGCCATTGCGGCGTACACTTCGACGGTGGATATTCATGCGACCTATTCCACCCACACGCTCGCTCCCCAGGCGCTTTTGGCGACCGCGTGCAGCCCGCACTCTCAAGAATGCAGCCGTTTCTACGGCAACAGCGCCGGCAGCGGCAACGATGGCGGTGCAATCTATTCGGATGGCAGCGTGGTGGACGTGAAGCTCACGCAACTGTACCTCAATTCTGCCCGCTACGGCGGCGCGATTTACCAGACCGGCGCCGGCGCGTCGGCGTGGGTTACCAATACGCTGGTCTACAGCAACACCAGCAACAGCGGCGCCCTTCACCGGAATGGCGGTGTGTTCACCGTGACCAACAGTACGCTTGCCAACAACCTCGTCGGGGCGGGTTTCGCCGGCGCCATCGCGGCGGCCTCCAATACCATCGCCTGGGGCAATACTGCAGGCGGGTTCATGTACACGCCCGTCATCAGCGCCTGCAACATTGACCAGAGCGGCCACGCCGGCGTAGCCGTGGACCCGCTGTTCGTCGCCCCCGGCGCCGGCGAGAACTATCACCTGCTCGGCAGCAGCCCCGCCATTGACGCCTGCCCCACCGGTGAATGGGTGGATCTGGACAACATCGCCCGGCCCGTAGGCGTAGGCTACGACATAGGCGCGTATGAGTACGCGCACGGCATCGCGTTTGCGCCGGACAACACGGGCAGCAGCTTCTCCCCCGGCGTGATCTCGTACACGCACACACTCACCAACACCGGCAGCTCTGCCGACACGTACACTCTGTCGGCGCATTCCGGCAACGGGTGGGAGGTCACGCTCGACCCGGCCTCGCCGGTCGCGTTGAATGGCGGACAGCACCGGTCCATCGTCGTCACACTGACCGTCCCCGCCGGCGTGGTCAGCGGCACGCTCGACACCCTGGTCATCACCGCCACTTCGCAAGGAGACCCTACCCTCTTCGCCGTCGTGACCGACACAACCCGCGTCTCCCTGCGCACCTACACCCTCGACGTCAACACGGTCGGCGACGGCGCGGTGGCCGTTGACCCCGACCAGGCCATCTACCTCGACGGTACCGCCGTCACCCTCACCGCCACCCCGGCCCCCGGCTGGTACTTCAGCCAGTGGAGCGGCAACGCCAGTGGTGCCATGACCACAACCACCGTAGTGATGGACGCGCACAAAACCGTCACCGCCACCTTCACCCCCATCCCGCCGGCCTACTACACGCTGACGATGGGCATCGCGGGCAGCGGCGTCGTCACGCCAAGCGTCGGAACGCACACCTACCTCTCCGGCACGGTGGTCAACCTGCAGGCAAGCCCTGCGACCGGCTGGGATTTTGACGGCTGGACCGGTGACCTGGAGAGCGGCGACAATCCGGCAACGCTGACGATGGACGGCAACAAAGAGGTGACCGCAACCTTCAGCGCCGCCACTTTCGTCATCACGCCCACCGCCGGCGCAGGCGGCCAGATCATTCCCGCGACGCCGCAGACCGTGGCTTACGGCGGCGACATCGCCTTCACCATCGTTCCGGACACCGGCTACCACATCGCGGACGTAGGCGTGGACGGCGTCTCGCAGGGCGGGATCGGCAGCTACACCTTCAGCAACGTCACCGCCGATCACACCTTCACCGCGACCTTCGCCCTGAACGAGTACACGTTGACGGTGGACGTCGTGGGCGACGGCGCGGTGGCCGTTGACCCCGACCAGCCGACCTATCTGCACGGCGCCACCGTCACCCTCACCGCGACCCCAGGCGCGGGCTGGTACTTCGGCCAGTGGAGCGGCGACGCCAGCGGTGCCATGACCACCACCACCGTAGTGATGGACGCGCACAAAACCGTCACCGCCACCTTCAGCTCCACCCCGCCGGCCTACTACACGCTGACGATGGGCATCGTGGGCAGCGGCGTCGTCACGCCAAGCGTCGGAACGCACACCTACCTCTCCGGCACGGTGGTGCAACTGGAAGCGTCCCCCGACACGGATTGGGAGTTCACGGGATGGAGCGGCAGCCTATCCGGTCTCACGAATCCGGCATCACTGCTGATGGATGGCCATAAAGGGGTGACGGCGACCTTCGCCTATCAGGAGCCTCTCAACTACATCTACCTCCCGCTGGTGTTACGCAACTATTAATGGTGATGCACTGTTTTCCTGGAGCGGACAGTGATTCGCTGTTCGCTCTGGGGGTTGTTTGAAGCTGTGTTTTATACTCTCAATGTAGCACATTCGCACTTCACACAAGTTCAACAACTGACAAAAAGGAGCATGTTATGAAAAGCAAGCATCGATTGTTACGTCTGAATTTGATCTTCTGTCTAGTTTTGGGATGGGCTTTTTATGTTCCGACGGCTTCACCCCATATCGCACTTGCAGATAATCCCCCTCCACCGGGTGAGGCACTCGAATATTTCGCACCTGTTGCTCCACCCACGCCTCCTCCCCCGTCACAAGAAGAAATGGAGCTACACGCGGCGCTGGCCGCCCTGGAGCTGGCGCACCAACAAGGCCCGGAAGCGGTGTTGGCCCTGGGCCAAACGCTGCACGGCAAGGCGCTCGACCTGGCGATGGCCGACATTGTCGAGGCGCAGCGGCAGCTGGCGCAAAGGGCGACGCCGCATCCGGAGACTGCGCCAATCAGTGAAGCCGAGGAACTGGCGATGCTGCAAGCCCAAGCCGCATCGGACGCAGCCGGCCGCGCCCGGGCGCTGGCACATCTCGCCGAACCGTTTGCGCCGCAAGCGCCGGACGTCGCTCCCGACGCGCCAATGGCGCGCAATGCGCCCAACGCGCCAAGCGCCGACCTGACCGTCGGCAGCGCCCCCTGCACCTACGCCACCATCGGCGCTGCCATGCTGGCTGCCAACAACGGCGACCGGCTGCTATTGGAAGGTGGGAGAGTTTTTACCGGCAGCCTGACAGTCCACAAAAGCCTGACCTTTCAGGGCGGCTATTCCGGCTGCGGCAGTGGATCCTCCGATCTCACGACGATTGACGCCGGCGGCAGCGGGCGGGCGCTATACATTTACGATAATCTCACCGTCACCCTGCAAAATTTGAATGTTACCAACGCCGACACGACCGCATACGGGGCCGGGATCTTCGTGTATACGAACACCCAACTGATAGGGACGAATCTCAATATCTACAGCAACACGAGCACAGCCCTGGGCGGCGGCGTGTTCCTGTGGGGCGCTCGTGCCACGTTCAGCGAGACCGAAATATTCAGCAATACCGCAGCCGTCGGCGCCGGTGTGTACGGAGCAGTGCGCGGCAGCTACGCCCCCGAGTTGAACCTGGCCTCCTATGCCGATGTGCACAACAACCGGGCTTTGACCGGCAATGGTTTCGGCGGCGGGGTATACATGAACCAGGGGACCGTCATTGTGACCAACAGCTCCGACATCTACGCCAATAACGCCACTGAAGGCGGCGGCGCTTATTTGATCTCCAGCACGCTGACGATTGAGGGCGAGTACTCTGAAATCGCGGACAACACGGCCACCGGCGACGGCGGCGGCATACACGCCCTGGGCAGCACGATTAACCTGGACCGAGACGCCGAAGTGTTCCGCAATACCGCCGGAACGGATGGAACCGGCAATGGCGGCGGCGTCTATCTGGACAACAGCGATCTGTGGAGCGACAAGGGACTGATCTATTACAACACCGCCAACGGCAATGGCGGCGGCGTCTACGCCACCAACGGCTCACTGCTGGATATGGACCTGAGCAGCAGCTATCCCTGCGTCGGCCCGCGCTGCAGCCAACTGAGCTACAACACGGCCACCGGCAACGGCGGCGGGGTGTGGGCCGCCAACAGCGAGGTTGACTTGGTGCAGATATTCATCGAGGGCAATAGCAGTGCCTTGGGCGGCGGCATCTATGCCTGGGGCGATCCGTCGGGGTCAATGCGCGCCCTGTATCTCTACAATTGCCTCCTTGCTCGTAACAACGGCGGCGCGGCCGATGGCATCCGGCTGTATACAAGTGCAGGCCAGACGACGCGCATGGCCGGCAGCCACAACACCCTGGCCTACAATCCCTCAGCCGGCAATGGCGTCGCAATTGCCATGAACAACGCCGGCACACTTGGCCTATCACTGGTCAACTCGATCATCTGGGGGCATACCACCAGCATCAATACCGCGGGCCAAACTGTCACCTACTCCGACATTCAGGGCGGTTACGCCGGCACGGGCAACCTAGACATAGACCCACTGTTTGTTAACTCTGCGGCGTCCAATTTTCATCTGCTATATAACAGCCCGGTCATTGACCAGTGCGCTACGGGTGAGTCGCGCGACTTCGACAACGAACCCCGCCCGATCACCTACGTCCGGCCGGCCACGCCCTACGACATGGGCGCCGACGAAGCCGCGCCGCGCGTCGGGATCAACGGCGCAACTTGCGCTTACGGGAGTATCCAGGACGCGGTGGATGCCGCCAACCCCGGCGACGTTATCCAGGCGGCGGCGGATACTTTCATCGAGTCAGTGGATATTGCCAAGACCCTCACGTTGATCGGCGGTTATGACGTGGATTGCACGACCTACATCACCGGCACAACCATCGTGGACGGCAGCGGGAGTTCGGGCAGCGTGTTCGACATCACCGCCAACGTAGTGACACTGCGCAACTTGCAGATTACCGGTGGCAATGCCGTCGGCGGCGGGGTAGACGCTGACTCTGGCGCGCACGTCACCCTGGACAATACCCGCGTCAGTGGCAACACCGGCACGTATGGCGCCGGGCTGTACGTCGGCACTACCGCCGTCATGACCCTCACCAACGGCACGCGGATCGAGAACAACACCGCGACGGCAGCCGGCGGCGGCGCGCGGGTGTGGGGCAAGCTGGTGATTACCAGTTGGGTTGGCGGCATTACCGAGAACACCGCGCCCCACGGCGGCGGCGTATCCGTGCCGGAAGGCGTGCTGGAAATGCGTCCGGGTCACGTCGGGAACAACCAGGCCACCGCGGCAGACGGACGCGGCGGCGGCATCCACGTTCTCGATGGCGGCGTCATTACCGCGACCGAATCGTCCAACGTTTACCGCAACAGCGCCTACGATGGGGGCGGCATCTACGCCGACAATGCCCGTGTCACCCTTGGGGCCGTCATCCACAGCAACACGGCTGCCAACAACGGCGGCGGCATCTACCTGAACGATAGCGCTCTTGACGCAAACGGGACAATAGTCGGCGATGATGTGGCAGGGAGAAGCAATGTAGCTACCGCCGGCGCCGGCGGCGGCATCTACGCTCAAAATAGCGCGATCAAGTTCGAGGGCACGATCCACAACAATGCCGCCGCGACGCGCGGCGGGGGTATTGCCGCCCTGTCCGGCGTGATCACACTGACCAATGCCCATGTAGGCGGCGTTGCCGCCCACCAGGCCAACCGGGTCACGGATGAAGTGTTTGGGGCAGGACTGTACGTCAGCGATACGCACGCGCTGCTCTCTAATACCGTCGTTGCCAGCAATACCTTTTCCAGCGGCGCGGGATGGGGCGGCGGCATCGTGGCCTGGGACGGCAGTGTGGTGACGCTGACTGAAGGCAGCCGCGTCGAAAACCATTACGCACCCAATGTGGGCTGGTTTGGCGGAGGCGGCGCAGGCATTTTGCTCAACAACAGCACGGCAACGCTGAGCAACAGCCAGGTGCTTTCCAACACGGCGGATCTTGCGGGCGCAGGCGTTCAGATGGTTCAGACCAGCACACTCAACATTCTGGGTGGCTCGGTGATCGCCTACAACCGCGTCATTACCGGCAACGGCGGCGGCATCGCCGCAAGCAACGTACCGGACATCAACCTTTCCGATTCTACGCTGTACAGCAACACCGCCAGCACCCACGGCGGCGCGATCTATCTGGACGCGGGCACGCTGGATTTCACCGGCTGGTGGGATGTGCGCGACAATGTGGCTGGCGGCAACGGCGGCGCGGTGGCAGTGACCGGGACAGGCGACGTTGATTTTCGAGCGACCGGCGCCGGCAGCTCCATCCTCTATAACCAGGCCGGCGGCGATGGCGGCGCGCTGTACATACACAACGCTGACACTGTGCAACTCCATTCCACCAGCGGTTATCTGCTGAGTATCGGGGGCAACCAGGCCGGTGGGAACGGCGGCGCAGCTTTTGGCAATGGCGCCAATGACTTCGATGTATATGGGCAGGTGATCGTTACCGCCAATAGCGCGGGCGGGAATGGCGGCGCATTTTACCTGACCGGCGGATCGGGGATTTGGCTGGACGATTATGCGAACCTCGCGCCAGAGGTGCGGGAAAACTGGGCGCAAAACGGCGGCGCGATCTACGCCCAGGACAGCCCGAAAGTATGGTGCCACGGCGCGACATTCGGCTACGAGACCACCGGCAATCAGGCGACCGCCGGCGCGGGCGGCGCGCTCTACCTGAGCGGCAGCACCTTCAACGCCGAGAACTGCACTCTCCGCAACAACCAGGCCACCGGCAACGGTGGCGCAATTGCGGCTTATACCTCGACGCTGAACATCAAGGCGAACTATTCAGCCATCATCCTGGCGGCCGAACGCGCGGACGGCCATGCGCCATTGGCGCCGCAGGAGGCTGCCCCGTGCAATCCGCTTGTTAGGGAGTGCAGCAGCTTCTCCGGCAATATCGCTGATAGCTACGGCGGAGCGCTTTATATCAATAACGGCACGCTGCATATGGATCACACCTACGTACACCGCAACGTAGCCGAGCGCGGCGGCGCGATCCATCTGGAAGGGGGAAGCCCAACAGCATGGATCAGCAATACGCTCATCTATAGCAACACCGCCACCAGCGGAGTTGGCGCCGGTGTCCGTATGTGGAATGGGTCTATGACCGCAACCCACAGCACGTTTGCCCATAACACCGGCTCAGCGTTGGCGAAAGCAGACGGCACAGTGTATATTTTCAACAGCCTGGCCTGGGGTAACACAGCCGGCTTTGTCGGAACGTATGACGCCAGTTCGAACTGCAACATTGACCAGGAAGGCAATGTAGGCACGAATGTAGATCCCCAGTTCATCGCGCCCGGCGCGGGCGAGGACTATCACCTGAAAGGCAACAGTCCGGCCATCGACGCCTGTGCTACCGGTCTACCGCTCGATCTGGACAACAAAGCTCGGCCCATCGGTGACCTGTTTGATATGGGCGCGTATGAAGGTTCAGGTGAGATTTATATCTACCTCCCACTGGTGCTGCGCAACCATACCAACTGATTGAGGCTATACTGAATGAACAAACCTGCTACAGCATCTACAACTCCCGCCTCCTACCTGGAGGCGGGAGCGCGCACCCTCGTCAGTGTTGTCTTTGCCGTGGCGCTGATCGTCTTCGGCATCCACGCGCTCCAAGGCCTGCTCTACCCCTTCCCGCTGGACTACGGGGAAGCGCCGTTGGTGGATCAGGCGATACGCCTGGCTCAGGGCGGCGCGATCTACCGCGCCAATCTCGACACGCCGCCTTACACCATCACCAACTACCCACCGCTCTACGTCCTGGCGATGGCGCCCTTCGTGGCGATTTTCGGCCCCAACTTCTGGGCGGGACGCCTGATCTCGGTCGTCGGCGCGTTGGCGACGGCCTGGTTTCTGGGCGGGATCGTGGCCGCACAAGGGGGCCAGGCGCAGAGCCGCGACCGCTTCGCTGCCTGGCTCACGGCCCTGCTTTTCCTGGCGTTCCCTTACGTGGTGAGCTGGGCCAAGCTGGCGCGCATCGATCTGCTGGCGCTGGCCCTGAGTATTGCCGCGTTGTACGTCATCGCGTGCCGGCCTCAGAGCAACCGCGCGCTGGTGGGGACGGCGCTCCTGCTTACTGCCGCAATCTACACCCGGCAGTCCTATGGATTGGCGGCGCCGTTCGCGGCCTTTGTCTGGGTGTGGGCGCGGCGGGGATGGCGCGCTGCCTTCGCCCTGGCGGGGATGGTGGCAGCGGTCGGTCTGTTTCTCTTCGTCATCCTAAATCTGGCGACCGGCGGGGGCTTTTTCTTCAACATCGTTACGGCCAATGTCAACCCGTTCAACATCGATACCATCATACGTTACACGCGTGAATTATGGGGATTGGTCCCTATCCTGCTGTTCTTGTGTGTTGTGCTGATCTTCTTCATTCCGGCCCGCGCACGGCGCAAGCTCAGTGCGGCTGAAGGCTGGCCGATGGTGATCCCCTATCTGGCGGGAGCATTGCTTTCGGCAGGCACGATCGGCAAAATCGGTTCAAACGTCAACTATCTACTGGAACTCTGCGCCGCGCTGGCGCTCGTGGCCGGGACGGTGTTAACGTGGAGCCGCAAAGTCTGGCGCAGCGATGTCGAATCGCCCGGCCCGGTGTGGGTTCCACCGCTCGCCCGCAGCGTCGTCCTGATCCTGCTGGCAGTGCAAGTGCCTTTGTTGATGCGATTCACGCTGTTGAATCCCGTGCAGGATTTCAAGTACCGCTCATCCCCCCGACCAAGCCTGGACGAGTTACGCGTATTGGTCGCGGAAACCGCCGGGCCGGTGCTGGCCGATGAGTATATGGGGATGCTCACCCTGAATAACAAGCTGCTTTACATCCAGCCTTTCGAGGTGACGCAACTGGCGAACGCGGGTTTGTGGGATCAAACGCCGCTGCTGGACGCCATCCGCGCGGAAACCTTCCCGTTAATCCTGATCCACCATTATCGCTGGTATCCCGTCTACCAGGAGCGGTGGACGCCAGAGATGCTCACCGCGATCCAGGCGCACTACGTCGCCAGCGACTTCAAGGCCGACACGATTCTCTTTCGCCCACGCAGCACAACCGAGATTAGCCCACCCGTGAATGGCGCGTGTCCCGGAGCAGCCTGGCCGTTCCCCTCCTCCGGCGCGTTGGGCCTGCGCTGGTACAACAAGACGCTCTCGCTGATGGGCATCGGCTACGACAACACCGTGCCCGTCTACGCCGTCGCCGATGGTCGGCTGATGCGGCGCACGGACTGGCCTGATGCGGTCGCTATCCTGCATGATGACCCTCTCAACCCCGGACACTCCGTGTGGGCCTTTTATGGGGGGATGGCCTCGCAGGATGGCCAGGTGAGTTATGTGGGCACGGCCTTCCCACCCGGTGCTACCGAGATTTTCGTCAAGGCCGGACAGTTGCTTGGATACCAGGGGAGTTATCGCTCTGCCTGGATTCATCTGCATTTTGCGATACTTCCACTGCTGGCGGATGGGAGCTTCCCCGCTGCATTGGTCTGGCGCGATACGGCATCTGACCTGTCTTTGCAGGAGGTGCTGGTGCAGGTAGATTACCGCAATCCAACGGATTACCTGGGGATCGCCGGCAGTTACGTTGCCGGCGCTGCCGACTGGCTACCCCTGCACTGCGAATGACGCCTCGACTAAGGAGTATGCGGCTTTGACTACAACACATTTTTTCAATAAACCCTTCGTTTTGAAAGTGCTGGCGATTGCGTTGTGGATTGTGACCAGTGCATTGGCGTTGGTGACACTCAACGGAGCTGCCGATGTGGTGTTGACGGTTTACGCAGCCTTCTTCGCCGAAGGCGGACTGTACGGTGAGGCGTATGGGGGCGGAGTGGCGTTGCGTCAGGTCATTATCCTGTTTGGCTCGCTGCTCGTTGTTGCCGTCATCATCGGCGGCGCGGAGACCAGCCTGCGTCATTCCCTCACGCCCCGCTTGTGGCGGTTCTTTGCCCATGTTCTGGGTGTGGAAGCGGCTATTCTACTGCTGATGGTGATGTTCACATGAGCGCGTCGGTGCTGCCGCCCAAACTCTATATGCCGGTTAACCTTCTTGCCCTTTCGTGACCTTGCTTTATACTTACTTTGGATACGACAATCGCTCCGTGATGGTGTGTCTGAAATATGGGCAATAGATGTCGGTGGAAGGAAAACAATCGATGCTACGTTCTACACTTAAACGCAATCTGTTCCCTATAGCTTTGATTGCACTAGGTTGCATCATTTTCCTGGCGATCTTCCTTTATCTGTTCCGGGCGCATCTGGCGACGCTCGGATGGGTGTTGCTAGGGCTGTTGATGATAGCAGGTGGTGTGTTCGGCATCGTCGCCAGCAAGCCGAAGACGGATGCGGCACCGGCCGCTGCTACAAGAACTCCACCGTCCCCGGCATCAGTGCCGAAGTATTCACCCATACAATCAAAGGAACTCAAGCCCGGACAGCGAGAGACAACTTCCATTTCCACGCCGGTGCTTATCGCTGGGGGTGTGTTGTTGGTGAGCCTGATCCTGGTGCTGTTGTGTAACTTTGGAGCGGCCATACGCTCCCTGCTAACCGTCCACAGGACTCAAATTATCGATTGTAGCGAGGCCCCTCTCTATGCTGAGACTGGATGGCGGTTTGTGTCGTCGTATTCGTATACTTTGATGGATGAAGCTTCAGGGTATATGACTCGTACCGATTGTGTGATGGAGCGGGAGCAGTTTGTGTGGACTAAGGACAAGCGCGCCTCAAAAGACGACGCGCCCCTAGACGATGATGTGTCCACAGATGATATATCCACTGATGCTTTTGCTACGATACCCTATGAAACCGCGACGCAAGCACCCTTTTCCCAACCCTCTGCGACGCAAATGCCGTTGCCCACCTCTGACCCCCGGTCTGTAAGTTCGCCGTTGCCCACCTGGACCCCGCCGCCAACAGCGCCTTTGCCCACGAATACGCCGATTCCGTCTTTTCCTACGCCCTCGTCACTTTCGGGTACCGGTGTCAACCTGTGCGAAGTAGTATTGAACGATACCTATCTCAATACATACGTCCAATGGGAAGGCTTGATCATCGACACGCCGACACTCGATGATGAGGGTCTGTGGTTTCAGGTGCAATGGACGAACTCGGATCCTGCTATCGACTGCCGCGAAGCCACTTTCTTTGTGTCTTATGATCATGATGAACGTTTTTACGAAGAGGACAGGGTCGTCGTAACGGGTACGATCATTGATACGGAGTATGAGTACGAAGGGGAAAATGGTGAGACGGAATATGCCGTCGTCGTCAGAGCCACTAACGTCGAGTTTATCGATGAGCCGTAAAAAGGCGAAAGGATAACGTATGACTGTTCGAGCGTTTATCGATGAAATGAAAACATCGATGGATATAGTGTGGAGAGAAACGGCTATTGATGATTTCCTGTATGGCAATCCCGACATCGAACTGCAAAATGTAGCTGTTACCATGATGGCTACGCAGGAAGTGCTAAAGGAAGCCGTCAAGCGAGAGTGCAACCTCATCATCACCCATGAACCGTTATTTTACAATCACCATCATAAATTCCAGCATCTTTTAACGGATCCGGTACTCATGGCCAAAGAGGATTATCTGAGAACGCATAGGTTGTGCGTTTTTCACTTGCATGACAATCTCCATCAACCCGAACTGGAATATATCGCTACCGGCATGATGCATAAACTGAACTGGGGACAGTATCGCACTGACGACAGCTTCCGCAGCTTCAGCATGCCCGATGCTAAACTGAAACATATCTTGCGCGATCTTGAGCGAAATCTGGAGCCGGCGGCGATGAAATATATCGGCGATGCGGATGTCGCCTATGAAAATATCGTCACCAGTTGGGGATTTATGATGATGGACAATGCCGTTCAACTGATAAATCGACATGAAAGCTGTGTCTTGATTACAGGCGAGACGCATGAATGGGAATTTGTCGAATATGTGCATGATGCCAATCGGATGGGTTTACAAAAGGCTCTCGTTGTGGTTGGCCATGTTGCTTCAGAAGAGAGTGGGGTGGAGTATTTCGGCACCTGTTTGCAGGAAAAGTTCCCTTCACGCTCGATATCGTATATCAAAACAAACGACCTCTTCAAACGGTAAAGCTATCGGCGATATCCGTATAGGACCTTGGACCTGAACTCCCCCTGGCGTGTCCATTCGAATGGACAGCTATGCCTCATTTGAAAGCGAAGTAAAAATCCAAACCTGACAACATCGATAAAATCAGGGAAATAACTCTCGCCGGGCCAACCCTATGGCCTGGACGTGATTGAGGCCGATGTCGCGGCTCTGGCAGAGATCTGGGCGACGGAGACCGCCAGTGACACGGCCCGGGGCCGCGTTCTGGCCGAACTGCGCGAGGCGCGCCGGACTGCCTGGGCGAAGGGCGACCTTGGCGGCATCTATCGCGGCCTGCAACAGGAAGCGCAGCTCCTGGGATTGAATCTGGAGCCGGGTTCGCCGGAGCGCGCGCGTGATTTCGTGGCCGTTAGTCGGGACGACTGGCAGTATTTGGTGGCGAAGAACTGAACTTCGCCGTGGTGAACGCAGCGAAGGCCTTCTGGTTTCTGGTGGAAGTCGTGGCGGACTGGCACACGGTGCAGGGAAAGAAGAACAGCAATGTAGGGGATTTGCAATTTTGGCAAAACCTACTACACTGAATTATGTACATTTCCTAAATCTATCACAAAGGAGGAAACATAACTTGAGGTAAATAGTCAATAGTTTGCGTTTAATGTGTTCAATGATTACTGCCACTTGGAATAGTGACGTACATTTACAATTCATTTTCCAGCTTTCCCCAGCTAGTGGGGGATTCTAAGCATTTCTCTTACTAAGAGATAGTGTAAAGGCTCCTCCCCCTAGCGGCGGCCTATTTGGTCCATTTATCGGTGGACCGAACGTAGAAAGGGAACTTTCTATATTCAGACGAATAGGCCGCCAGATGGAATCCGCCGTGGGGGGGGGATTCCATGTTGGTTGCCATGCCAGGAAGGCAGACATGACAACCAACAATCGGAATAACCCTCAATCGGCTGGGCCATCTGGGGATACTCAGGGAATTCCCTGGATCTTACTTCGCAGAATGTGTGAAATTCTGTGCAAGCTGGAGGAGCTACGAAAACCAGAGCTACTCAGGACGATTTTCATTGATTCTCGTCTTTGTCAGTGGCGAGATAAGATACCAGAGAGCAGTACTCTGAAAGAACGCGTCTTGCTTATAGTCGGTTGGCTATACGATAAGAAGAACATTAGGAATGAGAACGGCTTAGTACTCTTCTTCTATGTTCTGCGTGATTTTAACATTGATGTTGCCTACTGCTATCAAGAACTCGACGCATTAGCACGTGAGCTTGAAAGGCGACTATAAATTGGCTACTAATACAGAGGGCGGGAGTTGGATATACTCCCGCCCTCTGTATTGTTCTACCTCTCTCATCGGATAACATTGACAATCTCCGCATCCCCTGCTACCATACAAGCACAAGCCTGACTGAGCCAGCGAAGCCGGGGCGGACTGCACACAATGTAGTCCGTTCCCGGCTTTTTGCGTTCATACGGGGAAAACGAGTGGGGAAATGGTAGCAGGTCGAAGCGGCCACGGACTACGTCACACTTCAGGAACGGCGGCTGGATCGCGCGCTCAATGCCATCTGGGAACGGGTGCTTGCCGGCGACGACAAGGCCATCACAGCGATGCTCAAGATCGAGGAACGGCGTGCCAAGCTGTGCGGCCTGGACCAGACGGACAAGGTCGAACACAGCGCCAGGCGAAGACCGCCGCCACCACCCTCTACCCCCAACGCACCGAGGAACACTCCGAACTCGACGACTACTTTCCCCGCCCTAATCCTGACGAACCGCCCGCGCCGCGCCAGGCTAACGCCGAGGCTGCGCGCCGCGCGTTCAACGAGCTGATAACGCCGCTCGCCACGTCCGGCAAGGTCCCCCTGCCGGAGATCAACGCCATCGCGCAATCCGCCAACGAGATCGGCTGGACCGGCGCTTTGACCGCCCTGCGCACCCGCGCCGGCATCGCGGAGGCATAGCATGGACGCGCAACAACTGCAAGCGCTCATCATCGACATAGGCGCAACCTGGATCATCGAACAACAACCGCGCTGCGCTGCGTACCATACCGCCATAAAGGCGATGCTCGACGCGGGACTCGAACCAACGCCCGCAGGGGATGACGATTGGGACGCCGTCCTGGAAGAGATCGGACAATAGCTATCAACGGCCCGGCGCGCGGGCAGCCTGCTCTAAAGACCTCGCAGACTGCCCGCGAACCACCATACTTTTTCCCGCAGGTTAAGGACGCGCACCGGCAGACCGGAACGCGGGAGAGAATGCTCCACCAGGCGCTTTCGATATCCAACAACGCTTGACACTGTAACGACTTAGATTTACAATCCGGGAGTCAGTTAATCAAACTCGCCAAAGGATAAAACTATGTGGATAGTCGATCAGCAAGACCCAGACCGCTTTGTCATCACCGCCGACGCCGGCAAGATCAAACTCGAGCTCACCCAAGACGAGCTCCGCGCCCTGCGCAACGAAATTAACCGTCAACTGGGCGACGACCTCGCTACCGTGTGGATCAGCACCGGCCAGGCACAGCGCCGCTACGGCATCGCGAAGTCAACCGCGCGCTACCGCGCCGCGAACGATTCGCGCTGCCGGAAGTCGGGGAACGCTTGGGAATGCCCGCGCGAGGTGTGGGAAGAAGGGCTGTGAAGACGACAAAACACAGCCTCCGCCGCAGCCTCCGCGAAGCCGCCCGCCTCATCGAACCGCGCGCCGGCGGCGTCGAAGCCGTTATGCTGCTTATGGCGCTGCTGCTCCTCAAGCGCGCCAGCGACCAGCGGTAGACGGTCCTCCCCCCTCCCCCGCCCGTCTACCGTCTACGCAACGTCCACGTTGCGCCCTGACTTGACCCTTTCCCCATCCCGACTTATACTATCCCTTAGAACAAAAAAACGCCCCGTGATGTACGACCATCCGGGGCAATAACCAACGGCGATGAGCGCGCCGTAGTGGGCCATAGCATACCACACCCGCCCCCGCGCGCAACCGGCTTCCGAGTTGAGTCGTTGCAGAAAAGGACAGATAATATGAAAAAAAACATCGTCACCGGATTGATACTCGGTATCGTCGCAGGAATACTTGATGTAATTCCTATGGTCTTGCAGGGTCTAACTTGGGATGCCAATCTATCAGCCTTCTTTCTTTGGATCGTCTCAGGCTTTATGCTGGCTACATCCAACTTGAAACTACACCCAGTGGTGAAGGGAATAGTCATCCCGTTTATCTGCCTGCTTCCAAGTGTATTCATCATTGGGTGGAATGAGCCGTTGTCATTAGTTCCGATAGGCGTTATGACGCTGATCCTTGGGGCATTACTTGGGTTTACGTATGGCAAGCTGTCAACATAGCAGCGGCACCACGCACGCTGCAGCCGACGCCGCTTCGCGGCCTTATATTGCGCCTCGATGATGCCCGAATTCCCCCGCCCCTCGTCCACTCCTTCCCCACGACACCCTCCCATTCCGTCAATCCTGCTCTCCCCACTTGACCCTTTCCCCATCCCGACCTATACTATCCTTAGAACAAAAAAACGCCCCGTGATGTACGACCATCCGGGGCAACAACTTCCGGCGACGACCGCGCCGTAGTGGGCCATAGCATACCACACCCGCCCCCGCGCGCAACCGGCTTCCGAGCCGCAACCGCCGGGGGCGAATTCGTGGAGGAGCCTATGCCCGCGATCCCATCCGCACTGATCCAACGCCTGCGCGACACCCTCGCGCAGCATCCCGCCCTCGATAGCGACCGCGCCCTGCACGCCGTCTTCGTCGACGAACGCCTCGCCCCCTGGATCGGCATTGCTCCCCAGAACGCCCCCAACCAAAACGCGCGCGTGAACCTGCTCATCGCTGCTCTCTGCGACCAGACCGCTACCAACGGCGACAACGCTCTTATCCTTTTCTTGAGGGTCCTATCCGAGAACACCCCCACCGGCGATGCTTTGTATACCGAACTGACCGCGCTCATCGCCGACCTTGAAGCGCAGCCACCAACTGCCCTGGCCGCCCTCAAGCCCCCGACCCCGGTAAGCGGCATAACCATCACCGGCGACGGCAACATCATCGGCGACGGTAACGTCATCTACCACCACTCCCGCCCCCAACCCATCGACCCCGCCACCCTCGCCGCGGCCTGCGAGCGCCTGGCCGCCCTTCCCCTCGACGCCATCCCCACCCCCGCCGCCCTCCCGTCAGGCTCCCGGATGCCCTTCGCCCCCAACCCCCTCTTCGTCGGCCGCGAGCGCGACCTGCAGCAACTCGCCCACACCCTCAAGGGTCAAGCTGTTGGGGCGAATGCCCCAACAGCCGCCATCGGCCAAATCGCCGCGGCGACCGGCCTGGGCGGCATCGGCAAGACCCAACTCGCCGGCGAATTCGCCCACCGCTACGGCCCCTACTTCGCCGGCGGCGTCTTCTGGCTCAGCTTCGCCGATCCCCAGGCCATCCCGGCGGAAATCGCCGCCTGCGGCGGCCCCGGCGGCCTGGACCTGCGCCCGGACTTCAACGCGCTCCCCCTGGCCGACCAGGTGCGCCTCGTCCTCAGCGCCTGGCAGAGCGCGCTGCCGCGCCTGCTCGTCTTCGACAACTGCGAGGACGAACGCCTCCTCGCCCAATGGCGCCCCCCCACCGGCGGCGCGCGCGTCCTCGTCACCAGCCGCCGCGCGCGTTGGAACCCCGAACTCGGCGTGCGCGCCCTGCCCCTGGACGTCCTGGCGCGCTCCGAAAGCATCGCCCTGCTGCGCCGCCACCGCCCTGACCTCTCCGCCGACCAGGTGGACGCCATCGCCAAAGAGCTTGGCGACCTGCCCCTGGCGCTGCACCTGGCGGGCAGCTTCCTGGCCGCCTACCGCCACGCCCCCTTCGGCGCGCCCGCTGCCTACCTGCACGCCTTGCGCGCGGCGGGCCTGGAACACACCTCCTTGACGGAAAAGGATAAGACCCTGACCACCGGCCACGCGAAACACGTCGGGCAGACCTTCACCCTCAGCTACGCGCGCCTGGACGCAAACGACCCCACCGACGCCCTGGCCCTGGCCCTGCTGGCGCGCGCCGCCTGCTTTGCCCCTGGCGAGACCATCCCCCGCGCCCTCCTGCTGGCCACCCTCGCCCTGCCGGATGACGACCTCGCAGCCTACCGCCGCGCCGAAGACGCCCTTTCCCGCCTCACCGCCCTGGGCCTGCTGGACGAAGACACCGCCGGCGACCTGCGCCTGCACCGTCTGCTCGTCGCCTTCGTGCGCCAAACAGTGCGCGACGACGCGGCCCAGGCCGCGGTAGAAGAAACGGTACTGGCCGAAGCGAACCGTCTCAACAACGCCGGCTATCCGGCCCCCTTGCTGGCCTGGCAGCCTCACCTGCGCCACATCACGGACACTGCCTTCCCCCGTGAGGACGAACGCACGGCGGGATTGTGCAATACCCTGGGCTATCATCTCCAGATGATCGGCGACTATCCCGGCGCGCGGCCGTACTTCGAGCGCGCGCTGGCCATTCGGGAACAGGCCCTGGGCCCCGAGCACCCCGACATCGCCAACAGCCTCAACAACCTGGGCTCTCTCTTGTACGCGCAGGGTGACCTGGCGGGGGCGCGGCCGTACCTGGAGCGCGCGCTGGCCATCCGTGAGACTGCCCTGGGCCCCGCGCACCCCGACACCGCCCGCAGCCTCAACAACCTGGGGATGCTCTTGAAGACGCAGGGCGACCTGGCGGGGGCGCGGCCGTACTACGAGCGCGCGCTGGCCATCTGGGAACAGGCCCTGGGCCCCGCGCACCCCGACACCGCCAACAGCCTCAACAACCTGGGCTATCTCTTGCAAGCGCAGGGCGACCTGGCGGGGGCGCGGCCGTACTACGAGCGCGCGCTGGCCATCTATGAACAGGCCCTGGGCCCCGCGCACCCCACCACCGCCCTCAGCCTCAACAACCTGGGGATGCTGCTGCAAACGATGGGCGACCTGGCGGGGGCGCGGCCGTACTACGAGCGCGCGCTGGCCATCCGCGAGACTGCCCTGGGCCCCGAGCACCCCGACACCGCCAACAGCCTCAACAACCTGGGCTCTCTCTTGTACGCGCAGGGCGACCTGGCGGGGGCGCGGCCCTACTACGAGCGCGCGCTGGCCATCCGCGAGACTGCCCTGGGCCCCGCGCACCCCGACACCGCCCGCAGCCTCAACAACCTGGGCGGGCTGCTGTATGCGCAGGGCGACCTGGCGGGGGCGCGGCCGTACTTCGAGCGCGCGCTGGCCATCCGCGAGACTGCCCTGGGCCCCGCGCACCCCGACACCGCCCAAAGCATCTGGTGGATGGGCACGCTGTTGGCGCAAACGGGGGATCTTGACGCGGCACGCGCGCATCTTGAACGCGCGGTGGGTATATACAGACGCACATTAGGCCCTACCCATCCCACAACGCAGCAATGTGAACGCGCCCTCTCTGGACTTGATTCCTGATCTGCTTTCCCGTAGCCGCGCTATCCATAGCGCGCCCCCACTTGACCCCTCCCCCATCCGTCCTATACTTACCCCCGTACAACAAAAAAGCGCCCCCACTCTGAACGAGGGCGCCCAAATCCGATCAGGTGACGCAACCACCCAACCGGCCACTGCTTACGCAGTAGCCTACATCCTACCACCATCGCGCCGCCTGGTCAAGCCGGACGGCGCGTATGTTGCGCCTCTGATTGCCTTATCAACAGACCACAACATTTGTATTTTCGGTAGGAGGTATTCATGAACTGGCAGGCCTTTCTCGACTCGTCACTTGCTATATGGATTCCCATCATTATCCTTGTCGCCATCATCATCGTCGCCTTCCGCAAGCAAATCGGTGGCCTTATTGACCGCCTCACCAGCGGCAACGTCGAAGCCGGTAAAGAAGGCGTCAAAGTGAAAATCGAAGCCCCGGCCCCCGGATCGCCGGCATCCCCGCCGGCATCTCCTTCTCCATCCGGGACCGCTGGCGTCACGCCCGCCTCTCCTCCCACCACACCGGACCCTGCACACCACTACGGTGCAGTCATCACCAACGCGGAATCAACCGCCGGCGGCGCTCTGGCCGAAGACCAAACCGGACAAGGCGCCCTCATCGACCATGTCAAAGTCAAAGACGACCTCATCGCCAGCAGCACCCTCCCACCGAGCACCGACCCAAAAGCCTAGCCCCCGAGGGTGGGGGCGCGGCAACAATCGAACACGTCCAGGCCGGAGGAAACGTCTACGCCGTCGTAGGCGATTTGACCGTTAACGAAGCCGCCATCGCCGCCGTCACTTCCCTGCACCAACTACCCGCCCCGCCCGCCGACTTCACCGGCCGCACCGACGACCTGGACGCCCTGGCCGCCGCCCTGGAAACCGGCGGCGTGGCCATCGCCGGCCTGCCCGGCATGGGCGGCGTCGGCAAGACCACCCTGGCCCTGCAACTGGCGGCCCGCATCGCCCCTCGCTACCCCGACGCCCAGCTCTACCTCGACCTGCGCGGGACCGATCCTGACCCCCTTACCCCCGCTCAGATCATGGCCCACGTCATCCGCGCCTGGGAGCCTGCCGCCCGCCTGCCTGAAACCGCAGCCGAACTCGCGCCCCTCTACCGCTCCATCCTCCACGGCAAGCGCGCCCTCCTGCTGCTGGACAACGCCGCCGACCGCGCCCAGGTGGAGCCGCTGCTCCCCCCGCCCGGCGTCGTCCTCCTCGTCACCTCCCGCCGGCACTTCACTCTCCCGGGGATGCTGACCCGCCAACTCGACGCCCTCCCGCCTGCCGACGCACGGGACTTGCTGCTCAAGATCGCGCCGCGCATCGGCGGCCACGCTCCCGCCATTGCCGAGTTGTGCGGCTGCCTGCCCCTGGCCCTGCGCCTCGCCGGCAGCCTCCTGGCCGAGACCGTCGACCTCGCCCCCGCCGAGTACCTGGCCCGCCTGGAAGACGCGCGCGCCCGTCTCGATCTGGTCGATGCCTCCCTCAGCTTGAGCCACAACCTCCTCTCCCCCGACCTGCAACGGCTATGGTGCATGCTCTCCGTCTTCCCGGCCACCTTCGACCGTGCTGCCGCTGCCGCGGTCTGGGCACTGGAGCAGGACGAGGCGGGGAAAGCGCTCGGCCAACTGCTGCGCTACAGCCTCGTCACCTGGGACGCCGCCCTCTCCCGCTACGCCCTGCACGACCTGGTCTGCCTGTTCGCCGCCGACCGTCTCTCTGCCTGCCTGGACGAAGCGGCGTGCCAGGCTGCCCATTACCGCCACGCGGCCCATTACCTGGCCGTGCTCCGCGTCGCCGACGACCTCTACCTCGAAGGGGGTGAGGACATCCTGCGCGGCCTGGCCCTGTTCGACCTGGAACGCGCCAACATCGAGGTGGGGCAGGCCTGGGCCGCGGCCCGCTGGCAGCGCGACGCCGCGACCGCGCGTCTGGCGGCTGATTTCCCCGACGCCGGTGCCGATTGCCTCAATCTGCGCCTGCACGCCCAGGAGTGGATTGCCTGGCTGCAGACCGCCCTCGCCATCGCCCGCGAGATCGGCGACCGCCGCCGCGAGGGCATTCATTTGGGCGGCCTGGGCAATGCCTACGTCGACCTGGGGCAGGTGGAGGCGGACGGAGATCGTCCGGGTGCCATCGAGCACTACACCCAGGCGCTGACCATCGCCCGCGAGATCGGCGACCGCCGCAATGAAGGTGTCTGGTTGGGCAACCTGGGCATCGCCTACGCCGACCTGGGGCAGGTGGAGCGCGCCATCGAGCACTACACCCAGGCCCTCGCCATCGCCCGCGAGATCGGCGACCGCCGCAATGAAGGTGTCTGGTTGGGCAACCTGGGCTTAGCCTACCGCCACCTGGGGCAGGTGGAGCGCGCCATCGAGCACTACACCCAGGCCCTCGCCATCGCCCGCGAGATCGGCGACCACCGCAATGAAGGTCTCTGGTTGGGCAACCTGGGCAACGCCTACCGCCACCTGGGGCAGGTGGAGCGCGCCATCGAGCACTACACCCAGGCCCTCGCCATCGCCCGCGAGATCGGCGACCGCCGCGGCGAGGGTGCCCAGTTGGGCAACCTGGGCACCGCCTACCGCAACCTAGGGCAAACCGACAAAGCCCGTGCCTACCTGCAGCAAGCCCTCGCCATCTTCGAGAACATCAAATCCCCCTACGCCGATCGAGCCCGCGAATGGCTCGCCGCCCTCGATGCCCCGTAAGCCCTGTGCTCCCCGGCTTCGGCCGGTTCCTCTCCCCCGGTCTACCGTCTACCGTCGTCGCCAGTCCTCTGGCGCTCCGTCCACCGTCTGCTGTCTACCGTCTACCCCACTTGACCCTTTCCCCATCCCGACTTATACTACCCTTAGAACAAAAAACGCCCCGTGATGTACGACCATCCGGGGCAATAACCAACGGCGATCAGCGCGCCGTAGTGGGCATAAGCATACGCGCGATCAGAATCGCGTTACCCGCCCCCGCGCGTCAAACGTCGACGTCGGGGGCGGCCTGGTTGTTGGACGGAAAAAACAGAAGTCATCAAGTAAATGGCTGTTTCTATATCCCGGCTTC
>Ga0209723_1000637_pt1 | contig 63341 bp, 47 predicted proteins | sample BiotimSIPDNA_2_FD_185750 | JGI IMG/M metagenome (GOLD analysis project Ga0209723, IMG submission 185750) | Anaerobic biogas reactor microbial communites from Washington, USA - Biogas_R2 time_0 SIP DNA (SPAdes) (version 2) | ecosystem: Engineered > Bioreactor > Anaerobic > Unclassified | place... | reverse complement strand
TCATCGTTGGGTTATCTGACACCTGCCGAGTTTGAAGCAGCTTACTGGTTGACTTTATCCTTGGACATGGTGGAGAAGACACCCTTATGAACCCTTAAAAAGTGTCCAGTTTAATGGGTCCACTACAGTAGGTCTTATTAAACATGCCACCACCGCCGCCGAAACTGACATTTGCATCGGTCCCATTTTGAGAAAATGTGACCCTGGTGAGGGTTGGGCTGCTGGTGTTCAAGTTGCACATGCCACCACCCCTGTAAGCAGCAATGTTCTTGTAAAACGTGACATCATAAAGGACAGGGCTACTGTCATCTCCATATACGCCACCACCTTGATCGGCGGTATTCCTAGAAAAGGTGACATCAGTAAGCAACGGGTTGCTGGCATCATTGTACATTCCGCCGCCATAGACTGCGTTATTGGCGGAAAATGCCAGGTGAGCCAAAGTCGGGCTGCTGGAGCTGTTAACCATGCCACCGCCAGAGTTGTGTATTGTGCCATTGGCATTACCCAGTTTGATGGTAAAACCATCGAGGATGGCGGTAGCATCCAAACCGCTGCTGCTCACCACATGATAACTGTTATCACCAACAGAACCCGTTTCACCAATATCACCGCTGAGCGTGGTGACATGGGTCAGCCAGTTGCGCTGAGCCAAGGCAGTTTCATTGCCAGAAAAGCCACCATAAACTGCCACACCCGGTTTCAATTGGAAAGTGGCTGTTCGTGGATCAGCAGGATCCACCGCAAAGGATGGTGTATGTGCACCTTTTGCTACCCATACCTGGAAACCGGGTTGGGCATGGTAAAGGGCAGTCTGCAGGTCACAGGCATCCGCCCACGACGAGCAGTAACCTTTTGCATCCACCTTGACATAGAGAATGGGTCCGGTCAGCTCAAACGAACCGTATTCATAGGCCCCCATGTCTGTGCGTGCCCCGGGAACCGCATCACAATTGATCGGGCGAAAGTAACCGCGCTGATCTGTAGGAGGGTAGTTAAGCGGGTCACCAGCGTCGATGGCGGGACTGCCGGCGCCAAGGGCATGCGTCTGGCTGAAACCTCCGTTATCTGCAAGGGGCTGCAATAAAGGATTGCTGCTGATAAGGTTTGTGCAGGTCACAGAAGTATACGAAGGGCAACCTGATTGTATATCACTGTAGCTGATCAACAAGCTCGCGGCACTACTATAAACCTGGGTAGGCACGTTTCCCCAAAAGACACTGTTCTTAATGGTTGTGCTGGGGTTATACGAATTGTTATCAATATAAAGCCCGCCACCTGAATCGGTGGCACTATTATTTACGAAAGTGACGTTGGTTAAATCAGAATATGAGGTGATGTAATTCATCATGCCACCGCCCTTGAATGCAGAGTTCCCGAAAAATGTAACATTGGTTAAAGTGGACGTGCTGGCTTGCAAGTTATAAATCCCACCACCATAATAAGCAGAGGAATTGCCGGAGAAGGTTACATTGGTCAGAATAGAGGTCGTGTAGTGAAAATTAATAATTGCACCACCACCTTTATACAGATCTGCACTACTTCCACTACCCAAAGCCGTGTTATTAATGAAAGAAGCATTTGTCACAAAAAGGCTACCATCATAGGTATATATCGCTCCTCCCGTCTTTGAGGCACTGTTATTGATGAAGATGACATTGGTCAGGGTCGGGTGGCTGAACATATAGTTGCACATGCCACCACCATCCTCCAATGCAGTGTTGCTGTCAAATATGACATCCTGCAGAGTGGGATTGCTGCTATCGGTGTAGAGGCCACCTCCCCATGTGGCAGCATTATTGGAAAAAACAACATTGATCAAGGTCGGGGCGTCATAAAGAAATGTCATTCCCCCACCCTGGTTACCCCGATTGTTGGTCACAAGCAGGTTGGAGAGATGGATGTCACAATGGTAGCAGTAAAGTCCACTGCCCCAGCCATCCGTGTTGTTCCCTCCGCTGATGGTGAAACCGTCGAGGATGGTCGTCGAATCCAGGTTACTCCCGATAACAATAATCCGACTGTTGTCTGTTGGGTCATCGGGCTCTCCGAGCTCACCGCTCAAGGTGGTCGAGTTAGCCTCCCAATCGCGCTGGGACAGGCTGGTCTCTGTGCCAGTAAAGCCGCCGTAAACCGCCACCCCGCTGACCAGGGCAAAGTAAACGTTCTGGTCAGAAACAGCCGGGTAATAGGTGCCGGCTGCCACCCAGATCTCGTTGCCTGCCACAGCCAACCCAAGCGCAGTCTGCAGGGAGCAGGCATCGTCCCAGGAAATGCAGGAGGTGCTGGAACCGGATTCTTTAACAAAGAGGATGTTTTCACCTGCCCGGTAGGAATCCCCGGCTTGCCTCGCAGTTGCTTCGATAATTGGTGTGTACAGGAGCAACACAGCAATTAAAACAAAACAAGCGAATAGACGTATAACTGTCTTCTTCATGGGAGCCTTCTTTTGTAATGAACGATGTTGATGTTGAATAATTATAATCGACTGAAAGCCAAAACCGGGTTGTGAGCCGAATTGGTTTAGTAATCCGGATTCATTTGGTATGTCGTTCTTGAGTCGAGTTGAGGAGAGGGAAAAAAGTATGTATGGTTATTAACGACTCCGGCAATCGGTTAAGTAAGCTCGATTTAAAGTGTGGAAAATATTGGATCAAGACATTTATGTTTCTTTTACTTCAAGCCAGCGTGGAACTGCAATAGCCCCCCTCACCTAAACCTCTCCCCCCGACAGACCAGGTCTGTTAAACAGTAAACCTCCGTCGGGGGGAGAGGGAATTTGGGCAATCGAGTTAATTCCTATATGTCAAGCCACCATGGGACTGCAATACCCCCCTCACCTAAACCTCTCCCCCCCGACAGACCAGGTCTGTTAAGCAGTAAACCTCCGTCGGGGGGAGAGGGATTTTAAACAAGTGGGGAATGTTTTTATGTGTTTCGCTTGAGTTAAGATGTGTCAGCGACTGCCTTGCTGACAAGAGCCTTCTCCCCCCAACGGTTATTTGATGATCACAAACAACACAGTTCGGGGGCGATTGGATATGGGCAAAAGGAGTATGTTTTTATTAATTTTCCATGAGAAAAGAGGTGTCAGCGACTGCCTTGCTGATAAAAAACCCTCTACCCCAACGGTTATATGATGATCACAGACAAGACGATTGAGGGGGAGAGGGATTTTAAACAAGTGGGGAATGTTTTTATGTGTTTCGCTTGAGTTAAGATGTGTCAGCGACTGCCTTGCTGAAAAGAGGCTTCTCCCCCCAACGGTTACTTGATGATCACTGACAAGACAATTGAGGGAGAGAGGTGGTAGGAGTGAGGGGATGGTCAATCATCCAAGCATCATTAAACCAGCCTGCCCACCATGCATCATTAATCACATATTTTTCATCACTTGAGATCAGACCGTTGCCCTGTCTTGTAAAATATCATCCACCAGGACATAGATCTGATCCGGGTCCGCCACTACCTTGATCTTAGAGGTGTTTTAATTGGGTGTAATCCAGGTTTATAATGTAGTTAATTTATAGAGATTCCAAAAAGAATAAGTGGCCAGAGTACGTGGCAGTCTTTATTTTGATTCGACTGGCTGATCGTGGTAGAAAGGAAACAAATGATGGAAACTCAGTTAAGGTCTTTCAGGCATGTCATCCCCAAGTATTTAATCTTTTTATCACTTCTTCTTGCCTTTGTAGCTGTCAATACCATTGGGGTTGTTCAGGCTCAGATGGAACTGGAACCCCAACTTGTCACTGCAACTTTTCCATTTGCGGATGACTGTGGTGCCGGTTATAACTTTCAGATCCAATTTTATAATGTGGGCTCCGCGGGAGGAGAAGCTTATTCCCAGGCGATTTATACACAGCCCGAGACAGAAATATTCAGTACTGGAGAAGGCATATCTTGCAGAATAACTGGTATTTCGGAGGATTTTGGAACATTTACCGGTGGTTCTAACGGGACCATCTCTTTTCCACCCGATGAATTTGGGCTCCTCCCTGCCAGCTGCCAGGTCATGGATGGAAAGACAATCGACTGCGTCTATGAATGGGACGGGTTGGACCAACATTATATTGACCACAATATTTTTACCATTCAGAACCCGGAAGCTTTCCAACCCCCAGTTACTGAGATAATTACCTCGGAATATATTTTCAATACCTATGGCTTGCGTGTACAGGATAGTGTGGGGGATGAAAATGGAACTGCCAAATCATGGACCGATCATGAACTTACCCTGCTAAATGATGTCCTTAAGGAACTTCCACCCGAGTTCTTGCAGAAAATTGCTCTGACCAATTTTAAGAGAAGTGGGGTGTACCTTGAATCGGATGGTACTCAAAAACCATCAGTCATGGGGGATTACCTGGCTTGTGACACCAACATAGACCCGGATTGCAATGAGTCATCTTCAACCATCCGTATTTTTGACAATGCCTCAACCCTTGCTGATTTCACCGATGCTGATACACAATTTAAGGGCACTATTTTGCATGAGATCATGCATGCCTATCAAGCTTACAAAGGTGAGAATTCCATCTATCTAAATGTCTATGAATCACCTCAATTCCAGAATTGGATCGATGCGACCAAGAAGAAATCGGAGGCAACTACAGGACTTTACCAGTTCAATAATGGGTGGGCTTGGCAGCAACCACCCGGAAAATGGCATTATGCCGGTCTACCGACTGATCCTCCACCGACCAATTATGCAAATACAGACCCCAGAGAAGATTATTGCGAATCTACGATGTTATATGTTTATGATCCGGAAAGGCTAAAAACTACATCACCAGAACGTTACAACTACATTCGTGATTATGTATTTGGAGGAGTTGAATATGTCAACGGGATACGCAAATAATCGCAAATTCTTCAGGTTGATGGTACTGGTTATTCTGATGGCTATTTTATGTGCGTGTAAATTTCCACTACCATCCAAAGAGAATAAAGAGGAGAGTACCAATATCAGCAACGAACCAACTGAGACGCCAATGCCAGCAATTAATAATGATTGCCTGCAAGGAATTCAACCCGGAAAGACCACCAAATCTGAGGTTACCTCACTGCTTGGCGCTCCCCTGGATGTTTTAAGTGGATCCGGGTTTGAAATTCTTTATTATCCATCGTCCATCAAAGTGCTTCTCAATAGTATAACCATTGAGAATGATATTGTCAGCCTGGTAAGCGTGAACATGAGCGAAGCTGAAGCACCAGCATGGTCAACGATCCTCGCCCAATTAGGGGTACCAGATCATCAAACATACAGCTATTTTCAACAGGGTGCCATGACCTACATTTATGCCCAAAAAGGGCTGTCTTTTGTGGCAAATGAAAGAATTGATTTGGTTCTTATCCAGGACTGTTTTGTTCCCACCAGCCTGGATCACTATATGGCAAGATGGGGCACTGAATTACCTACTGATAATCCATTTACGAAATAGCTTTTTCCTCAAAGTAAGTGATAAAGGAGAAAGATCCTTCGTTTCACTCAGGATAAGAAGCTATTTGCCAGGTGCGAAGGCCCGTTTAGAAAATCGCGCTTTCTTACGAGTATTCCGGCAGCCAGTCGCCATGTGCCTCGATCAATGCATCCACCAGGTCATAGATCTGCTGCGGGTCCAACTCTGCCGCGGTATGCGGGTCGAGGAGGGCAGCATGGTATATATGCTCCCTTTTGCCGCTCAGCGCTGCCTCAACCGTCAAAGCCTGCACGTTGATGTTGGTCTGGATCAGCCCGGCCAACTGTGGGGGCAGGCTGCCAATTTTTGTCGGCTGGACGCCATTGCGGTCCACCAGGCAAGGCACTTCCACGCAGCTCTCTCCAGGCAGGTTGGCGATCAGCCCCCTGTTCATCACGTTGCCATAGATGACACGCGGGTCATTAGCTTCGATGGCATGAATAATTTGCGCGCCATATTCCCTGGAAGGTGATGCCTGGTCTAGATTAGCAAGCATTGACCTGATCTGATCAAGGTCATCAAAGGTTGCCCCTGCCGCAAGCAAATGGGTTGCCAACGCCTGCATGTCGACCGGGTTCCCGGGGTTTAACAACAGGTCCTTGCCCACCTCCCAGCCGGCGAACTGCACCTTGCAGCGCCGGATGTACTCATCCAGGGGGATGTTGAATTTTTCGAGCAGGTCCTGCCGGCCGTCCTTGATGAACCAGGGGGTATATTCCGCAAAATGCTCACTGGATTCGGTCATAAAATAGCCCAGGCGTCTCGCCATCTCAAATCGCACCCGGTCGCCATCCGGCACCCGGCCTTCCGAGATCACCTGCCAGATCTTCGGGTAAAGGTCCTCTCCCTGGTGTTCAAAGCGCAGGTAAAATGCCAGGTGGTTAATGCCGGCGCAGATGTAATTGATCTTTGAATGGTCAACGCCGACCAAGCCTGCCAGGTGCTCCGCGGTGCCCTGCACCGAGTGGCACAATCCCACCGTCTTGATGGGCGTGGCACGGTTGATCGCCCAGGTAATGATCGCCATGGGGTTGACATAATTGAGCAACCAGGCATCCGGGCAAAGCTCCTGCATATCGCGGCACATTTCGAGGTAGACAGGGATGGTGCGCAGCCCGCGCATGATCCCGCCGATGCCCAATGTGTCGGCAATGGTCTGGCGAAGACCAAAGCGTTTGGGTACCTCAAAATCAATGATCGTGCCCGGGTCGTAGCCTGCGACCTGGAACATGCCAATGGCATAATCTGCGCCATCCAGCGCTGCCCGCCGGTCCAGGTGGGCTTCAATGCGGGCGTGGGCTCCCAGGCCTTTGGCAATGCGTTCGCCCACCAGGCGGGTCACCTCAAGGCGCTCAGCGTCAATGTCGTGCAGGCTGATGGTGGCTCCTGCCAACTCAGGATAATTCAGGATATCTCCCAAAAGGTTGACTGCAAAGACTGTACTGCCAGCTCCCAGAAAGCAGATCTTGGCCATTTCTTATCCTCCGTAGCGGTTTTTATACCTAATTTTACCTTAGCGCTTCCAACCTGACGAGAAAAACCTCAAGTAAATGATCTTTCCTGCTTATAAAAGCGGTGCGATCATTGCAAACTCAGCACAGCATCACAAGACTGCCCTGATTTTCACTCACTCCTGCAGGATAAATATTCGGACAAGAAATATTGTTCTTTCCACTTCTAGCTCAGCAGTTTTAGTCTTGAGTTTCAGCTTTTCCATATAAACTTTTTGCTTTTCTTCCATTTCCCTGCATGGTATAATCTTAAGCCAAGCGGAAATTCCGACTTTAACCCTATAGCAACCAGGAGTAAGATACTATGTCTGGACATTCACATTGGTCCACAATTAAACGAAAAAAAGGCGCAGCGGATGCCAAGAAAGGCGCCGTATTCACGCGTGCAGCCCGGGAAATTGCCCTTGCCGCCCGCAGAGGCGGTGGTGACCCCGGTATGAATGTCGGCCTATACCTGGCAATTGAGCGCGCCCGTGCAGTCAATATGCCGAAGGACAGCATAGAACGTGCCATCAGCCGCGGCACAGGGGATGACAAATCCGGTGTTGAGCTTGAAGAGATCATTTATGAAGGCTATGCCGGACACAGTGTGGCAGTGATGATCGAATGCGTCACCGAGAACCGCAACCGGACTGTGGCAGAAGTGCGCCACATCCTCAGCCGCGCCGGGGGCAACCTGGCGGAAAACGGCTCGGTCAGCTGGCAGTTCAACCGCATGGCATACTTCTCCATCCCTGAAGAAGGCCAAAATTTTGACAAGATCTTTGAACTGGCAGTGGAAGCCGGTGCAGATGACGTCCAACTGGAAGAAGGTTACATCGAGATCACTGCCAATGTGGACGCCTTCAAGGAGATCAGTGAAGCCCTCAAGGCTGCCAAGATCAAACCCGAAGAAGCCAAATTACGCTACTTCCCCAAGATGGAAGTCGATCTGCCCAAGGATCAAGCCCTGTCTGTCATGCGCCTGATCGAAGCGCTCGAAGACTCAGATGACATTCAGAATGTCTATTACAACCTGAACGTCCCGGACGAGGTCTGGGCTGAACTGGAAGAAGAATAGTCTAAAATGCTGGTGCTTGGTGTTGACCCTGGCATAGCCATCACCGGGTACGGCCTGGTCGATGAGGATGACCAGGGGCAACTCGAGGTGATCGATTTTGGTGTGATCCGCACCGAGGCTCAGCTACCCCTGGCACAACGCCTGGTCAGTTTATACGAGCAATTCAACCAAATATTACTTCTCCACCCGCCTCAAACATGCGCGGTGGAGAAGCTTTTTTTTCAGAAAAATGTTAAAACCGCCACGGCGGTGGGCGAAGCGCGGGGCGTGATCATTTTAGCCCTGATGCAACGCAATTACCTGCCCAACGAGTACACCCCCAACGAGATCAAACAGGCAGTCTGCGGTTACGGCAGCGCTGGCAAGGCACAGGTCAAGCAGATGGTCCAAGTACTGCTTAAGATGCCCAAGGCCCCCACCCCCGACGATGCCGCCGATGCGCTGGCGACCGCCATCACGCATCACCACCATTACAAATTCCAGGCAGCGATCAAGGAAGCAGAGGGCGACGCATGATCACCAGTTTTTCAAACCCCATCATTAAATCTATACGCAAACTGGCCGAGCGCAAAGAGCGCCAGGACAGCGGGCTGTTCATCGTGGAAGGCCTGCGCATTGTGGCAGAGGCGCTGGAATGCCAGGCGGATATCGAGAACCTGGTCGTGGCGCCTGACCTCCTGACCAGTGAATTCGGCAAGGGGCTGGTCAAGACGGCAGCTGAGAGACAGATCCCGATCAGCGAGGTGACACCCGAGATCTTTGCCAGCCTTTCACAGCGCGATGGCCCGCAAGGGATCGCCGCTGTCATCCAGCAAAAATGGACCAACCTGGTCAGCGTTACGCCATCAGGCGGGCAGACCTGGGTCGCCCTGGTAGCGGTACAGAACCCGGGCAACCTGGGCAGCATCATGCGTACCGCGGAAGCAGTTGGGGCTACCGGGGTGATCCTTTTGGACCAAAGTACGGATGCCTTTGACCCGGCAGCAATCAAAGCGTCGATGGGAGCGATCTTCCACATCACCGTGGCAAAAGCAACGTATGAAGAATTCAGATACTGGACCAGACAACATGCTTTGAACGTGACCGGGACCTCTGATAAAGGCTCAAAGGATTATTTCTACGAAAAATACCCGGACCCCTGCATCCTTTTAATGGGCAGCGAACGGGAAGGCTTGAACAAGGACTACCTGGGACTCTGCAATCAGGTGGTGCGCATCCCGATGGTGGGCAGGTCAGATTCGCTCAACCTGGCGATCGCCACCTCGATCATCCTGTACCAGGTTTTCAACCAGAAACGCGTCTAACAAAAGGAAAATGCCATGATCTCAAGCATCACCGGAGAAATCAGTGCCATAGAAACTGACCGCCTGACAGTCACGATCAACGGGCTGGGGTTTGACGTCAATGTCAGCAAGACCCTGGCGCTGGAATGCCATATCGGGCAGATCATCAGCCTTTTTACCTACCTGGTGGTGCGCGAAGACCTGTTGGCACTGTACGGTTTCAGGACCAGCGAGGAAAAGGCGTTCTTTTTACTGCTTTTGGGGGTGGAGGGCATCGGGCCACGCATCGCCCTGGGAGCCCTTTCAGTCCTCTCACCGGATGCCATCCGCCGGGCAGTGGTCAGTGAACAGCCCGAGATTTTCAGCCGGGTTCCAGGCATTGGCAAGAAGACGGCGCAAAAGATCCTGATCCAACTGCAGGGCAAGGTCAAGGCAAGCGAGGGGATGGAGAGCATCTCGCCATTGGACGAGCTGGATACCCAGGTGATGGAAGCATTAACCACGCTGGGTTACAGCATCGTCGAAGCGCAGGCCGCCGTACAGGCGATCCCAAACAGCGCACCAAAGGACGTGGAAGAGCGCTTGAGGATGGCGCTGCAGTACTTCGGGAAATAGGCAGGGTTGATCGCGGTTTGTAAGCAAGGCACTTTTAAGCTATACTTTGTCACTGAGTACGTGACAGAAGTAAATCAATAGGATTAATGCTCTGAGAAGTACAAGAAAGAGCGGGTGAGATATGGCAGCATTTGCACGAGAATTAGGAATTGACCTGGGCACTTTGAACACCCAGATAGGCGAAGGAAAACAGATCCTGATCCAGGAGCCGACTGTTGTAGCGATCGTGGTCGACGAGATGAAACTGGTCGAGTACGGCACGACCGCCTTGGGCATGATGGGTCGGGTACCTGAATCGATCGAGGTGGTGCGACCACTGCGCCACGGGGTGATTGCTGAATATGAGATCACTGAGAAATTCCTGGGTGTGTTGATGCGCAAGATCACCGGTCCGACGATCCTTTTCCGCCCCAAGATCATGATCTCCGTGCCCTACGGGATAACCAGCGTGGAACGCCGCGCCGTACATGAAGCAGGATTGGGTGCCGGAAGCCGCGAGGTACACCTCATCCAGCAGCCCCTGGCAGCAGCGCTGGGCATCGGATTGCCGATCCATACACCGACCGGCAACATGATCCTCTGCCTGGGCGGTGGGACAACGCAAGCCGCCGTTATCTCGATGAACGGCATCGTTTCAGCGGAGACCTCGCATGTGGCGGGACTGAAGCTTGACGAAGCGATCGCATCCTATATCCGCAAGAAGTACGGCCTGATCATCGGGCAGCCTACCGCTGAGATGCTCAAACTGAAGATCGGCGCCGCCATCTCGCAGGAAGAAAAAAAGAGCATGGAAATCCAGGGGCAGGAACAGGTCACCGGTCTTCCCAAACCAGCCACGCTGAGCACTGAAGAGATCGTCGAGGCAATGGAAGCCCCCCTGCTGGAGATCGTATCAACCGCCAGGCGGGTGCTGGAAAAAACTCCGCCAGAACTGATCTCTGACATCATCGATCGGGGTGTCGCCATCTGCGGCGGTACTTCACTGATGCGCGGGCTGGACAAGTTCCTGACCCGCCAGCTGGGCATCCCGGCATACCTGGTCGACAACCCGGTCACCTGCACGGTTGAAGGCACGGTCAAGGGCATGGCAATGCTGGAGACCTTGAACAGGAACCTGCCGCAGGTCTAGCAGTCAAAATGGTTAAATTAAAACCAGGCAAGAGGAAATTACCTCTGCCTGGTTGTTTTTTTAACAGGATCTTAGAGATAAAACGTCATGCGCTGCAGGGCCTGGATCGGGTCGGCATTCTGCACGTAAACGCCGGCAGGCAGGTCCAGCTTCAGAGGGGCATAATTCAGGATGGCCTTGATACCACCATCCACCATCAGGTTTGCCACAGCCTGGGCATCTTCAGGCGAGACTGCCAGGATGGCAATTTTTATGTCGTGTTCCCTGACCAGGTCCTTGAATTCAGCCACATCCTGAACCTCGAGCGTACCGACAGTCATGCCGATCCTGGCCGGGTCAGCATCAAAAGCCAGCTTGATCTCAAGCCCGTGACTGCCAAGTTCATGGTAATGCACCAGTCCTTTGCCGAACTCACCCAGCCCGACAATGGCAATCTGCCAGATGCGGTTGGTGTTGAGGATCTTCTGGATCTCGTCCATCAGGCGGGTAACCTGGTAGCCTGAGCCCTGTTTGCCGAAGCCGCCAAAGTAAGACAAGTCCTTGCGGATCTGGGCAGCTGTAAGGCCTAAATTCTCACCTAATTCGATCGAACTGATGACGCCTTGCCCTTCGCGAGCAAGTTTATTGAGAGCCTGCAGGTAGCGCGGTAAGCGGGAAACCACATTTTTTGGAACATCTATCTTTTCCATATTTATCTCCAATTTCTATAAAATGCCCCTGGGAATATTATATGCATAATTTATCACATAATATGAATTTTGCATATATTTTTTACAAAACGATCTTTCCGCATATAATATAGGGTAGTTCTGGCAATTATGCGCTACAATACATAAAAATGTTCACCAATCGGAGGTGTCAAATGCGTCCAGGTCGGATCATATCCTTTATAACTGCAGCAATTTTTATTCTCATCTCGTTCCTGTTCATCCTGGGAGCCTTCAGCCCCAACGGTCAGACAGGCTGGTTGATCATTGGCATCATTGGCCTGCTGATCGGTTTTGTGCTGATCTTCGTGGGCACCAAACTCTCGCCACCAATCAAAGCACCGGATCAAAACGTCACTTTGAACATTGACCTACCGGGGAACGTCAAAATGGAGACGATCAAATGCCGTTCCTGTGGTGCGCCGCTGGGACCGAACGATATCAAGCTGGCAGGAGGCGCAGCGATGGTCGAATGCCCTTCCTGTAAGACCACATACCAGATCACTGAAGAACCAAAGTGGTGAAAAAAATGAAAAAGATCGGGCTTTTACTTGTATTAATTGTATTGATGCTCAGCCTGGGCGCTCCTTTGAGCGTAAAGGCCCAGACCTACCGTTTTTCGCTCTCACAATATGAAGTTGAAGCCTACCTCAACAAGGATGGGTCACTGGACCTGCGCTATTACATGGTATTCGACAATGATCGTTCAGCTGATGCGATCGATTTTATCGATGTTGGGCTGCCCAACAGGACCTTTTCCACCGCCAACGTGGAAGCAACGGTCAATGACCAAAAGATCACCGATATTAGCAACTCGCCATACGTGCAGGGCATTGCCCTCGGTCTGGGCAGCAATGCCATTCAACCCGGCACTTCGGGAACCGTCATCGTCTGGGTGACTCGCCTGAGCGACGTTCTCTTCCCCTATGACAATGGGGACCGCGAAAATTATGTCAATTTCCAGTTCTCCCCCAACTATTTTGACTCACAATTCGACAAATCGAACAACACGCAATACCGCATGACGATCATCCTGCCGCCCGACGTAGGGGTGAATGATGGCGTATATTATGAACCCAAGTATTGGCCGGGTGATGTCACCCCCGAAGCGAGCACGACACAGGATGGGCGGGTCTATTACTCCTGGTACACAGAGAAGGCTGACGTGCATTCCTATTATGAATTCGGGAGTGCCTTCCCTGCCGCCGCTGTGCCTGCAGAGGCGATCAGTTCAAAAGAAGAATATGTTCCCCCCACCACGGACAGCGGTTCGAGTGATGGCCTAGGCGCCTTATTTGGCGGACTGTTTGCCGGCGGCAATTTCTGCTGCTTCGGGTTCGCCGGACTCTTCTTCGCGATCATCGGCTGGGTGACCTACCAGGCAACTGTTGGCGCAAACAAGCGAAAATTACAATACCTGCCACCCAAGATCGCCATCGAGGGCATGGGCGTCAAGCGCGGGCTGACCGCCGTGGAGGCAGCCGTTCTGCAGGAACAACCCCTCGACAAAGTCTTCACCATGATCCTGTTCGGAGTGCTTAAGAAAAACGCAGCAACCGTTCTGCAACGCGAACCCCTCAAACTGCAGGTGAATGATCCCATGCCGGAAGGGCTGCAAGATTATGAAACAGCGTTCCTGCTGGCTTTCAAGCAGGAGACCGCCGACCGCAGACGCACCGCCCTGCAAACCATGATGGTGGACCTGGTCAAGACCGTTTCCGCCAAGATGAAGGGCTTCAGCCGTGCAGAAACCAATGCCTACTACAAGGACATCTCTGAACGCGCCTGGAAAATGGTCGAAGAAGCACAGACGCCGGAAGTCAAGAGCGAGAATTACGACAAAACGCTCGAATGGACCATGCTCGACAAGGAATTTGGCGATCGCACCCAGCGTACCTTTACCGGCATCCCGGTCTTTGTTCCGCGCTGGTGGGGCAGCTATGACCCTGTATACCGCAAAACAATGGGCACTTCGAGACCAGCCATGTCCACAGCCACTACCGGCGCGCCCAGCAGCAGCCCGGGCAAACCTGCCATGTCCCTGCCCAACATCCCAGGCTCCAACTTTGCAGCTTCGATGGTCAACGGCATGACCGGCATGGCTGCCGGGGTGATCGGCAGCGTTTCGGATTTCACCAGCGGCATCACCAACCGCACCAACCCCATCCCGGTGACGCGCACAAGCAGCGGCAGCGGCGGTTTCAGGGGCGGCGGCGGTGGCGGTCATTCCTGTGCCTGCGCCTGTGCCTGCGCCGGGTGTGCCTGTGCCTGTGCCGGCGGCGGCCGCTAAAAGCCTGACCTTAATTCTTAACTATGCCTGTTGAAACGCTTTCAACCAGGAAGTTGCAAGACAAACCTGCCAAAGGACGTTCGATCAAACCTGAGGCAGGTCTGTATCATTACAGCATTAAAGATATCGACGAACAGGCGCGCATTCACCTGCGCATCGATCCCGATGAAAGCGGACTGTTGATGGTCAATGCCAGCAAAGTCGTGCAGCTTAACCCAACCGCGACCCTGATGGCATACTTCTTCCTGGAGAAAATACCACCCAGAAAGATCACGCGCTACTTTACGCGCAATTTCAAGGCACCCCGCAAGCAGGTGCTGGGCGACCTTTTGACCACCATCTTGCAGATCAAGGAGATCATCCGAAAAGACGGCGGCTGCCCGGTATGCGACCTGCAACTGGAGATCAAATCACCTTTCAGTGCCCGACCCAGCGCCCCCTACCGCATGGACCTGGCGCTCACCTACCGCTGCAATAATGCCTGCAGCCACTGTTACAATGCCCGTTCACGCCAGTTCCCGGAGATGGACACTGCAAGCTGGAAAAAGGTGATCGACAAACTGTGGGATTTGCGCATTCCCCACCTGGTTTTCACCGGCGGCGAACCGACGCTCAGGGACGACCTGCCGGAGTTGGTCGCTTACGCCGAGCAAAAGGGGCAGATCACGGGCATCAACACCAATGGCAGGCGCCTGGCGGACCGCTCCTTCCTGAATGACCTGGTGGCAGCAGGTTTGGACCATGCCCAGATCACGGTCGAATCTCACCTGCCGCAGATCCATGACAAAATGGTCTGTGCGGACGGGGCATTTACCGAGACGATCGCCGGTTTACGCAACGTAGTGGATACAAGGCTCTACATGATGACCAATACCACCCTTTTACGCGAAAACAGCCCCTATTTACGGGATACGATGAACTTCCTGGCAGACCAGGGGGTCAAGACCATCGGACTGAACGCCCTGATCTATTCAGGCCGAGGCAAGTCCGTATCCTCCGGGCTGCCGGAAACCGACCTGCCAGCCCTTTTGGACATCGCCCGCGATGTCTGTGCGCAGAGGGACCTCAGGTTGATCTGGTACACCCCCACGCAGTACTGCCACTTCAATCCCCTGCAGATGCAGCTGGGCGTCAAAGGCTGCACGGCAGCGCTTTACAATATGTGTGTTGAACCGGAAGGCTCAGTGCTCCCCTGCCAATCGTATTACGAAACACTGGGCAACATCCTCAAGGACCCCTGGGAAGCTATCTGGGAACACCCCCTGGCGTTGTCATTGAGGGAGCGGCGCGACATCCCGGAAGGCTGCCGGAGCTGTGAACTGCTGGCAGAGTGCGGCGGGGGCTGCCCATTGGCGAGAGAACATCAACAGATCCAACCTGTTTTAAATGAATTGTTTATCTGATCGGAGGCGAAAATGGCGAATTTAGTGCAATCAATCAAGTCATTCTTCAGCAAGCAGGCACCGCTGGAAAAAGGTTTTTCCACCTACCAGGGCAAGCTCGATGATGAGACCCACTACCGGCTTCACCTGCGCATCGAACCGGGTGGAGAGGGCGTTTTGATCGTCAATGCTTCCACGGTTTTGCATTTAAACCAATCCGCGACCGAGATGGTCAATTGCATGATGAAAGATATGGATTTTATTGACGCGATCAAGTACCTGCGGAAGCGCTACAAGGTTGGCAGACAGGAACTGGAAGTGGATTACACCGCACTGCGCGAAAAGATCAATACCCTGGTCGGGACGACCGACCTGGACCCGGTCAGCTACCTCGGAATGGAGCGCCAGATGGTGGGAGAGAAGATCCACGCCCCCTACCGCCTGGATTGCGCCATCACCTACCAGGTATATGGCAATGGCGATGCAGGTCTGGCACCCCAGGAACGCGTCAGTCGGAAGCTGAGCACCGAAGAGTGGAAAACGATCATCCAGAAAGCATATGAAGCAGGCATTCCACACATCATCTTCACCGGCGGCGAACCCACCCTCAGGGACGACCTGGCGGAGCTATTGATGCACTGCGAAAAACTCGGCCTGGTGACGGGGCTGCTCTCGGACGGCGTGCGCCTGGCGGACAGGAAGTACCTGGTCTCCCTGTTGGAAGCAGGCCTGGACCACCTGATGCTGATCTTTGAGAACGAGCAGGAAGCCTCATGGAATACATTGAGGATGATCCTGGCTGAGGACATCTTCACCACCGTGCACCTGACCCTCAAACCGGGTGTCGACCTCAAACCGGATATCGAACGCCTGGCGGACATGAAGGTCAATGCCATATCGCTGAGCACCTCGCAGCCCCACATGGAAGAAAAGCTGCATGAACTGCGCAACCTGGTTGCCGTGCGGCAGATCGAACTGGTCTGGGACCTGCCTGTGCCCTACTCGCAGTTCAACCCGATTGCCCTGGAACTCGAAAAAGACGAGATGGCTGCCTCCGAGGAATATACCGACCTGTATGTCGAACCGGATGGCGATGTTTTGCCGGCGCAGGGGATAAACCGCGTCATGGGCAACATGCTGAGTGATGACTGGGACAAGATCTGGTCGGCACGCCTGGAGACCACGGCATGAGACAACTGGTTGCAGAATGGCACAAGCACTTCACGCGCCAGGCGAACTGGACCACGCGGGTGCGCAAGTACCTGTTAGACCGGGCAAACCTGCCGAAAGGGGCAAAAGTGCTGGAGGTAGGCAGCGGTTCGGGGGCTTTGCTTACCGATCCCCTATTTGCACCTTATGACATGCACGGCGTGGACCTGGACCTTGAACGACTGCAATATGGCAAGGAAATGTTCAAGGAAACGAAGATGATCAGTGCCAACGGCTACCAACTGCCGTTTGATGCCCAATCCTTTGACCTGGTGTACTGCCATTACCTGTTATTGTGGTGCAAAGACCCCCAGGCGATCCTCAATGAGATGTACCGGGTGTGCAAAAAAGGCGGCTACGTGAGCAGTTTTGGCGAGCCGGACTATAACTCACGCATCGACTACCCGGAAGTGTATGAAAAACTGGGCCGACTGCAGAACCATTCACTGGAATTCCAGGGTGTCAACCTGAGCATCGGACGCAGGATGGGCGACCTCTTCATCTCCACCGGCCTGAGCCAGGTCAACATCGGGGTGATCGGTTTTGAACGCATGAAGCAGTCGATGGAAGACTTTGAGAACGAGTGGGAACTGATCGCCTATGACCTGGGCGGATTGGTGCCCCTGGATGACATCCTGGAACTGCGGGCTGAGGCGAAAAAGTTGTGGACAGAAGGCCGCAGCACGCTGTTCATCCCCACCTTTTACGCCTTCGGGGTCAAGAATTAGCCTGAATTTGGCTTGCATAAATCATTGACAGACGCTATAATAAGCGCCTGAGTTCGGGGCGTAGCGCAGTCCGGCTAGCGCGCTTGCATGGGGTGCAAGAGGTCGAAGGTTCAAATCCTTTCGCCCCGACTCTTTTTTGTTCAAAACGAAGAGTCCGATCTGCGACAAATCCTTTCGCCCCGACCTTATTTTTTTTAACCAGAAGAGGTCGAAGGTTTCCCTTTCGTAAACTCAAGGGACTTCACCATCCTTTCGCCCCGACCTTATTTTTTTTTAACCAGAAGAGGTCGAAGGTTTCCCTTTCGTAAACTCAAGGGACTTCACCATCCTTTCGCCCCGACTCTTTTTTTATTTATAACGAAGAGGTCGAAGGTTTCCCTACAGGGATCTTCGATTTTCATTCCTTGACAGGACCTACGGCAGGGCCTTCGGCAATCCCTTTCGCCCCGACTCTCTTTTTTATTTAAACGAAGAGGTCGAAGGTTTTCCTCTCGTAAACTCAAATGACTTCGCCAATCTTTCGCCCCGATTTCCAAAGTTTGATGTAGGTCAGGCCTCCGGCCTGACTTTTTTCAGATAAACTATAAAGCATCTCTCTCAGGGTAGGCACAGCCCCTCGAAAAGAACGAGGGATTGTAAAAGCTTACTCCTACCGGGGTTTTTGATCCTATACAGCATCTTCAAATCTCATGCCTTTGCAGGACCTACGGCAGGGTCTACGACCACCCCTTTTGCCCCGACTGATCTTTTGACCAGAAATGCGTATGGTATACTATTAACATATGCTTAACTGATACTGAAGGCATGCAATTCTTAACTGCATGAGCCAGTGACTACTTAACACAGACCAGACTTTCCAGGAGGTTCCCATGAAAATACGCTTCATTAGACATATATCCACTGTTATCCTTGCCATATTCATCGCTGCAAGCGTTTGGGGCAGCTTACCGCCAAAGGCAGCAAGTTCTGCATCCGGGTCATGGAGCAACACAGCTTCCCTGACAAATGCCCGAGACAGCCATACAGCGACAATTTTGCAGGATGGCCGTGTATTGGTTGTCGGCGGATATGGTACCAGTTTTCTAAAAACTTCCCAACTATACAGCGCAAGCCTTAAAATCTGGTCAAACACCAATTCCATGCTCGATTATCGCAATAATCATACAGCCACGCTACTATCAGATGGAAAAGTGCTGGTAACAGGCGGTAGAAACAGCGGAGGTGTTCTGAGCAGTGCTGAGATCTACAATCCCACCTCAGGCACCTGGTCCGCCACAGGTGCAATGGGCACCAGCAGGGAACGGCACACAGCTACGTTGTTGGCTGATGGGACAGTACTCGTTGTGGGTGGTTATGATGGTAGTTCTCATTTGAGCAGCGCAGAACTTTTTAACCCTGCCACAGGAACATGGTCAGCCACTGCTTCAAAGATGGTATCAAGTGCAGGCCACACAGCTACATTACTGGCTGACGGCAAGGTCATGGTTGCTGGCGGTGTGAGCACGTCTTATTGGGTATATGCACAAGTATATGATCCAGCTACCGGTAATTGGTCCGCCCCTACATCAATGAGCACTGCCAGGACGGATCACACCGCCACCTTATTGAGTGATAATCGCGTATTGGTGGTTGGTGGTACAGGAAACACCGGATCCCTCGCAAGTACAGAACTTTTTGATCCAACCACAGCCACCTGGTCAAACACAACGTCTTTAAATATCGGTCGGGAAGGTCACACTGCAAATTTGCTACCTGGAGGGAAAGTATTAATTTCCGGCGGTTGGGGTACCAGTCGTTTGAATAGTGCAGAGCTTTTTGACCCAACGTCTGCTACCTGGATAAATGCCGGTTTGATGAACTACGCACGAACAGATTTCACCGCAACCCTGCTGCAAGATGGCGATGTGCTTGTGGTTGGCGGGTATGGAAACAGCGGCGTTCTAAGCAGCGCTGAACTGTATGATTCAGCAACAGGCATTTGGTCAACGGCTGCCATGAGCGAAGCACGCTACTGGCACACAAGCACGCTGCTGCAAAACGGGAAGGTTCTTATAACAGGCGGCGGCAGCAGCACCAACTACCTAAGCAGCGCAGAACTGTTTGACCCTGTCACCGGCATAGGATCCATCACTGGATCTTTAAGCACTGCCCGCAGGTATCACACTGCCACCACACTACTCAATGGAAAAGTAATGGTGGCAGGGGGGAATGGGACCAGCGGCTTTTTGAACAGTGTAGAGATTTATGACCCGGATACTGGCACCTGGTCAGGGGCAACATCCATGGGAACACCCCGGGCATACCACACCGCCACCCTGCTGGTGAACGGCATGGTTTTGGTAGCAGCAGGAATGAATGAGACCGGTTTGATCAGCAGCGCAGAGATCTATGATCCTGATAGTGATACCTGGCTGTCGATCCCAGGGCTTAGCACACAACGTTACGCTCATACAGCGAATTTACTGCCAGATGGTGGTCATGTCCTTGTCACAGGTGGGTTTACTTACAGCGGTCCGACGAATAGCGTGGAAATCTTCAGCTTGGCGCTCAATTCATGGGTTCCGGCTACATCCATGGCTGCAGGTCGCGGACATCATACTGCAACCCAGTTACCCAGTGGTGATGTACTGGTCACCGGGGGATATAGCACCAGTAATCCTGTTAACAGCGTAGAACTATATAATCCAGCATCTGATTCATGGTCATCCCTGGTTTCGATGGGCACCGCCCGCATGCAGCATACGGCAACACTACTGCCTGGAGGTCATGTTCTTGTAACAGGGGGCAATGATGGCATAAGTTATTTAGCAAGCGGTGAGTTTTATGACCCAATCGCAGATGATTGGACAGTCGTTTCACCCATGAGCATCTCCCGCCAAAATCACACGGCCACCCTCCTTCCGGATGGCAGGGTTTTACTGGCTGGTGGATCGAGCAATCCAAGTGTTCACTTGAGCAGCATGGAAATCTTTGACCATCCCGAACACAATTGGACCAATACCGGGTCAATCAATACCGCTCGAAACAGTCATACTGCCACTCTGCTTATGAATGGGAAAGTCCTGGTTAGCGGCGGATACGGCAGCAGCGGCACATTGAACAGTGCACAACTATATGACCCAACTGCGGGAAGCTGGACTGCTACTGGCAATATGACAAGTGTAAGAGATAGTCATACCGCAACTTTATTGTGGGATGGTAGAGTTCTGATAGCAGGAGGAAGAAATTCATCAGGCATTGCAGACAGCGCTGAGCTTTATGATCCAGTTACTGGCACATGGACCAGCACAGGGTCTTTAAGTGTCGCCCGGAGAAACCATAACGCCACACTGCTTGCAGATGGGAAGGTTCTCGTTTTTGGTGGAAACAACACCAGCGGTACATTAAGCAGTGCTGAACTATATGATCCATTAACCGGCACCTGGACAAGCACGGGGTCCATGAGCTCAGCTCGTGAACTTACAAATGCTGTGCTGCTGTCTAATGGTACTGTACTGGTGGCAGGTGGCTCAAGTGGCACACCCTTGAGCAGCACAGAAATTTATGACCCACAAACAGGCATTTGGACAACAACAAATCCAATGGGTACCGCCCGTTACTATCACTCATCCACTCTACTGCCAGACGGGAAAGTGCTTACTGCCGGAGGTTATGGCAGTGAATATTTAAGTAGTGCAGAGATCTATGACCCCACCAGCGGGACCTGGACAGACACCGCAGCATTGAACTCAGCAAGATCTCAGCATTCAGCTATTCAGCTGATTGATGGCAAAGTATTGGTGGCTGGCGGATATAGCAGTAGCAGCAGTTACACAAGCAGCGCAGAAATTTTCGATCCATATACAGGCAGTTGGCAATATACCGCTTCCTTAAACACAAAACGGGAAAGAAGCACAGCCACATTGTTATTGAATGGCAAAGTGCTCCTGGTTGGGGGTTACAACGGCAGCTACCTGAGCAGCACGGAATTGTTTGACAGCGGACTGGGTTATGACAGCACCTGGCAGCCCACGATCAGTTCGGTGAACTCGACTGTTAACCTGGGTGAGTCCATCGACGTCAGCGGGACAGGCTTCAGAGGCTACGGATACACCGAAGCCAGCTCCGGTACAACCCAGTCTTCACCCACCAATTATCCTCTGGTGCAATTACGACACCTGGATAGCGGTCAGACCATCTGGCTGCCCATATCAGACTTCACTTCGACTTCCTTAACCACTATCTCACTCAGTGGGATCAACCCGGGACCAGTTCTGCTGACCGTTTACGTCAACGGCATCCCCAGCCTGGCACAGCCGATCCTGCTCAGCCTGCCAGTCATAAATCTTTCCAGCGCCACCTACACGATCGGCGAAGGCGGCGGGAGTGTGACGGTCACGGCAGAGATCAACGGGATGCATCCGAGCAATGTAACCGTGGACTATGCCACCGCGGATGGCACGGCAGAAGCAGGAAGCGACTACACCACTGCCAGCGGCACGCTGACCTTCGCCCCAACCGATACCGAGCAGACCTTTGCAGTGCCCATCCTGGATGATGCCATTTATGAGGGCGATGAGACCTTTACTGTCACGCTTACCAACCCGTCGGGGGCGGTGTTGGATGCACCGCTATCAGCCGAGGTGACGATCACGGATAACGACACGGTACCGGTGATAACGCTCAGCAGCGCCACCTACGAGGTTGACGAAGCGGATGGCAGCCTGAGCGTTACGGCTGAGATCAGTGGAGGGTTTGAGTATGATGTCACGGTGGACTATGCCACCACGGATGGTAGCGCCCTGGCTGGCAGCGACTATACCACCACAACAGGCACACTGACCTTTACCTCCACAGATTCATCCAAAGAGATCATCATCCCGATTTTTGATGATGCGGTCTATGAACTGGACGAATCCTTCACTGTTTCGCTTTCCAACCCCTCCGGGGCGACGCTGGGGGCAACCACCTCAACCACTGTGACCATTCACGATGATGATCCGCCCCATGGCACCTGGAACTCCACAGAATCTATGAGCACAACCCGCGCATTCCATACTGCCACTCTAATGCTAGACGGAAAAGTCCTTGTTGCTGGGGGACCCGCAAAATCGAGTGCTGAGATTTATAACCCGACAACTGGTACCTGGGCAAGCACAAATTCTATGAGCACAACCCGTCAAAACCATACTGCCACTCTGATGCAAGACGGAAAAGTTCTTGTGGTTGGAGGACTAGATTTTATGGGTACTCAAATTGCGACTCCGGAACTCTATGACCCTGCAACAGGAACCTGGTCAACTGTCACAGATATGAACAGATCGAGAAATCGCCACACAAGCACACTATTACAGGATGGAAAAGTGCTGGTTGTTGGAGGGGTTGCTGGCAGTTCTTTAGATCATGTGGAAATTTATGATCCTGACACAGACACATGGATTGTTACTGGTTCACTAAACACAGCCCGATTCAGTCACACGGCCACCTTATTGCCTGATGGTAAAGTGCTGGTATCTGGAGGGAATAATAACAATAATCCTTTGAACAGTGTAGAGATCTACGATCCTTCAAATGGCACCTGGTCTGTCGTTGCATCACTCAATTTTGCCCGATACAATCACACTGCCACTCTATTGCCTGATGGCACTATTCTTGTGGTAGGCGGAAACTCAGGCGGCACATATTTAAATAGTGCAGAAATTTACGATCCCGATACAGACTCATGGGCCAGTACGCCATTACTGGGTTCTGCTCGTGACAGACACTCCGCAACATTACTGCCTGATGGCACAGTTCTTGTGGAGGGAGGATACAATATCAGTACCGCTGAACTCTATAATCCGGTAACAGGAGATTGGTATCTCACTTCACCAATGAGTGCAGCCAGACATAGTCACACCTCCACTCTCCTAGCCAATGGGACTGTGCTCGTGGCAGGAGGACACACCGGAAGTACATATTTGAGCAGCGCTGAACTGTATGTTCCTACTGGGGGAAGTTGGGCTAATACTGGTTCAATGAGTACTTCAAAATATTACCATAATGCAACTATCTTGCCCGATGGGCGCGTGCTTGTAGCAGGCGGTTGGTTTAATAATGCACCATCCAATACGATTAGAGCCTACAACCCGGTAACAGGCACTTGGTTACCTGTTGGATTGATGAAAACAGCCAGACAGTTTTTTACCACAACCTTGCTCTCAAATGGTAAAGTGCTTGCAGCTGGGGGCAAAATTAGTCTTTTTGGTAGTACAAGTACTGCTGAACTCTATGATCCAACTACAAGCACAAGTCAATATACAGGCTCTATGTCAGAAAACCGATATGGGCATACTGCCACATTATTACCTAATGGAAAAGTGCTGGTGGTTGGGGGATATAGTGGCAGTTATTTGAACAGTGCTGAGGTGTATGATCCACTAACTGGCACCTGGACTGCCACAGGAAGCATGGATAGTGCACGATATCACCATACTGCCACATTACTACCGGATGGAAAAGTGCTTGTTGCAGGCGGGTGGACTGGTAGCGCTTACTCGAGCAGCGCTGAGTTATATGACCCGCAAATTGGCACTTGGACTATCACTGGAATGATGAGTACTGGGCGTGATTATCATACTGCCACGCTGCTGCCAAATGGAAAAGTGCTGGTGACAGGAGGCGATAATTCTGGTGGCAAGATCAATTCGGCATTACTCTATAACCCTGCAACAGGCGTATGGGCAAGTACAGGGTCAATGAGTCTAGCCCGAAGATATCATACAGCCACGCTGATGACAGACGGTTCAGTCCTCATTACGGGAGGAGAAGGAACTGGTATTTTAAGTGATGTAGAGCTTTACCACCCAGCAACAGGTACTTGGGAGACAATCGCTTCTATGGGTACAGCTCGCAGCGCGCATACAGCTACTCTGATGGCAAACGGAAAGGTCCTCATTGCAGGTGGGGAGAACGAAGTTGCCCTGAACAGCGCAGAAGTGTTTGATCCTGAACTGGATTACGACAGCGCCTGGCAGCCAACGATCAGTTCTGTTAATACACCAGTTTATTTGGGCGAGACCCTCAGCGTCAGCGGGACGGGCTTCAGAGGTTATGGACTCACCGAAGCCAGCTCTGGCGGGACCCAATCATCACCCACCAATTATCCCCTGGTGCAGCTGCGCCACCTGGATAGCGGGCAGACCATCTGGCTGCCCATATCAGACTTCACTGCAACTTCCTTCACGACAGTTCCGGTAAGCGGCTTAAACCCAGGGCCGGCGCTGATGACCGTATACGTCAACGGCATCCCCAGCCTGGCGCAACCAATTGTGATCAGTGCGCTACCAGAGGTAAGCCTTTCAAGTGCCACATACTCTATTAGCGAGGATGGCGGTAGCGTTACCATAAGCGTTAACCTGGTTCCGGCTACATCCCTGACAGTTACGGTGGATTATGCCACCACGGATGGCACCGCAACAGCCGGCAGCGACTACTCCGCCACCAGCGGTACACTGACCTTCACCCCAACCGACACCGAGGAGTCCTTCACGGTGACGATCCTGGATGATGCCATTTACGAGGGCGATGCGACCTTTAGCGTCACGCTTTCCAACCCATCCAATGCGACGCTGGGCACACCGGATTCGGCGGTGGTCACCATTACAGATGATGACCTGTCCGCTGACTTATCCATCAGCATGACGGATGCGCCTGACCCCGTGATCATCGGTCAGACCATTACCTACAGCGTCACAGTTAACAACAACGGTCCCACGGAGGCTGTCAATATCTCGGTAACAGATACCCTGCCGGCAGGCGTTGTTTATCTTTCTGCATCGGGCACTGGTTGGACCTGTGAAGAGGCATCCGGGATCGTCACCTGTACGCTGGCAAGCCTTGCGAATGGAACAAATAGCGCAATAGAGATACAAGTAAGTGCGCCATTAACCCCCGGGGGAGTAAGCAACACCGTCGAGGTTTCATCAGTCACGGCGGATGACGATCTGGATAACAATAATGCAAGCGCCAACACAGTTGTCGACGCCTTCTGGATCTACCTGCCTTTGATCCTCAGGTAAATACCTGCCTGTGATTAATTTGATCGACTTTTTATGAAACCCAAATTACAAAGAACCTCCTTGCGGAGGTTCTTTGTAGGAAATATTGTTCCTTATCAAAATTTTAAGCATTACTTAGAAGAATTAGTAGAGTGGTTCTTAATTTTTGACAAAAATAAAAATAATGTAAGCACTACGATGATCACTAAAACTGGAATAAGACTTGCCCAGTTTTGTAAGTGCAAGAACCTTGTTCCAATATTGAAAGTAAATTTGCCATCAAGCAATTGTGTCAAACTATGTTGATAGATTTCGGAATAATCAAAGAAGCCCGCCATCTCAATGTTCTTGATCCAATCTTCTGGAACAATAATCGAACTGGCAGCTGCAATGAACATCTGCAGAATTGAAACAAGGCTCAGACCGACCATTAACCAATTTAATCGTTTTGGTAAAGAAGCAAGAAATATACTGAGGAAAGGCAGTATCGGTATAATGTGACGGGGGCCAAAAGCCCTGCCACCCCACCACATGTAATACCCGGAAATCAAGATAATATATGTAAAAATGATCCAGAAAGCCAAACCGGCTTCCAGACGAAACCGGCGGGAACGAAATACTTGAACAGCACCCGGAATTAATAGCAATAAAACCGGTGATTCCCAGAATAACCCCTTTCCTGGATGAAAAGTCAAGTAATACATGACTTTCCAGCTTGGCCAGCCAATTCCCATGATTCCCTTGCTCATCCCGGAGTTGAATACCTCCAACGCCATTTTCTCATACCCTATGGTAAAAAAGCTACCAAAACTGATTTTGTTATATGCCATTTGGATAAGGACAGGTATCGTCCCTCCGAGTAGAGGCAACACAATCGATATAAACCTTTGATGCTTGTTATCATTCCAGACCACTGAAAGGTAATAGATGATCAAAGCCAGGATGATCAAAGCTGAAGGATATTCACTGATCAATGCCCAGCCGGAGAGAAAACCGACCAGAAACATAAGTCCTTTTTTCTGGGCAGCTGAATTGCTCTGTCTTAAATAAAATATGAGGAAGAAAACTATGAAAAGTAATGACGCAGTGAATTGGTGACTGAAGAAAGTATGGCTGTAAGGCAAGTACAGCGTACCCAAAGTTATAGCCAGCGATACCAAATACGCCTTAAGACGGCTACCAGATATGTGCAGGCACAGAAGATACATCAGGCTTCCCGCTATGGCTGAAGGAAGGCCAACCACCAGAAAAGTGATCATCCTGTGCGCTGTGGGTAGATCCGGCCATCCTGTGACTTGTTTCAGCCAATACAATGGGTAATAGAAGATCGACCCAATAATCGCCGGACCAATGGCTTTATCGGAGTAATAATGACCGTCAACAGTGGCGACATCCCAGGTACTAGTGCCTGGTTTGGAATAGAAATTATCAATTTTGAAACTGCCCTCTTCTGCAAGAGCGTGTATCAAACTGAATCGGGAATTTTCATTCCATCCTGGCCATTGATAAAAATAAACAAATACAAAGGCAAGCAATATAAAAACGATCAGTGCATCTTTACGATGGTTCTTAAAAAGATTATCCATATACCCAGGTTATATAATCTACAATGAATAATTATAAGCAAGTTTAATTTTCTGCCAGCGATATCTCAAATAAAAATTTCTCTCGTGTGGCTGGTCATAAGATGAACCCACATTTGAGATGATTAAGTTGGTTAAGATCCTTCACTGCATTCTGGATGACTTATTTTACCTTCATTAGTAATATTAGGTCATGATTGGGTATTCTGTCCGTCTAATTCACTTCTTAATGAACAGACTTTATCTGCGCCAAGAATTTTTGGAAAAGAACAGAGCGGGAGGGCTATTCACCCTCCCGCATGGATCACTTTCTCACAACCTTACTTAAAGATCAACGGCAGGTAGGTTTTGATGGTCGGTAAATAAATGTTCCAGATCGTTTCGACAAACCAGTTGGAACCATTGGCATTGGCACCGCCGGTATAACCCCGGATGCGAACATAAATATTCTCGTCAAACTGCAGACCCAGGTCATCTGTCACCCAGCCACCCTCAACCCTGTATCCACCCGCGGGATATCCAAAATTAATGCCATCGTTGGAAAATTCAAAGTTGACCCACCAGAATTCCGGACCCGGTCCACTGCACAGCCATGTAACCTTACCACGATCTGCAGTAAGACTCTGACCTGTGGGCTGGTCTACGGAGAGGCGCCCGATAAAAGTACGCGCACTGCCAGCCAGGTTGCTAAAGTTGCCCACAGTGATGAGCTTGCCATCCGATTGGATAGCCAAACCCAATACGCTGGCATTGGCGCCAGGGTTAAAACTGCCATCCAGTGTGCCATTTGCGTTGAAGCGACCAAGATAGTTGCGACCGATCCCACTTAATAAGGTAAATAAACCACCGACCACGATCTTGCCATCGTCCTGTTCCACCATGGTGTAGACACTACTATTGGCATATCCCTCAAAGCTGGTGACAAGGGTTCCATCAGAGGCAATTTTCGCGAGCCTTGATTTGGTGACCTGGCTGCCAGATACACCCATCTGGTTAAAATCGCCCCCAATGAGATGTGCCCCGTCTGATAGTGGAAGGATCGTGCGAACAGTATTGTTTGGGCAAGGATTGTAGGCGGTTTCAAGGACACCATAATTGGATACTCGTGCCAGATGATTTATCGAAGTATTTCCATTTATTGACCAGAAGACCCCGCCAACCAGGATCTTGCCATTTTGCCAAGCAAGCGTATAAACCTTTCCACCCGTGCCGAATGAAAAAGTTTCAAAGTCTTTGTTGTCCACAGTTCCGTTAGTGTTCAGGCGGGCAAGGTTTTCAGTCGCAGTGCTGCCCACGGTAGTAAAATCACCCCCAATGATGATCCTGCCATTCGGATCCACCACAATGGCATACACCGGTCCATTAACATATGTCGCAAAGGTTGTATCGAGGGTGCCATCCGCGTTGAGCCTGCCCAGGTTATGGCGTGTTTCCGTGTTGAGTAAAGAGAAATCACCCCCCACCAGGATCTTGCCATCCGACTGCACCGCGAGCGCATATACCGCCCCATCCATGCCAGCATCAAAATCGTGGTCCACCATGCCGCCGGGGAGGATGCGACCCAACCCGTAATGCAAAACCGAATCGAGCGAGGTAAAATTGCCACCCACGAGGCTACCACCATCCGCCTGGATGGCGATAGCGTTGATCAAGTTATTCGCCACGGTATTTAAAGCCTGCTCAGTTGAGCCATCCGGGTAGCAACGCATGATGCGCAGATAGCTCAAACCGCCAGATTGGGTAAAGGTGCCACCTAAAAGGATCTTACCATCCGGCTGGACAGCGATGGTGCTGACCTGTATCCCTGGCAGCCCACCCAGTGATGGGATGAAATCCATGTCGAGTGTCCCATCGGGGTTCATGCGCCCGATGCGGGTTCGGGGTTCGGTCTTGAGCGATTCAAAATTACCCCCAATGAGCACCTTGCCATCCGCCTGAACTGCCAATGAAAAGATATCCGAGTTACCTCCAGCCAGGTCCATGTTGACGGAAAAATCAAGCGCACCATTGCGATAGAGGCGGGCAAAACCCGGGCGGGTCGTCGTGACATTGACAATGCTGAATGTGCCACCGATGAGCACCCTGCCATCCAATTGCACTGCGACAGCCCTGACAGAGCCGGCCGTGCTGGCACTGAAAGTGGTGTCGATCGAGCCATCCTTGTTCAAGCGGACAATATTATTGCGGGATTGCCCGTTGACCATGCTGAAATCGCCCCCCACCAAGATCCTGCCATCTGCTTGTACCGCAATGGCATAGACTGTGCCGTTGAAATCAGGATCAAAGGAATTATCCATGGTGCCATCGGTGTTCAAACGCATAATTCGCAAGCGGTCATAAAAGCCGCTGGCTCCTACCAGGACCTGGGTGAATTCACCGCCCACCAGGATCCTGCCATCCGCTTGCAGGGTTATAACATGCACCTGGGCAGAAGTACGAACACTGAATGAAGCCTGATTGGAGCCATCTGCATTCAAACGAGCCAGGTATTGACGGCTGGTACCGGCTAAATTTGTATAATTACCTCCCACCAGGATGCGGTCATCCGGCTGCACCACGATGACATTGACCGCTGCATCGGCATTCGGGTTGAAACCCGTGTCCAACGAGCCATCCGGGTTCAGGCGCCCGATGCGGTTGCGGGCAACGCCAGCCAGTTCGGTGAAAAGACCCCCGACGAGGATCTTGCCGGTGGATTGCAGGGCGATAGTCTTAACCTCAAGATTAGCTCCCGGGTTAAACCCATCGTTTGCGGAAAGCGCTGAGGCCTCCCGCGTGGTAAGCGCACCCAAAACGATGCTGATGACCAATGCAATGATCAATACGGGAAAAGATCTGTTTCTGCTCATTTTTCTCCTTATCGCCGACCCAATATCCAGGCCAGGATGGTCAATACAAAGCTGCGGCTTATGGTTTATGTTGGTTAAGGTCAGCCACATTAGTGTAATGCAACAGTACGATTGTCAAAGAAATAATTCTTGCCTGGCAAAGTACAGTGGAACCGGGTTGTAATTTCATTGTCTTTAAGAAGCCCTGAAGAACTGTGTAGAGCGCTGTGTAACTTACATGAATATTTTAATGGAAATAAGAGAGAATCGCAAGCATTTTCACATGATCGTTCGATGCAGGCCTTGCCCGGTTTTTTAAATCTTGATCAGGCCAGTCCTGTGACCCCCGGGGCAAGGCGCAGCGAAGTGGGACCAGAACGGCCTGATCAATATTTACGAAAATCGCATACCCACAAAAACAATCATGATGGTCACGAAACTGACAGCGATTTTGTTTCGCAACCTGTCCATATGGGCAGCGATGCCCAAGCGTCAATAATTATCCCTCGCTCTTTTCGAGGGACGATCGCAACGGGGGTATATGTGCAGCGAAGTTGCGATCTTTACGAACTTGATCCTCCTTCCAGTTTCGCAACAGGGTACATGTGCAGCCTTACCCCGAGCGCCATTGCCATACCAGCAAAACCTCTGGTACCTTCGGAAAATGCAGCTGGCACCTCCGGCCTAGCGCCAAGGGGTACATTGCCAAGCACCCTGCCGAAGGCCCTGGAAGGAAGCCCTTAAGGCGTGAGGGTGGTTAAAACTTGTCTTGCATATCCCTTTAAAGCTCTCACCGAATTAACACAATGTTAATACACTTGTTGACAAAGCATGATAATATATACCCTGCTTGTTTACAGAAGGTCACGAATACCATGCACGTCGTTTGGTTTGGAACTCCTGCAAGAACAAAGCACCAAAGTTTATGAAAGGAGTTTTAAATCATGGCTGCAAAAGAACAAGGCACCGTAAAGTGGTTCAATGGCGAAAAAGGCTTCGGCTTCATTGAGCGCGAAAGCGGCAAAGATGTGTTTGTGCATTTCTCGGCAATCATCGGTGACGGATACAAATCCCTCAACGAAGGCCAACGTGTAGAATTTACCGTTGTCCAAGGCGAGAAAGGACCCCAGGCTCAGGACGTAGTCGCCCTGTAAACATCAGGTCTGAACACAGAAGCAGTCCCCACAAAGGACTGCTTTTTTATTTAAACGGCATAACGCAGGCCTGTTATGGATTACAATAAGCGCATTATTTATCTCATCATTCAGGATTTATTGTATGGTTTATTATCACCCATCCAGGGGGGCATACCGGCTTAACCTGCCACGCCAGGGAGAATTTAAGGCATGAGCGAGGCAGATTTTTTCAAGATACTGCTCTACGCCTGGTTCATCATTGGCGCGCCGATATTCATCGCCCTGTTCTTCTTCAAGGCACCCTACGGACGCTACAGCCGCCAGGGATGGGGGCCACTTGTCGGCAAGCGCGCCGCCTGGATCATCATGGAAGCACCGTCGGCAATCGCCTTTGCCGTGCTGTTCTTTGTGGGTGACCACCACGCGACCATCACCAGCTGGGCATTTTTTATCCTGTGGGAAACGCACTACATCTACCGGGCGTTCATTTACCCGCACCTGTTGAGAGGCAAAGCCAAACACATGCCGCTCTCGATCATCCTCTTTTCGATCATCTTCAACCTGGTCAACTGCTACCTGAACGGGCGCTGGCTCTTTCAATTTTCGGGGGGATACTCCAACAGCTGGCTGCTGGACCTGCGCTTCGTTTTTGGGGTGCTCATCTTCCTGGGCGGGCTGATCATCAACCGGCACTCGGACATGCAGCTGCGAAAACTGCGCCAGCCCGGGGAAAATGCCTATAAATTGCCCTCGGGAGGGCTCTTCAACCTGGTGGCATGCCCCAACTACTTTGGTGAAATTGTTGAATGGACCGGATGGGCACTGGCGACCTGGTCACTGGCGGGGCTATCTTTCGCTTTCTGGACCTTCGTCAACCTGGCACCACGGGCGTATGCCCACCTGCAGTGGTACAAGGAGCAATTCATAGAATACCCGGATGAACGCAAGGCATTGATCCCCTGGATGTGGTGAAAAGTTCCAGGTTATTCAGAATTTGGGTCTATTTTCAAAAGCCTGACCAAAGCCTCTCCTTCATAGACGGTGATCGGCTTGTCAGCGATCCAGGCACGGGCTTTCTGGGAAAGCCTGCCGGTGGTCATTAAGAATGCACGGGAAGCCTTTTCATGCAGCATGGCTCCCAGCAGGTCCCGCAGGATCGGCTCCCCCACCGTCCCCTGGTAGCGCTTGCACTGCACGATCCATTTTTCCCCTTTGCCATCGTAGACAATGACATCCACGCCATGATCCTGCTTCTCTTCATAGGGACGGGTGCGGTAGCCCAGGGACTGGAAAAAACGGGCTGTGAGGGCTTCAAATTCCGCCGGCGGGAGGGCTTTGAGGTATTCCAGGCTGCCGAGAAGTTGCATTTCGCGCCTATCCTGGCGATAGCGCTGGATGGCACTGGCTAACGTCACCGTTCCAGTCACAGCGCCGAGGGTGAAGAAGGCAATGCGGTTGTATGGTTCGGGGAGAAAAGAAGATGCCCCATGATTGAAAAGGACCAGCGTAAGGGCAAGCAGGGCGGCAAGACACCAGGCCAGGAAGACCTGACGGGCGGCTTTCAACAGGCGCTGAGTAAAGGAATCACCTTTAAAACGGAAGCGAATGAAACAGACCAGCAGGATCAGCGGCCAGAAAAAATACAATACAGACAGGACATCCAAAAACAATTTCACAGAAACAACGCCTTAAGCAGAAGTGATTTTATCATACACGAACAAGTGTTTCATTTATGGATTTCATTTCATGTATAATCAAAACAAGGAAAGAAATGATGAAAAAAGATAGCGAAAGAGAAGTGGCACTGCCACAAAGGTCACGCAACCTCGTCTCGCGGGCCTGGGAAAACCTGCCACAGGCGGACCGCGAAAACCTGAAAGAGATCGTTAAAGGCATCCCGCTGGACAGGAACCCGATGAACACCCTGCTGGACCTGGTGATGATGCAGTTCAAGATATCCAAGGGCAGCAAGAAACAGGTGGCGATCATTGGCCCGGCAAACGTGGGAAAATCGACGCTCTACAACCAGTTCAGCCGTGAAAAGGGTGATAAAGCCAAGGTGGGACCGGTGCCCGGCACGACACGCGAAAACCAGGAAGGGGATGCAGGGTTGTTTGCCATCGTTGACACCCCCGGGGCGGACGCAGTGGGGTATGTGGGGCAGGCGGAGCGGGACGAGGCATTTGAAGCGGCAGAAAACGCGGATTTTATCGTACTGATGTTCGATGCAATCCAGGGGATCAAGCAAAGCGAACTGGAACTTTACCAGGCGATCCTGGCGCTGGAAAAACCCCACATCCTTGTGGTCAACAAAATGGACCTGACGAAAAAGTATTATGCGGAGGTGCTGGCAAAGGCAGCGCAAAACCTGCAGGTCGGGGCAAATGAACTGATCCCGATCTCTGCGGCAAAGGGAGATGGGATCTCGCGGGTGGTGATGTCGATTGCAGCGATGGACCCCGAACTGACCATCTCTCTGGCGCAGGCAATGCCCAAGTTCCGCTGGAAGCTGGCCTGGCGGTCGATCGTGTCGTCTTCTGCGCTGGCAGCGGCGATCGCCCTGACCCCCCTACCGGTCATCGATTTCATCCCGCTGGTGATCACGCAGACAAACATGGTGATGACCATCGCCCGGATATACAACTACAAGATCACGCTCAAACGGGCAAAGGAACTGATCGCCACCTTCGGGCTGGGCATGCTGGGACGGACACTCTTTCAGCAATTAAGCAAGGCAGGCGGGGTGCCCGGATGGGTGCTCTCGTCAGGGATCGCCACCGCCATGACTGTGACGATGGGCTATGCCTCGATCATGTGGTTCGAACGGGGCGAACGGGTGAGCCAGAAGACACTCAAGGAACTGACAAGCAAGGTGACCCAGGCGGTGGTTGGGGCATTGAAGAAAAAGCGCAAGGACAAACCCAGCCAGGAGCAGATCAGCCAGGACGTGATCGAAGCGCTGCAGAACACGGAATTTGCACAAAAAGAGGGCATTGAAGAGATCATTGCAGAAGCGGGTGAGACAAACCTGCCCGGGTAGGGACACCCAATAGGTCAATTTTAAAAAAACAGCCCTGGCGAAGAGACCAGGGCTGAGTCTTTAATTGGGCAATGATTATTAGATCAGGCCGACCTGTTTGCCGACCTTTTCAAAGATCTCAAGGACGCGGTGTAACTGGGCATCGATATGGGTCGCCATATAACTGGTGCGCAACAACTGGCGCCCCGGAGCGGTGGCGGGGGAAATGACCGGGTTGACGAAGACACCGGCTTCAAAGAGCAGGCGCCAGGTGAGGAAAGTGCGCTCGTCATCGCCGATGATGATCGGGATGATGGGGGTGACCGAGTTGCCGGTGTCAAAACCCAGTTCGCGGTAGCCTTTGCGCATAAAATCGGCGATCTTGTTGACGCGGGCTATGCGCTGGGGTTCCTCCTGCATGACATGCAGAGCGGCGAGGGCGGCAGCGGCGTTGGCGGGTGACATACTGGCACTGAAGATCAGGCTGCGGGCGGTGTGCTTGATGTAATCGACGACATCCGCATCCCCGGCAATAAAACCACCGAGGGAGGCAAAAGACTTGCTGAAGGTGGACATGACCAGGTCGACCTGGTCGGTCATACCAAAATGGGCGGCTGTACCGCGCCCACCGCCAAGGACACCCATGGCATGGGCATCATCGACCATCAGGCGGACGCCATACTGCTGACAGAGGGGGATGATCTCGGGCAGGGGAGCAATATCACCTTCCATGCTGAAAAGGCCATCAACAATGAGCAGCTTGCCTTTATCGGCAGGGAGGCTCTGCAGAACACGCTTCAAATGGTCCATATCATTGTGGCGGAAGCGCTCAATCTTGCCGCCGGAGAGGAAGGCGCCATCGACAATGCTGGCATGATCCTCTTTGTCGAGGATGACAATGTCATCCTTGCCAACGATCGCGCTGACCGTGCCGAGGTTGACTTGCATGCCGGTGGAATAGACCAGGGCAGCGTCCTTGCCCACCCAGGCAGCGGCTTCTCTTTCAAGTTGTTCATGCAGGCTGAGGTTGCCATTGAGGAAACGCGAACCGGTGCAGCTGGTGCCGTAGCGATTGATGGCGTCGATGGCGGCCTGGCGCACTTTGGGATGGGTGGTCAGACCAAGGTAATTGTTCGAGCCGCACATGATGATGCGCCGGCCTTCGTAGATGACCTCGGTGCCCTCGTTCTCATCCAGGGGGATGAAAAAGGGGTAGTAACCCTGCCGTTTGGCTTTCTTCACAACATCAAAATCGTAACATTTCTTGAAAATATCCATCATACTATCCATTTCACAAATAAAGTTTGAATGAATCCTGGTAAAGCATTACAAAAAAATCTCCATGTGATTGTTTAACGCAGAAGTTCAAATAAAGTAGCGCCAAGCAGGGAGAAATGGTTATAATAATCCTGTCGATACAAACAGACAAGCAAAGGATGTGATCATGAAAAAGGCAGCAGTTTTCCCGATCCTTTTAGTTCTTATTCTCTCCTCATGCAATATCCCCAAAGTCACGCAAGAAGCGCTTGAGCAGGATGACATCGTGGCAACACAGGTGGCACAGATGCTGACACAGGTGCGGGAACAAACGGTTGAGGAACCCGTGGTGACTGACGAACCGGCAGTACAACAACCCACAGAGACAACCCAGCCCAGCGCCACACCGGAACCGACCGCGACCAGCACGCCCCTGCCGACCAGCACACCGACCAATACCCCCACACCCACACCGGACCTCTCGGACCCGGCGATCACACTGGGGGCACCCTCTTGGACCAACGAATTCTCAGCAGTTTCCAGCGTTTGGGAATATGCGGACACAGAGACCTCTTTCCATGTGGCAGATGGATTCTTAAACATTAAGTCCTACGGTTACCCTTACTGGCACGGGTGGTACGTCACCTCGCCCAAGATCGAGGATTTTTACCTAGAAATGACCTACAACATGCCGGTCTGTTCAGGCAGTGACTACATCGGGCTGGCATTCCGCTCGCCGGATGGCACGCAGTTCTACTTCATGGCGGCATCCTGCAACGGGTCATGGGGCTTTTACCGCATGGATTCGACAATCAAGGTCAATACGATCCTGTCTTTCGCACCCTCAGGTGAATTCAAGCCAGCCCCCAACGTCAACCGGATCGGAGTAAAGGCCAACGGGACATCATACGAGTTTTATGTTAATGGCAAAAAGGTGGGGTCAGCCAGCGACAGCACTTTGAAGGATGCGGGCATGATCGGTTTTGTGACATCATTTGTTGAGAATAATGGGTTTACGACCCGGGTTGACAAACTGCAGTACTGGCTATTGCCGTAAGCGAATCTGAAGCTGGGATCTGTGCGATAGGTCCCAATAAGAAAAATTTATTAGGGTATGAGATGAAGATCATACAATTTGACCCTGACGAGCGGAAATTCCAGAAAACCTTCCTGGAATTTCCATTTAAATTGTACAAAAACACCCCGCAATGGGTACCGCCCTTCAGAAGCGACGTACGCAAGGTTTTCTCACGAAGCAAGCATGGTTTTTATGAACACGGGACAGCCAGGTTCTTTTTGGCTGTGGACGAAAAAGGCAAGGCACTCGGACGGCTGGCGGTGTTGGACAACTTCGGGTACAACGAACATTTCCAGACAAAAACGGCCATTTTTTCGATGTTCGAATGCATTGCAGATTTTTCAGTGGCAAAAGGACTGTTTGAAGCCGGGTTTAATTGGGCGATCGGGCGGGGTTTGAACGAGATGGTTGGCCCAAAAGGTTTTGCGGTATTGGATGGCTTTGGCACCCTGATCGATGGCTTTGAATACCAGGCAGCGTTCGGTAAGGTTTATAACCCACCCTATTACCAGGAATTCCTGGAGAAACTGGGCTTTGAAAAGAAATGGGACACCTTCACAGGGATCCTGGACCGTTCATACCGACTACCCGAAAAGGTGGGGCAAATTGCGGAGTTGGTCATGAAAAAACGGGGGTTGAGCATCAAGCGCTTCAATGCCCGCAAAGAGATGTATGCCTATATAGACTATCTCCAAGAACTGTACAACGGCTCACTGGCAAACGACAGCGGCAACATGCCGATCTCAGACCGCGACATGCAGACGATGGTAAACCAGGCATTGAAGTTTGCCGACCCGCAACTGATCAAGCTGATCATGAAGGAAGAGAAGCCGGTCGGGTTCCTGCTGGCTTTCCCGGACATCGGCAAAGCAATGATCCGCAGCAGGGGGCGGCTGCTGCCTTTTGGCTGGTACCACATTTTGCGTGCGCTCAAGAAGACCGATACAGTTGACCTGGACGGCGCCGGGATATTGCCGGAATACCAACGCATCGGGGGCACGGCACTGATGTATAGCGAGATCTACGAGAGCGTGACATCCAAAGCCAACTACCAGTATGCGGAGTTGATCCAGGTGCGGGATAACAACCCGCAGATGCTGCTGGAATGGGAAAACATGGGCATTAAACCAAGAAAAACTCACCGCTCATACCGGCGGGACCTACCATAACAACAAGCAACGAGGAGCATGGCATGAAAAGAATTCAAGGATGGGGCAATGTAGAGACGGATTACCCGGTTCCAGAACCGGCAAAACGCTACCTGGCGGGAGCGGTAGGCGCACCGCTGCAATTGAAAGACACTACGCTGGAAGAATTGGTGAAGAAAGTGCCGGATTCGCGGTTGAAACCCAACCCGATGGTAAGCACCGACGCAATTGAACGGCTGGGTCATGCACGCGGGCAATCGACCCGCGACTGGGTGGAAATGCGCGACGGTTTGATCCAGACATTCCCGGACGGGGTGGCTTACCCGGGCAGCGTCGAAGACGTCAAGGCGCTGATCCAGTATGCGATGCAAAGCGGGTGCAAACTGATCCCGTATGGCGGCGGTTCAAGCGTGGTGGGGCACCTGACCCCGACAGGTTCCGATCAGCCTTTCCTTTCGGTAGACATGACCAAGATGGACAAAGTCGTTGGCATTAATGAATCTGACATGACCGCAGTCATTCAAGCCGGCGCCAGGGGGCCGATCCTGGAAGAGCAGCTCAACGCAGCGGGTTATACACTGGGACACTTCCCACAGTCGTGGGAATATTCCACACTGGGGGGATGGCTGGTGACGCGGTCGGTCGGTCAGCAGTCGTATTATTACGGACGGATCGAGCCGCTCTTTGCCGGCGGGCACCTGGAGACAGCGTTTGGGGGATATGAACTGCCGGTGATCGTGAAAAGCGCGGCAGGACCGGACCTGCGGGAACTGGTTTTGGGAAGCGAGGCACGGCTGGGCATTTTGACCCATGCCACGATGCGCATCCGCAAGCTGCCGGAGCGTGAGAGATGGTACGCGGCGTTCTTCCCGAACTGGGAGGAAGGGGTCAAGGCCGAGATGGAAGTTGCCCAGAGGCAGATCCCGGTGTGCATGTCCCGATTGAGCGATGCCATGGAGACAGAAACAACGATGCAGCTTTCGGGTGAAGAAAAACTGGTTAATTTTGCCAAGAAGGGACTTAACCTGGTCGGGATGGGAGACGAAAGGATCATGCTGATCTACGGTGTGACCGGCGAGGCAAAACCCGGAAGGTTTGCCAAAGGCGAAATGGAAGCCATCATCCGCAAGCACCACGGCATCCCGGTCAATTTCTACCTCGGACCAGCCTGGATGAAGAAACGCTTTCTAACCCCCTACCTGCGCAACACGCTGTGGGAGTTGGGGTATTCGCTGGACACGTTCGAGACCTCCCTGCCCTGGTCAGTATTGAAACAGTACCAGAAGGCTGTAATGCATGACCTGGTGCATGCGCTTGAGCCTGTGAATGAAAAAGTGCTGGCCTTCAGCCATATTTCCCATATCTATACGAATGGCGGCAGCATGTACATCACCTATGCCTACCGACGGGCGGCTGAACCTGAAGCAACACTGCAGCGCTGGCAGATGATCAAGGAAAAAGTCAGCCAAAGGATCCTTGAGTATGGAGGGACGATCAGCCATCAACACGGCGTCGGGCTGGACCATAAGCCTTACCTGCCAAAGGAAAAGGGGGAGATGGGGCTGGCGATTTTACGCAACCTGATGCAGACATGTGACCCACAGGGGATATTCAACCCCGGTAAACTGGTGGACAGTGGGGACCGGAAATGATTGAAGTGGAGAGCCGACAACAGACCTGGAAAAACCTGGACCAGCCCTGGGATATCGTGATCATCGGGGGCGGGATCACAGGAGCCGGGATCTTTAACTTCGCTGCCCGTAAAGGCTTGAAAGTGCTATTACTGGAAGCGGCGGATTTTGCCTTTGGCACCTCCAGCCGATCATCCAAACTGGTGCATGGGGGGCTGCGCTACCTGAAGAACAAACAATATGACGTGGTCAAGGAATCGGTGCGTGAGCGCGAACGTTTGATCAGGGAAGCGCCAGGACTGGTCAACAAAATGGCTTTTGTGTACCCGGGGTTTGCCAGTCACAAGAAAGCGCATTATGAAATGGGGGTGGGAACCTTTTTGTATGACATGATGGTGCCGAAATGGGAGCACCGCCTGGTCGCCAGGGATGATCTCTTAAAAAGTGACCCATTTGTGCGCAGTGAAGGACTTTTAGGGGCGAACCTGTACTACGATGCGACGGTGGATGACAGCCGGCTGGTTCTGAGGGTTCTGCAGGAAGGGAGCAGGCATGGCGGGGTGGCAATCAACTACGCCAGGGTGGTCGGGTTTCTGAGGGACCTAGCGCAGCAGGTGGTGGGGGTGAGGGTTGAAGACCAATCACCTGAAAAAAGCGGGGTCGCAGAGATCAAAGCCAGGGTGGTGATCAACGCCAGCGGACCCTGGTCGGACGTGGTGCGCCAGGAGATCCAGGGACAGCCCCAACTGAGAAAATTACGCGGCAGTCACCTGTTCTTTACACATAAACGGGTGCCATTAAGTCAGTCGATCACGATGGTGCACCCAAGGGATCACCGGGCATTGTTTGTTGTGCCATGGGAAGGGACAACGCTGATCGGGACGACCGACCTGGACCAGGAAAACCTGGACGGTGAGCCGCACATTTCAGCTGAGGAAGTCGATTATCTTTTGGAAGCGGCGAATTACATCATGCCTGACCTGCAACTTGGTCATGAAGATGTCATTTCGACCATCTCAGGGCTCAGACCGGTGATCAACTCCGGAGAGGGTACGCCTTCACAGCAATCACGCCGGCACATGGTATGGGAAGAGCAGGGGTTAACGACGATAAGCGGTGGTAAACTGACCATTTTCAGGGTCATGGCAGCCGACTGTTTGAATTTTGTTTCCGCAAAACTGCCCGGACAGCCAAAATTTGATCACCGTGAGCCTGTCTTCGATCTAATACCTGAAAAACCAGGCAACAACCCGATTACTGAGCGGTCATGGCAATTCCTGGCGGGCAGGCATGGTTTGGATGCCACCCGGCTGGTGGAGAGTGCCCAGTCCGGGACCCTGGCAGAAATCGAAGCGACCACCAACCTGTGGGCTGAGCTGGCCTGGGCGGCGGGGCATGATCATGTGGTCCACCTGGATGACCTGCTATTACGGCGGGTCAGGCTGGGTTTATATCTCAGGAATGGCGGACTAGACCAGATCGAGAAGATCAGGGCGATGGTTAGCCCCATCCTGGGTTGGGATGGGCAACGCTGGGAAGAAGAGATCCAACGTTATAAAGGGATCTGGTCCAGTTTTTACTACTTACCTTAGACAAGTTTTATGCAAAACCTGGAAACGGAGGAATGATGGCAGGAAAATATATTTTGTCGATCGACCAGGGCACACAATCTGCCCGGGCACTGGTTTTTGACCTTCAAGGCAACCTGCTGGCAAAGAAGCGGGTGCCCATCGAGCCATATTACTCAACACAACCCGGGTGGGCGGAACAGGACCCGGAAGTATACTGGCGGGCAGTGTGCGAAGCCTGCCAGGCGCTATGGCATGAGCAGGGTGTCGACCCGCACGAAATCGCCGGGGTAGGACTGACCACGCAAAGGTCGACATTGATCAACCTGGATGCCGATGGCAAACCACTGCGCCCGGCAATTGTCTGGCTGGACCAGCGAAGAACCCCCAGGGAAAAACTGCACAAGGTCGGTGGGGTATGGGGGGCACTGTTTGCGCTCAGTGGGATGACCGAAACGGTGGCTTACCTGCAATCGGAGGCGGAATCCAACTGGGTCCGCACCTACCAGCCGGACATCTGGAAAAAAACTCATAAATTTGTGCTGCTATCGGGATACCTGACCTACCGGTTGATTGGCAAGTATGTTGACTCAGCGGGCTGCCAGGTGGCGTACATCCCATTCGATTACAAGAAGCAGGATTGGTGCGCCAAGAGCGACTGGAAGTGGGATGCCGTGCCAGTTGAAGAGAGCATGCTGGTTGACCTGGTTCCCCCGGCCAGCCTGCTGGGAGAGATCTGCCCGGAAGCTGCCGAAGCGACCGGCATACCGGTGGGATTACCGCTAATCGCCACAGCAGCGGACAAAGCCACCGAGGTCATTGGAGCGGGCTGCCTGACACCAGACATTGCCTGCCTGAGCTATGGGACGACCGCTACAATCAACACGACCCACACCAAATACCTGGAAGTGATCCCATTGATCCCACCCTACCCATCCGCCATCCCCGGGGCATATTCACTGGAGATCCAGGTTTTCCGTGGGTTCTGGATGGTGAGCTGGTTCAAAGAGGAGTTCGGGCAAAATGAGAAGAAACTGGCTCTGGAACGCAACCTAGAGCCCGAGGTCCTGTTCGATGAACTGTTAAGGCAGGCGCCGGCAGGTTCGCAAGGCCTGATCCTGCAGCCTTACTGGTCGCCAGGGCTGAAAGTGCCGGGACCGGAAGCCAAAGGCGCCATCATCGGGTTCGGCGATGTGCATACCCGGTCTTATTTTTACCGTTCAATCCTTGAGGGATTGGGCTACAGCCTCAGGGAGGGACTTGAGAGAACCGAGAAGCGCAGTCACATCCCGATCACCTCGATCAGGGTGGCTGGCGGCGGGTCGCAGAGCCCGGGTGCCATGCAAATCACAGCAGACATCTTCGGGCTGCCGGTTTCCAAACCGCATGTCTACGAAGCATCCGGATTGGGGGCAGCGATCGATGTAGCGGTCGGGTTGAACCTCCACCCAGGATTTGACAAGGCGATCGAGGAGATGACGCATATAGGTGAGACATTCCTGCCCAACCAGGAAACACACCGGCTGTATTCACGGCTTTATGAACGTATCTATAAAAAGATGTACAAGCAGTTAAAACCGTTCTATGACGAGATCCGTGACATCACGGGGTATCCCCCCAAGTAGGAATGCCGACTGGTAGTAGATCGTTATTTTTGGAGGAGCGATGGCAAAATACGAACTGATCAAGAACGCACACCTGGATGGAGATGAATTTTTTTATGAGGGCAGCACCAAGACCGGACTGCTGCTCTTGCATGGGTTTACAGCCACCACCACGGAGGTGAGATTGCTGGCTGAGTGCCTGGTTAAAACCGGCTACACCATCACAGCTCCCCTTTTACCCGGGCATGGAACACACCCGGATGACCTCAACAAGGTCAGATGGCAGGATTGGGTGGATCACGCCGAGACAGCCTACCTGGCTTTGAAAGAGAAAGTTGACGATGTCGTTGTCGGGGGTGAATCGATGGGCGGGCTGGTGGCGTTGATGATGGCGGCACGCCATCCTGAGATCAAAGGCGTGATGACCTTTGCCCCGGCGATCAAGGTGCCTCTCCTGTGGCTTTCACCGGTGATCGCCCTGTTCACCAAATGGTTGAAAAAGGAAAACAAGGATGACGGGTTGGCGTGGAAGGGATACCTGGTCAACCCGAGCAAAGGTGCAGTCCAATTGCTCAAGCTGCAAAAAACTGTCAAGCAGGAGCTCCCCAAAATTCGACAACCACTGCTGTTGGTTACTGGCGGGTATGACAGGACGATCGCGCCTGAGAGCAAGGAGATCCTGCTGGAGAAGGTCGGTTCACAGAAAATTGTCAGCGTGCACATGGCCCACTCAGGACACTGTATAATCCTCGACAAAGAACTGCCCGATGTCTGTCAATTGGCCAGGGATTTCATTTCCGGGCTGTAACTTCAAGGTCAGAGAAGCAAATCAAATCAATCCAAAAATTGACTGGTAGGACTGACAAGAGTATACTAGGGGGCTCTTGTATTGTTTGATGGAAATACGCGGCTGAAGTACCAATTTCCTGACCGATCACCCTGCTTTCCAGATATATACACTACAATAAGCCGTTGAGTTTTTGAATTTGGATGTAAGTTATGAAAGAAAAGCAGTACCCTGAATATGATATAAGGAAATCCGCCAACTCCAAGCCCCTGGTCGGGTTGTGGAAGTTAATGAGCGGCTACCAGTGGCACTATGTCGGTGCCAACCTGGCATTGGGCATTTCATCCGCCTCACGCACCGGCATTTACATGCTTTTGGGATATTACGTGGATGAGATCCTGAAAAAATCACGCTTTGATTCAGCCTTGCTCCTCACAGCGCTGGCATTTTTGTTGTTGATCATTGGACAGGGGTTCTTCTCATTTCTCAGTGGTTACCTGGCCTCACAGACTGCCGAAGGAACCACACGACGCCTTAGAGACCACCTGTTTGACCATATCCAGCGGCTTTCCTATGCATATCATGCTGAATCAAAAACGGGGGACCTGCTTGAAAGAGCAACCTCAGATGTGGATGCGATCCGAAGGTTCTTTGCCGAACAGGCGATCGGCATGGGTAGGATCATTTTGATATTTGTGATCAACCTGGTTGCGATCATCAACCTGAATCCCAAACTGGTGTGGGTCTCAATCGGGATTATCCCGATCATCCTTGTGGTGTCGATCTTCTTCTTCAAAAGAGTGTCGAAGGCATATGAATCCTACCAGGAACAGGAAGCAGTTCTATCAACCGCATTGCAGGAAAACCTCAGCGGTGTACGGGTAGTGAAAGCCTTTGCCCGCCAGAACTATGAGATCTACAAGTTTGAGCAGATCAACTGGGAGAAGTTCAAGCGCGGACGAAAGCTGAACAAGCTGCATTCGTATTTCTGGCCGATCTCGGACATATTCTGTGCTGCCCAAATGCTTTTAGGGCTTTATATTGGTGCCTTGATGGCAATCCGTGGGGAGATCACACTGGGGGCGTATATCACCTACTCGGGATTGATCACCTGGATCATCTGGCCGATCCGCAACCTTGGGCGCCTGATCGTACAGACATCGACTGGCATGATCTCGTTCAAACGTGTTGCATCCATCTTAAAACAAGAACAAGAACCCTTACTGGTAGGTTCAGTCCAACCAACCGGGCAGGTCAACGGGCAGGTTACGTTTGAACATGTAGATTTTGAATACGAAAAGGACAATCCGGTATTGAGGGATGTCTCATTTACCTGTCAAGGGGGCTCGGTGGTGGCACTATTAGGGTCGACAGGTTCGGGCAAAACCTCCCTGGTCAACCTGCTGCCACGGTTTTATGATGTCACTGGCGGCAAAATACTGCTGGATGGGGCGGACCTGCGGGAATACCCAAGGCGATACCTGCGATCACAGATCGGGATCGTGGAACAGGAGCCTTTCCTGTTCTCATGCTCGATCAGGGACAACATTACCTACGGTGTCTCGCGTGAAGTCAGCGATGCGGAAGTTGAACAAGCTGCGCGTTTTGCGGCGATCCATGACGTGATCCTGACATTCCCCAAAGGGTACGAAACCCTCGTGGGGGAAAGAGGCGTAACCCTCTCAGGCGGACAAAAGCAGCGCGTTGCCATTGCCAGGGCTTTGCTGATGAATCCCTGCATCCTGATCCTGGATGATTCGACATCGTCGGTCGATATGGAAACTGAAGCCCAGATCAGGCAGGCTTTGAACCAGTTGATGGTGGACAGGACCACCTTTATCATTGCCCACAGGATCCAATCGATCATGAATGCCGACCTAGTCCTGGTCTTTGACAAAGGTGAGGTTGTTCAATCGGGGACACATGCAGAACTGATCGCAGTTCCCGGAATGTACCGCGAGATCTACGAGATTCAAACACGGATCGATGAAGCTTTGGAAAAGGAAATTACCAGTGTCAACCTATGATGAGTTGGAAGACGATACTTCCGTCCAAATAAATACAAAAACATTCAAGCGCATTTTTGCCTTGCTGCGTCCGCATTGGAAGGTGGTGACACTTTTTATTGTCGGAATCATCATCGTTTCAGCGTTGGACTCGGCGTTCACCTACCTGAGCAAGCAGATCATCGACCTGGGAATCGACCTCAAGGACCCTGAGGCAGTGGCAAGAATTGTTGTGATCTATGCCTCGTTCATCCTGATCCAGGCGATCTTTGTCTTCATTTTTATCTATGCCGTCAGCATGCTGGGTGAACGGATCCGCTATGACCTGCGCAAGCAGTTGTTTAACCATTTGCAAAGCCTGTCATTGTCATATTACAGCCAGACACCGGTCGGATGGATCATGTCAAGAGTTACTTCAGACACCGAACGTGTGGCTGACCTGATGACCTGGGGGTTCCTTGACGCCACATCATCCGCAGTGAACGTGCTGACTTCATCGTATTTTATGATCCTGATCAACTGGAAAATGGCGATCATCGTATTGGTTTCCATCCCGGTGATGATGGTTGTGGCATTCTATTTCAGAAAAAGTATCCTAATCAATTACCGCCGATCCCGCAAATACAACTCGCGGATCACTGCCAGTTTGAATGAAAATATCACCGGTGTGCGGGTTGTCAAGTCGCTCTCACGGGAAGAAGCCAACCTCGGCCTTTTCAAAGGGTTGACCACCAAGATGTTCAGCGCCAGTTTTCGTGCAGCATATCTCTCAGCCCTCTTCCTGCCAACCATTCAGACGATCAGCGCCATTTCACTGGGCGTGATACTCTACCGGGGCGGCTTGAAAGTGCAGGTCGGCGAGATGACGATTGGCGGCATCCAGGCATTCATCTCTTACATTATGTTCATCCTGTGGCCGATCCAGGACCTGGCGAGGGTGTTTGCAGACATGCAGAATGCCATTGCCTCAGCAGAACGCATATTTTCATTGCTGGACACCACCCCGGTGGTTAAGAACCGGGCATCAACCCGGGAGATCCAATCGATTGCAGGTGATATTGAGTTTGAGCACGTCCATTTCTATTATGAAAAAGATGACCCTGTGATCAAAGACCTGTCGTTCAAAGTGAAACAAGGAGCCACAATTGCATTGGTCGGACCGACTGGTGGTGGCAAGACAACCATTGTCAACCTCTTATGCCGTTTTTATGAACCAACAGAAGGAACGATTCGCTTAGCCGGGTATGATTACCATGAGCTTAAGTTACAGGATATCCAATCCAGGATCGGTGTGGTTCTGCAAACGCCCCATCTTTTTTCCGGCACTGTCAGGGATAACATCCGTTATGGAAAACTATCGGCTACTGATGAAGAGATCGAACAGGCTTCAAAGTTGGCCGGGGCATATGATTTTATCGAAAAACTGGACAAGAAGTTTAACCAGGATGTTGGTGAGGGCGGTAATTTGCTGTCTGTTGGTCAAAAACAACTGATCAGCATTGCGCGTGCGATCCTGGCTGGACCGGAGATCTTTGTAATGGATGAGGCGACCAGTTCGGTTGATACGCTGACTGAAGCGCTGATCCAAAAAGGGATGGATCACCTGATGGAAGGTAGAACCAGTTTCATCATTGCCCACCGCCTTTCCACGATCAAACGGGCAGATGTGATCATGGTCATATCAGATGGGCAGATCACCGAGCAAGGCAATCATGATGAGTTGATGCGGATAAAAGGACACTATTTCCGCCTGTACACCCAGCAGTTCCGCCAGGAACTCGAGTCGCAAATGGACCCCTTTACAGACAAGTCTCTTATTCAACCCACATAGCACTGCGCCTATTTTAAGAGGACAACTTGAAATTCGCTGTTAACTACTCCATACCCCTCGCCCAATTCCTGGAAAATAACCCCGAGCAGGTTGACCTGATAAAATGCCCCGATTGGGATGGACTTTTCATTGAGGCTGCGAAGGTGAAACCCGTCTATATTCATTTTGACATCCTGGTCGGAAAAGATCAGGCCAAACACCTCGACCTTGAACGGGTTGAACGGTTCCTGGCACATACTTCCACACCCCATGTCAACTGCCACCTGGTCACGACCCGGGAAACAAACCCAAGTTCGACGAAAGATGTCACAGTGATGCTTAAGCAGTGGGAGAAAGAGATCAGTGTGTTGAGCTCCCACTTCGGGAATAATCACGTGGTCATTGAGCACTTCCCTTTCATGCCCTATCATCCTTATATGAAAGCGGCTGTTGATGCAAAAAATATATCAACCATCATAAATGAAACCGGATGCAGCTTTCTGCTAGACCTGGCACATGCCAGGATCACAGCGCAGGTTTTGGGGGTTGACGCACAGGACTACATCATGGCACTGCCTATCAGGCAGTTGCAGGAATTGCACATTACCGGCATGCGCCTTTATAACGGACTGTGGCATGATCACTTTGAGCTTCTAGATAGTGATTGGACTCTGCTGGAATGGATACTGGCGATGGTCAAAAAGCACGAAATACCAGAGCCTGCTATCGCATCTTTTGAATATGGCGGGGTGGGTAATACGTTTGCCTGGCGAACAGAACCCGGGGTAATACAAAACCAGGTGCCACGCTTATACGCGATGATCAAGTCTTGCTAAATTGATCATGCCAGGTCCGCAGTTCGAAGATGCTGGATGACATCATACAAGCTATTACAGGATTCGACACTGCTGCTGGTGTATACCTGCCAGGCAGGTCGGCTATTAATGCTTTCAATCATGACATAAGGGGTTTTCAAATCCTCTGCCATCAATACTTCGTACCCAATCCTCGATAGCGCCCGAGAAGTCCACAACTTCACCAATCCTGCAGGCCCATCCAGCCCAACAGTCCCGGAAGCCCTGGCAGGCATTTGAAAAGCGCCTGATTTCAGGTCAAATTTAACCCCTTCCTGGGCAAATGCACCGCCCAGGGCATTCGACAGGATCAGATCTTCTGGCGCACCAACATCACAATGACCGCCCTTTCTCATAACCCAAAGCACATCCGCCGTGCGGATCGCCAGGTCGAGGTCATGGGTTGAGACCAAAACCGCCTTATTTAATCTATGCGCAAGATTTTTCATCAACTGCAGCATGATCACGCGGTGCGGCAGGTCCAGGTATGCTGTTGGCTCATCCAGGAGCATGATCTCCGGTTCCTGGGCCAAAGCCCTGGCGACCATCACTTTCTGACGCTCACCGTCACTCAGTTCAGTGAACTTCCGGTTGATCAATTCGGAGGCATCGATGGCTTTCAGGGAATCCTCGATCACTTTGACATCTGTGGCTTTCAACGATCCAAACCAATTAGTATAAGGATACCTGCCGAGTGCAACCACTGAGAATACATCCATCGCACCCACATTGACAGCCTCTGTTAGTACCACACTGATCTTGAGGGCAATCCTCTCTGGAGTTAAAGTACTGACGGGTTGACCAGAAAGCTTTATCTCACCTTTGATCAGTGTCTGCAACCCGGCAAGTGTTCTGAGCAAAGTGGATTTGCCCACCCCATTGGGACCAACCAGGCAAACCAGTTCACCCTTTTTAAGCTGCAGGTTGAGGTCCGTGGCTACATAGGACCATTTTCTCCTGTTGATTTTATAACCGATGGACAGCTGTTTTGCTTCGAGGCTCGGGATCAGTTGAGAAGAGTTGATCTTGCCCTCCCTTGTTTTATGATCAGGTAAATAATGAAAGGTGCCCCGAACAGTGAGGTCACGATGTTGATCGGCAGGGTATATTGTGTGCCGGGCAACTGCGCCAGGACATCTGCCAGCAAGGCAACCATCGCCCCGATCAGGATGACAGCGGGCAGGAGGATACGGTGGTCCGAGGTATTGAACATTGACCGGCACAGGTGCGGTATGGCGACGCCAATAAACCCGATCGGTCCACAGAATGCCGTCACCACCCCGGCCAAAAGAGACGCTCCCAGCAGGATCCAGAAGCGAGTCTTTCTGACATTCATCCCCATGGTAGCGGCGTACTCTTCACCCAGCAGGAGCGTGTTGAGGGCTTTGGGCAGAAAAAAAGCCACTGCCAGGCCCAGCAGCACCACAGGTGCCATCACCCGCATCTGGTTCCAGGTGACTCCGCCAAATGAACCATAAGACCAGGTCGTATAAGTCTGAATTCGCTCCGGGATGGAGAAGTAAATGAGCAGGCTAACAACTGCACTGATGGCATAGCCAAACATCAACCCCATGATCAATAAAGTTACCGGGTTGCGCACCTTCCTGCCAATGATCAAGACAAGCAACAATACCAAACCAGCGCCAATGCTTCCGGCTACTGCCAGGCTCAGGTCGCCCAAAAAGCCAAATCCAGCCAGGAGGATTGAACCTGTCGTGCCAAAGCTGAGGATGACAAGGGCAACCCCCAACCCGGCGCCGGAATTGATGCCCAGGATGAAAGGATCAGCCAGTGGGTTGCGAAATAGCGTTTGCATCTGCAAACCACTAACGGACAATGCAGCTCCGACCAGGATGGCAGTAAGGGCTTTTGGCAAGCGTATCTTGTACATGATGTCATACCAGGAACTATTTTCCCCCGCCTGACCGCTTAAGATGCGCAGGACACTCTTTAATGGAATCCCGACAGAGCCAACAGCCAGGTCCAGGAATAGAACAAGAACAAGGCCAAGTAAAAGAATGCCGAGCAACCACCAGATTCTGGAAGATCTCTTGTCATGCAAAGATGCATTTTGTGAAGTCACTTTTTCAGCCACCATCCGACAGGCATTACTGAAGCTTCATGTAGTAGACCAATAAATGATCGGTCAGCAACCCGGGGTGGAAGATACTGATCAGGTCTGCAAGGATGACATCCGGTTGGGCAACACCACTCTCAAAGTAATCACTTCCTCCGTTTGCATTGACGCGTGCGGAGTAGTTGTAAACATTTCCTGATCTAAAAGCACTGAAATCTGCATAGCGTTCATCCATTGCCAGCAGGCTACCCAACTCTGAAGCAAAGCCCACGTTAAGCCAGAAATCAGCCTCTAAGGCTAATTCATAGACCTGTTCGAATGAATATGGCATTGCCCCTGTACCCTCAGAGTCAGCCCAGAGGTAGTCTGCCCCAGCATCCTTGAGGAGGATGGCAGCATAACTCTCACCGCCAGGCATATACCAGCTACCCTGGAAATCAGTGTTAACGAAAACAGAAGGTTTTTCTTCAAGACCGGCAGTCAGCGTTTTGAGAGCTTCATACCTGCCAGCCATTTCATTAAATTGCTTTTCTGCTTCAACCTCTTTGTTAAAGAAAGCAGCAATGAATTTTCCCCATTCCGCCCTACCCAGGGGGGTATTCTCGACATAATCGCCATTGATGACCACTGGTAAACCTGCCTCAAGCAGTTTAGGATGGGCATCATAATCGGCATAGCCACTCGCCGAGGTCATGATGACATCTGGATCCAACTCAATAAGCGTTTCAACACTGGCAACCCCCCCCCCAGCTCCCCCACCAACGACCTGGATCTGATCATTTTTTGCCATTTCATGCACACGTTCATTGTAGACATAAGTCAGATCATCAACCCCCACCAGCGCATCCAATACACCAACCTGCTCAAGGAAGGAAAAATAGGTTGTCGACATGGTGACAAGGGAACGGATTGGCACCTCAATGACCATTGCATCGTTCAATTTCTCGGGCAACGGTGTTCCACACTGCAGGAGGATATATTGAAAACTCTGGTCAGCACCTGCCCATGGCTGGGTAACTGTCAGGAGTTTGTAATTGTCATGATATTCAATCGAGAATCCTTGGGCATAATTGACAGTGGCTTGTTTCGGAAAGTAATTCACACCAGGTTCAAAGTTTTCCACACAACCCTCTGGTGTATAACTTAATTCAAAATCAGGGGTGGTTTGATTATCTACAGGATAAAGTTCAACAGATCCAGAAGGCAGACTCACTTCATGTGTTGGCTTAGCAGGACCGACCGGCTGACATGCGCTTAAGACAATCGCCATCATCGAGAACATAAACACCAAATAACGCTTCATTTATTAACTCCTAAGACATAATAAAAAACAAAGACCCAACCTGCAGTAACAAGTTGGGTCTTATAGATCAGTCCAAGCCACCTTCTTGTTACGAGAAGAGAAAAACAGGCATACATGAGGTAGGTTTCCTGGCTTGTTATGAGACCCATAACTTACAGTTGCGACACAGCGCTGGACTTTCACCAGCTTCCACCTTTACACCCTTACATCCGGGGATCGGGTTACCTCAATTATTCAATTATTAACTTACTCCTAAAAAATACCACACGCCAGGCTTTAAGTCAATCATTAACCGGCTGCTTTTTGATCTTTCTGGGCAGAACCATAATAATCAGGAACAAAAGTCTGGTCGGTCATTGGCGGCCTGACATACCCATCATCCTTCTGGCGGGGAGGCAGGATAATTGGCTCTGGAGTCAGGTCTTCATAAGGAATCCGGCTCAATAAATGCCGGATGCAATTGAGACGGGCTTTTTTCTTGTCATCTGCATTGACCACAAACCAAGGTGATTGCTTGGTATCGGTGTACCTGAACATTTCGTCCTTGGCTTTAGAATACTCAACCCATTTTGAACGGGATGCCAGATCCATTGGGCTGAGCTTCCAGCGTCGGGTAATGTCATTGATACGCGCTTGGAATCGTTTTTCCTGTTCTTCATCACTAACTGAGAAGTAATACTTCAGGAGGATGATCCCGGAACGGATCAGCATGCGCTCAAATTCAGGACAACTTCTGAAAAACTCTTCCACCTGTTCCTGGCTACAGAAGCCCATCACCCTCTCAACGCCAGCCCGGTTATACCAGCTGCGGTCAAAGAGCACCATTTCACCAGCTGCAGGGAAGTGGGCAACATAACGCTGAAAATACCACTGTGACTGTTCGCGTTCTGTAGGGGTTGCCAGAGCGACAACGCGCACGATCCTGGGGTTGAGGGTTTCCGTAATGCGTTTTATCACTCCGCCCTTACCGGCGGCATCCCTCCCCTCAAAGATTACGATGACCTTTAACCCCTTTTCCTTGATCCACCCCTGCAGTTTAACCAGTTCGACCTGCAGTTGCCGCAACTCTTTTTCATACTCTTTGGTGGTCAGTGTGGTTGTATTCTTTTTGGAACTGGTGGATTTCTTTGGAGGAGTCGCCTTTTCAACTTTTATCGCCTTGGCATGCGATTTTTCGGTCTTTGCATTGGCTTTTTGTTTCTTATCCATGGTCTCACCTCTTTTCTTTCTAAAAACCTTTCAGGTTTCACACACAAAATAAGCCAGATAAATGATATTAGAGCAACCTATGGTCGAGTAAACAATTCCATAGGCAACCAACCCATAGTACTATTCTTTTTTCTTTTGAAATTCAACAAAACGATAACCTACACCCCGCTCGGTTAAAATGTAGCGGGGATTGGCGGGATCAACTTCAATCTTCTTCCGCAAATAATTAATATAGAGCCGAACATAGTGCGGTTCATCCCGGTATTCATAGCCCCAGACCTTGGTGAGGATCTGGTCATGGGTAAGTACCCAGCCGGCATTTTTCACCAGGTGATAAAGAAGGCGATATTCGGTAGGGCGAAGCTTGACCAACTCGTCATCCACCCAAACCTCATGCCTGCCAAAATCCATTTTCAAGCGATCGTCGACTTCAACCTTGCCACTCTCATCGTCATCGAATGTCGCTCCGCGGCGAAGGACTGCCTTGATACGGCTGGCCAGTTCGCGTGGACTGAAAGGCTTGGTAATATAATCGTCCGCACCCAACTCAAGCCCCTTGACCTTGTCGTTTTCTTCGCCTTTGGCAGTCAACATGATCACTGGAACCGCACTGACCTCTCGGATTGTTTGTAACACTTCAAAACCATCCATATCAGGCATCATGACATCCAAGAGGATCAAATCAGGCAGCGAATCGCGCAAGCGGTCGAGTGCCTGGGTGCCATTGAAGGCTTCAATAACGATAAAGCCATCCTGTTCTAGGTTCAACCGGATAAAACCCACCATCCTTTTTTCATCATCGACCACCAGGATGCGGTATTTTCGAGTATTTAGATCAAACATCTTTGCAGTTCACTCCTTATTGATATTCAACCAGTATGACACTGATATTGTCCTGCCCACCGGCATCATTTGCAGATTTGACCATCAAATGGCAGGCTTCTGAGAACATGCTGGTGGTGAGGGTCATCGTGTAAATCTGCTGATCAGGCACCAATCCCCACAATCCATCAGAACAAAGCAGCAACCTGTCGCCTGAATTTAACAGGAATTGACCCTGGTCAACCTTAAAACCGTCGGTCTGACCCAGGGCCCGTATTAGGACATTTTTCTGGGGGTGATCGCTGATCTCATCCAGGCTGATCTGTCCCAGTTCGTACAGCCTTCTGACCAGTGAGTGGTCACTTGTCATACACTGCATTTGATGACTTTTATTAACCCTGTAAAGCCGGCTGTCACCGACGTGCCCAAAAAAAACCTGGTTGTCGATGATAAGGGCAATGGTCAGCGTAGTACCACCTCCAGGCGCGACCATCAATACTTCTTCCTGGGATTGCATAAAAGCTTCATTGACCAGACTGTTTAACCGATCGCTATTTCCCACCAGGTCATGAACGCCCAGGTTATTGGCCAAGTGCCGAATTAGATAATCGGTTGAAGTGCGGATCGCAGCACTGCTGGCAACCTCTCCACTCATATGTCCACCCATGCCGTCAGCGATGGCAAACAAACCAACCTCCTGCATGCCATGCAGATCGACAGTGTAAAAGGAAGTGCAAAATAACGAATCCTCGTTATGGGATCGGACACTTCCGACAGAATTTGCGGCGGAAAATACTAGGTGACTTTGTGAGATCTCAGCAGTCTCTGGGGACATCACATCTTCGGGGTTATCCTGATTTTTATTGATGTTCTGGGCTTTAGTTTTCGAACCAAATATTCCGGCCAACCGTGACTCCTCTATAAAATAATTAATGGTATTTTACACCTTCAAATAAATCTCTATAAAACATTCATCAAGGGTTGGTTGTTTCGCTTTCCAAACGGGTTAGATAAGCATCCGCAGACCACCCTGTTCTAGTCTTATCATATGGCGCTTCCAATTGCCACCAGTTATAGCCATCCTGTTCCACAGGACCACCAATAACCAGGAAAGCCTCCGAATCCATGGCAACAAACCTTACTTCGCTATTCGTCCCTGGATCAGAACGCATTCTCAGACCAGACCCTTCAGTTCCGGTCACCTGGACGTAAGCCCCAATTCCGATCACATCTGGTGGAAGTATCACGGCAGGCGTAGAGGTCTCAACAATCATTTCTGTTGGAAGGACTATTCTGGGCGTTGAAGTCGGGGCAGGAATTTGAGTAATCTTAACTTCAGGCGTGATATCCGGTTCTTTACGCATCTTGCCTGCCCAAACAATTATAACAATGCCAACAACAATCAGAATGATCGAGAACAAAACCCCACCGATCACAGTGTAGAGATTGGCTTTGACAGGTTTTTGGGTATTCATAAATGAATTATACAGGATTGTTATGGCATTCTCAACATCAATTCAAAGCCTTTCCAGGTTACATCAAGGGCGTAGCTCGACATGTTGTTGGGCGTTTTGCGATATAATCCCTCAGTGATGGAAACTAGAGTTCTAAATGACCGATACCAATTGATACATCCCCTGGGGACAGGGGGCATGGCTGTGGTTTATAAAGCAACCGACCTGATGCTGGAACGCACTGTGGCAATCAAGGTCTTGAAAGAGGATAATACACAGGATGCCACATTCCGGGCCAACTTTAGGCAGGAAGCCCGTGCAGCAGCCAACCTCTCTCATCCCAACATCGTCACCGTACATGATTTTGGATTGGATCACAACCAACTCTTCATTGTGATGGAGTATATCCCTGGTACTGATTTAAAATCGGTCATCCGTCAGAAGGGTATCTTCAAGCTGAACGAAGCAATTGAACTGATGATCCAGGCATGTGCAGGAGTGGGTTATGCGCATCGAGCCGGGCTGGTGCATTGTGACATAAAACCTCACAATATCCTGGTCACACCAGACATGCGTTTAAAGGTCACTGATTTTGGCATTGCCCGCGCGTTGGCTACAATACCCGCGGAAGAACACAATGATATTGTTTGGGGTTCTCCACATTATTTTTCCCCGGAACAGGCAAAAGGTGCAGCACCTTCTCCGGCATCAGATGTTTACTCCCTGGGTATCATTTTTTATGAAATGCTGACCGGGCAGTTGCCATTTAAATCAGAAGATGGCACAGAATTGGCCCGCATGCACCGGGAGGAACAGCCATTGCCTCCCAGGCGTTTGAACTCGCAAATCCCCCAAAAGCTGGAGGATATCATCCTAAAAGTCCTCTCAAAAGAGCCTTCCTCCCGTTATCGAACAGCGGATCAGTTTGGAAGAGTACTAAGTGCTTTCCTAAATTCCGAAGGAATGAATCCGCCTAACTTACCACAGAAACATGTTGAACCAATGCTGGCAAGCCTTTATCCTCCAAAAGCTAAGGATGATTCCGATCACATAAATACCGAGCCTAATGAAAGTACAATTGAGCATGAAGTCACCGAACCATTAAAAGTCGCGATCAAATCTGTTGATTGGGTCAACTGGTTTTTAGGTGTCCTGGCTTTCACTTTTTTACTCGGGCTTATCCCGTTTTGGCTTTATGTCTATCTGACCCTTAACCCTTAGAGAAAACCTTATGAATTACTTCATTTCACCATCAATTCTCTCAGCAAATTTTGAACACCTGGCAGAGGATCTTATCCAGTGCAAAAGAGGTGGCGCAGATTGGATCCACATTGATGTCATGGATGGTCGGTTTGTGCCCAACATCACCTATGGACCACTGATCGTGGAAGCATGCAGACGAGCTGTTGACCTGCCCCTGGATGTGCACCTGATGATCATTGAACCTGAAAAACACATTGAAGCATTTGCCAAGGCTGGAGCAGATGCCATTACCGTGCATGTTGAAACCTGCCCCAACCTGCATCGCACGCTGCAGACCATCCATGAATTAAAATTAAAAGCAGGTGTGACCATTAACCCGGGAACGCCAATCGAATCTCTAACCGAAGTGATATCTATGATTGACATGGTTTTAATCATGAGTGTAAATCCCGGTTTCGGTGGTCAGAATTTTATTCCGCAATCCCTGGACAAGATCACCCGATTAAAAAAGATGATGGAGAAATTTTCTTCCCCGGCAATCATCCAGGTAGATGGTGGAGTAAGTCACGAAAACATAAACAAATTGTATAAGGCAGGAGCACGCAATTTTGTTGCTGGGTCAGCTATATTTAACCATCCTGGTGGGATTGGTGCAGGCATTCAAGCACTGAGAAGGGCTTTGTCAGCTGTTTAAAACAAAAATCACGGCATTACCGTGACTTCTGATCAAAAAACGGGTTAAACTACTTGTATGATTTATTCAACGTCTTTATACAACGAGCACATAGGACCTGGCTTACTTTCTTGCCATCCTGTGTTACAGTCACTTTCTGCAAATTTGGGCGAAATGTACGCCTGGTTGCGACAAGTGAGTGGCTACGGTTGTGACCGAACAAGGTTGCTTTTCCACAAATACTGCACTTTGCCATCTCAATTTCCTTTCCTACAAAATAATGTCATCCATTGGGCGAATTTGTCATACCCAAACAGCGAATTATTTTACCATACACAACATAATGAATCAAGGCATATTTAAAAGGGAGTAAATAATGACAGACAAAACCAACCCCTTAGGCAATATTTATATCATGCCAACAGCCATAGCAACAATTGCCAGGCACTCCATCCTGCAATCCTATGGTGTTGTTGGCCTTGCCCCAAGCAATCTAATCGAAATGATCCGCAAGTTCTTCAAAAAAGATGATAAGTATGGCATCAAAGTTAAGGTAAATAACACCGGCTTGATCATTGATATTTATGTCATTGTTGAGTACGGCGTACGGATCAAATCAATCACCGATAGTGCCGCCCACAGTGTTAAATACAATGTGGAAAAGACGATCGGTGTCCCCGTCCATCGGATCAATATCCATGTCCGTGGTTTGAGAATTAGCGATTCTGATTAGTGTTTACAAGTTGAAAAATCTTTGCGTATACCAGGAGCATTATGAGTAGTAAGAAAACTCCCATCCTGAGTGATGAAGACCGTCACAGGTTGCTTCAAACACCTGTTGATGGAAAAGGGTTAAAAGTTTTAATCGAAGCAGGCTTAACATGGCTTCGGACAAACCAACAGTTGGTAAATTCATTAAATGTCTTTCCGGTGCCGGACGGCGATACAGGGACCAACATGGTTTTGACAATGCAAGCAGCGTATGATGAAGCCAGTAGGGCAAACAATGACAACTGTGGTGAAATGGCACACGCCCTGGCTCAAGGCGCATTAATGGGGGCACGGGGCAATTCTGGTGTGATACTCTCCCAGATCTGGCGTGGCTTTGCTCGAGCTATGGATCATTTTGATTCAATGGATGCAAGTCTGTTTGTCAAAGCCCTACATGAAAGCCGTAATACTGCCTATAAAGGCGTGGTTAGACCTGTTGAAGGAACAATCCTCACTGTGATCACTGATATGGCAGCTCAAGCTGAAGCCTCGCTGGGAAAAACAAGCAAATTAAGTGAACTGCTTCAAGACATTGTTGAAGCAGGAGCCATTAGTGTTGAACATACTCCCGAGTTGCTGCCTATCCTTAAACAAGCGGGGGTGGTTGATTCCGGTGGTAAGGGTCTACTCTTTATTTTCGAAGGCATGCTTCGCTTATTAAAGGGGGAGTCGTTGGATGTGGCGGTCGCCAGTGTCAAACCCCTTTCTGAGATGAACCTGGATAAAACCCTGGAATCGATCGAACCCGGGCAGGATTTTGAGGTGGTGATCGATTTTACCCCCACCACACAGCTTGACCTGGAGGCGTACTATTCCGGGCTGGTTGAAATTGGCACTTCCATCCAGGTCGGTGAGGGCGATGGCATGTACCGCATGCACATTCATGTGCCACATGACAACCGATACAAGCCGATAGATTACACCATGCATCACGGCACTATTCAAAAAGTGATGATCGAGAACCTCCTGGACCAGATGGAAAAAGATAAGAAAAAGCAGACCAGCAAGCTGAAATTTGCACCAGTGCAACCGGATGAGATCGCCGTTGTGGCCGTTTCGCCTGGTCATGGACTTTCCAGGATCTTTGCCAGCCTGGGTGTAGCTGCCATTATCGAAGGTGGACAAACAATGAACCCCAGTGTGGGTCAGATCCTGGAATCATTTGAGAATTTACCCACTGATAAGGTAATCATCCTGCCCAACAACAAGAACATTATTTTTGCAGCCGAAAAAGCGGCCGCGGTGACTGTAAAACAGGTGGCAGTAATCCCCTCAATTAATACACCGCAGGGATTTTCAGCCTTGCTGCGCCTTGTACCCAGTGGAACCCTCAAAGAAAATGCAGATGCAATGAAAGATGCGTTATCAGATGTACATACAGGCGAGATCACAACAGCTACCCGGACGGTCGAAATTGATAACGTCCAGGTAAATAAAGGACAGGTGATCGTCCTTTTAGATGAAAAACTGGTGGCAGCTACCACATCGATCGAGGAAGCATGTAAAGAATTACTCACCACCGCCAAAGCCGAGGAGTATGAACGGATAACCCTGTTTTACGGTGAAGGCATGCACATAAACGAAGTAAATCGCCTTGCTGACCAAATCAGGTCTGAATATACTGACCATGAAGTGGAAGTGCATGATGGTGGCCAACCACATTACCAGCTAATTATCGCTATTGAATAGACAAGTACATTTATAAATTATTCGATCTCACTGGATGGTTTCCCGGTGAGATCGTTTTTTTTCTTAACCAGACATTTGATATAATCGTCTGACAAACCGAGGAAAAATTATGTCTTTATCATCAGAAAAATTATTTAAAATATTTAAATTAGAATCAGAATTTGGATATGAGAACAAAGCAGTTGTCGGGGGACTTCAAAAACTCAGTGAAAGTTGGGCGGCTGAAGCCCGTGCTGAAGGGCTTTCGGAGACACTTATTCCTGCCATTGCATCCATTTTAAAACATTACCCCAACCTTCATCCACGGGATCGATGGCAAGCCCTCCAGGAAATTGGTGATCTTCTGGATATTCCCAAGGTAACAAGCCTGCCCAAACCACGCGCGGCAATTGCTGCCGCCAATGCTCAAAAAGAAGAAAATCGTGACAGGCCGCAAACGCCTGTTGAGCCACCAGTTATAACCAAGAGAGAGACTGACAAGCTCAGAAAAGAACCTGCCACAATTCCACAGGCAACGCCAACGGTCACCATGCCGGCAGCGATCAAAGCGAAAGTGAGTAAAAAAGCACAGGAGATCTCCCGTAATCCTATAACAGATACGACTGTCGGGTTAAGCGCACCTGTCACCGTCATTCGAGGAATCGGGCTTAAACAGGCAGAACACTTGGAACGACTGGGACTTCAGACTATCGAAGACATGCTTTACTTTTTTCCTCGGCGCTATGATGACTATTCAGCGCTTAAAACCATCGGCCAACTTCAATTTGGCGATGAGGTAACGATAATCGGTCGGGTTGTAACCATTGCATCATACGCCTCTCGCAAGAACATGAAGATCACTGAAGCCCTTATATCTGATACCACAGGCAACATCCGTTTGATCTGGTTTAACCAGGACTACCACATGCGCTTCCTCCATAAAGGAATGTTCATCAGCGTTTCAGGAAAGGTTGATTATTATCGTGGTCGCCCGGTGATCAACCAGCCGGATTATGAGCCAATTGACCAACAACAACTTAATACCAATCGCATTGTACCAGTTTATCCATTGACAGCCATGATAACCCAGAGATGGTTGCGAAGAACGATGTTTAATACTGTTGAGTATTGGTCCCAGCGTATCAGTGACTTCATGCCGCCAACGATCCTCGATGAAGCAGGCTTACCTGAACTTAATAAGGCGATAAAGCAGGTCCATTTCCCTGACAACCAGGCAGACCTTGACCTAGCCAGGCAAAGATTGGCTTTCGATGAAGTTTTCCTCCTTCAAATGGGGGTATTAAGCCAAAAACGGCAATGGCAAACCCTGGAAAGCGATATCTTCGCGGTAGATGATAGTTGGCTTGACCAAAAAATGGAGAAACTTCCATTTTCATTAACTAATGCACAAAAAGAAACAATCAGTGAGATAAGAAATGATCTGAAAAGCGGTCATCCGATGAACCGCTTGCTACAGGGTGATGTTGGATCCGGAAAGACGGTTGTTGCTGCCATGGCAATCGCCATGGTAACCAATGCTGGTGCCCAGGCTGCCCTGATGGCCCCCACTTCGATCCTGGCAGAACAACATTACCAGACAATGCAAAAATTGTTATGTGACCAGGAATCCCTTGAGTCAGGATTGAAACCTGAACAGGTGCGCCTATTAATTGGGGATACAGCCCAATCTGACCGCGAACAACTGCATGCGGGATTGCAGAATGGCTCAGTAAAACTGCTCATTGGCACCCATGCATTAATTGAAGACCCGGTAACTTTTGATAATCTGCAGTTAGTGATAGTTGACGAGCAACATCGGTTCGGAGTGAAACAACGCGCTGCCCTGAGGAACAAAGGGCATAATCCCCACCTGCTGGTAATGACTGCCACGCCTATTCCAAGGTCCCTGCAGCTTACGATCTTTGGTGATCTGGATGTGAGTGTGATGGATGAAATGCCCGCCGGCAGGCAGGAAATTGAAACGCATATTCTGTACCCCATTGAGCGGGAACGGGCTTACACCTTGATCAAATCACAGGTCGAGCAAGGATTCCAGGCTTTTGTCATTTACCCGCTGGTTGAACAGGGAGAAAGGGAAGAGACAAAAGCTGCCGTAGAGGAGCAAGAAAGACTGCAGGCAGAAATATTTCCTGATCTGAAAGTCGGCTTGATGCATGGCCGGATGAAGCCGGAAGAAAAAGATCAGACCATGCGAGATTTCAGGGATAAAAAGTACGAAATCCTGGTTTCAACCTCCGTTGTTGAAGTGGGTGTTGACATCCCCAACGCTACAGTGATGGTCATCGAGGGAGCTAACCGTTTTGGCCTGGCGCAATTGCATCAATTCAGGGGGCGGGTAGGACGTGGATCAGACAAATCCTTCTGTATCTTGATCCCTGAGACAGAAAATTCCATGGATAATGAGCGACTGATCGTCATGACTCAAACCAATGACGGTTTCCTGCTCGCCGAAAAAGATCTCCAACAGAGAGGTCCCGGAGATTTCCTGGGGACAAGACAGTCAGGGTACCTGGACTTGAAAATGGCAAATCTTTTTAATGTCCGCCTGATCGAAAAAGCACGCAAGCAAGCACAGAAAGTGTTTTCTGAAGACCCAAACCTGGAAAAGCCAGAAAACATCCCACTCCAACATGCCATACAACATTTTTGGCCAGGAAATGAAGGCAAAGGAGATCTGTCATAAATGAGAAGGATCATATTTCCCGGGACGTTTGACCCGATCCACTTTGGCCACATGGACATTGCCAATCGCAGCCTAAATTTGTTTGATGAACTTGTGATCGCAGTATATGATAAGCCGCTTAAGAACCTTCTGTTTTCACCCAGCGAACGCATCGAACTTACCCGGCAGGCTTTTGCATCCAACCCACAAGTCAGGGTTGAAGGTTACAGCGGGTTGACAATCACTTATGCAAAGTCGATCGGAGCCTGTGCAATCCTGAGGGGTTTGCGGGTATTTTCAGATTTTGAATATGAATTCAGAATGGCCCTGGCAAATAAGCGCCTTGACCCCGCGATTGAGGTGATTGCCCTCATTACCCAGGAACAACATACTTTCTTATCCTCATCGACGGTAAAGGAAATTGCAGCATTGAAAGGCAATGTCAGCAGCATGGTGCCCGATCATGTTGCAAAGGCCATGGAATTGAAGTTTGCTGAACTGGGTGAAAACCAGAGCATCATCCCATTGACTTCCATGAGGGATTAATTTCTTTCCATATTATTAAAATTAATGATAATATTCTTGATGTAAGAATGGCGATTAAGAAAGACTAAGGAGAAATAAAATGGATATCCTTCACCTGGTTGATCGATTGGAAGAATTATTCAACGATAGCAGACCCATCCCACTGACCCACAGTGTGATCATGGACGAAAATCGCCTGATGGACATTATTGATCAAATGAGGGTATCAATCCCCGATGAGATCAAAAAAGCACAACAGATCAATACCCAACGAGACCGGATTTTAGCACAAGCTCAGGAAGAAGCCAACAGGACCCTGGCATTGGCGCGTGAGAAAAGCGAAAAAATGGTCGAGAGAAATGAACTGACCCAGGCATCACAGTTAAAGGGTGATCAGATCATTGAACAGGCAAAACGTGAAGCACAGCATACCCAAAAAGAAGCCGATCGTTATGTGATCGAAACCCTCACCAACCTCGAAGCTGAACTTACCCGGGTCCTGACCCAGGTAAAAAATGGCATTAAGACCCTCGAGACAAGCCAACCAAATGAACCCCAGGGAAACGATTAAAACCAATTAAGAACCAAAATAAATGCATCCAACTAACTGGATGCATTTTCGTTTAAATTAGGTTTTTTCCGTGTTCTTCTTGGTTCTGCTTTACGACCTTCAGTATTGATCGCCAGTTCCAACACCTGGTCCATGTGATCGACCAGGGTCAGAGACATCTCTTTCCTTACAGAATTTGGTATCTCATCAAGGTCTTTTTCGTTTTTTACTGGCAGGAGGACCTTCTTAAGCCCAGCCCGGTGTGCCGCCAGGACCTTTTCCCTGACCCCGCCAATGGGCAGAACCCTGCCACGCAGCGTGATCTCACCCGTCATTCCCAGGTCATGACGGACAGGCATTTGGGTTACTGCAGAAACCAAAGCCGTGGCGATCGTGATGCCTGCGCTGGGACCGTCCTTTGGAATGGCGCCTTCGGGGATGTGAATATGGATATCAACTTCCTCGAAGTAACCTTCTTCAATATTGAATTGCTCTGATTTGGACTTGAGATAAGAGAGCGCAGCTTGAGCTGATTCTTGCATGATTTCCCCGATCTGACCGGTGATCTGCAAATTTCCCTTGCCATCGATGATCACCACCTCAACCGGCATGATCTCACCCCCATTTTCTGTCCATGCAATTGCTGTCGCACAACCTATTTCATCTTTCCCTTCCGCTTCTGTGGTAAAGAACTGGATTG
>Ga0209723_1000632_pt1 | contig 63700 bp, 45 predicted proteins | sample BiotimSIPDNA_2_FD_185750 | JGI IMG/M metagenome (GOLD analysis project Ga0209723, IMG submission 185750) | Anaerobic biogas reactor microbial communites from Washington, USA - Biogas_R2 time_0 SIP DNA (SPAdes) (version 2) | ecosystem: Engineered > Bioreactor > Anaerobic > Unclassified | place... | reverse complement strand
GGCTGGCTGCGCCTGCCTCCCGCTGATTTTCACGTTCGCGCCGCCTACGGCGGCGCGAACGGGTGCAAGCTTCGCTATTGATGTCTCTCGCCGCAAGGGGCTCGAACGAATAAGGACTGAGACGAGCCCGCAGGGTCGGTTCAATCCTTATTCGTTGTCTCTCAGTTTTGGAAGAGCAATATTCTCCCTGGCTGACGGGTCTTCTGCCATAGAAAATTTTTATTCTCTCCTCAATCCCAGTCTCTCCCAGAGAAAAGTGACGTCAAAGGGTTCTCCGCCAGTCTGATCGATACGGCGCGCCTCGAGCTGATCGATGGCTTTTAGCAGTTCGACCACCAATGGACGCAGCTTCTTGTCTTTCACCGCCTCAAGAGGGGATTTCCCCTTCAGAGCAGGCAGTGCAATTTCCGGCCAGGTTTCGTAGTGCTTGGCAAGGTACTGGTGGATGAGCTGGCGCTGAATTTCCTGCGGGATGTCAGGCTCCGGCGCAGGTTTTGCTGCATCAAGGGCTTTTTCCGAACGGGGATCGACGACCTCGCGGATTTTGTAAGTGATGACACTTCCGGCGATTTCTTCCAGCCACTGCCGTGCTTCGTCGGCCAATTTCGTTGTACGGCAAAAAACCTCCAGGGTGTCCGGTCCCTTTGGCACCATGGAAGCGCGGGAGCGGCACCGCCCATCCTCCAGTTCTTCAAACCGGTTCCAGCCTTCGTCACGATCGCCGTCGACATCTTCCTGTGCTTCAAGGATACGCTCAACCTCTTTCCAGTCTGCCACCCGGTAATGATCGGTGGTCAGCAGGATTTTGTCTCCGGTTGACATGTCAACCAGTTCGGGAAGCGTTCTTATCTCCAGGATAGAGTCAAGCCAGCAGTTGATAATGATGCTGGCCGTGATGTAACGATCAATCGCGGGATCACCAGATTCATGCTCCCGCTCGCTTTTGATCTCAGCCAGGCAGTCAAGGGCCGTCTCCCTCTCCATGAGATACGTCGCACCGCTCATGACAAAACTGTCGTCCTGCCACATCAGACGGGTGCCCAAGGTATCCCATGGCACTAAAAAGCCGGTGGCCGCCCTTTCCCTGACCCGTACCGGCGGTTGGTCGGGATGAAGCATGTCTGTCAGAACCAGGCCCTGGTCTTTGATCACCTCTTTCACCTCATACAGCGACAAGGGGTGCTTTGCCAGTTCCCGAATCCACTCCCTGCCACGGGATGTCAGCAGCGGCCCGCCTTTGCCGAGAATCAGCTCGTGCGCCTTGATGTCTTTACCGTTGACATCCAGTACCGCATCCGCCAGCAGCCACTCGCCGATATTTATGGATAGGGCCTGGGCAAGTCGTGGTGACAGGTCATCAATGGCGTCCAATTTCCCTTCATCAGGCCCGTCCATGAAATCAATACGCACGGCTTCGCTGGCTTCTTCAGGATAATGCTCTTCCAACCATGAAAGGGCTGTTTGTATGGCCCGTTCTTCGTCACGACGACGCGACGCAAACTGGTCATCCTTTGCCAGGCAGCACTTCTTGTATTTTTTTCCGCTGCCGCAGGGGCAGAGGTCGTTACGGCCGATTTTATTCATATGATTTCAACCTTGCATGGTAAATGTATTTAAAATGAGGCCCTTCTCTATTTTTTAACGCTGCGGAAGGAATTCACCGCCTTGTCTAGCATCAAGCGGCTTTTTTCCCAAGAGGGATCATGAACCCAACAAGGTCCCGCCAACGTTCATCTTGGAAGGATTTGGATTGTTACGGATTATAAGCCGAATTTGTTAAAAAAAGATTTGGCATTGGAAATGGCCAAGTTCCTGTAAAAATGAGGAGTGAGGTTCAGGAACAGGCAGAGGGAAATGACTGCTCTCCAGAACGAATGAGATTTACAGGAATAGGATGGTCCGTATGGAGTTTGTTTTCGATACCCCTTTGTCCTCTGTTGAATTCCAGGAGTTGTTTCGGCGAGGTCTTCTCAGATTTCAGTCTGGTGATCAGCTTAACGGTTTCGCTTCGTTTTTTGCCGGTTTTGAGGATTACGTATGGCGTTCGATACAGGCTGGGAATCGTGATTCCCTGCTGGTGGATAAAGGCCGAAACGAGATGAACCTTGGTCCCGTCCTGTCAAGGGGGCGTATAAAAAAAGCTTTGGACTGCCGTGAACTTTTCGTCCGCTATAAAACAGTTGCCACAATAAACGCTACGGCGATATAGTGACATAATGTTAAGAAGGTAATCTTATGAGAGAGCGACGGTATATTTAGACCCGGAATTACACAAAGCCCTTCGATTGAAAAAGCTACTGAAACAGCTCTGTCTTTATCGAAGTTGGTTAATGATGCTATTAGGGAGTCTCTTGCAGAAGACGCGGAAGACATCGCGGCATTTGAAGACAGAACGAAAGATCCGAGACCGCCGGGCCATGAAAAACTTACGGGACAAGAGAAGTATCGTATTCGCCAAGACACATACAGAATTATATATTTCATTCAAGAACAGGAGCTTACGCTGGGGGTAGTCAGAGCTGGGCCTCGCGGAAGGGGGGTATCTGAATGGTCTATTTCTTACCGGGCAAGTTCTTGTGCGAGCAGAGCCAAAGATGTGGGATCTCCACCGTTTCGTCATCAAATCCTCGAAGAGATGGGCAAGCGCAAGCGGACAACACATCTGGTCGAGTAATCCGAGACAGCAGTGAGGATAAGTCGAACAGCGAAGCCCAAGAGAATCGCTCACGGCCCGCCAGTAAAGAAAGGAAGCCGCGACGCTCCGTTTGGCAGCCGCCTCGCCTACATGCAGGCCACGGACATGAACATCCAGAATCATCCGGCCGGACTTGCCACCGGAGACCACCGGCAGCGTCAACAATCGATCACGGAGGGACTCCTCGACATCGGAGGCCCTTCGTGATTCGAATTTGGGGCCTTGCCTGGTCTCGTCCGGCTCGACTCATCTACGCCACATTCCTTTGCTGCACTATCTTCACGTTCACCTCAGTTGCTGCCCAACCGTTAGACGGTAGAGAGGATAAGCCGATGCCATCGATAGCGCCTGACGGCAAACCCGAGTCCCCAGGCAAAGTCGAAGTCCAACCCGTCGCCAAGGATAACGAGATCAGGAAGCGAATCGCTGATATTCTTATAACGACAAGCTGGTTCGGCGAGCCCAGGGTCGCGGTCCAGGAAGGAATCGTTTTCCTGAAAGGAACGACGGAAAACGATGAATTCAAGCAATGGGCCGGTGATTTAGCGAAAAATACGGAAGGCGTGGTTGCAGTCGTCAATCAAATCGAAGTGGCCCCTGCCACGATTTGGGATTTCGATCCAACCTTTCAGGAACTGAATGATCTTGCACGCGGATTTGTTCGATTGCTGCCCATGATCGTGGTGGCGCTGATCGTGATCACTATTTCATGGATCCTCGCCAGGTTAACGGTTTACTTACTGCGTCGCGGGCTTCTGGCTCGATCCCTCAGCCACCTTTTGCGCGAAGTAATGGCCCGGACTGGCGGCATGCTTGTAATGCTCGCCGGCCTGTACCTTGTGCTCCGTATCGCGGGGCTCACGCAACTCGCGCTTACGGTGGTGGGCGGCACAGGTCTGATTGGCTTGGTGTTGGGCATCGCATTCCGTGAAATCACTGAGAATTTTCTCGCCAGTCTCTTTCTAAGCTTGCAGCAACCGTTTCGTGAAGGCGATCTCGTAGAAGTGGCTGGCGTGACGGGTTACGTTCAGCGGCTGACCTCTCGCACGACTGTTCTGATGACACTCGACGGCAATCAAGTGCAAGTCCCCAATTCGACCGTCTTCAAAAGCACGATCCGGAATTTCACAAGCAATCCCAATCGCCGCGATGATTTCATCGTGGGTATCGGCTACGACGATTCCATCCCTTTTGCCCAGGAAGTCGCCTTGAAGGTGCTCGCTGAACATCCGGCCGTTTTGAGTGAACCCGAACCTTTGGTACTTGTGGAAAGCCTTGGACCGTCCACGGTAAACCTACGTGTTTATTTCTGGCTCGATGGAGGTCAACACAGCTGGTTGAAGGTGAAATCGTCCGTCATTCGGCTCGTAAAACGGGCCTTCCAGGATTCGGGAATCTCGCTGCCGGATGAGGCTCGCGAAGTCACCTTCCCCCACGGGGTGCCTGTGCGCATGATAGAAGACAAAGGGGCTGTGGAATCAGCCACGGCGAAGCCGACCGCCGAGCCCGAAACAGTCGCGACCAAGGCGGAAGCTAGCCTGCAAAGCGAAGCCGAGGAAATCAAAGAACAGGCGCGCAGATCTTGGACCCCTGGTGAGAATCTCTTAACTCTATCGTCGTCTACGGATGACAGTTGAAGGAGCGTGGGGTCGATCAAAGAGGGTGCTGAATGCGTATGGGAATCGATGACGTCCGCTTTCAGCGACGCAGCGGCTAATGTGCCAGGAGGACCGAAGATGTGGGATAACCTGAGCTTCGTCATCAAGCGTCTCCGTGAGCGATTATGGATCAAGCCGCTCATCGTATGTGTGCTTTCCATTGGCGCAGTTTTTCTTGCCAATCTCATGGACATGGCCGAACTCGGCCATTTGCTGCCAGAGATCACGAAGGAATCGGCCGAAACTTTACTCAAGATCATGGCGTCAAGCATGTTGATGATGGCCACGTTCGCCGTGGCCTCGATGGTAGCCGCTTATGCATCGGCAAGTAGTACCGCGACGCCCCGATCCTTTCCGCTGATCATCTCCGATGACGTTTCGCAGAATGCGCTCTCGGTGTTTATCGGCGCGTTTATCTACAGCGTGGTCGCGCTCATTGCGCTAATGAACGGGCTTTATGGTGGAAGGACCAGTCAGTTTATCCTGTTTTCCCTGACCATAGTTGTGCTCGCAGTCATCATTATCACCTTCATCTGGTGGGTCGACAACATCGCCCGGCTCGGCCGGCTGGGACATACGATTGACAAGGTGGAAGCGGCAGCCGCGGAGGCGATTCGGAAGCGGCAGTCGGCACCGCGCCTTGGGGGGGTCGCGTCGTTCAGTCTCCCAGATGGGGGCCGGGCGGTCTTCGGAAAAGCCATCGGTTACGTACAGCGTGTTGACACCGCCGCGCTGCAGGCGCGGGCGGTGGAGTCGCAACTGAGAATTGTTGTGGCGGCGTTGCCCGGCACCTTTTGCACGCCAAACCGCCCTGTTGCGTGGGTCATCCGGGAAACATCAGGCAGTGTGTCCGACGAGGACGCCGAAGCAATCGCTGCCACGTTCGTGATTGGTGGCTCGAGGGTTTTTGATCAGGATCCGCGGTTTGGACTGGTGGCCCTTTCGGAGATCGCCAGCCGCGCGCTTTCGCCCGCGGTCAATGATCCGGGGACCGCTATCGACGTCACGGGCACACTTGTCCGCCTGTTCGTCATGTGGGACGAGTGTGGCAAGGAGGATGACGTTTCCACGGTACAGTTCGACCGCGTTGCAGTGCCGGAATTGTCCGTGGCAGATATGTTCGACGACGCTTTTACCGGAATCGCCCGAGACGGTGCGGGTGCTGTAGAAGTGGTCATACGGCTGCTCAAGGCCCTCGAAGCGCTTGCCGCGACCGAGGACCCTGCAATGCGCGACAACGCGTTGCGGCATGCCCGTCTCGCGCAGGTTCGCGCCGAGAAGGTACTGAAGGTTCCCGAGGATCTCGCAGCCGTAAGAAAGGCAGCCAGGTTTGCGGTGTGACGGGAAAGACCGATCCAAGCGGTGAACCTGAGCGGTCCCAAACTTGGTCCCCGATTATTCTTCCAGCTTTCTTGTTTTTTTGGGGATGCTTACCCAGAATAGATTACATAAACAGAAATGCCCTAAATGTAATTCTTTTTTTCTTTGTTCAGACGGTTTCCAAGGACAAATATACCCCACCCGGTACGGGGAACATCCAGGTCAGCTCTTTGATCCTTTGCATGTTGTGCTGACTTACCCGGAGACTCGGACTTTTGTGCCGTTTCTATTCATCGGCGCATAGCTTTGCGCTCCGGCTTCCTTCGAAGGGGCCTCACTGTTCCGCCCTTGCCTTCGGCCAGGGTCTGTGTCAATATATAAATCATTGACAGGACTCACATACAGGGGACTTTCATCCCATAAGTTCACGCCCATGCCGGACTTACACAACCGCATTAACACGGGTGGCCAAAACCGTTGCGCTTCTTTGCCAGCCGGTTATGCTGAGCGTCAGCCAGGAAATCGAATAGTAGCGCGGCTACGCCGTCGCCATCGTATACCTCAGCGGGGAGATACGCATGACCTGGACACTGATAACCATACTGGCAATGGCCGCGATGATCATCGTGCTCCGGCTCACTGCTTGGTGGGGGTTGCGCCTGGTTATCCGCCTTTTCGGTAAGTGGAAGACGGCTCTCAAGCAAGTCCGGGTTATCAAAGACATTTCTGGAATTGGTTCGAGGATCAGAGTGTCTTTTCCTGGGACGACAAGGTTGTTACTTGCGCGGCTGACGCCGAGCCGGTATACCGGGCTTCCCTTGACGCTCATTGTCATCGCCGCGCTTTACATCGCCGCCTTGCTTGGGGGGCTGGTCGAGGAGCTGCTGGAAGCGGACAAACTCGTCCGCCTCGATGAATATATTAATCAACGAATTGGCCCAATTCGCACAGATGGCATGATCACCGTTTTCATCTGGATCACTGATATTGGCGGATCAGCCACCCTGGTAGCCGTGGCGCTTGTGACCACCGGTCTGTTGTGGGCGCACTACCGTAGACACATGATTGCTCCGCTATGGCTGACCATTCTCGGATCGCAGATCACCACGTATGCAGGGAAGTTCGTGCTGGCACGACAACGGCCGGAGTTCGTGACGGAGGTTGCCGCCATTACACCTTCGTTTCCCAGCGGCCATGCTACGAGCGCAATGGCGGTATATGGTTTCATCGCCTATATTGTTGCCAGGGATCTTATGACGACGCGGCAGCGCTTCGAACTGATCTATTGGACAGCTGTTCTCATTGGCCTGATCGGCTTCAGCCGAATGTTGCTGGGCCTGCACTATGCCAGTGATGTTGCTGCGGGATTCCTTGTCGGTGGATTCTGGCTGCTGTTTGGGTCTGCCCTCGCAGAGTACAAGCACCGCCAGCGCTAAACGGCTGACCTCAACGCCATACGGACGGGGATGACTTTTGGTGATTCCCGGGTCATGAAAAGCATGGGAAAGGAATTCCCCGAAACAGAACGATTTGAATTGTTTACCGGCAACAAGAGCATTAACAATATCCGGCTCTATCAAAGACCCGGGGCTAAAAGGCATCGTGAGGAGGATTTGTTGTCGGAAGTCCGACTGTCTTTATGGAGTGCACCCGCCGAATGGGACGCATTAAGTCACAGAGAGGGAACAGAATGAATACGTTGGATAATGACTTTGCAGCAGGACTCTTGGAAAATTGTGATCCCCCTTGCCTTTCGCTTTACCAACCGACGCATCGACACTACCCGGACAATCAGCAAGATCCGATACGGTTCAGGAATCTTGTGAAGGCGCTTGAGGAATCGCTCCTGAAACAGTTCCGGAAGGATGAGATATGGCCATTGCTGAAACCACTTCTGGCACTGACCAATAATTTCGACTTCTGGAATCACTCCCTCGACGGCTTGGCAGTGCTGAGTGCAAGGGGCATGTTCCGGGTTTACAAGCTACAGAGGCCGATCGCCGAATTGGCCGTCGTGGCGGATAGCTTCCACACCAAGCCCCTGATGCGCATCCGTCAGTCAGCCGACCGCTACCACGTTCTCGGCCTGAACCGAAAGGAGATCAAATTATTCGAGGGTAACCGTGATGTTTTAGACGAGATCGAACCAGCCCAGGATGTCCCACGGACGATCAACGAGGCGTTGGGAGAAGAGTTGACCGAACCACACCAGACCGTCGCTTCATACGGAGGTGTGGGTGCCGGATGCTCGCCCATGCGTCACGGTCACGGCGGCAAAGAGTCTGAGCTGGACATCGATGCGAAACGCTTCTTCCGCGCCGTTGACCGCGCAATCATGAAACACCACTCTCAACCATCGGGGCTGCCGCTGATCCTAGCGGCACTGCCGCAGCATCATCATATATTTCACGATGCCAGCCAAAATCCTTTTCTGATAGATGAAAGCATCGATATCCACCCGGATGCTCTGTCGTCGATCGACGAACTCCGGTTACGCGCCTGGCAGATTATGGAGCCTCGCTATCTGGCGCGCCTGGCGGCACTGGTTGATGAGTTCGGCAATGCGAGATCCAAGGGGCTCGGTGACGGAGAGATTGCACATGTAGCCAAGGCAGTAGTGGATGGGCGGGTCTCCAAACTGCTGATCGAAGCCGACCGCGAAATTCCCGGCCGCTTGAATACTGCAAACGGCGACATCGAGTTGGACAACTTGACACACCCGGAGGTGGATGACTTGCTCGACGACCTGGGAACGTTAGCGTTGAAAATGAGCGGCCAAGTCATTGTAGTCCCCACCGAACGGATGCCCACGAAGACTGGAATAGCTGCGATCTACCGTTACTGAATCGCAATTACTTCAAGGGCAGAAGAACGAGCTTAATCAGATTCGGATCACTACCGATAGCAACATCAAGGATCATGACCGGGTGGCTCAAGAGATTGGACAAGAGGACCAATCTGTACTCGGAGGTGATGTATAAGATATTGCGGCGATTTGTGGCCGCCGTTAGATGGCGTTTACCGGAGGAGCATGGATGTTGACGACGAAACCTCTGCATTCCTGGGATGTAACCTGCCGGGAAGCCGTGGCCATCCAGCAGGTGCTTCGGGAAAAGCTGATCCTTTGCGACGATGAAATCCCTGCACCCGTCTGTTGGATTGCCGGGGCGGACATTTCGTATTCCAGGGGCGATGACCGTTTTTTCGGGGTGGTCGTGCTGCTTTCTTACCCCGCGATGGAGATGACTGAAATGTCGTCCTTCTCCGCTCGCGTCTCTTTTCCCTATGTCCCCGGTTTGCTGAGTTTCCGTGAGGGGCCGATACTGCTGAAGGCCTTTGAAAAGCTGAAACAGCGTCCCGATATCGCCTTGTTCGACGGTCAGGGCATTGCTCACCCGCGAGGCATCGGCCTGGCTTCCCACATGGGGCTGTTCCTGGATCTCCCGACGATCGGCTGCGCAAAAACGAAGCTGGTCGGAAGTTACGGCGAAGTGGGAGCGGAGAGGGGCAGCTTCACGGATCTGTACCACGGGGATTCCGTCATCGGCGCCGTCGTGAGGACCAAAAGCAGGGTTAAGCCTGTTTTCGTGTCCCAGGGGCACCGGATCGGCCTGAAGCGGGCCATCGAGGTTGTTCTGGCATGCGGCAAGGGATACCGCCTCCCGGAACCTGTCCGCCAGGCCCATCTGGCCGTAAACAGGTTCAGGGCGGAAGCAATCGCCCGGGATTAGAAACGGCTTTCCGGACAGGCTGAAAAGACGCAGGAAATGTCAGCCCACAAGGTGATTTTGAACGGCGTAGAGCGTCAGTTCCGCGTTTTTTTTCATGTTCATTTTTTCGAGGACCCTCGAACGATAGGTGCTGATGGTCTTGACGCTGAGGCACAGTTCGTCGGCGATCTCCGTCACGGATTTTCCGGCGGCCAGCATCAGCATCACCTGATATTCCCGATCGGAAAGCATCTCATGGGGAGGCTTGCTGGTGTCGGCGCCCAGCTCCAGGGCCAGTTTTTCCGCAAGGGACGCCGTCACGTATTTCCGCCCCCGGGAAACCTTGCGGATCGCGCCGATCAGCTCATCGGGCGCGCTGGCCTTCGTCAGATAGCCCGAGGCGCCGGCCCGGAGCGCCCGGACCGCATACTGCTCCTCGGAATGCATGCTGAGAATCAATACGGGCAGTTTCGGCTTTTCGGCCCGGATGTCTTTCAGGACTTCCAGCCCGCTCTGGCCGGGCATGGAGATATCGAGGAGAACCACGTCATAGTCCCCCTCCCGGATTTTTGAAAGCGCCTCCTGCCCGTTGCCGGCCTCGTCAGCCACGGTCATATCGTCGACTTCGCCGACAATCTGCTTCAACCCCTCCCGGACAATCGTATGGTCATCCGCCACCAGGATTCTGATCATTCCTCGCCTCTCGACTTCATGGGGATGCTGACCGTCACCGTCGTTCCCTTATAGCGGCTGCCGGTCACCTGGACAATTCCCCCCCAGAGCAGGGCCCGCTCCCGCATCCCCATGATTCCAAATGATTTCGGATCATTGATCTGCTTTCGTGAAATGCCTCGGCCGTTGTCCGTCACCTCCAGGATCACCTGGCCGTCTTTCGCCTCCAGACGGACAAAGATCTTGGTGGCGCCGGCATGACGGGCCACGTTGGTCAGGGTTTCCTGAAAGATGCGGAAAATCGCCGTGGCCAGGTCCTTTTCCAGGGGCACCTCCTCTGCGTAGAGATCCGCCTCGCAGGCAATGCCCGATCGGCTGGAAAAGTCCTTGGCCTGCCACTCCATGGCCGCCACCAGGCCGAGATCATCAAGAAGGCCGGGCCTTAAATCGGCGGAAATGCGGTGAACCGATTCGATGGTCTGGTCCACCAGTCCGGACATGGCCTTGATCTTTCCGTGAAGCTGCTCGTCTTGAGCCATCCGCTTTGCCAGCCAGGAAAGATCCATTTTGAAAGCCGTAAGCGACTGGCCCAGCTCATCGTGGATTTCCCGGGCGATTCGCGCCCGCTCCTCCTCGCGGACCGACTGCAGGTGGATGGAAAGGTTGCGCATCTGCTCTCTCGATGCCTCAAGCTCCTTTTCCGCCTGCTTGCGCTCCGTAATGTCTTCATAGGTAACGACGATCCGCCCCTCGGTCAGTCGCTCGCCGATGCGGGAAGCCCGCATCATGCAGATCAGGTCGTGGCCGTCCTTGTGCCTGCAGAGAAATTCCGTGCTGTACGTCCGATGCTTTTCCAGGTTATCGTAAAAAAGCCGGGCAATTTTGTCGCAGTCCTCGTCGCTGCAGTAGATCAGCCGAACGCTCCGGCCGATGAGCTCTTCAGGAAACCAGCCAAAGACCGTCTGCACGGCGTTGTTGGCAAAGATGAACCGGCGGTTATGGAGACCCACCACGGCGTGGGGAATGGCATCCAGGATCGATGATTCGAGCGCCTCCAACTCCTCCAGCCGGTTGCGGGCTTCCTTCTGGCCGGTGATGTTCATGGAGTTTCCCAGGACAGCGCGCTTCCCCTTGTAGTAGATGGGGGTCGATGTTTCCATGATCCACTTGATCCGCCCGTCCCGGGTGATGATGCGGAATTCGTAGGGTGAAAAGCGCTGCCCCTTGAGCATGCGGATGGCATTTTTCCGGGCCAGTCGGCGGTCATCGGGATGGATGAGGCTCAGAGATTCCATCCCCACCATCTCTTCTTCCCGATACCCGGCATATTCGGCAATATGAGGGTTGACGAACTGAAATGTCCGGTCCTGGAGGATGTAGACGCCCACCTGGGAACTGTTGGCCAATGTGCGGTAAAGGTCCTGTTCCAGGTGGTATTCGTTCTGCTTTTTTTCAGCCCTTTCCATCGTTTTCCTCAAATCGTCACGGGCAGGAGAATCCTGGATCCGTAATGGCTCCGTGTCCCTTTCCGAACATTTCATGTCGGATCGCCCTTCTCCTCTCCTTTTTTTCAAGCGGTCCCTAAGGGTTCGTAAGCTGCGGCGACGGCTCCGGTTCCGGCGGCTTCGGTGCATCCGGCAGCAGAAGGGTCATCCCCAGGATGCTCTGGAGGGGGTCGCAGCCGGGCGCAAGGCCGCTGCAGCACTCAATGCCGGGCCGCAGCGTCGTAATGACCGAACGCCCCACAATCCTTCTTCCCCTGCGCCCCCGGACATCCTGGGTGGTCACCCCCCACATGCTGTGGAAAATCAGAGCTTTCCCCTCGAATGACCCCATATAGAGCATGATGTGCCCTTTACGCCAGATCAATGTGGCATAGGGGATTCCGGAAGAGAGAATGGCCGCCTCCTTTTCTTCGGGAGACAGATGTCCCAGTTCGATGAAACGGCCGGTCTCATGGGCCTGCTGTTTGGAGTTTCTCGGCAGCCAGATCCCGAAAGGGGCGAAAAAATCCATCAGCATGGAAGAACAATCCCGGTTTCCGTAAAGCCCGCCCCAGCCGTAGGGCTGATTGATCAGTTCGTTGGCCACCCGCGCCAGGTTTGCCCGGGTCATCTTCAAGGGTCTCAGGGCCGCATGTTCCCGGGCGAGACGGGCAACCTTGGAGATCGCCCGACCGTCCTGATCGGAAACGACGATCCGGATCTCCCAGACATCCCCCTCTTCCCGGAGCAGGGGGAACTGTGCCCCCAGGGGCGCCTTGAAACAGAACCGCCCCTTTTCATCATAAATGGGGATCCGATCCCGGATGACGACGGCGTATCTCCCGCTCTGCCAGGAATTCGCCAGGTCATCATCCACCAGGGCGACATCCCGGGCGCTCACCCATCCGAAATAGGTGCCGGTTTCAACATGCACCCAGGCCTTATCCTCACTGACATGAGAGATGTAAACCGGCGAGTTGACCGTAATGGTCGATATCTGCAATCGATCAAAGGGGTAACCCGAATCGTTGTCCAATCCATCAAAAAGCGGCCCTGAAGTCGGCAGCGCCCGCAGATCCGTATTGGCGACGGTGATACCCCGGATTCCCCGGTTCGGGTACTGGTCCAGACCTGCGCTGTGCCTCAGGCCTTCCACCCAGGCCGGCTCACGCCGGCGATGGTTCTCGCCGTACCCCGGATTCTCTCCATACTTGTTGAAATCCCAGAGGATGTCGTCGCGGGTGCACCGTGGTTTTTCCTGCTGCCAGATGGAAAAATAGCGTCGGGAGTACGACTCATTGAGAGTCTGCTGAATCTCACGGTCCACGATGGCCGAATCGTCCGATTTCCCGGGCAGATAAAAGAAGTGATCCTGCTTCAACCGGCTGATGTCCCGAATCTCGTCCTGGGCGCGAGCCAGGGGGGAAAGGAGGAGAATTCCCAGCATCCCCAGGAATATACATATATGGATTTTCATAGGTGATCTTTTGATCCGCATCTTCCTCAACCGGCCATTTTGCCATAGTCTAAGGATTTTCCTGCACAGTGCAACCCTTTTATGCACAAGCCTTCTTTCCGAAGGTGTGCCGGGATTTTAAACAGAGCTTAAAAAAATGCCTGTCGGCAAGAAATACCTGGAATATTTTGTAGATTTTCAAAAGAAAGATTGGTATAACGTCGCGGATTTGCGAGGATGATATTCCCTTGGAGGGAAAACAATCGAAACAGGAGGCCAAGCGACGATCGATGTACGATTTCGTTCCCAAAAAAATATTTTTCACCAAGGGTGTCGGCACCCATCGTGATGAGCTGCACTCTTTTGAACGCGCCCTGCGCGACGCCGGTATCGAAAAATGCAACCTGGTCCAGGTATCCAGCATTTTCCCGCCGGGCTGCAAGAGTATTTCGAAAATTCAGGGATTGAAGGAATTGATACCGGGCGCCATCACCTACTGCGTCATGAGCCGTTGCTGCAGCAACGAGCCCAAACGGCTCCTCGCCGCTTCCGTAGGCTGCGCCATCCCTGCGGACAAGACCTCCTATGGATACATCAGCGAGCACCACGCCTTCGGCCTCACCGAGAAGCAGGCGGGGGATTATGCCGAGGACATGGCCGCCGCCATGCTGGCTTCAACCCTGGGAATCGACTTCAACGTGGATGAAAGCTGGGACGAAAAGAAGGAAATTTTCAAGATCAGCGGCAAAATCGTCCGAACCCGCAATGTGACCCAGTCGACCATTGTGAAGGACGACCGTTATACAACGGTGGTCGCTGCAGCTGTTTTCGTTTTTTGATGCCTTTGAGCCGCAGGGCTGTTCCTCAAGGCTGACGAGCCGTCAGCGAAGTCGTATCGATGCGGCGGCAGCTCGAAGAAACGCCCTTGAAGAACGGTCCCTGGCCACCCCGGCAAAGGCGGCCGGGTATCTTCCCCGCTGACGCCAGCATCCGCTATCCGTTACTCCTCAACACGCCGTTTTTAAATCCGTCAAGACATGAGCAGCACAGAGGGCGCAGGGAATGAAAAGTCTCGGCATATGCATCGGTGCAACCACACTGACGGCCGTTGCCGCAGGCAGGAATCCGCAGGGGGAAATCCATCGGTCCCTGCTCCATCTGAAGCCCCACGATGGCAATCCGCGCCGGGCGTTCCTGGAACTCCTTTCTTCGCTTCCCCTGGACCAGTTCCAGCGCATCGCCGTGACCGGCAGAAAGTTCCGCTCTTTTGTCAATCTCACATCCCTTCCAGAGCCTCTGGCCGTGGAAACGGCCCTTTCGTTCTTATCCGCCGGCCGAGAACCCCTGAATGCCGTCATCAGCGCCGGGGGGGAAAGCTTCCTGGTCTATGTCATCGGGAAAGACGGTAAGATCTGCTCCGTCCAGACAGGCAACAAATGCGCTTCGGGGACAGGTGAATTTTTTCTTCAGCAGATCCGCCGCCTGAACCTCGACCTCGAAGAAGCCATCGCCTTCGCCCGGCAGGAGCAGCCCTACCGGGTATCGGGTCGCTGCAGCGTTTTCTGCAAAAGCGACTGCACGCACGCCACCAACAAGGGCATCCCCAAGGGGAAAATCGCTTCGGGCCTCTGCGAGATGATGGCGGGAAAGATCCTGGAGATTCTTCGCGATCTACCCCGCAGAAATATGATGCTCATCGGCGGAACCGCCCGGAACACCGTCATGCTGGATTACCTGAGAAGTGAGATCTCCAGCCTGACGGTTCCGGAAGAAGCGCCGTATTTTGAAGCCCTGGGTTGCGCTCTCTGGGCCCTGGAGCACGAAACCCTGCCCGTTTCCCATCCGGAGGCCGTCATTCAACAGAACCATTCGGCTTTTCACCGACTTTTGCCTCTGGCGGATTTTGTGGATCACGTGGATTTCCGGACCATGGAGCAGGGCGTCGCCCGCAGGGGAGATACCTGCATCCTGGGGCTGGATGTCGGCTCAACCACGACGAAAGCGGTTCTTTTACGGGAGGAGGACAGCCGCGTACTGGCCTCCGTCTACCTGCGCACCAACGGCGATCCCGTCGGGGCTTCCCGGGCCTGTTACGCCGACCTCTACAGGCAGTTGGGGCCCCTGGCGGGAGAGATCCTCGTCCGGGGAGTTGGGGTCACAGGTTCGGGGCGCCAGATCGCCGGCCTTCATGCCATGACGGAAGGCGTCATCAACGAAATCGTCGCCCACGCAACAGGCGCCCTGTTCTTTGATCCGACGGTGGATACCATCTTTGAAATCGGGGGACAGGATGCCAAGTACACCTACGTGAAGGACGGCATCCCCTCCGACTATGCCATGAATGACGCCTGCAGCGCCGGCACGGGTTCTTTTCTCGAGGAGGCGGCAAAGGAGTCCATGGGGGTTGCCATGGAGGACATCGCTGAAATCGCCCTGAAGGGCCATGCCCCCGCCAATTTCAACGACCAGTGCGCCGCCTTCATCAGCAGCGACATCAAAAACGCCGCCCACGAAGGCATGAGCAGGGAGGACATTGTAGCGGGCCTCGTTTACTCCATCTGCATGAACTACAGCAACCGGGTCAAGGGAAACCGCGTCATGGGGGACAACATCTTCATGCAGGGCGGCGTCTGTTACAACCGGGCCATCCCGGTGGCCATGGCCGCCCTGACGGGAAAACGAATCGTCGTCCCCCCGGAACCCGGACTGATGGGCGCCTTCGGCGTGGCCCTGGAAATCCGGAAGCGGCTGGAAAGCGGGCTGCTCAGGGAAGGCTCCTTTTCCCTTCAGTCCCTGAGGGACAGGGACATCGCTTACGAATCCCCCTTTGTCTGCCATGGGGGGAAGGAGCGTTGCGACCGGAAATGCGAAATCGCCCGAATCCGTATGGGAGAAAAAGTCCATCCTTTTGGAGGAGCCTGCAACCGCTGGTACAATCTCCGATACGCCCTGTCCGTGGATGGGGAGTCGCTGGATCTTGTCAGGAGCCATGCGGCTCTGACGTTCCAAGGCCCCGTCGCGGGCCGCGGGGATTCCCCATTGGGTGGGGCCTCCCGGACGATGGGAATCAACCGGTCGTTTCTCACCAACACCTATTATCCCCTGTATACATCTTTTTTCAGCCGGCTGGGCTTTTCCGTGATGCTCCCGGATTCTCCCCGGATCGAGGGCATGATGTCGAAAGGGGCGGCCTTCTGTTTCCCGGCGGAACTCGCCCATGGCTTTTTCTATGATCTGCTGCTCAAAAAGCCGGATTTTCTCTTTCTCCCCCACATCCGGGGCATGTACGTGGAAGGAGGGAATTCGACCGGCACAATCTGCCCCATCTCCCAGGCTGAACCCTATTATCTTGCCAGCGCCTTCAGGGATGTCGAGGCATTCCGCCGGCTCAAGGAAGGGGGATCTGTACTGCAGCCGGTCCTCGACTTTTCTCAGGGTTATGATGCCGCACGGGAGGCCCTGGCGGATCTGGCACATTCCCTCGGCTGCGGGAAGAAGGATGTGAAGCGGGCTTTTTCAGCCGCCGTCGCCGACCAGGAGCAGGCGGCGGCGAAGGCCAAGAGCCTCGGCCGGAACTTTCTCCACACGCTGGAAGAACATTCGGACCGCTATGGAATCGTGGTCTTTGGAAGGACTTACAACGCCTTCGTTCCGGAGGCCAACATGGGCATTCCCCGGAAATTCGCCTCACGGGGCGTGGGCGTTGTTCCCCTCACCTTTCTGCCCCTGGCCGATGAACCCGCCGGCGAAGACATGTACTGGGCGTCCGGGCAGCTGATCCTCAAAGGCGCCGCCTTCGTCGCCCGCCATCCTCAGCTCTTCGGCTGCTATATATCCAACTTCTCCTGCGGGCCGGACTCCTTTCTCCTGGGTTATTTTCGCCGGATGATGGGAAGCAAACCCTTCCTGACGCTCGAACTGGACAGCCATGTCGCGGATGCCGGACTTGAAACCCGCATTGAGGCCTTTCTGGATATTATCCGAAACTACCGGGATCTGCACGGAAAGCGGAAGATCCCTTCTGTTGCGCCCTCCCGGAAAACACCATCCATGCGGGTCGATTCCGGGACGTTCCGGATGATCGGTTCCCGAGGGGAAACGTACCCCTTGACGCATCCCCGCGTCCATCTGGTTTTTCCTTCCATGGGGCGTTTCCATTCGGACGTCATCGCCGCCGTTTTCCGTTCCGCGGGAGTCCGGGCGACGGCTCTCCCCGATTCAGACGAGGAGGTGCTCAAGCTCGGCCGCGGCAACACGTCGTGCAAGGAATGCCTTCCTCTCCAGCTGACAGCGGGAAGCCTGCTGAAGTATCTCCGGAACAGGACGGACAGGGACGAACGACTCGTCTACTTCATGCCCACGGCCGGGGGTCCCTGCCGGTTCGGCCAGTATTCCCGATTCATGGAGGCGATGATCGAGCGGCTCGGGATCGCGGATGTGACCCTCTATTCCCTCAGCGCGGCAAACAGCTATGCGGATCTCGACGCCAGCCATCTCACACGGAACATCTGGACAGGGATGGTCATCGCGGATCTGATGGAGGACATCCACGGAGTTCTGCTCTGTGCAGCCCGGGACCGGAATGCCGCAAGGGCGATTTTTCTCGAAGAATGCGGAAACATCGTTACAGTCCTGGAATCTTCTTCAGAGCTCAAACATCTGCGGCCCTGCCTGAAGCAGTCGGCTGCTCGCCTGAAATCCATTCCCATGAGAAGGCGGCCCGGAGAGATTCCCATAATCCTTCTGACAGGAGAGATCTTTGTTCGCCATGATGCCCTGTCCCGGCAATACCTGGTTGAACGGCTTGCCGATGCGGGATTCGCAACGAAAGTGGCCAGTGTCATGGAATGGATTTACTATACAGATCTCTGCACCCGGAAGGGATGGGGGGACAGAAGACTTTCTGTCAAAGAAAAGGCATCTCTTGTGCTTCGCACAATGTGGATGAAGCGGTATGAGCGGGCGATTTCGAACCTTCTTGCGGAATCGGGTCTGATTCCAAACCGGCTCGAGGCGGTGCCGCATCTGGTGGCCCAGGCCGGCCCGATCCTCAACCCCAGGCTCCTGGGAGAAGCCGTTCTGACCGTTGGAGCGGCTCTTGCGGACGTGCCGGCTCCCTATTGCGGCGTCATCGCCCTGGGCCCTTTCGGCTGCATGCCCAACCGGGTGTCCGAAGCCATCCTGACCCCGGAAATGAGCCGCGGGAAACGAATCCCTCAAAAACGCCCGGAAATAGAACCGGCCTTTCCGGCGGAGGCCTCATTGCGCCGCCCCCTCCCCTTTCTGGCCGTTGAGAGCGACGGGACCCCCTTCCCCCAGATCATCCAAGCAAAGCTGGAGGTCTTTCTTCTGCAGGCCGCCAGAATTCACACCCTTGTGCAATCGGCAAAGACCAGCCCTTGAAGCTGGCTGGAATCGCTCAGAGTTCATCGGACTTTTCCGGGTTACGACTTCCCGCCCAGCACTTCTGCCAATTTGCCTGCAAGCTCTTCAATTCTGAAGGGCTTCTGGATGAACGCGCTGCACCCCCGCTCCATAATGCGGAGGGCTTCGCCATGTAGGCTGTAACCGCTTGATAGAACAACCTTCACATGGGGATTGATCTCGATGAGGGCGTCAAAGGTATCACCCCCGCCCATCCCCGGCATGATCATGTCGAGGATGACCAGGTCAATGAGGGCTTTCTTTTGCCGATAAAGACCCACGGCATCCCGGCCGCTCTGCACAGCCAGAACCGAATAGCCCAGCAGCTCCAGGATCTCCCGGACCACCTCGATGTTGATGTCCTCGTCGTCCACCAGGAGGATTGTTTTACGGTCCGTGAAGACATCCGCCGTAGATCCTGTCTCTCCGGGAATTTCCCTGCCGGATGGGGGAAGATACATTCGAAAAGCGGCCCCATAATCCCTTTCACGATCCATCTCGATGCCTCCCCCCTAGTTCCCGATCATGCCATAGGCGGAAGCCGCTTCGAGGCCGGTTCCTCTTTCCATCTTCCCGGTCGTAAAAAAAGGTTTGAAGATCCGCTGCCTTGTATGTTCATCCATATCCCCACCTGTATCGGTTCCCGTAATACAAACATTCCTGCCGGCCTCATCGAAGCCCGGCGGAATGCCTCCACGCTCCCGTACAACTTGTTCGGTTCCAGGCTGAACCGCTCACCTCCCGGCATTCCGGGATCTTCCGCATCAAGCTTCTGAACAGGTGCGGGAGATTCTCTTTCAGCCTGTTCAAGCGCTTTCTTCAAGGACGCTTCAGGATGATTTCGCTGTTCTGATAGTCAACGGTTGCCTTGAAATCCCGGAGAAAACTCAGTCCCAGGATCGCGTCAAAACCCTGGGCACGTGTATCCCGCTCCGTCACCAGGGCGGGCACATTTTCCTTGAAGACATCTCCAAGAGCCACCTTTGCGATCATCGATGTCCTGGCCTCGATGGAGCCTCCTGCCGTATGGACTTTTATCTTCCTGATGTCGTGGGAAGAAGGTTTCAGCTGACTTGCCAGCGTCTCGGAAATCACCATATGGCTAGCTCCCGTATCGAACAGCAGATTAACGGAAACGGTATCATCAAGAATCCCTTGGACAATAATACCACCACCGGGCGCCTTGTAAAAGGGAATCCGGTATTCATCGGCCTGCCAAGGCACCGGCTCCGGGGCTCTGACCGGAACGCGGACGCGCTTCACACTCTCTTTCCAGCCCTTCTTTTCCTCCGGGGGAAAAGCATCAGAAACATGGACGACCCCGTTTTCGTCAACCCAACGATAGAACTCACCGGCCCTGAGCATTCCCGGGCACAGCCAGGCATAGAACAACAGGACCATGCCTATTGCCATGGATAATCGCCGTCCGGATTTCGTTTTTCTTTTAGAGGGACCCTTCATCATTCTCCCGCCCGTTTTCCTGTTTTTACCGTTCATGCCGCCAATAAAATTCAACACGCTCCCATCGGATCAGGCACAGCTGCATTCATCTGAAAAAAGGATCTCTTTTTGGGGGATTCTATCATGGCAAAATCGAAATCCTTATTATAAAGTATTTATTATACAAAATATGCACCGGAAATGAATGGAAATCTCAATTAATATCGTTTAAGGAGGGGGAAATATGTGGGCTGAAAACGGAATCTGCGAACTGACGCCAAATTCGGAAATTCAGAATAGAATCCATGCATTAAAAAAGGAAATGGCTGAAGCTGACATACATTTTTCCATAATCATGGGAAATGTTGACCTTTTCTATTTTTCCGGGACGGCGCAACGCGGACTCCTGGTTGTTCCCCTGGAGGGCGACCCCCTTCTGCTCGTGGAAAGGGACCAGGACCGTGCCCGGAGGGAATCCCCCTTGCCGGTCACCCCGATTTCGAGCCAGCGTGATGTGGGCAGCATCCTCGCCGAAAGGGGGATCCTGCGCGGCCGTGGCGCCATGGAGCTGGATATCCTGCCCGTCTCTACATACAATCGCCTTTTAGGGATTCTCGGCGTTGACTCCTGCACCGATCTTTCGCCGCTGGTCCGGGCAGTGCGGATGATCAAGAGCGAATTTGAAATCACCCAGATGAAACGGTCTGGTGAAATCATGGATGCCGTCTTTTTCCGGGCCGGGGAGGTCATCAAGGAGGGGATGCGTGAAATTGACGTTGAAGCCGAGCTGACCGCGGAAGGCCGACGGCACGGCCACCAGGGCCTGCTTCGCATGCGCGGGTTCAATGCGGAAATGATGTGCCTCTACGTGATTTCCGGACAGGCGGGCACCATTCCCACCGCCGTCGACGTGACCATCGCCGGATTGGGCGTCACCCCTGCCCTTCCTCAGGGGTCATCCTTCAAGGTCATTCAGCGCGATCAGGCGATCATCCTCGATTATGGCGCAGGCTACAACGGCTATATCACCGACGAGACAAGGGCCTTCGTGATCGGCACGATCAGCGAAAAATTTGAACGGTCCCATGAAGTCGCCAGAGAAATTATCGAAGAAACGGCAGTCTTCGCCAGGGAAGGTACCGAAAGCACCCGGATTTTTGAACATGCCCTCAGCAGGGCCAGGGATGCGGGGCTTGAGGAGCATTTCATGGGGTATGGGAAAGGAAAAGTCAGTTTTGTAGGTCATGGCCTTGGACTGGAGCTCAACGAAATGCCCATCATTACTCCCCGCCACCCCCAGATCCTGAAGGAAGGAATGGTCTTTGCCCTTGAACCGAAGTTCGTTTTTCCCGGAGAGGGAAGCATCGGCGTTGAGGCCGATTTCATTGTCCGCAAAGAAAGGCTGGAGCGTATCACCAGCCATCCCCTTGACCTTTTCCGCCTTTAATACCGGGGCACTTCATTTGCAACGTACTTTGCCGGATTTGCTGTTCCGGAGAGGTTGGAGCGGCTTTTTTCCCCTGGACAAATTTTGTTGATAAAATTCCTGCATTATGCTTAAGAAATTCCGGCAGGATGAACGGTTACAGCGGGAAGGGATCATCCATCGGCCTCATTACAGTCTCCGGCAGTTTGCAAAGGAAATGAAAACGAACATCGTCATTGTGGAAGACAGTCTGACACAGGCTGAAAAGTTGAGTTACACCCTTGAGGAACAGGGGTTTCATGTGCTGCATGCCCGAAATGGGCAGGAAGCGCTTCACCTGATATCCACAGACAAACCCGCCATCGTAATCAGCGATATCATCATGCCGGAGATGGACGGATTTGAACTCTGTAAACACATCAAGTCGGAACCGGCGACGAAGGCCACACCGGTCATCCTGCTCACGGTCCTTTCGGACCCGAGGGATGTCATCCGGAGCCTGGAATGCGGCGCCGACAATTTTATTACGAAGCCTTATGATGAAGAAAACCTCCTGTCGCGCATCCAGTATCTGCTGACCCAGAGGGAGCAGGATGAACCGGAAGACGGCAGCTCCGACCCGGAAATCGAGATTCTGATCGGCGGGCAGAAATATTCCATCACGGCAAGCAGGAAGCGAATCCTGAACATCCTCATTTCCACGTATGAAACCGTTGTCAGGAAGAACCGGGATCTGCTCCGGACCCAGCAGGAATTGCGGATGCTCAATGAGCACCTGGAAAATCAAGTCCAGGAGCGGACGCGGAAGCTGATCGAGGAAATAAACAGGCGCCGCCAGGTCGAAGAGGACCTTCGCAAGCAGGAGCAGGATTTACGGAACAAGTCCAAGGTCCTGGAGGAAGTCAACACGGCGCTTCATGTCCTGATCAAGAACAGGGAAATGGACCGGATCGATCAGGGGCAGAAGATCCTTTCCAATTGCAAGGAGCTCATTCTTCCCTACGTCGAACAACTGAAGAAGCAGAAACTGCCCCCCCATCAACTGACCTGCGTCGAAATCATCGAAGCGAATCTGCAGAATATCATCTCACCCTTTCTTCAGAGCCTCAGCTCCGAACTGGCCAATCTGACTCCCAAAGAGGTTCAGGTTGCCAACCTGGTCAAAGAAGGAAAAACAACCAAAGAAATATCCGAACTTCTGAATCTTTCCATACGCTCTGTTGAATCCCACCGGGACAACATCAGGACCAAACTGGGAATCAACAACGAAAAAATCAACCTTCGGTCCTATCTCCTGTCTTTTTCCTGACAAACAGCAGCATTTTACTGGTAGAGCTTCCGTAGTCAAGCCGTATTGCGCCTTGCCTCCCGATTGTGGCATCATCGGCCCTTAAAAAAAGGAGGCTTCATCAAGTGTTGCTAAAGGCCATTTCCTGCTCCGGCTGTGGACATGAGGGCCCAAGAGATATGCCCGGGGCCCTGCGCGAACAATTCGAAAAGGATCTCTTTTCTTCCCGGGGACATGACCCCTATACCGGGATGCTTCTGTTCCGCTGCCCACGCTGCGGTGTTGTCGTTGCCGTTGACCCTGAAGAGGTATTGGGGGGCGGACCTCTTCAGGGGCATCCCCCTTCTTTGACTTCCGAAGCTGCATGTGTTACGGGAAGATCGTTTCCTCTTCCGGTTCTCGGGGGGCTGTTCTCGGGGTTGACGCTCTTCTCCCTCTTTGTAAAACTTTTTCAGCAGGGATTTTTTATTCCGTAACCGGTTGCTCTCGAAGGAAACTCAAGAGGGTCGCTTTTTTGACTTGACGAAAGGATTGAAAGAGGATCATCGACGTTTCTTCCATGGGTCGCATCGTGATACTTTTCGGCCTGATTCTGACGGCCGTCGGATTTCTGCTCCTGCTGGCAGGAAAAACTCCCTGGCTTGGAAGACTCCCGGGAGATTTTTATTTCCGCGGCAAGCAGGTTTCCTTTTATTTTCCTCTGACAACCAGCCTTCTTGTCAGCCTCATCCTGACCCTGATCCTGTGGCTGATCAGCAGGAGATAATACCGATTGCATATCCCGGCGCCATCGGCAGAAGCGACCCCATCGCCCGGCCGCTTGGCAGGGCGGGGAATTCCTCCTGCGGAACGGCCGCCTCGCCGCAGGAATGTTCATCGTTGATTCGAACCGGTGAGCAGACGGAGCGGACCTGCGAAAAGCAAGGCGGGGGCTGTCAGCCTAACCCCAGAGGATCAATCCCGTTTCATGCCTGGACGCCAGTCTGTCGTTATACGGCAGGACGCGGATTCCGTATGAGTGCGGCCCATTGCGCCGAATCCGGTATTCCGTGGTAAAGATGAGAGAACCGTTCAGCAGGTTGCTCACCCTCTTCAGGGGAACCCGGTCCGGAGTTCCAAGGAAGCCATACCCGTCATCACGCCCAATGAAAAGCTCCACATAAATTTCCTCGGGACTCAGCTTCCCCGGATCAATGCGGGCCGTAACCACCAGGGGCTGATCCACCACGATGGTATCGCCTTGAATCCCCTCCACACTGATGTCCAGCAGGTGGAGCGAGGAAAATCGCATGGGAATGGTGCTTTTCCACTGGGCGATTTCCCTGGCCAGCCTGTGCCCGGACTCGCTGAGCTCTGCACTGCGCTGCACCGTAGGCAGGTACATCTCGTCATAATACTCCTGAAGCATTCTCTCGGTATTGAAGCGGGGGGCCAGGGTATGAATGGATCGTTTGATCATGGCAATCCATTTATCAGGGATTCCCGCCGTATCCCGGTCATAGAACAGGGGAATCACGGAATTCTCCAGCATGGAATAGAGGGAAAGGGCGTCTTCTTCATCCGCCCCGGCATCATCTTCCAAATGATCGCGAACAACCGGACCAATAGTCCAGCCGTTTTCTCCATCGTAACCCTCCGCCCACCAGCCATCGGAAATGCTCAGATTCAAAACGCCATTATAGATCACTTTTTCTCCACTGGTTCCACTGGCCTCATGGGGTCTCCGAGGTGTGTTCAGCCAGACATCCACGCCCCGGACCAGATGGCGGGCCACATTGATATCGTAATCATCGAGAAAAATGATCTTTCCCCGGAAAGCCTCCCTGTTGCATATTGCAATGACCTTTTTGATCAGGCTTTTCCCCATTTCGTCATTGGGGTGCGCTTTCCCGGCAAATACCAGATGGACAGGCCGAGTGGGATGGTTCAGGATTTTATCCAGTCGCTCCAGATCAGACAGGATCAGGTCCGCCCTTTTATACGGGGCAAAACGGCGCGCGAAACCGATCATCAGGGCCGTGGGGTTGATCTTGGAATAGAGCTCCTCCCGCCAGGTTTTGGAGTATCCATAACGCGACCAGTGCCGGGAGATGTGATTCCGGATGTAATCGATCATTCTCTGCTTGAGTTCGTAACGGGTGCGCCACAGCATGGCATCGGGAATATCCCAGACTTTTTTCCAGGTTTCCGGGTTGGTAATGGAATTTTGCCAACCCCTCCCGAAATAAAGGTCGAAAAGCTCCCACACCTTCGGTGCAATGTAGGAAGCCATGTGCACCCCGTTGGTCACCGTTCTGATGGGGATGTCCAGTTCGTGAAAGCCCTTCCAGACATCGCGCCACATGCGGCGTGCCACCCGGCCGTGAATCTGGCTGACCCCGTTACACATATGGCTCATTTTCAGGCCGAGAACCGTCATGAAGAACGGCTTGTCATCACCGGCTTCCTTCAATCCCATGTCATAGAACTGCGACCAGGATATTCCCGCCCACTTGACGAAACTGGAAAAATAATGCTCGATGAGATCCTTGTTGAATCGCTCATTTCCCGCTTCCACAGGTGTATGCGTGGTAAAGACGGTATTGCTCCGAACCACCTCGCTGGCCTCATCAAAATTTAGGCCTTCCTCTGTCATCAGGAGCTGAATCAAACTGAAGACAAGAAACGCGGAATGGCCTTCATTGAGGTGATAGAGGCTGGGCTTGATGCCCAGCTTTCTGAGCAGCCGAATGCCTCCCGCCCCCAGGAGAAGCTCCTGCTCAATGCGCGTTCTCTGGTCTGCAGGATAGAGGCGCCCCGTTATGTTCCTGTCCTGGGGGGTGTTGCCGGGGACATCGGAGTTCAGCAGATAAAGAGACAGCCGGCCGACCTGCACCTCCCAGATATTCGCGTAGAGGGTCCGCCCCGGGAGCTCCAGGGAAATCTGCACTTCCTCTCCCTTCTCATCCTGAACAATCTGGAGGGGCATATTGGAGAAGTCGCTTTCCGGATATTCCGCGATCTGCACCCCGTCCTTATCGATAAACTGTTTGAAATACCCGCTGCGGTAAAGCAATCCAACACCCACCAGCGGGATGTTGAGGTCGCTGGCCGTTTTGATGTGATCCCCCGAAAGGACCCCCAATCCCCCCGAATAAATGGGCAGGCTTTCATGAAGTCCGTATTCCGTGGAAAAATAGGCAACGGGCGCAGACCACTTGATTTCCGGCGATTTTGAAAGACGCGGGCAGAGAGTTTTGTCCGTCATGTAACGGTCGAACTGCTTCATGACGGATTCGTAGAGGCCCATATAAACCGTGTTGTTTCTGGCTTCAATCAGCCTCTCTGCCGAGACGGTTTCCAGCATGCGGACGGGATTGTTCCCCATTTCCGTCCAAAGCTGGGGGTCCAAGGCGGCAAAGAGATCGAGGGCGCTTGGATTCCAGGCCCACCACAAATTATAGGCCAACTCCCTCAAACGGGAAATTTCTCGGGGCAGGTTCGCCACGGCCGTGAAACGGCGGAAATGAGGCTGAGTCGAAACCGTACCGGCGAAGCTGTGGCGAAAGGCGGTCCGGTAGTCGACCAGGGCAAGTTTTTCCGTGTGTTCCCGGGCAACGGCCTCCGCCTTATCATAGGCCGCCGTATAATACTTGAAGAATTCAACCCAATTGGCCCTTGACGCGATCGTCCAGGCACTCTCCCGCCGCTGCTGCATTTCAATTTCAGTCCAGGAAAGGAACTCCTTCAAGATGTTGGACAGATCATCGGTGATGGCGTGAGGCTCCCGACCTTTCCGCTTCAGGATCATGACGCCGCCATGCTCGGTAAAGGACGATTGCACCCAGAGGCCGAAACCCGCCTGATCCGTGGAAATCGTGGGAACGGCGTGGGCGGCGCTTTCCTGCGGCGTATATCCCCACGGTTCATAATAAGAGGGAAAGACACCAAGATCGCATCCGGCAAGGGCTTCGTAGTAGGTCAGATTGATCAGGCCATCGTGCCCGTTGAGATAGGCGGGAATAAAGATCATGTTGATCCTGTTCTGGGGAAGGTTCTTCAGGCCCAGGCGGTTGCTCGTTTCCAGGATCGGGTCTGAGGCTTCGTAATGCAATCGATGGGTGCAGATGGGAGGGGTGCCCGTCTCCACTTTCGCGTAGTCGCTCTGCAGTGCCGGAATCAAATCGGTATGGCCGCCAAGGATGAAAAAAAACACCAGCAGCGACTGTTCACCCTCCATTTCCTTTTCCAGGCGGCCGAGGGCTTCGAGGAAGATGTCGATCCCCTTGTTGTGAAATTCATACCTCCCCGAGATCGCCATGATCTTCGTATCACCGGGCAGATCCTTCTTCAGAAACCGGGAAGCGGCTTTGAGAAGCCTCATGCGGGACCGCAGGGCCGGTCTGCGGTCCTGGACCAGGTTCGGTATCTGCTCCATATCCAGTCCATTGGGTGTAATGATGTCCGGATATCGGCCGAGAAAATTTTTTGCCTCCAGGGCGGTAATTTCACTGACGGTCGTCAGGCATCCGGCTTCCCGCGCCGTGGCCACCTCCATGGAGTATTTAGCGGTAATATTATGGGTATTTGCTTCTCTCAGGGGAGAGATATGGTCCATGGAGGCATAGATGTCCATCCCCGAACCCGCCAGCGTCCTTCCCAGGATCGTTGCATGGGTTGTAAAGACGGTTCCGATTTCTGGAATGGCTTTTTTCAGGAAGAGGAGCCCCGCCCCGGTCATCCACTCATGAAACTGCGCGATCGCTGTCCCGCCCTGGGGTCGGACCACGAGATTGTAGATCGTTTCGATGACCTCTCCGCAGGCATGGCTGAACATGACAGGTTCCGTATAGTCCCAGCCGCCGGCAATGGAATCCACCCCGTAATCTTCCCACATCCGGTAAAGCAGTTGATCCTTATTGTATTTCAGTCCGAAATTGACCAGGATGACCTTGGGCTCCCCGGGAATTCTCCAGCGCCCGAAACGACAGGGAAGGTCCTTGATGGCCGCCCCTTCCCGTATCCTGTTCCAGCATTCTTCATCGGTCTCCTCAAAATCAAGGTTGGTTTTCAGGTCCGGCCCGAGAAGATAATAATTTTCGCCGAAAACCTTCAGGGCTTCCCGGATTTTGCTGCTGATCACCGTATAGATTCCACCGACCTTGTTGCATATCTCCCAGCTGCACTCAAAGAGATATCTGTTTTGATGTTCATCCATTTTTTAACTCCTTTGATCTGTAAGGCATCCGGGACATATCTCCAAAGCGCTGTTCCAGGCTGATCTTCCGGAAAACACGGAAGGGGGCATTTTTTTTCACCTTCGATCCACTTTCAAGGACAGGATCACATCCATTCCATGACCGTCTCGAAGCACCCAAAACCCGTTTCCTCCCGCCATTTCCGAAATTCTGCCTTAGCAGAATCCATACCGGGGCTTTCAGCGGACAGACCCTGAAGAAAGGGACGGTTCCATATCAGGGAGCTGAAACGTTCCAGGGATTCCATCTTCATTCGCTGGAGTTTGAAAATCGAAGAATGGACAACCTTTCGGTCCAGAAATTGGCGGATGCGGGAGCCTAGAAATGCGCCGGCAGATAGATCGTAAAGGTCGTTCCCACTCCCACTTTGGATGACAGGGACATATATCCGTCATGCTTCTTGATGATGGAATAGCAAATGGCCAATCCAAGCCCCGTCCCCTTGACGTTTTCCGCAGGTTTTGTCGTAAAGTAAGGGTCAAAAACTTTGCGCTGGTATTCCTGGGGAATGCCCACCCCATGGTCATGGAAGGAGATCCGGATATAGGGCCCCTCTTTCAGGGAAGGCACTTCCTCGGCCGCAACAGTCGCATTTTCGGCACGGATGAGGATAAAGCCCCCTTCCGGCATGGCCTCCTGGGCATTCATGATCAGCTGGCGAATGACTTTCTGCACTTGTCCCACATCAATCTCGAGAGGCCACAGGGAATCGGGAAATTCGAATTCGCAGCGGACGTTTGAACCGCTGAGGAAGAGGGCCACCGTATCCCGAAGAAAGGGGGCTGCCATGACTTTTTTCCGCAGGGGCCCCCCGGCCTGGGCAAAAGTGGTCAATCGATTCGTCAGTTCCTTGCCCTGGAGGCATATTTTTTCCGCTTGAATCATTTTTTCGTAAGCCGGGTCATCAGAGGCAAGATGGAGCTTCGCAAGGGACACGTTGCCCAGGATGGCAGCGAGCAAATTATTGAAATCATGGGCTATTCCACCAGTCAGAATGCCCACGGACTCAAGCTGCCTCGCCTTGACCATCTCTTCCTCCATGTGCTTACGATCCGTTATATCATGGATCAGAAAGTACAGGAGCTGCTCCCCCAAAATCTCAACCGGGCCGATATAGGCTTCGACATCCCTGACCTCACCGTTTGAAAGGCGGTTCAGAAAATAGAAATGCCCGCATTCCCGCTTTCTCGCCCTTTCCATATCCCGTAAAAGATGCTCTCGAGACAGGATGCAGACGTCATCGATCGTTTTCGATTTCAGAACATCTTTGCTGTAGCCGTAGAACTGGCAAGCCGCCGAATTGGCATCCACAATCCGCCCTGTATTGGGATTGATGAGCAGCATGGACCCGGCATTGTCTTCAAAAAGACAGCGGTAACGGGCCTCACGCTCCAAGAGTTCCTCCTCATCCCGCATGCGATCTTCAATACCCCGGACAATCACCTCGATGAGCTTTCGATGCTTCTGGCTAAAAGAACTGGCGGCCGCTTCAACGGGAAAGACGGTTCCATTCTTCTTTTTATGGAGCCATTTCCGGATATTCATTTCCGACGATTTCAGCAGAAGAGCCGCTTTGTCTGCCTCGGCGGAAATATCCAGGATGCCGAGTCCCGTCATCTCCCCGGAGCTGTATCCATAAAGGTCAAGAGCGGCCGCATTGGCGTCGAGAATGGATCCCGTTTTTCTCTCAAAAAGCAAGATGGGATTGGCTGCGTATTCGAAGGTCCGCCGATAGCGCTGTTCATTCTCCTTCAAGGTCAGCATCTGCCGTGAGGCGGTATGATTCCGGCAGAGCCCGACCAGGGCGATCAATTGGCCGTTCGCATCAAAAAGGCCCTTGTTGGACTGCTCGATGAATCGTTCCCTTCCCTTCTGATCAATGATCTTGTATTCGTAACTGCGGGCGACGTTCCCCTCGAGCAAAGCCTCCCAATTTTCCTTGCAGTAGTCGAAATAGTCGGGGTGAATGATATCCCTGAGAAAAAGGGGCTTCCGGTAAAAATGTTCTGCCGGATAGCCGAACACATCGGTAATGTTGGGGCTGACGTATTCGTAGACGCCCCCGGGAATTCTGAGCAGAAGAATCGCATCATTGAGGTTTTCGAGAAGGAGGCGGTACCTTTCCGGCCCTTGAAGAATATCCGCACGAACGTCTTCCCCGGCGGAACTTACAGGTTGTGATGCCTGCTTCTTCATAAATTCCAGTTCGGCCAAGAACTGTTCTCTTGTCATGGATTTTCTCGCCACTATTTCGAGTCTCCCTGAAGCTCCACGGGGCAAAAGGCCCGGAGGTACGGAAATCGTTTCTTCGCCCGGCGGCATGATTCCCCCGTCAGGACAACGTCTCTCCCCGCCTGGTCCAAAGAGATCGTTATGTACACGGCAGCGTCATGGTTCCCTGACGGCCTGAGCGGCTTGTTTACGTACCACGGCATACCGGTCTTTGCCAGAGCGGCGGCATCCGCTTGCAGTGCTTTTTTGCAGGGACCATTCCGGTCAGGCCGCATTATGAAGGCGAAGGTACAGCTGAATCAATCCTGCCGTACTCCAGGCCTGGGCAATGCAACCCCCTGGCCTGTGGGGCGGATTGCCGTCGAAAACCTCGGAGACGCATCCGAGTCCGGCTTCACCGATATGCCGTTCCATAAAGTTGCGGATGAGGCTCAATAAATATTCCTTTGTTTCGGCCGGATTTTCGGCGATGCGAAGGCAGGCCTCCCCGTAATGGGCCAGAAGCCAGGGCCATACCGTTCCCTGGTGATAGGCTCGATCACGGGTCGGCTGATCCCCCTCATAAATCCCCTGATAGTTCCAATCCTCAGCGCTGAGCGTTCTGAGCCCGACGGGGGTCAGGAGGTGATTTCGAGTACAGGAAACAATTCCCTTCCATTGATAGGGTTCCAGGGGTGAAAAGGGCAGGGAAACAGCCAATATCTGATTGGGGCGTATCGTCCGGTCCAGAACCCCGTCACAATAAACATCACCCAGATAGCCCTCCTCCTCAATCCAGAAGGTTTCTTTGAAGGCCTTGCGCAATCTCGCCAGCAGATCCTCCGGAAACAGCGGCGGTTCCTCGAACCGCTGCGCCAGTTCGGCGTAAAAGGACAAGGCGTTGTACCAGAGGGCATTGATTTCCACAGGAATTCCATGCCTGGGCGTCACAGGACGCCCATGGACAATGGCATCCATCCAGGTCAGGGCATGCCAGCCATCGCCTGCGTAAAGAAGGCCCCGGTTGTCCATCCCGATGTTGAAGGATGTCCCTGCCATGTACGTTGAAATGATCCTTTTCATGGCCGGCCACATGTTTTCTTCGACGGCTTCCATGTCTCCCGTGTATTTCAGCATCTGCTGAACCGCCCAGAAGTACCACAGGGCCGTGTCCACCGTATTGTAGGCGTGTTCACCTCCACCTTCGGCAAAGTAGTTGGGCAGCAGGCCGTCCTTTTCACTGGAAGCGATCGCATTGAGGATCTCGATCCCCTCCCGGGATCGTCCGGAGCAGAAGGTCAGCCCCGGAAGGGAGATCAGCGTGTCCCGCCCCCAGTCCTGGAACCAGTGGTAACCGGCGATAACGCCGGGACGGCCCGAGGGCGTGCGGATCAGAAACTGCTGCCCGGCAAAGAGCAGGCGGCTCAAATGGTTTTTGTCTTCCTCGCTGTCAAGTTGCCCCCCGAAAGCGTCACAGGATTCGACAAGGTGGAGGCGCCTTTCCTCTTCAACCGTCCAGATTTTTTTCAGCTGCCCTTTCAGCGGTGCTGTCGCTGCCGTCACGATGACCACGCTGCCCGTTTTCACCGGAACTTCCATGATGCCCGGGCAGAAAAGATCCTCCCGCCAGTCATAACCGCGCCGCTCTTCAACGGGATACTCGAAATTCCGGTACCAAACCGGGCTAGGAGAAAAGGAGCTTTTAGCGTTGCTCTGGAAATAAAGCGATGGAAGATCCCGGTACGGCTTCATGATGAAACCGTTTTTTGCTTCCCGGGCCTCCATGGACAATTCGGAATTCTCCTTCGTGAGGGCGTGATGGTTTCGGAAGGCGACAAAGGGCTTCAATCTCAGGACGGCCTTCGGCGGGCATGCATCCACATCATACCGGATCAGGACACGGTTTTCCCCGGAAACCATCAGAATGCTTTTCCGGATCTGAAGGTGTTCAGTGGCATAGATAAATCTGGGATAATCATCCCAGATATAAGCCTTCATGGGAAATTCCGGAGGGAAAAACACTCCCGGATACTGATGGCAGGACAGGAAGATTTCCTCGGTCCCGGCCGAAAGGGAGTCCTCCACTTTTGAAAGAAGAACGTGACGCCCTGGAGGAGAATTCAGGTTCGCAACCAAAAGACCGTGATATTTCCGGGTATGGCAATTCAGAAGCGTGCTGGAAGCGTAACCGCCCAGCCCGTTGGTTTCGAGCCATTCCAGTTCCAGGGCCGCTTCCCGGCTGCCCGGAACCTCTTGATCCCATTTCATCTGCATCATCGCTGCACCTCCCCTCTGCGTTTGATCAAACCGTCACTCCGCCTTACGGCATGTTAAAGACCTCCACCCCCGCGGGCACACTGAAGTTGAACAAGCGGTCTGAAAGTCCCGTGTTCGTCCGGATATTTCCGAATCGAATCCGGGTGGCGTTGCCGTACGGATCGGTAAAACTGCCCTCCAGAATCTGATAACTCTTTCTGTCCACAACCAGGTTGAGCTGATCCGTCCCCAGGCCCGGGGCTTTCGGAACCAGTTTCAATCGATAGTTCCCCTCCTGATCGACGGCGCCCGACTCGGCAAAGCTGACGCGAAAATCTTCACGGAGCTTCCCCATGCCGGAAAGAAAACGAACGGCCATTTTCGATTTGTAGATCGCATCGGCATTCTGAACATAAACGACGGAGTCCCCGGGCATATAGAGCCAGGCCTTCTGAGGATTGACAATCAGTTTCTTGATCCCGGGTTTCTGATAATCCCAGTACATCCGCCGAGGATTCTTCAGATAAAGAATTCCTTCCTCTCGATCCGTTTTTCCTACGGATTTCAGGCTCACTTCCTGGACAAAGGAAGCCTTCAGATCACGGGTCCGCTCGTAAGCCGCCTGCATCCGGCTGATGACGGCCGGAAGCGATGGGGCATCCGCTGCCTGCAGACAGCTTCCCTGCCCAGGCAGGATAGCCGGGAAAAGCAGGAACGCGATGGCCAGAACCCAGCACGGCAACAGGTTTTTCGTTCTTCCCAAAAGATTCATTTTCATAGAAAATCCAACTTTATTTTTGATTTAATGTTGATAGGAGGGGCCGTCGCAATTTTTCAAGAATTTCGGCATAAAAGAGCTATCTACTTAATATTGCTCATTATATTATTGCCTAATTCTTATGCAAGTCGGTCTATATTCGTAACAATTATAGACTTACCCAACGTATCAACAGTTTTATCCACAGGCTTTTCCACAGGATTGTGGATGAGATCCCCGGGCATCTTCTAACCGGCGATTTTAATCCTCCAACCGAATGGATCCTCTTTTTCTCCACACTGAATCCCTATAATTTCTTCATAAAGCTGCCGGGTCAGTGCCCCCGTTTTCCCGTGATTAACAAGGTATTCCTTTCCCTGATAAAAAAACTGGCCGACGGGAGACACGACGGCAGCCGTGCCGGATGCAAAGATTTCCCTGAGCATTCCGGTCTCGACGGCCCGGAGGATTTCATCCATAGAAATCCTCCTTTCCGAGACCGTCCGGCCCATGCGCCGGGCAATCTGGATGACGGAATCCCGGGTCACTCCGGCCAGGATGGTCCCCTCCAGAGGGGGCGTGACCAGTTCATCGCCTATGAGGAAAAAGATATTGCTGGTTCCCACCTCTTCGACATATTTCTTCTCGATGGCATCCAGCCATAAGACCTGAGTATAGCCGATTTTGATGGCGATCTGGCTTGCATAAAGACTGGCGGCATAATTGCCCGCATTCTTGCAGTTTCCCGTCCCTCCACGCACCGAACGGACATATTCCTCGCTGACATAGATTTTCGTCGGATTGAAGCCTTCCTGATAATAGGCCCCCACCGGTCCGACAATGATGAAAAAGAGGTACCGGTCCGATGGATGAACCCCAAGGGCCGCCTCCGTGGCGATCATGGTCGGCCGGATATACAGGGACGTTCCCCGTCCGTTGGGGATCCAGTCCTTTTCAAGAAGAACCAGCTTCACAACAGCCTCCTGGAACAGATCCGGGTCCACTCCGGGCATGCACAGCCGTTCTGCCGACCTGTTCATGCGCCGGATGTTCTCCTGCGGGCGGAACAGGTAGATTTCTCCGTCCCGGCCGCGATAGGCCTTCATCCCTTCAAAGATTTCCTGGCCGTAATGAAGACACATGGCCGTCGGATCCAGGCAGAGAGGCCGGTAGGGACCGATCTCCGCATTTTCCCAACCCCCCTTTGAAGTATATGTCATCGTGAACATATGATCCGTAAAAAATTTACCGAATCCCAATCTCGCTTCATCAGCCGGTTTCTCTTTTCTGGTTTCCGGCGGGGCCGGATTCACTCTAATCTCCATACCCATTGTCTCCTTAATGAATTCCGTTTTCTTTCCAAGTCAAGCGATTCGGAATAATAGAATGTTCATTTTTTTTTATCAAACGGTATTTCCTTTCGTTCCATATCGGCTATATCCGGTAGGAATCAAGGCTCCGGTACTGAATCGCCTCTGCAACATGGCGGGTCGCGATCGCGTCGCACTCTTCAAGATCGGCAATCGTGCGGGAAACCTTCAGAATCCGGGTAAAGGCCCTGGCGCTGAGGCCAAGACGCTCCATGGCCATTTCCAGAAGCCGGTGGGAGTCCTCGTCAAGGGCGCAGAAATCGTGGATCTTCCGATCGGGCAACCGGGCGTTGCAAGGCGTTCCACTCCCGGCCATCCGCTCCTGCTGCCTTTTCCTCGCCCGCAGAACCCGCTCCGCTATGACTTTCGACGACTCGCCGTTGTATGGTCCTGTGAGCTCCCGGTATTTCACCGAAGACACCAGGACGTGAATATCGATCCGATCCAGTAGAGGACCCGACAACCGGGCCTGATACTGGCGTATCTGCCTCGGAGAACAACGGCATGTGCGGCCGGGGTCGCCGTGATATCCGCAGGGGCAAGGATTCATCGCCGCAACCAGCATAAACCTTGCGGGAAAGGAAGCGGTCATCGATGCCCGGGTGACGGTCACGGAACCGTTTTCCAAGGGTTGCCTCAGGGCCTCCAGGGCGTTTTTGCGGAACTCCGGAAGCTCGTCAAGAAACAACACCCCGTGGTGAGCAAGGCTGATTTCCCCCGGCCGCGGATTCTGCCCTCCTCCGACCAGCCCGGCATCGGAAATCGTATGATGAGGTGCCCGGAAAGGGCGGGAGCCGATCAGCACTTCGTCCCTGTCGAGAAGTCCCGCGACAGAATAAATCTTCGTTATTTCCACCGCCTCTTCGAAGGTCAGTGGGGGAAGGATGGATGGAAGGCGCTCGGCCAGCATCGTTTTTCCGGACCCCGGCGAACCGATCATCAGGAGATTGTGACCGCCTGCTGCGGCTATTTCCATCGCCCGCTTCGCCTGATCCTGCCCTCGGATTTCACGAAAATCCCCTCCGGCCCGGGGCGACCTTTCCCAGAGACGTTCGCTGCCGGATGAGACGGGATGTATATCGCCGACCCCATTGAAGTAATCGACAATCTCAGGGAGGGTTTTAATGGCGATGACCTCAATTCCCTGGACCATGGCCGCTTCGGAGGCATTCTCCTCCGGAACGACCAGACCGCGGAAATTCAGATTCCTGGCCAGTTGCGCCGCAGACAGAACCCCGTTGACCCCTTTGACCGTTCCATCCAGGGACAGCTCGCCCATCAGCATGTAGTCCCTGGCGCCGTCTCCGGGGATGACCCCTTCCGCAGACAGGACAGCCAGGGCGATGGGAAGGTCGAACCCGGTCCCTTCCTTTCGAATATCCGCGGGGGCAAGATTGACCGTCACATGGTTTCGGGGAAAGCTGTAGCCGGAATTCCGGATGGCCGCCCGGATGCGATCCTTGCTTTCTTTCACAGCGGCATCGGGCAATCCAACCGTGGAGAACTGGGGCAGACCGCGGGCAACGTCCACCTCAACCACCACCGGGTAGGAATCGATTCCTACCAGTGTGGCGCTGCTTACCTTGACCATCATGGTTTTTCTTCTCCGCAGATGATACCGTCGCACCCATGAGTTCGGACGACAGCCCCGTCTGCGAGCGCATCATGCTTCATAATGGTTTTTCCTTAAAGATTTTCCTCTAATCCTGCTGGTAATAAGCGCCTAAAACTTACCGAACAAGAAGAGTTCTGGCAAGTTAATTCTAACTTCATGCCAGAAATTTGCCGTCTTGACGAATAAAATAGCCTGTGTTAGAGTCCATCCCAGCTTGACGGATTCAATACGTACAACATTGATATAATTAAGTATTTTATAAACGAAAGATTCAAACCGGATGATGAACAGCAAAGAAAAGGCCGGGCTTTCCCACCTTGACGATCAGGGTCAGGCCAAAATGGTGGATGTAACCGCCAAGGTTGAAACAACCCGTGAGGCGGTGGCCTGTGGCCTCGTCAGGATGCAGCCCTCAACCGTGAGGCTTATTCTGGAGGGTGGATTCCCGAAGGGGGATGTGTTCAGTGTGGCCAGAGTAGCAGGGATCATGGCCGCCAAGAAGACCTGGGAATTGATTCCACTATGCCACCCGCTGATGCTGACCGGCATTGACGTTTCCTTCAGCAGCACCCCGGAGCGCGGAGAAATCGCCCTCGAGGCACGCGTTAAAACCGTCGGCAAGACGGGAGTGGAAATGGAAGCCCTGACCGCCGTCAGTGTCGCAGCCCTGACCATCTACGACATGTGCAAAGCCGTTGACCGGGAAATGGTGATTTCGGAAATCTTCCTGCAGTCCAAGCAGGGCGGCAGGAGTGGAACCTTCATTCGGTCCGGCGTCTTGCCGCCTTCCGCATCCGGATCATGAGGGATTGTCATTTCGACCTTTTCAGCGGCCCACCCCTGCCTTCAGGAAATGGACAGTCTCTCAAGGTGATCCTTTCATGGAAAACAAGGTTTACGCAATAAGGAAGCTTCTGGCTGTTTCTTTCGGCGTGGATGTTCTGTTGTTATGCGTGCTTTTCGCTCTTTCTTTCCTTGTCGGGGGATCATCCCTGGAAAGAATGATTCTGGCCGTCTTTTTAATACCCTCCCTCTATGTCTTCTGCGAACTTTACTCACGGAAGATCATTCTGCATAGCCAGGGCATCCGGCTGGAAAAATTTCTGCGCAGCAAGGAACTGAAGTGGTCTGACATCACCAATGTCGGGATTCTGGCCCTCCGCTCGCGGACGTATCTCCTGTTGACCACGGTGAAGGGCTTTGTGAGCATTTCCAATACCTATGAGAATTTTACGGATCTTCTTCAGGATATTTCCGGCCATGTCGATCCGGATAAGGTGGAAGAGGAGGTTCGCAGGCAGATGAGCGATCCACAGGTTCACCGCTTCGAAAATCTCAAGATCTGGATTGCCGCATTGGTTCTACTGATTCTCATCCTTTTCAGATTGTTTCATTGATCCTTTTGTTCCTGTCAGCTTCAGAAAGGAGTGAATTTTTCCCATGAATTGTGCTGATCACCATCATCTTGCTGCAGAAGCGGATCAAGAAGTTCCTTCCTCGCCTACCTGCGTCTTTGAGAAAATCCTGCAGAAACAGTTTGAAGATATGGCAACGGTCCTTGAGTCCAGGGACTCCGGTCGAAGCACACTTTACGAGGACATCATGGCCATGGTTGAACGCAGCCTGTTCCGGATTGCCCTGCAACGCAATCATCATGTTAAAAGCGCCGCATCGGCATATCTGGGCATTAACCGGAACACCTTTCAAAAGAAAATGATCAAGCTGGGCCTGGACTCTTCAAAGCCCTGAAATCGGGATATCCGGCCGGCAACAAGACGGAGAGCCTGTCGGAAAAAGTCAGGAGCGTCCCTGCTGAACGAACAGCAGCTATCCCGGGGGCATTCCGGCTCTGGAACCGCAAACAACCACAGAGAGATCGGCCTGGCCTCCGGAAAATCGTTGCTATCCAGGCAGGCAGCCCTGAAGCATCTTCCCACCTGCAGACATGAACAAAGAATAAGAGGCCCCATGATCATTTTCAGGACATTGAACCACTGGATCGGCAGATTTCGTTCGTTTTCCCGGAGCACACGGATAGGCATCGGATGTTCACCCGAAAGGGTCTCCGGACCGGCCCTTATTTTCTTTCCCTTCGACCCCGCTGTGCTTTGCTGCGGCCTGGCCGGAATCCTCATGATCAAGGGGGCCTCCGAACCGTCCGAGACTGTTGAAACGGCACTTCGGCACATTGAAGAGGGGATTCCCTTCTTGAAACAAAAGAACATCGTGGGGATTCTTTCCGGAGCGACCCCGGTGGATTCATACCTCAGCGGAGTATCCCTTCTGGAAGGGCTGTCCAATTCCCTGCAGGAGCTCAAGCGTGAAGCGGCCGTGGAGCATCTTTTCTTTTCCCGGCAAAAAGCGGCCGGGTTGTATGAACAGGTCTCTTCCCTCCGAAATTTTCTTTCCGCAGAGGAACACCAGTTGGAACATTCCGCAGGCTCCTTCAGGACACACGATCTGGAAATCATCAACGGCCGCCTGGGAGTTCTGAAAGACTTCATCTGGATACTGGAAAAGGACATCCTGGGGAACCTCGGACGGATCGCCGCTCTTTCGGGCGACGGGGTGTCGCGGGAAGCCTTTCATAAATACCGGAAGCTCAACGGCCTCCTGAATTGCCTCGACCGCCTGGAAGTCCGAGGACGTGACTCCGCAGGCATCCAGATCTCCTTCACCCTGGGCGACGAAGAGGCCTTTGACAGGGCCATGACCGATCTCCGGGAAAACTCCCTGTACAACGATTTTCTCCGCCGCAGCCAGCCGGGCGATCTGCTCAACGGATCGATCGGGATTTCTCTTGAGCAGGAAAAGAGCGGCCGGAAAAAAGCCACCGTTGCGTTTACCTACAAAACTTCGTCCATTATCGGGGAACTGGGCCGCAACGTCCGGGAGCTGAGGGAAGCCATCGCCGGAGATCCCCTGTTTGCCGTCTTTGCCCGTCTTCCCGCCGGTTTTGAAACGGCCTTTGCCCACACCCGCTGGGCTTCCGTGGGCTCCATCACCGATGACAACTGTCATCCCGTAAACAATTACACCCTGACGACCAATAAGACTCGCGGCGGCACGGAATGGCCAATCCAGGAGAAAACCTACCCCTCCTACGGAACAGGGAACTGGTTTATCTCGGTGGTCCTCAACGGCGACATAGACAATTACGCGGCTCTCCGCGCCGCCCTGGAGGCCGGACGGGAGGTCATCCCCCGTGAAGTCACCACCGACACCAAGATTATTCCCCTGCAGATCGAGAAACACCTCCTGGAAGGCCACGATCTCCAGGAGGCCTTCCGCCGGGCCGTCTGTGATTTCGAAGGCTCTCACGCCATCGCCATGGTCAGCAATCTCGCCCCTGAAAAGGTGTTTCTGGCCCTGAAAGGCAGCGGCCAGACCATCTACGTCGGCCTCGCGCCGGATTCGTATATCTTTGCATCGGAATTGTACGGAATCGTGGAGGGTGCATCCCGGTTCGTAAAAATGGATGGAGAAAGGACCTCGGGAAATTCAGGCGGACAGGGTTCCGGACAGATTTTTGTCCTCGACCAGAGGGGCCAGGGGGCCCTTTCGGGAATTTCTGCCTTCTTTTACGACGGCACCCCCTTTCCCCTGACCGATCAAAACGTGCAGACGGCGGAAATCACCACCCGTGACATCGACAGGGGAATCTATCCCCACTATTTTCTGAAGGAAATTACCGAATCCGCTCTTTCCGTCAAGAAAACACTGCGGGGCAGGTACCGGATATCCGGGGGGAAGAACGGAGACAAGCAGGTCGTCTTCAACCTCGGTCCCGATGTCCTTCCGGCACGGTTGAAAGAGGCGTTACGGAATGGCACCATCCGACGCATCCTTGTGATCGGTCACGGCACGGCGGCCGTTGCCGGTTCCGCCGTTGCCGATGCCATGCAGCGGTATCTGCAGGGCGCGCCTCTGACCGTGGAGGCCAGGATCGCCTCGGAACTCAGCGGCTTCTGTCTCCAGGATGATCTCAACGACACCCTTGTGATCCCCATTACCCAGTCCGGAACAACCACCGACACCAACCGGGCGGTAGCCATGGCGGCAGAGCGCGGAGCCATGGTTCTCGCCATTGTCAACCGCCGTCAATCGGACATCACCTCGAAATGCCACGGGGTCTTCTACACCAGCGACGGCCGGGACATCGAGATGTCCGTGGCCTCCACCAAGGCGTTTTACTCCCAGATTGTCGCCGGTCATCTTTTGGCCCTGTGCTTCGCCCAACTGCTCCTTTCGCGCCGGGATTCCTTCATTGCCGATGAGTTGGCCGTTCTCGAGCAGGCGCCCGAGCTGATGGGGCAGGTCCTGCTTCAAAAGGAGAAGATCCGCCAGGCCGCCGAGCAGTTCGCCAAGCGCAAGCCCTACTGGGCTGTGGTGGGCAGCGGCCCCAACAAAGCCGCCGCCGATGAAATCCGCATCAAGCTCAGCGAGCTCTGCTATAAAACCATCTCCACCGACGTCGTGGAAAACAAAAAGCACATCGACCTGTCAGCGGAGCCTTTGATTGTCGTTTGCGCTGCCGGCAATCCGGAGGCGGTCATGGGAGACATCGCAAAGGATGTGGCCATCTTCAAGGCGCACAAGGCGGCGGTGGTGGTTTTCGCCGATTCCGGCGAGGGCCGCTTTGACGGCCTGGCGGATGCCGTCATTCCGATCCCGTGGGCCCGACTGCCCCTTCCCGTCATCCTCAACACCGTGGCCGGTCATCTTCTGGGCTACTACGCCGCCCTCAGCATCGATGAGGACGCCCAGTTCCTCAAGGAATACAGAAGCCGGCTCAACCGGATCATGGTGGAGCAGGACAAGCGCGGGGCCTCCGTTTATGACCGGATTGCCGACCGGGAATTCCGCCGGCTGATCCGTGATTTCTCAGCGCAGTTCCATCAGAGGCGGAACTCGGGCGACTTTTCCTTTACCAGCGTCAAAACCGTCTCGGATATCGCCCTCCTCCTGAAATATGTGGTGGGCAAGCTTCCCCTGGAGGACTACTGGAATGACTTCAAGAACGGCGGAGACCTCCTGTCTCCAATAGACCTCCTGGACATTTCCCTGGGGAAGGCCATTGATGAGCTGTCCCGCCCCATCGATGCCATCCGCCACCAAGCCAAGACGGTTACGGTGGGCACAAGTCGGAAGGAGGAGCCCCTTTCCGGAATCCTCTTCAATCTTCTCAAGGATCTCGGATTCTCCACCAAGGCGCTGGTCGGCAAGACGATTATGGACCTCAACCGGGTTCAGGCCGCCATTGCCGATATCCGGGGATATACCCTCTATGGCATCAATAGCCTTGATGCGGACGGCAATCCGGGGGATGAAGCGACGATTGCCATTCTCAAGCGGGGAGGCATTTCGCAGGGAATGACCTCCCGGACGGAATCTTCCAACCGGCTCATGGGCACGAAAAAAATCATCGCCCGAACCAGGAGGCTCTATATCGGTCAGGGAAAACTCGACGGAATGGCCATTTTGATTCTGCCCGTGCTGGGGGAGGAAAACGCCGTCCGAAATCTGCTGCTGGTGCATGTCGCCTTCAACGAGGCCCTGCCGCTGAAAAAGACGATCGACATTCTGGACGTCAAATACAACGACATCCGCAACCTTATCAATGAATACAACCTGCCCTGGGAGGATTCCTATCTGGAACGGATTCCCCTGGAAATCCTGCTTGGAGAACCGGCGGAAACCATTGTGGAAACGATCCGGAAGAACCTTGCGAACCGGCAAAAGGAGAAGGAACGAGCATGAGAACCAAATTTATCTTCATCACAGGCGGAGTCCTTTCATCCCTGGGGAAAGGTCTGGCGGCGGCATCCATCGGCGCTGTCCTGGAATGCCGGGGGCTGCGCGTGACGAACCAGAAGCTGGACCCTTACATTAACGTTGATCCCGGAACGATGAGCCCCTTCCAGCACGGCGAGGTTTTCGTCACCGATGACGGTGCCGAAACCGACCTGGATCTGGGCCATTATGAGCGCTTTACCTCCACACGAATGGGAAAAAGCAACAACCTGACGACCGGGCAGGTCTATTTCTCCGTCATATCAAAGGAGAGGCGCGGGGACTATCTCGGCAAGACCGTTCAGGTCATTCCCCACATCACCAACGAGATCAAGGATTACATCCGCCAGTCATCGCAGGGCTTTGATGTGGCCCTGGTGGAGATCGGAGGAACGGTCGGCGACATCGAAAGCCTCCCCTTCCTGGAAGCCATCCGCCAGTTCCGCAACGAAGTGGGGAGGCAGAACGCCATCTTCATTCACCTCACGTGGGTGCCCTTCATCAAAACCGCAGGGGAGGTAAAAACGAAACCCACTCAGCACAGCGTCAAGGCCCTCAGGGAAATCGGCATCCAGCCGGATATCCTCCTGTGTCGGACGGAGGAATTCCTGTCGGATGAAATCAAGGCCAAGATTGCCCTGTTCTGCAACGTGGAAGAGGCCGCCGTCTTCACGGCAAAGGATGTGAGCTGCATCTACGAAGTTCCCTTGATCTACCACCGGGAAGGCCTTGATCAGAAAATCGTCGACCTGCTCAACATCTGGACGGGCCAGCCCCATCTGGAAGCCTGGGAAAATGTGGTGAAGAAGATCACGTCGCCCTCCTACGAAGTCAACATCGCCATTGTAGGCAAATACGTGAATCTCACCGACTCCTATAAGAGCCTCAACGAAGCCCTGGTGCACGGGGGGATCGGCAATGACTGCCAGGTCAATCTGCGCTTCGTCGATTCTGAAAAGATTGAGATGAACGGCCTCAACCATCAGCTGGAAAACGTGGACGGCATCCTGGTGCCCGGCGGCTTCGGCAACCGGGGCATTGAAGGAATGATTCAGGTCATCCGTTATGCCCGCGAAAACAAGGTGCCTTTTTTCGGCATCTGCCTTGGGATGCAGATGGCCGTCGTGGAATATGCCCGGCATGTCTGTTCGCTGGACAAGGCCAACAGTTCGGAATTTGATGAGGATACCCCCCATCCCGTCATCGATCTGCTTCCGGAGCAGAAAACCGTCCAGGATATGGGGGCTTCCATGCGGTTGGGATCCTACCCCTGTGAACTTTCCACCGGTTCCCTGGCCTATGAAGCCTACGGCGAGCGGAACATCGGGGAACGCCACCGCCACCGCTACGAATTCAACGGGCATTACCAGGAACGGCTCGAGGCGTGCGGCCTGCAGATTACAGGCCGTTCACCGGACGGCAGACTCGTGGAGATTGTGGAAATCAAGGACCATCCCTGGTTCCTCGGCTGCCAGTTCCACCCGGAATTCAAGTCCCGGCCGACGGAGCCCCACCCTCTGTTCCAGCGGTTCATTGAAGCCGCCCTCAGCTACCGGGGCTCCCGAAGGACCTGACCCATGGGCAGATTTATACCCATGGGCAGATAGATGATCCGGCTTTCAGGTAAGGTCCTGAAGGACAATCTTTCGGGCTTTCAGCGCATCGTGATTTTTCAGAAGCTCTCCGCCTGCGACCCTGTCCAGGACGTAGATGAGGTTACCGCCGTTGTCGGCGTATTTCTGCCCATAGGAAATCGGCACATCGGGGGTCACTTCCCCGAGAAGGGACCGGGTCACCGACTCGACCTTCCGCTCTCCGTTCGCCAGAAGAACGACATGTTCAGCCTGGTAGACAAGCTCTGCCCCCATGGATACGGCGTAATTCGGACAGTCTTTTACCGAGGGGAAATGCCCGTCTGTCACTGAGTTATGAATGGTGTTTTCGTCAAGCTTGACCAGCATGACCGAACTCCCCTTGAAAGGGATGCCCGATTCGTGGAAGGCGACATGCCCGCGCCCTCCGACACCGATGACCTGGAGGTCGATTCCTCCGGCCTTTCTGATTTTGCGCCGATATCCGTCCAGGATGTCCTTCCTGATCCACGCAAGATACTCCGACCGGGTTTTCTGCTTTATGGCGATGGACTTCCCTGCGCTCGTACCTTTGTATTCCCAATCCCCGGGATGGTTCTCAAGCTCCCGGATCAGCATTTTCTGATCAATCAGGGAACCGAAGGGCACACTTGTTTCCCTGAATTTTTTTTCCAGCAGGCCGAAAAACTCCTGAATCATAAAGTAGCAGTAGCTTTCCGGGTGGATTACCCGCTGCTGGATGTTTTCACCGGGCAGACCGACATACTCGTCAAGATTGAAGGTTCTGATTCGGCGGCTGTCAAACTCGCCGGCATTGGCCGCCCGGGCCAGATGTTTATACATTCCGGTCGGCGAGTTCCCGGTGGCTAGCCCCAGAACAATCTCCTCTTTTTTCTCCGACACATCGAGGATTTTCTTCTTTACCAGATCCGCCGCAACCTGGCTCATGTGTTCGAAGTCGTTCGTTATGAAAACCTCAATAGGCATACCTTTTCTCCTCGAATTGAATTGTTGGCGGAGCCGCCCCTTTTCCCGTCTCAGCCGATGGACTTCTTGACAATGTCCGCAATCTCCTGGCAATACGTCTCCGTCACCGCCACGGAAGGCCCCTCAACCATGACCCGACACATATTCTGCGTTCCGGAATAGCGGACCAGAATGCGGCCCTCCTCGCCAAGTTCCTTCTCTATCCGGCCTATGACCTCCATGACCTGCGGCACGGTACTGATGTCAGGCTTGCTCTTCACATCCACATTGATCAGTTTCTGGGGATAAATGTCCATCAGCCCGGCAAGCTCAGACAGGGGTTTCCCGGTCCGGACCATGGCGGCAATCAGCTGCAGAGCTGTAAGGATACCGTCCCCTGTTGTGTGGTGCTCGAGGAATATCATGTGACCCGATTCCTCCCCGCCGATGATGCCGCCCAACTTCAGCATGTCCTCCAGGACATAACGGTCCCCCACCTGTGAGGCGTGGTGCTTGAAACCATATTTCTTGCATGCCACCCGCAACCCGAGATTGCTCATGACCGTGCTTACCAGGAGATCGTTTTTCAACTTGCCTTGCTCCTTGAGCACCTTGGCGCATATGAGAAGGATCTGGTCGCCTGTTATCTCCTGCCCCTTTTCATCGACGGCGATCAGGCGGTCTCCGTCGCCATCGAATGCAAGGCCTATGGCGGCGCCGCTTTCAACGACCTTTTTTCTCAGATCCTGCGTATGCTGTGATCCGCAATTTTCATTGATGTTGATCCCGTTCGGCTCGTCGTGGATGACCTGCAAATCCACCCCCAGCTCCCAGAAAGTCTCCTTGGCAACTTTGTAGGTTGCGCCGTTGGCGGTATCGAGGACGATCTTCATCCCCTCTATGGACAAGTCGCGGGGGAACGTGCTCTTCAGGAACACGATATAACGGCCGTGTACGTCCCACACGCGGAAGGCCTGCCCCATGTCCTTGACGGGCGGCACCAGGGTATGGAGAGCATTGCTCAGCATCAGGTTCTCAATGGCTTCTTCCTGCTCATCGGAAAGTTTGAACCCACTGCCGGAGAAAATCTTGATGCCGTTGTCCTGATATGGATTGTGCGAAGCGGAAATGACGATCCCCGCGTGGGCGCGCATGCTCTGGGCAATGAAAGCGATCCCCGGAGTGGGCAGAACGCCGAGCAGGTAGGGATTGCCACCCATTGAGGTGATCCCCGACTCGAGGGAACTCTCAAGCATGTATCCTGAAATTCGGGTGTCTTTCCCGATCACGATTCTTGGACGCGCATGCTCCTTTTTCAGGATATAGACAATCGCCTGCCCTATGGCAAAGGCGATTTCCGCATTCATGGGATACCGATTTGCTTCTCCCCGGACTCCATCAGTGCCAAACAGTTTCCCCATAACATTCCTCCCTTGAAATAATGGATTAAAATCAGTTGTCGAATAATCTGAGCGAGGGAACAATTTCCCCTGCCTTGGAACAGAGGGCATCGACAATCCCTTGAAGCCAACGCGTTCCCTGCCCGGAGATTTCCGCGGGAAGCCCCTGTATGGCGACAATATAATCGGCCTGCGCCCCGCCCCTTGCTCTATCAAAGGCGGAAAGGAACTCATCGCGGGTCTGTTCGTTCCCATGCTCCCCTGCACCTGCGGCAAACAGCGCTTCTATCTCATCAAACCGATCAGAAAATTCGTTTCGTCCAGCGGTTTCCGGGTTCGTTCCCTCATCCTGTTGAGAGGACATTTTTGCCTTTTCAGCAAGCACCTGGAGACGCTTGATCCGCTCTTTCTTCCCCAGCGCCAGCTTGTCGACCAGTCCGGAAAACATGAGCCCACCGAATTCCTGCCGATCAAGAAACGGCCTCCTGACATAAAGATACCACTGCTCAAGGGCCATGAGATTTGCGATATAGATGATGTTGTTCTCTACGACCCGGCGGATGCCGGGATAGGCCCTGGGCCGAAAATCCGTTCTCTTTCCCGCTTGCAATTTTTCGACAATCAGCTGATTGTCCTCGATAAAATCATTTCTCAACACCGAATTGGCGGCAACGACATTGCCGTATCCCAGTCGTGACGGTCCCACCGTGCCGCCCTGGCCGCCGAGGAAAATGGCGGGCTGATTGAGCATGACGCCCCGCGGAACGTCACCGAATAGGGAAGCCGTGGTCTTATCCCCATCCGGAGTAAAGTTGAAATGAATATAGGAACTGCCCACCTCGCTGTGATCCTTCCGGCTTGTTCCGCCGGCCATCAGGCAATCACAGAAGTTGATCAGGCTACCAAGCGTCACGAACGGGAAAAGGATCGTCTGTTTTATTCCGACACAGTGGGCGCCGTTGGCCTCCTCTTCAAGGATGCAGCCTTCACGCACCTGCGCCCCGGATCCCATGTTGGCCTTTTCCAGAAAGACGGACTTGGTAAAAAATCCCCCCTTCAGTTCGACGTCAGGTCCCAGCTGGCAACTATCGATCGTAACCGGAGCTTCATACCCGATCCGGCACCCGGCCGATATGACCGTCTCCTTGCCGTAAATTCTGCAACCTGGATAGATCCGGACACCCTTTCCAGAAATCTGATCTGCGGCCACCTCATCGCCCAGATCGATGGTCAGGGGATTGGGAATATCGACGCCCTTTTTGATCAACGCAACAACCTTGTCGTAGCATTTTGGCAAACTGTTCATAATCTCCTCCAAGTTGCGGAATAATATATGAATTTAATGAGATATCAAGGTTTTTTTTAAAAAATCTAGCGTGCGGAAACCCTGGAACAATTCTGCCTGTAAACAGGAAACAGGCCTCCGGACCAGGTGATGGGCATTCGGTGCGGGAAGCTCGGATCATTCAGCCGAAGAGGATGCGCAGCAAAGTTGATCGGTCCGTAAATTTTTCTCTTTTTTTTATTGACAGGCAGAAGTGATTTCCCTATATCCTCTACTTATAAAATCAGGTTTATATCCCTTACATCTTATCAATTCTTGAGCTCACCGTTCTTCACAGGGCTCTTCTTCATGAGGTGAGTTCTATCTCCAATGAAGACATCAGAAATCGGCCAATACGTTGACCAGCTTCTGGAGATGGTCATCAACGAAACGATCCCCAAGGGACCCCACAGAGGCTCCATCTTCGGTCTGGTCGACTCGGTTTATTCCCGTGAAGGCTGTGATAAACGGGTCGTGGTTTTCGGGGGCGGAACCGGCCTCTCCACGGTCGTCGGCGGGAACTCCCGGCTGGCCGAGTGGCCGGAAAATCCCTTCGTGGGATTGAAGCAGGAATTCTCCACCATGGATGTGGTGGTTTGCACGACGGATGACGGGGGCTCTACAGGGCTGCTCCTGAAGGAGTTGCCGATGATTGGAATCGGCGATTTTCGCAAGGTTCTCCTTTCCCTGATCCTGAGCGAAAACCTCCAGGAGACTTACGGCCTTGATGATGTCGCAACCGGACAGCTCGTCCGCGCCATTCATGCCGTGTTTAATTACCGGTTTCCGGAAGGATTCAGAAAGTTCCGATGTGTGGCCAACCCGTTGCTTCTGCTGCCTCAGGATCTGCGCAAAACCGTACCCAGGCCATTATCGAACCTGTTAATCTCCCTGGGAACCTACATTTCCCAAGGCGGAGACGGGCCGACCATTTCGCCGGGAGGTCATTGCCTGGGCAATCTGATGCTCACCTCCGCCATCTTCAAATCAGCCGGACGGACGATCGATCACCCGCCCGGACTGGCTGCCATTACGGAAGGAATTGAGCTTCTTTCCCGCGCCATCGGAGTGCCTCCCGGAACGCTTCATCCTGCAACGGCAACCCCCGGGCAGCTGGTGTTGAGGTACAGCAACGGAGTTGCCGTCAGGGGGCAGGATAAATCGGCGATCACACGCCGCCACCTGCCGATCGACCGCGTATCCATCGAATGCTGTGATGCTCCTCTCGTCAGCCCGGCGGTCTGCAATGCGATTCGAGAGGCTGACATCATCCTTTTCGCGCCGGGCAGCCTCTACACAAGCATCATGCCGATCCTCCAGGTCCCAGCCATTGTTCAGGCGATTCGGGAGAACCGCAAGGCATTGAAGATCCTCGGCGCCAACTTCCTGGTGCAGGCGGGAGAGACGGATATATCCAGGCGCCGTTGGAATCGCGGTCTTTATGTGTCTGAGCTTGTGGAAGCGTACGGACATAATGTTGAAGGCGGCGCCGAGGGCCTCTTCGACGTCGTATTAAGCGCCAACCTGGAGCACATCTCGGGTGATGTGCTCCGCAACTATGCCCTGGAAGGGAAAAGCCCCATTTATCTTGACCGCAGCCGCGTCGAAAGCTTGGGGGTTCTCCCCCTGGAGGCAACGGTCTATTCCCCGGAGCGGCTCAAGAGGGCCGGTGTCATCCACCACGATCCCCAGAAATTTGCCCTTGCCGTGCGGACGCTTCTTGTCGCACATCAGCGGTTGGGGCTTAACCGCAAGCACGCCTCTTCGCGGACGATTCCGGCACGGTCGTCAAACAACACCGTTACAGGGGCCCCGCCTCTTTGTTGCTACTATCGGGAAGCAGACGCCGTGCTGGCGGAAAAGCGGTTTCATCCCCGGAGCCTCCGAGAAATCATGCGCGAAATCATCTGGGAAAACCGGGATATCCGAATCACGCACCTGAAATTTTTCCGTGCGGCGCAGATTATCCCCGCATCCCGATGGACACGGAGCAAGGAATGGGACAACGTCCTGGGATACTATGATCCCGAAGACGGCCTGTTGAAGATCCACGAGCAGGTCAGCGATGATCCGGAGCGTATCCGGGATAATCTTCTCATCGCCCTGGGTGAATCGCTGCTGGGGCAGTACGTGGAAGGCAGATGCTGGGTCAATCCGGAAAACGGAAACCAATGGGGCGCGCGGCGTTATGAGATCCGGCTGCGTCCCGTGGAGGAACGCCGATGCTTTCTCGATGATGGAGCGTTGCGAACCTATCTCAGGCTGGCCCGCATGATGCCGAAGCCCCATGATCCGAACACATTCGGGATCACGCTCAATGACCGGGAGGGATTTCTTCCTCCAGGCCTGCTTTTCGGGCTCCTGTATGCGTGGTATCTGAACAACGCGTACGGCGAAATCATGGAATATGAAATGTCGCTGCTCCGCTGGCCCCCCCAGAAACTCATCCCCTATCAGCTGGAAGAGCGCACCCGCAAACAGGCCCTTGTCCGGTTTTTCCGTAATGTCGTGTTCCAGCATCGGGACGAGTAACCCGGTTTTGATGAACGATAAGAAAAAAAAACGACTTCCAGACAGCAGGGACTGCCTGGAAGCCGAAAAAGAGGAGTAAAGCACTCCGAGGAATCTTACATAGGCGGCATCTTGAAAAAGCCTTTGTCCACTGCCAGCTGCATCAGTTTGCGGGCTTTTTCCTCTCCCATTTCATTCATCATCTGGAAGGGTCCTTTCGGCCACGCGAGGGAGGTCCGGATCCCAAGGTCCAGATCCTCAACGGATACGACCTTCTTGGCGATCAGATGCTTGGAGATGCAGAAAACCGAGCCAAGCAGAAGTTCACCCACCTCGCTGCGGGCCGCCTTATCCTCCAGAACGGGACCTTCCTCAAGGTTCCAATCCAGTTTTTCTTCAAAACTTTTCTTCAGGAAAGCCGGAACCGGCGGATATCCGATGTCCGTATTGCCGAGATACTCGACCATCGAAACCGCGGCATGATAGCATGTGCCCAGACCGGCGCCCTTCTGCACCCACATGATGCCGAATTTCAGGCCCAGGAACTCCTGCGAGATGCTTTCCAGCGTCGCGATGTTGTATTTATCACCGGCAAAATTATCAAGGACCATGTATGCGGCAATGAAAACAGGATTGACGGCAAATCCGGGGAAGTCCATGACCGTGATCGCCACCTTCTTGTTCCCCTTCGCAAAGGCCATGAGCGCTTCGTAGGTTTCATCACTGGTTGCCTTCTGACGGATCACCTCCACCAGACGGTTGACGTTCGCCGGGAAGAAATAGTGAAGACCGGCGGTCCTTGCCGGATTGTCCACCTTCTGCATGAGCGTTGCGATGGGGAAGGTCGAGGTGTTGCTCACAATGATGGTATCCTTCGGGACCACCTTGGAAATCTCTTCAAAGACCTGAATCTTCAGATCGATGTTTTCCACAACGGCCTCGATGATCAGATCGCACACGGCCAAATCTGCGAAATTGGAAGTCCCCGTGATCGTCCCGCAAATTTTGTCCGCCTCCTCCTGAGACATCTTTCCCGACTGCACCCTCTTGGCCATGGCTTTAGCCACGAACTTGTCATACATGGACTTGACCAGGTCGTCATTGAGTTCCTTGAAGACAACCCGATAACCGCTCATTGCGGCATTGAGCCCGATGGCAGCACCCATCACACCGAAACCCACAACTCCCACTGTCTTGACTTCCTTCATTCTCCGCCTCCCTTTCAATTTCAAACGGCCGGCACAGGGCCGTGCAGAAATTCAGCTGAATATTTTTTAAAAACCTTTTCCCAACAGACTCCGGGCAATGACGATCCGCTGGATCTCATTTGTCCCCTCGTAAATCTGCTGAACTTTGGCATCCCGGAACATCCTTTCCACCGGATACTTCTTGGTGTAGCCATATTCCCCCAGAACCTGGATCGCGGCGCCGATCACCTCCATGGCCAGATCGGAGGCATAGGCCTTGGCGCAAGATGAATACCGGCTCTGGTTAGGATCGTGACGGTCATATTTATCCGCAGCCATATAGGTCAGGTAGCGCGCGGCCTCTGTTTTCATTTCCATGTCGGCCAGCTTCATCTGGATGCCCTGCTTTCGTCCGATCGGCTTGCCGCTCTGCAGATGCTCACGGGCGAACTGAACCGCACAGTCCAGGGCTCCCTGCGCCATACCGACAGCCTGCGCTGCAATGCTGGTTCTCGTTTTGTCCAGCACCTGCATCGCGATTTTAAAGCCGTCCCCCTCCTTGCCCAGCAGGTTTTTCACAGGAACCCGAAAGTCTTCGAGGAACAACTCCGTCGTTGTCGAACCCTTAATCCCTATTTTATGCTCCAGCTTGCTGACAATCCAGCCCGGCCCTTTCTCCGCCACCAGACAGGACACTTTCTTTTCCTTGGTAGCAGGATCGACAGTCTTTACGAACAGGGTCATGACATCCGCGATATCTCCATACGTTATGAACCTCTTGGATCCGGTTACCACATAGTCATCACCATCCCGTACGGCTGTGGTCTGAAGGCTGGCTACGTCCGAGCCGGCGTCGGGCTCGGTAAGCCCATAGGCCGCCAGCGTCTTCCCTCTAGCCAGGTCCGGCAGGAACTGCTGTTTCTGTTCTTCCGTTCCGGCAATGGTGATTGCCGCCGACCCAAGGCACTGTCCGCTCAGCATCATGGCCACACTGCAGCTGAATTTCGATATTTCCTCCACAGCGATCGCCATTGGAAGGGCCTTGCCACCAGTGCCTCCGTATTCCGAGGGAAAAGGAATCGCCAGGATCCTGTTTTCCGCGAAAGCTTCTTTGATATCCCAGGGATAACCACCGATTTCATCGAGTTCCCCAGCCCTTGGCGCCACCTTTTCCTGCACCAGCTTTTGCACGGATTCCTTAAGTGCTAATAGATCTTGATCAAGCTCGAAGTCCAAGTGCTCACCCCCCTTGACGGTTGACTGCTCAAAAAAATTAAAGCAGAGGATAAGCCGTTTATCCCCGGAAGATGTCCGGGGATAAACGGGTCTATTGTTTTCAGGCCTTTTCGAAGCAGAAAAAGACTCGCTGAATCACATTATCTTCACCTTTTTTGCCGTCAAAGGGCTGCGGATCCACCGGGAAGACCACCAGCTTCACCTCGTCCCCCACATTCAAGGCCCCCATCGGACAGTCCTTGATCCGGCTGAAAAGTGTCAGCACGCCGCCCAGATCAACCATCGCGTGAACCAGCGGGGTTTCAAAGCCGATCGGCACGCCCACCTCTTCATAGGTTACACTCAGAGCTGTACCCTTGGTGGGGAGATCGACCCATTCCAGGTTTTCCGATAAACACTCGGGGCAGATCACGCCGCGGGGGGGAAACGACAGAGTGCCGCAATCTTTGCACTTGGTGGTCGTCAGCCTCCCCTCTTTCAGATTGTCGAAAAAGGGGTAAATCCGGGTGAACTGCTTGCCCTGCAGAGGCCACATATCCATTGAAGCTGCATATTTACCTTCTGTGATACTCATTATTCCATATCCCTCCCGTAAATTAAGACTGTGTGTGCAGAGATCAAGCCGCTCAGATTATGGGTTAGACCGATCCTGGCCCCTTCCACCTGCTTCACAGCATCACCCCTTAACTGGTGCATGATTTCAATGCCCTGGCGGATGCCGGTTCCCCCGAAGGGATGTCCGCAGGACAACAGGCCTCCATCCGTATTGACGGGCACCAGGCCACCGAAGTCGGATTTTCCTTCCTGAACAAAGGGTCCGCCCTCGCCCTTCTTACAGAAACCGAGCTCTTCCACTTCGACGATCTCCGAGATCGTAAAGCAGTCATGGGTCTGGGCGACATTGATATCCTTGGGGGTCACCCTGGCGTGCTTGTAAGCCTGCTCGCCTACAATCCTCAAGGTATCCCACGTTGACCAGACGCCGTTGTTGAAATTGGCCGACATCTGGTGCTGGGTGCCCTGAGCGCTCCCACGGATGTAAACAAGGGGCTTGTCGGTCAGATCCTTGGCCTTTTCCTCACAGGCCAGGATGATTGCCGCACCGCCGTCCGTCACCGGACAGCAGTCCGTCAGTTTCAGCGGCCGGACGATCGTTCTCGAGCTCATCGCCTCTTCCAGGGTAATCGCTTTCTGCATCTGGCCCTTTTTGTTGTTCAACCCGTTGCGGCGATTCTTGACCGCAACCATGGCCAGCTGCTCTTCCGTCGTGCCGTAGAGTTTCATATGCTGCTGGGCGACTGTTGCAAAAGCCGGTGGCGGAAGCCCCATCCCATTCGTACAGTCAAATTCATGGTCGCAGGTTCCCAACTCACTGAACGGAATTTCCCAGCGCTGGGGCATGTAAAGTTTTTCCACACCCACCACCATGACCACGTCCGCCTTGCCGCTCCGAATCATCGCATCGGCTACGATAATGCCGGTGCTTCCCGTTGCGCACAGAAGTTCGACCCGGCAACAGAGGTTGACGGGTTTGATGCCCAGACATTCTGCTGCCTGCGGCGCCAGGTGGGTCTGAAAGGAGCAGCGCTCCGTATGGCATGCGCCCACGATAAACCCATCGATATCCTTATTTTTAATGATAGGATTATCTTCGAAACAAGCCTTGCCGGCCTCCTGGATCATGTCCCTTTGAGTGGCCTGACGCACTCCCCACAAATTCTGGCCACCAGCAATCACGCAAACATTTCTCATATAAAAACCCCTCCAATCTCGTTGAACTTAGATTCACCTCAACTCAGAATTCACCACGCCCCCGAAAGGACGCCCTTCGGATGACGGCACCTCGATCCCGGCACCCCTGTCTATGTAAATTTCGGTTTGCGCTTTTCCACAAAGGCGCTGAACCCTTCCCGGCGATCATCGCCGGTAAATACCAGAATAAAATTTTTCGTCTCGAAATCCAGGGCTTCTCCCAGGTTCATGTTCAAGCCCTGATTCACCGAATTTTTAATGATGGACAGTGCAAGAGATGATTTGCCTGCCAGCTTTTTCGCCAGGGCTTTTGCCTCATTCATCAGTTCGGACAGGGGAACGACCTTGTTGACCAGACCGCATTGACAGGCGGCATTGGCATCGATGATATCGCCCAGCATGAGCATCTCTTTCGCCTTGGCAGCACCCAGAAGGCGCGGAAGACGTTGTGTGCCACCGCCGCCGGGGATAATGCCCAGGTTGATTTCCGGAAGCGCAAACTTGGCTGTATCCGCCGCAATTCGGAAATCGCAGGTCAAGGTCAGCTCACAGCCGCCGCCGAAGGCCAGCCCGTTGATCGCGGCAATCGTCGGTTTGCCTATATTTTCAAGGGCGCGAAATGCGGATCCGGATACCTGGCAAAATTTATACATTGCTACCGGAGTAAGATCCTTCATCTCATTGATATCTGCGCCTGCCACAAAAGCCTTGTCGCCGGAACCGGTAATGATGACCACCCGGACAGCCGGGTCCGCTTCCAGTTCAGCCGCGACCTGACCGAGCTCAGCAAACATTTTGCTGTTTAGCGGGTTTACCGGCGGCCGGTTCAAGGTAACCGTCGCGATCCCTTCCTCAACTATAAGATTGATCGTTTCATACATGGCTTTTAAGTTTTACCCCCCCCTCTTTAGTTTTTAATCCATTAACGGTGAGAAAGCTTTTACAAGCTGCCAGAAATACCTGCGACGAAGCCTCCTTCCCAATTAATGATTATGTTTCAGTTAATAGGGGATATCGCAAAAAATATGCCCTTGGTATTTTCCGTAAAACCCTTACAGGCAGCGCTAAGAGCCTCCTCTTTCCTCAAAGGATTTCAACCATTTTTAATTCATTGTTGACTCGAAAGAATGAACATTCTAAAAATTGTATCATTTCAAGTGTTTATCATATTATACAAAATAAGTCATATTTAACTCAGACAAACCGGCTATGATTCATCCGGCCTTCTGAGTTTTCAAATCACGGAATATTTTGGGGAATAATTATTCAAGTCAATATACTTCGGCTGAAAAAGAAGGGGGGAAAACAGATTTCAATAAGGGCAGGCAGAGGAAGATCCACCATACGCCTACCCGCAAATATCTGAAATGTATAATCTTACGCTTCATGATTCAAAAAGCGCCTGCCGCTGCGGTTCCTATACGGAAAAAATGAAGCATCGCACCATAAAAGAATCAGTTTAGACAGAGCCGCATCAGCAATGATTCACCTTATGTTTTTTAGCCAGACGCACTACGGTGCTTTGACTTACTCCCAGTACTTTAGCCGCCTTGTAAGTGCTCTTTTGAGACTGTATGGCCTTGCTTACCATATAACGCTCCAGTTCCTCAACGGCCTCAGTCAAATTCATCTGGTGCATTCGATAAAAATTGTTGTCCATCTGGGTCCGGTATCGATGGGGCAGATGCTCCAGGCCAATCTGCTGAACATCGGTCGTGACCACAAGCCTTTCGATCAAATTGATCAACTCCCGGACATTCCCCGGCCATTCGTATTTCAGCAGACACTCCACCACTTCATCCGACAGGCTTTTTTTCAAGTCGTATTTCCTGTTATAGGTGTCGAGGAAATGGAAAAGGAGGGGAGCGATATCATCCTTTCGTTCACGCAGCGATGGGATTCTAAGGGGGATTACGTTGATTCGATAATAAAGGTCCTCGCGAAAAGATTTTTCCTTTATCATTGTTTCCAGGTCTCTGTTCGTCGCCGCCACCACCCGTACATCAATCTTGATCGTTTTCACGCCGCCAAGCCTGGTAATCTCATGCTCCTGCAGGACGCGCAAGAGTTTGACCTGCAAGCCCAGAGGAAGATCTCCTATTTCATCAAGAAAAATGGTTCCCTTGTGAGCCAGCTCAAAAAAACCGGGCTTTCCGCATCGACTCGCCCCCGTAAACGCACCGGGCTCATAGCCGAAAAACTCACTCTCTATCAACTCTTTTGGAATGGCGCCACAGTTCACCTTGATCAGGGGGCCTTTCTTTCTTTTGGTATTCATGTTGTGCAGGACATTGGCAATAATTTCCTTGCCCACCCCCGACTCTCCCTGAATGAGCACCGGGCTTTCCACCATGGACACCCTTGTGGCCAATTCTATAATTTTTTCCATCTCTTTGCTTTTGGATACCAGGCAATGTTCGCTGGTATATTTTTTCCTCATGTTTTCCATTTCAAAGAGATACTGGGCATTCAGTTCCTGTGTTTTTCTCAGCTTTTCCTCGAGCTGCTTCAATTCCGTCACATCCCTGAGGTTGACCACCACCCAGATGACTTTGCCGGTTTCATCGAAAACAGGGTTTCCGATGGCCATGATTTCCTTTCCCTTGGCAAACTTCTGCAGGATGGTGACCGGTTTTCCCGTTTCCAACACCTTCAGCGCCACCGTGGGATCAAAATAATTCCCTTCTTTTTTTATCTTGTGGAGGTTGACCCCGAGGACGTTCTTGATCTTTATGCCTGTCAATCTCTCAAAGGCCTTGTTGACCCGCGTGACCATCCCGTTTTTGTTTACGACGCTGATCCCGTCATAGGAATCTTGGAAGATTGAATTCAACTCCTTAAATTCATTATTGATCACGTCCAGCAAATTCAAGCCGTGGAATTTTTCTCGAGTTATGACGCGGGTTAAAACCTCTCCCGCTATTTCGCTATCGCTTAAAATCTGGCAAACCCTTTCAACGGCCAGGCTGCCGATGTTGATCTCATCGGTTATGGTGCTGATGATGTCTTCCGTAACCATTTCGTAAATCATATCGCTGCCCATAATACCCTCACTTTTTTAAAGACTATTTCGGAATGCAGGCCCTTCGGGGAGATCAAGAAATGGATCTGGACCGGCGCCGGGAAAATATTGCGGCTCATGGATGCTCCCGATATCCTTTTATGAAAGGTGCATTGCCCCAAGTCTATCTTGGACAGATTATTTTAAAGCCGCCTGCCGGAAAGAGTCAAAATAAAAAATACGGTACCGGGTTTCCATGAGTCAAATCAGCCAAATCTACGCCATTGATTCCTTGAAATCGTCTTACCGGGAGAAAGAATGGAACAACAGAACAGGTTACTGAACCGGTTTTGCCGGACATTATAATTCATTTTTAAATTAATTTAAATGATGTATTTGCAACATGTTGTATTTCTTGAAATTATAAAAGCTATCAGGCCAAGTCTCATTCAACTCACGTGACCCAATTTTGAATTTCATGAAATCATTGTCTCTAACCATTCAGGATCATGAGATAATATAGCCAGAAAGAACCTGCCTTACATGCGGAAACCACCTTCCTTGAGCCGTGCCCCGATCAACGGATTACGGCTTAAGAAAGGTGGTCGTCTTGCGGATGCTACAAAGGTTTTGTCTTTTAAAGAATAAAGGGTTCCAACCTTTGACTCATGTCGGCAACCCTAGTCTTTGAAGGATCGTTTCTTTCAAGGTCTCCGATGTCCCTTCACCGACTTCCATCAGCCGTGCTTCCCGGAAATATCGTGAAATCGGGTATTCAACGGAAAACCCGTATCCGCCGTGCACCTGCAAAGCCCTGTCTGCAACCCACATGCAGGATTCCGACGCAAAAAGCTTTGCAACCTGCGCATCGAGGGAAATGTCCTGGCCATGATCCGCCTTGAAAGCGGCCTGGTAAATCATATTCCTGGCAATCCGGCTCATTTTGAACATATCGGCCAGGTAAAATCCGACCGCCTGGAAGGCACAGATCGGTTTACCAAAGGCTAGCCGGGCTTGCGAATATGCCAGGGCCTCTTCAAAGGCGCCCTGAAGGATTCCCAATCCGACCGCCCCGAAGACCAGGCGGAAGCGGTCCAGGGCATTGGTGAGCAAGCCAAGGCATGCCTCTCCGGAAGAGATCAGCGCTTCTTTCGGCACTTGCACCTCATTGAAGTCCACCTCGCAGGTTGATACGGCATTCATCCCCATCTTGGGAATTTTCCGAACCACAATTCCCGGTGACTTTGAGTCCACAGCGACCAGGACAAAATCGCCCGGCTGTCCGCCCGTTGTCATCCTGGCAAAGACAAGGAGATCGTCGGCATTGTCCGCATTGACGACAGACATCTTGCTGCCCTTCAAAACCAGGGCATCCCCTTTATCCTCAACCGTTGTCTCTATTTTTGCTATATCTGGACCGGAATTGGCCTCCATGAAGGCCATGGTTCCCGTTTTTTCTCCGTAGGCAGCGGCGGTGACGTATTTTTCTTTCTGTTCTTCAGTCCCAGCCTCCAGAATCGGATAGGCGAAATAAAAACTGGTGGCTCCGGCGGCCAACGCGACCGCTGCCGACACACGGGCCAGTTCTTCCATGGCAATGCAAGCCCCGACCCAGCCTAATCCGCTGCCTCCGTACTGCTCGGGAGTAATGATGCCTCCGACGCCCATCTCTGCCAGTTTTGCCAATATCTCAGAAGGATATTCTTCCTTTTCATCAATGTCTCCGGCGACCGGTCTTATTTCCTTTTCACAAAACCTGTGAATCATTTGCTGGAACATTTTTGTTTCATCAGTCAACAGATTTTCCATAACCTCCACCTTCTTTCCTCGCTATCCAATTAATGTTGGAATCTTGATCTTCAGTCAACTGCAACCGCTGCCCCCACGAATGCCCTAAGAAACGCAAAATATATGCCTCATCAAAAAAGCAAACAGCCGGTCCCCTGACCTTGAAGGTTTCTTCCCCTGCCGGAAAATGATGCCCGGATCAATTGACGGCAGAGGCCAGCCATTGCTGTTCCGTCGCCGTAATCATGCCTCTTTCTTTCCCCATTTCGAGAAACAGCCTGGATCCCCCAAGAAATCTCCCGGAGCCTGGGGCCTCACGCATCCGGACGGCCGGCAGCGCGGTCTCTTGATCCCGACGGGGAATCGGGGATGGACACAATGTCGAGAGGCGTCTCCACAATCCTTTGCAGTCCATCTTTTCGCACGATGAAATCGACCTCGATGCCTACAGCGCCTTCGTTGGGGATGATGAATTTCGGCTCAACGGCCATGACCATACCCTCCCGGAGCACCATTCTGTGGCGCGCCGTAATGACAGGCATTTCGTTAAGTTCGAGGCCAAATCCGTGCCCGATAAAGGCCACCTGCCCTTCGCCGTGGCCCATAAAAAATTCTTCCAGCCTTGCCCGTTTCACATGATCGAGGGCCCTCGTGAAGACCTCCACGGTATCTACGCCCTCCTTCACATAATCCATCATGTCCTCGATGATCTCCCGTGACACCTCGTATGGCTTCCGGAAGCATTCCTTCATCTCCCCCACCACATAGACCCGCGTTTCATCGGTGACATAGCCGTTGTACCCCCCACCATAATCCACGATGAGAGGGATGCCCTTTTTCACGATGTTGGCGGAAGAACCCTGGCCGACGGCCGGTGTCAGTCCGAACCCCGCGATGGGCACATCGCCGCCCGATGCAACCGTGGACGAATAGCCCTGGGTCACCAGGGCACAGGTCATCTCCCGGTTGAATCCTCTCATGCGCAGCAGCCCCTGATGGCCCCTGCGCCTGCCTTCGGCGACAAGGTCCGCCTCAATCGCAACCTCCTGCCTTCCCTCCCTCACAATATCCCTGGCTTTTCGAAACACATGGGACACAATCTCTCCCGATTTGAGAATCTGTCGAATTTCAAACTCGCTTTTCGCCAGCCTCACCTGCCTGATCAAAGGCGACACGTCTGCCACGTGGTCATAACCCAGGATGGATTTCCATTTTTCAGCGATAAGAAAGGGAACCACATCGAGCTCCATGGCACCGTTTCCTCTGAGCACATTTTTCTCCCTGAGGATCTCCCTGGTTTCTTTGATCTTCTTGATGGGCGTGATCTCAAGGGGCGATTCATAGAGAGCCCGAAACAGACTTTTTTCCACGAAAAAAACAGGGGGCTCATCCACGGGAACAACGAGAACGCCTTTCTGAACCGTGCCGGTAAAGTAAAAGAGGTCCACGTTCTGGAGAATGACCGCAAAATGGATGCCCTGATCTGCCATTAACCCTCTCAAGGCATCCAGCCTTCTCTCAATCTCCTCCCTGGGCGTGAAATCACAGACATTTAAGCTCTTGACCATCTTCCCTGACCTTGTTTCAATACTTCAGCCTGGTCCTCGAACTTTTCCTGACAGACTTTTTCGCGGACGGATTAATCTCCCGTTGATCTTTCGTGAATTCCCCGGGGATATTCTGAGAATTTCCGATGTTCCTGATGCTGCATGAAGATGATGTGCAGTTTTTGGGTGTGTGATAATCCCGGATTTCCTTCCTGTCTGACAGGGGGCGCGGACAGGAAGGAGAATCCGGGGGTTATCATGGCATCTCTTGCGGTTTCAAACAAACCTTACTTGATGATCGGGCCTGGAAAGGGCAAAACCTGCCTGCCGAATACCATGTTTGTCTGCATCGCTGCAGTTGCGTAAATGGCAAGTACCCCACACAATCCAGCGAGATTGCCGGCAATCGGGGCATAGGTATGGTGATCCAGGAACCCCATGTATATGCCGGTAATGAAAGGCAAAGCCAGACACATGGGAACGATCGCTGCAAATGGGGCTAGCGGCATGGATTTGGCGAACATCGGAATCTCCAGCCACAGGATAAGCGTAATGGTTAACCAGGCCCATCCCGTTATCCGGGGATCAAACTTCCACCCGTAGACGCCGGCAAAATACTGAAAAATCCACAGGGAGCCGGTTACCAGCATGAAGTAAGCACTGAACCAGGTGAAGGTGTTGCCACCGGAGGAATTGCCCAGCTTCAGCTCGATGACCCCTACAATCACCTGCACGAAGAAGCCACCGATCAACCAGATACCCGCAATGGGCATGGCTTCTCTTGCTACTTTCCCGGTTAACACCGCGTAGAAAATCATAACTGCAATCGCCAAGGCTGTGAATCCGGCGGGCATTGGATTAGCCCATCCTGCACCGTGCTGATCTGACATAATATTCCCTCCTTAATTATGTTATGTATCAGTTCTTTCTACTTAGCATTTCTTCTATTTTGCGCCGCCCCCGAACTGCTCACGCAATTCTCTCTTCAGGATCTTTCCTGCAGCGTTGCGAGGCAGCGACGGCACGATATGGACGACCCTCGGCACCTTGTACCCTGCGATTTTTCCCTTACAGAATTCCGTCACCTCAGCCGGAGTGATGGTGGCCCCTTCATTGAGAACACAGACCGCCGTGACGGCTTCGCCCCAGGTCGGGTGCGGAGTACCGATGACACAGGACTCCTTGATTGCCGGATTCGAATGCAGCACCTTCTCGATCTCTGCGGGATACACATTCTCGCCGCCGGTGATGATCATGTCCTTCAGGCGGTCGATAATGCGGATATAGCCGAAGGAATCGATGGAGCAGACATCTTCCGTATGGAACCACTCGCCCCGGAATGCCTTCTTGGTCTCCGGTTCCTTTCGCCAGTAGCCCAGCGTGACACCGGGACCCCGGACAATCAGTTCGCCCACTCCGCCCTTGGGAACCGGCTTGCCGTTTTCATCCACGATCAGGGCTTCCATGTCGAAGGACGCCCTTCCGCAGGATTCCAGGATGTTGTTGTCGCCTCGGTCAAAGGCGTCCTGGATGTCCCGAGGGCCCAGATTGGTGGTGACGCCTGTTGTTTCGGTCGTCCCGTGGTGTTCACCGAGAATATTTCCATAGGTATCAATAAATTTCTTGTAAACAGCGGGGATGATCCCTGCGCCGGCAAACCAGATGTGCTTCCAGCTTGAGACGTCGTATTTCTTGTGATTCGGCGAATCGAGGATCATCATGACCATCGGCGTGGCAAGCATGCCGCCCGTCAGTTTGAACTTTTCCGTGGACGACAGGAAGAGATCCACGTCCCACTTCGTAAAGACATAGGACGGCGCCGATACATAAAAAGCCCCGAACAGGGTGTAGTGCGCCGTAATGTGATAGAGGGGGCAGATGATGAAGACATGGCTGTCCAGATCCAGGAAGTTGAGTCTGGAACAGACGCGGCCGGCATGTACAAAATTGGCGTGGGTCTGCATGACCCCCTTGGGAAGTCCCGTTGTGCCGCTTGTGTACATGAGCATGGCGATTTCATCTTCAAAGATATCCACGGCCAGTTCCGCCGGCGAGGCCTTCTGGATCATTTCCTCGAAATCAAGCCATCCTTCGGGTTTCTTGTCGGGCGCCCCGAAATAGATGAAGTGCTTGGCCGAAGGAACGGAGTCTTTGAGCTGCTGGGCCATTCCGACAAACTGATCCTGGACGATCAGCGCCGTCGGTTCGGAATCGGTCAGAACGGCAAGCATTTCCGGCGCCGCCAGTCGAAAATTGCAGACCACGAAGATGAAGCCGGCATTGGGGACGTAGAAGGACGCCTCTGTGTATTCTACGCTGTTTTGGCTCAGTATGGCCACCCGGTCCCCCTTTTTCAGCCCGAGCCCATACAGGGCATTCCCCATCCTGTTTGCCCTGTCTTTAACATCGGTGAAGGAATATTCCCGGTTGCCCTCCACCTCCTTGATCGCCACACGATCTGGATACAGCATTACATTGCGGTTGATCAAAGTCGGAATCGTGTTAAACGTCATTTCTGTTCCCATGATAACCCTCCCTTTTTAGAATAGTGCTCCCCTTAACTGAGGTGTATCTTAAGCCAAGCAATTTTGGAACCAAAAATTTTTAATCATATTTTACTATTATGTCAGATACTTAGAAAAAGATTCTTTCTATGAATGATAGTAATTATAGTATTTTTCTAGTAGTATGGTTTTCGAAATCGTGGCGGATTTTTTTAGGATCTCCAGGGCGTCTTCGGGTCATTCAGGCGGATATCTCTGCCGCTTGCCGCAGCCCTGAGAGCAACCGTTATCAATAGAGGGGAACGGACAAAATACGGATGGGATTCTTTTCCGGAGAGACACCAGCTTTCACAGCAGCCATTCAATCGGAAGAAGGGAGAGAAGCCGGACCCCGGCGCGCCGCCAAAGGCTCGTACCCGGCTCCGTGTCATGGCGGATCACCTCTCCGGGCCGATTCTCGATCCAGTAAAGCCCCCCTGTCTCCGACAGACGCACATGATAGGCGTTAGCGGAAATGCGGTTTTCACAAAATTTTGCGATCCTCTTCGCCAGTGCCGGGCTGTCGATGACAACCCCCATCTCGGTGTTCAGATTCGCCGACCGGGGATCAAAATTGAAGGAGCCGATGAACAGGCGTGAACGATCCACGGAGAATGTTTTTGCGTGCAGGCTCAGTCCGGAGCGGCCGAGCGAACCCCTTCGCTTTCTCTTGCCGCGGTCCGGTGACAGGCGACGCAATTCACTGATGGCAATCCCCGCCTGAAGCAGCCGCTTACGCCACTTTGCATAACCGGCGTGGACCGGGGCCACATCGGTGGCTTCCAGGGAATTGGTCAGCACCCTGACGGCTACCCCGCGGTCCGCCATGGCGACAAAGGCATCCACACCGGCAGCGGTGGGAACGAAGTAGGCGGACACAAGCAGCACCTCCGATACCGGCTCTCCGATGATCTGCTTGAGTTTCTCAGGCAGGTTTACCTCAGCGGCGGCGAGCCCCAGGACTTTTGCCGGATCATCGCTGACCGCGTGTGTGGCGGCCCATTCCAGCGTCAGGCATCCTTCAATCAGCTCACGGACGAA